>ERZ1034723.97-NODE-97-length-50244-cov-5.118950_pt1 | contig 50244 bp, 42 predicted proteins | sample MGYA00520637_ERZ1034723 | MGnify/ENA primary metagenome ERZ1034723 (study PRJEB33766, sample SAMN09781719) | gut metagenome | biome: gut microbiome | host: Homo sapiens | place: Madagascar | study: EMG produced TPA metagenomics assembly of the PRJNA485056 data set... | reverse complement strand
TAATAAGACAGCCGATAAACGGGATTAAGAACAACAGTGCCCACCACGCCGAGCGGTCGGTGTCGTGCAGGCGGCGGAACTGAACTGCCCACCACGGTAAAAACACCAGAATACCGTAGATTGTCGTCAGGATGCCTTCGCCACCAGCGCGTTGCCAGCCTAACATTTTATCCAGCAGCCCCAGCACGAACGTAAAGATGATGTTGACCAGAATAAACATCCAGTACTCTTTGCGCCGCGCACGACCCCGGAAACCGACATAATTTTTTAGTACTTTCAGATACCAGTCCATTTTTGCCTCAATTTTGCTCAATCACTTGTTTTTAAAGCAGCAAATTAAGAATAGACGTGAATGAAATGGCAGTAAATATTCGTTCAAGGAATTAATAAAGTGCTGTGAAGGCGCGCTAAGACTGATGACAAGCGCAAAATCGCCAGATGCGCTACGCTTATCTGGCCTGCGCGGTCATTGCAACATATTGAATATAAATGTTTTGTAGGTTTGATAAGGCGTTCACGCCGCATCCGACATGAACAACATGCACTTAGCTAATTATCAGAGGCACCTCGTAAGGTGCCTTTTTTTAACCGAAGCGAACATCTCGTCCATGCGGTTCATCGAGATCCTGCCATGGACCAATTGAAATAATCCCCGTAGGGTTGATGGTCTTATGGCTGCGGAAGTAATGATTACGGATGTGATCGAAATTGACTGTTTCGGCAATTCCCGGCATCTGGTAGATATCACGCAGGAAGCCATACAGATTAAGGTAATCGCTGATGCGGTGCTTATCACACTTGAAGTGGGTCACATACACTGGATCAAAACGGACCAGCGTGGTCCACAGGCGAATATCGGCTTCGGTTAGCTGGTTGCCGGTCAGGTAACGATGCTGGCCTAAAATCTGCTCCAGTCGCGCCAGCGATTCAAACACTTTCGCCACCGCCTCGTCGTAGGCTTGCTGGCTGGTGGCAAAACCAGCTTTATACACGCCGTTGTTAACGGTGTCATAAATCCAGCCGTTAAGTTCGTCAATTTTCGTTTGCAGGGCTGGTGGGTAGTAATCACCCGCTTTTGCGCCCAGCGCATCAAACGCGGTATTGAACATGCGGATGATTTCTGCTGATTCGTTGCTGACGATGGTGTGGTTCTTTTTGTCCCACAGCACGGGAACAGTAACTCGTCCGCTGTAGTGTGGATCGGCGTGGAGATAAAGCTGATACAGAAATTCATGTTGATAGAGCGTATCTCCGGTTGCTCCCGGAAAACTGTCATCAAAGGTCCAGCCGTTTTCCAGCATCAGCGGGTTCACTACGGAAACGGAAATAAACGGTTCCAGTCCTTTGAGTTTGCGCATGATCAGCGTGCGGTGCGCCCACGGGCAGGCGAGTGAAACATAGAGATGATAACGATCTTTCTCTGCGATAAAACCGCCTGTGCCAGTGGGGCCAGGTGCGCCATCGGCAGTGAGCCAGTTACGAAATGCGGAAGCTGAACGTTGAAATTTACCGCCGGTAGATTTGGTATCGTACCAGGTGTCATGCCAGACGCCGTCAATCAGTTGCCCCATTTTTCTCTCCTCCAATAGCAAAAACGAGGAGCTTCCTCCTCGTTTTTTATCGTTAAGTATAGCGCGTGCTTACCACTTTTTATTCAGCAGGCGGTCGATGCTATACGCGCCCGGACCGGTAATTGCCAGCAGCAGGAATCCGCCAGAAATTGTCAGGTTTTTCATGAACATCAGCGAGTTGACGCCTTCAGCAAAGTTGCTGTGAAATAAAAATGCCGTCAGCAGCGTAAAGCCCGCAGTAAACAGGGCTGTGGTGCGAGTCAGGAAACCGAACAGGATTGCCAGACCACCACCGAACTCAAGCAGAATCACCAGCGGCAGCATAAAACCCGGGACACCCATTGCTTCCATATATTGTTGGGTACCAGAGTAAGCGGTGATTTTTCCCCAGCCTGCGGTAATAAACAGAATCGGCATTAAAATGCGCGCTACCAGTACACCAACATCTTCTAATTTTTTCATCATACTCTCCACTGCGCCACTCAGGCTGCTGATTGTTTTTTTGTGCAAGGGCGCGGTATTAGCGTCGTTGCTGTCGATGGAGAGAATCATAAACGTGGTGAATGATGATTGTTAGCAAGGAAAACTGTCAAAAATCTTCAAGAAATTTGAGGGATAAGGCCGGAATTGCTCCGGCCAGAGGGAAGTTAACCGCGAAGCTGTTGCTGCTTGAGGGTCGTTTTAACCAGACGCCAGGCGCTCCATACGCCAAAACCGCGTCTGGCCCAGCGGACCAGCATATTAGGATGGCGAATCGTCCAGATCGCCATCACGCTACTGCCAACCAGCGCCCAGGAGCGCAGACTTAGCAGCATATTCCAGCGACGATCGTAAGCGCCTGTTGCCTCCAGCCATTCACGACGACTGGCGGAAAGATCCAGCCGTTGTTGCTGGATCTGGCTAAGCAGTTGCGCCTTACGTCGTTCACGTTCGACTTTACTGCTCACGGGACTCCTCCTCGAGCAGTTGCCGATCGTTTGCCAGCTCATGGCGTGTATGGCGCAGCAAGGTGGATTTACGCGATTTACGTAACGTCCAGATACCGCCAATTAGTGCCAGTAGCAGCAACACCACGGTGGTGGCAATCATCGCATTCAGGCGATATTGCGGATCAACCGCCCAAATAATTAGCACCATCAGGCTCATAAGACCAAATGCAGCGAAAAGCATCGTCAGGCCCAGCATCAGTAAAAGTTGAAAGAGATTAGCTTTTTCCTCTTCCAGCTCCACCACCGCCAGCCGCAGACGTGTTTCCACCATTTCAACCATGATGGAAACAATTCGCTGCCCGATGCCCAGAACGCTTTTACCGGGCCCTTGCGCGTGATGAGTGTCCGCCATAATTAACGACGCGACAGCAGAACGCCGAGCACTACACCGATTGCAGCGCCAATGCCCACGCCGGTCCACGGATTTTCACGCACATACTCATCAGCACGCGCCGCCGCGACACGGGTTTGTTTGGCGATGGCATCACCGGTTTCACCCAGGCGATAACGGCTCTGTTTCAGTGCCTGCTCCGCTTTGCTACGAATCTTACTCAACTCTTCTTTCGACTTCTCGCCAGATGAGCTAAGCACCTCTTCCAGCGTATCGGAAAGGGATTTCAACTCAGCACGCAGATGTTCCGTAGTGTGTTCTTTCGACATAGTTTTCTCCAGGTGAGTAAGTAGTGACTATTGTGAGTTAGTAGTCGCGCGCTTCCAGCTTTTTCAGCTCTTCCTGCGCTTCTGCCAGTTTCCGTTCGCGTTTGGCAATCTTATCGGCATCGCCTTTTTGCTTCGCCTCGGCTAAATCTTGCTGGCGTTCCGCCACCTCATCTTTCTGCTTTGCGATTTTCTTGTGATGATCGGCACGCAGCTGGCTATCTGAACAGTTGGCCCGGACTTCACTCAGGGCTTTATTCAGACCGTCAATACGATTCTGGTTTTGGTGTTTTTCGGCATAGCTGATCTCCTTAAGGATATTTTGCTCCTTTTCCTGACACAGGGTAGTGGCATAACTACCGGCACTAAGAGCAAAGAGAGAAACAGCTAAAGCGATGCGGTATTTCATTCTTGAACCTTCCATTGTGATTCGGACCTATTACAAAGGAACGATTGTCCAGACAACGAAGCGGTAGTGTTAACCACCGCCTCATTAATCATAGACAGTTACGGTGAAATCACCAAAGTGAGTGATATGTTTCGGATAACAGGAAGTTATCCGAAGCGATGAGAGTTATCCCGTAACCGGGTCAGCCACTGCATAGCCTGACTGTTATTGTCCTGCTGCGCAATGATGTAGCCATGGGGCAATGTTCTGTCGAGGACCGCTTTTGCGGCGGCGCTCTGGTCGCTGGAGTCAAATGTAATTAACAGAGTGTCGTTTTTGGGGGTGATACTTTTGAAAGGAATGCCATGAGCGTCAAGGTGATGCCAGATCGAAAAACCGTCTGGCATCGTTGTGCCTTGATGAACGGCACGAATCGCCAGCGTAGACTCTTGCTGGCGAACCGCGGACCAGGCCAGCAACAGCGTGCCGACCAGAAGTAAAACAGTGCCGGACCAGGCTAGCTGGCGAAGCGACATGCGAGGTATTTGCATCCCTTACCCCCGATTTCCATATTTCTTTTTCCATAACACGACCAGAGAACCTGCCAGGCCAAACACCAGCAGCACCACCGGGAGCAGCATCAGGCATGACATCAGCTGGTCCTCGTACTTTAAAAATACCGGCGTTTTGCCGAGCATGTAACCCAGAGTTGTCAGGATCAATACCCACAGCAGACCGCTCATCCAGTTGAAAAACTGAAAGCGCGCGTTATTCAGCCCTGATAACCCGGCAATCGTCGGCAGCAGTGTTCTGACAAACGCAATAAAGCGACCAATTAACAGCGCCGATAAACCGTGTTTATGAAAAAGATGGTGTGCGCGTTGATGATAATGCGCGGGTAAATGAGATAGCCAGTTTTGTACGGTGCGGGTATTGCCCAGCCATCGCCCCTGAATATAGCTGACCCAGCAGCCGAGGCTGGCGGCAACGGTCAGCAGAAGAATCGTTTGCGGGTAACCCATCGCGCCTTTCGCAATCAACACGCCGACCAATACCAGTAAACTGTCGCCCGGTAAAAAGGCCGCTGGAAGCAAGCCGTTTTCAAGGAACAAAATTACAAACAAGACAAAATACAACATGCCAATCATCGATGGATTGGCCAGGGTTTCAAAATCCTGCGCCCACAGGGCTTGCAGCAATTGGGTCAAAAGTTCCATTCATTATTCCTGGTGAATCGGTTAACGCCACGCTGGTTTTAAAAGATGCACTACCGCAATGTTATTGCTGTTTTGGTATGTTCTGCGGGTTTGATACATCAACACAGCCTGAACTATTCCCTGTTAAATCGTGAGATAAGAAAGCATTCAAAAACATAAATTCAAATTGAATCTAATTGTAACAAAGGTCAACGTTGTTCGTTATCAAAATTACATGTCCGTGGAGTCTGATTTTGCTGAATGCAGGGGAGGGTGGCGAGAGGATTTACACAGGCTGACACTTTATACTTTTCGCTTACCGACGAGACAAACAGGCGCGTCGCAGCGCCTGTCGGACAGGTATTTCATTTACTGCCACTGGTGGCCGTATCGAGATGCACCACCGGGTTTTCGGCGAATAGATAGCGGTCGGCATTGAACTCGAAGTCGTCGCTGGTTTCGTTGAATAACATGATCTTGGTGTTTTCCAGGTGCTGCCACATTGCCAGCTTAGCAGCATGAGGATCTTTGCGAATCAGCGCCTTGAGGATTTGATCGTGGTCATCACACCAGTTATCGACGGTACGGGAATCAATGTGTTCGTGCAGTTTTTTCCAGTACGGGTTATGGCTACGTTGTGTCCACATTTTTTCAACGATGGCCGCCAGGGCGGAGTTCTGCGTCGCCAGGGCTACCTGAATGTGGAACTGTAAATCCCACTCGGAATCACGGAAGCATTGTTCGCCGCGCGCCTGTTCCTGAATGGCCATCAGTTTCATGATGTCTTGTTTCGTTACCTGAGTTGCCGCGAACTCGGCAATATTACTTTCGATGAGCTGGCGAGCCTGAAGCAACTCAAACGGACCGTAATTGGCGAATTCCATATTATTGTCAGCCGCCTGCTGATGGCGCGGCTGGTTGGAAACCACATGAATACCTGAACCTTTACGCACTTCGACATAGCCTTCAACTTCCAGCATGATGATGGCTTCACGAACTACCGTACGGCTGACGTTCTTTTCATCGGCAATAAAGCGTTCTGCAGGCAGTTTATCACCTACCAGATAGACGCCCTGTTCGATGCGCTCTTTCAGGTCAGCGGCAAGTTGTTGATACAAACGGCGTGGTTCAGTGATTTCCATATGCGTCTCCCGGAGTGGAATGCGGACGAAGTTATCATACCACTTTATTCATGGGTATGCCATTGGTCATATATAAATTTGGTGATTGAATTAATGTATTGAATTAATATTGTGAATATTTATAAGTTCCTAAAAAATAAGTATCGTCATTGTGAAAGCTACTAAATTTCAGTAAGTTAATTCCCAGCCTTTAAATTTAATATTAACTAAAAATGCTTTTTTATATTGACTTACAATAAATCTACATCTCTAATACATCAACTTTTTGGAAACAATATTGTAAGATCAAATTTATATGGTGGCGAAAATTAATCTCTTATCACGGCTTACGCCGCTTTTATTCGTGTTCGCTCCTTTTTTGGCACAGTCAAATATGACTGTTTATCCTATGGCTGTTTCCATTAATAGTCAGGGTGAAGGCAACGTTCGCGTAATATCTAAAAGTAATGAAGTTCAGTACATCAAGGCGACAGTATTCCGTATCGATAATCCATCGACGCCTCAGGAAAATGAAGTTGAGATTAAATCCGGTGATGCAAATCATCTGGTTGTTATGCCACCTAAATTCGCTTTACCAGCCGGTAGTAGCAAAACCGTACGTTTTGTTGCGATGGAACCAGAGCAAAAAGAGAAAAATTATCGCGTTAAATTTGAAGCGGTTCCCAGTATTGATGACGTTGCCACAGATAAAAAAGATCTCTCTATGCAGTTAACAGTTAACTTAATTTGGGGGATTGTTGTTAGTGTTCCACCTCAGCAACCTATTGCTAAGTTAGAAGTAAATGCTGCCCAAAAATTAGTTAATGCAGGGAATCAACGCTTAAAGATTTTAACGATCGCTTATTGTAAAAATAATAGCAAAGAAAATTGTAAGATACAGACCGTAAATAAAAACATCTTCCCTGGTCAGGAAAGAAATCTTGAAAGCATATCTGGCTACGACAAAATCGTTGTCAAATATAATAACTGGATCACCAAAGATAATGGCGAGTTTGAACTGGCGGTCCATTAATTATCATTGTAATAAACGAAGGAATAGTAATGAAAAAGGTATTTGCAAAATCTCTTCTGGTCGCAGCGATGTTTTCTGTTGCAGGCTCCGCATTGGCAGTACAAAAGGATATTACTGTAACGGCCAACGTTGATGCCGCTCTGGATATGACACAGACCGATAACACCGCGTTGCCGAAAGCAGTAGAAATGCAATATCTGCCGGGGCAGGGTCTGCAATCTTACCAGTTGATGACCAAAATCTGGTCTAACGACGTTACCAAAGATGTAAAAATGCAGTTAGTTTCCCCGGCGCAACTGGTTCAAAGCCTGGATGCTAGCAAGATTGTTCCGCTGACAGTAACCTGGGGCGGTGAAGAAATTAAAGTTGATGCGGCAACCACTTTTACCGCAACCAAAATCTTTGCTTCCGATGCGTTAACTAACGGTTCTCTGGCTAAAAACCTGATGTTTGCTCAAACCACCAAAGGTGTTCTGGAGACAGGCATCTACCGTGGTGTAGTAAGCATTTATCTGTCTCAGGATATCTAATCCAGATAACAGAATTAACACGTAACAAAGGGAGGGGTAGCCCTCCCTTATTTTAACTGTTTTAGTATTTGTTATGGATTTCAGGATTGCCATGGATAAAAAATTACTGGCTCTTTTGATCCTGGCGAGTCTCAGCCCGGCAGAGGCGACATTAACCAAAATTCCCGCAGGGTTTGAGGTTATTGCTCAGGGACAGCAGGAGTATATCGAGGTTTATTTTTCAGGGAAAAGTCTCGGTAAATATTATGCAATGGTTAATCTTGATACCGTAACATTTCTTGATCCAGCAAGTCTATATAACAAGCTGGAACTGGATGTAGACGATCAGAAAATCGCGCATATAGTGAAAGAAAAATTATCGCAGCCGCTAGCTCGCCACGGTGAATTGGCTTGCGGTTATGTACGTACTGACTCAGGGTGTGGTTTTCTGAATACCGATACGCTGGAAATAATCTATAATGATGAAGAAAGTTCGGCAACGTTGTTTATTAATCCGCAATGGAATTCAGCTTTCGATGCGAAGTCATTATATTTAAATCCAGACAAAAATACTGTTAATGCTTTTATACATCAGCAAGACATCAATGTTCTGGCACAGGATGATTACCAATCGTTGTCTATTCAGGGAAACGGTGCGCTGGGAATAACAGAAAATAGTTATATTGGTGCACACTGGAATTTCAACGGTTATGATGCAGATGATGTCAGTGACAGTAATGCTGACGTCAGCGATCTCTATTATCGTTATGATTTTTTACGTCGTTATTATGTGCAGGCGGGTCGCATGGACAACCGCACACTATTTAATGCACAAGGCGGGAACTTTACCTTTAACTTTCTGCCACTCGGTGCAATTGATGGGATGCGTATCGGGTCGACACTGAGCTATTTAAACCAGGCGCAAAGCCAGCAAGGAACCCCAGTAATGGTTCTGCTTTCGCGCAATTCTCGTGTTGACGCTTATCGTAATGAGCAACTTTTGGGATCGTTTTATCTCAATAGTGGTTCGCAATTTATTGATACCAGTTCCTTTCCGCCAGGCAGCTACAGCGTGGCATTAAAAGTCTACGAAAATAACCAACTCACCCGCACCGAGCTTGTGCCGTTTACCAAAACCGGCGGTCTGACTGACGGAAATGCGCAATGGTTCTTACAGGCAGGTAAAACTACATCACAGGTTTCTGATGATGAAAGTTCAGCTTATCAGCTAGGAGTACGCCTGCCATTACATCCGCAATATGAGCTCTACGCAGGGCTGGCGAATGCCGATGATGTGAGTGCTTTCGAGTTAGGTAATAACTGGACGGCAGATTTAGGCGGGGTGGGGAATCTTGCAATCAGCGCCAGCGTGTTCCGTAACGATGACGGCGGCAAAGGTGATATGCAACAGGCCAACTGGAGTAATCCGGGATGGCCGACGTTGGGCTTTTATCGGACCAACTCTGACGGCGATGCTTGTACAACCGACAGCAGAGAGAGCTATAACGCCTTAAGCTGTTATGAAAGTATTTCCGCGACGGTTTCACAGAATTTTGTCGGCTGGAATATGATGCTGGGTTATACCCGCACACAAAATAACACTGATGATAGTTTGCGTTGGGATAAACAGCAGAGCTTTGAAAATAACTATCTTCGCCAGACAACAGCGCAAAGTATCTCTGAAACTGTACAACTTAGCGCTTCCCGCGCTTTTGTGATGCGTGACTGGATTATGAGTACGTCAGTCGGTGTTTTCCATCGTAATGACAACGGTGGCGATAACGACGACAACGGCTTGTACTTATCGTTTTCGTTATCTGACACGCCAACGATGGATAGCAATAACAACAGCCATTCAACAAATGTGTCTACGGATTATCGTTATAGCGAACAGGATGGCGATCAAACGTCATGGCAGTTATCGCATACCTTTTATAACGATTCATTCAGCCATAAAGAACTTGGCGTAACCGTCGGAGGCCTGAACACCGATACCATAAACAGCGCGGTTAACGGGCGTTGGGATGGGCAATACGGAAATGTCTACGCTACCGTATCTGATAGTTATGACCGTAAGAATCATGATCATCTTTCGGCCTTTACGGGCACTTATAGCTCTACGCTGGCTGTCAGTCGCTATGGCGTTAATTTGGGAGCCAGTGGTACAGACGATTTGCTGGGTGCGGTACTGGTGGATGTGAAAGGCTTCTCTGAACAGGATGAAGAGAGTCAGGATCTGCAACTCGAAGCGCGGGTGGCAGGCAGCCGAACTTTGCAGCTTGGTCAAAGTGACAGTGTGTTGTTCCCTTATCCTGGATTTCAGTCTGGTTTTGTTGAGGTTAACGACAGTAGCCAGGGCAATCAGCAGGGGACAACAAACATCATTAACGGTGCAGGGAATCGTGAATTAATGTTGTTGCCTGGCAAGCTGCGCTATCGCGAAGTGTCTGCCAGCTTTAACTACAACTATATCGGTCGTTTATTACTGCCGGCAGCGGTGAAAAAATTCCCGATTGTGGGGCTGAACAGCGCCATGTTACTGGTAGCTGAAGATGGCGGATTTACACTTGAAATTAACGGCAGCGAAAAAGAGCTCTATCTGCTTTCCGGGCAGCAATTCCTTAAGTGTCCACTAAGTGTTGTAAAGAAACGCGCCAGCATTCGTTACAGCGGAGATGTTACTTGTAGTGTGGTGACTTATTCACAATTACCGGAGTCGATTCAGGTTCAGGCACAGTTGAAACAGCCTAAATTACGTGGAAACGTTCAGACGGCGCAAAGGGAGGTTGCACCATGAGAAATCGATTGATTGCGGCGATATTGGGCTTGTTTGGCACGCTCACTGGCGTTCAGGCAGCTCCTGACGTGACCAGTGAAATTACGTATGATTTGGCATCTGGTAGAGCGGATTATTACTTCTGGAAGGATGAAGCGTCGGCAGGAAATAATGGATATATGTGGTATGAATGTTCGTATCCTGACCTCCAACAAACCTGTACAGCTAATGGAAATATATCGACAGTACAAATCTATTTAACTGAACAACGCAGTGGGATGCGTTGGCCGGTAAAACTCAAAGGATTTAAAACAGCCATTGTAAGTAGCGATGAAGCGCCGCCAGGATGCAAGGGGGGCAAAGGGCTTCAGACGAATCTTAAGGATTCTAATAGATCTTCATGTACAGAAGATGGTCAACATTATTATATATACGATACAAAGTTTCTTACGCTCTACCTTGAGCAGACAGAGATGAAGAATTTGCCGATTGGTGGCGTCTGGAAGGGGAAAGTTAAATTACATTCGAACAGCCCGGCCCAGGACTATTTCGCAAATATTACCCTGAATACGCTCGACCCCAACCATATTGACGTGTTCTTCCCGGAGTTCGCCCACGCCACGCCAAGGGTGCAGTTAGACTTGCATCCAACAGGAAGCGTTAACGGCAGCAACTACGCGCAAGATCTGACCATGTTGGACATGTGCCTGTACGATGGTTTTAACGGTAATGCCATCAGTTATGAAATCATGCTCAAAGATGAAGGGCGACCAGCTGCAGGGCGCAGAGACGGTTACTTCTCTATCTATCGTCAGGGAGGGACCACCACCGACGAGGGAGAACGCATTGATTACCGGGTCAAAATGTACAACCCGGAAACCGGTGGGCAAATTGATGTGCGCAATAATGAAAATATGGTCTGGAACAGCATTAACCTGAAACGTGTGCGTCCGGTGGTACTGCCCGGTATTCGCTATGCCGTGATGTGTGTGCCGACACCCTTGACTCTGGCAGTCGATAAATTCAGCGTGATGGATAAACAGGCCGGGTACTACATGGGCAAATTGTCAGTAATCTTTACGCCTTCCTTGCCAACCATCAATTAACCCTGCAAACCGGACAAACGCTTTCTTCTATATAAACGACGAAGCCGTCTGATAAAGCGGCTTCGTCATTACAACTTAAGTTAAACGTTAATGTTGCGGTGCGGGATCGTTATGTGTTTCCTGCGCCACCTCAATCGCCGGTTTGTTCTGCAACACGGTCCAGATAACCAGCGCACCTAACAGGTCGAACACTGCCAGAACTGCGAACAGCGGGCTGAAGCCGATGGTGTCAGCCAGTGCACCGACAACCAGCGCAAACAGCGTACTTGCCAGCCATGCGGACATCCCGGTTAAACCGTTCGCCGTCGCCACTTCGTTACGACCGAACACGTCAGAAGAGAGCGTAATCAGCGCGCCAGACAGTGCCTGGTGGGCAAAACCACCGATACACAGCAGCATAATTGCGACATACGGGTTGGTGAACAGACCGATCATACCCGGGCCAATCATCAGCACAGCACCCAGCGTTACGACCATCTTACGGGAAACGATCAGGTTCACACCAAACCAACGCTGGAACAGCGGCGGCAGGTAACCACCGAGGATACAACCGAGGTCAGCAAACAGCATCGGCATCCAGGCGAACATCGCGATCTCTTTCAGGTTAAAGCCGTAAACTTTAAACATGAACAGCGGGATCCACGCGTTAAAAGTACCCCAGGCCGGTTCTGCCAGGAAACGCGGCAGCGCGATACCCCAGAACTGACGGTTACGCAGGATCTGACCAACGGACATTTTCTTCGCCGTGCTCACCTGGTGCTGGGCTTCCTGACCATTAATAATATAGTCGCGTTCTTCATCGGTCAGATGCTTCTGGTCGCGTGGATGTTTATAGAAAATCAGCCATGCCATCGCCCAGATAAAGCTCAATGCACCGGAGATGATAAATGCCATCTGCCAGCTGTGCATTACGATTGCCCATACCACCAGCGGCGGCGCAATCATCGCACCAATCGAAGAACCTACGTTAAAGTAACCTACCGCGATGGAACGCTCTTTCGCCGGGAACCATTCGGAGCTGGCTTTCAGACCCGCCGGGATCATCGCTGCTTCCGCGGCACCGACTGCACCACGAGCAATCGCCAGGCCACCCCAGCTACCAGCCAGCGCGGTTGCACCACAGAACACGGCCCACAGCACAGCAAACATTGCATAACCGATTTTCGTACCCAGCACATCCAGTACATAGCCCGCTACCGGTTGCATGACCGTATAAGCAGCAGAATAGGCTGCGATGATATAGGAATACTGTTGGGTGGAGATGTTTAACTCTTCCATCAGAGTTGGCGCAGCTGCCGCCACAGTGTTACGCGTCAGGTAACCAAGCACGGTGCCAAGCGTCACCAGTGCGATCATATACCAACGTAACCCTTTAATTTTACGCATGTAAAACCTCATCGTTTTGTTATATCCGCAGGAAGCGCGGCCATCATCCCGCCAGAGGCTGAAGATGTTAGTTACGACCGGGTAACCGAAAAAAAACCGGCACGCCCCGAACGTTGCCATGAAAGTTTCGTGCTAATTCGGCTTCCGTACCGGTTAACCCGATTCATCTAACAAATGAATGAATCGGCAATTTGCATTCCGTCGACTTATGATTTGCGACGGCAGAAAGATAACTTGTCATACAACTTTAAAAGGTGAGAGCCATCACAAATGTGCGAATATTTGTAGGGACATTACCTGACGACAGCGAGGCCAGTACTGGCGCGGCCTGCAGAGAGATTTACCACTTTGAGAGTAATTTTTTTAACTACGTTTATTGATCTAACTCACGAAAATATCTTCGGACTCTGGAAATTGGTGTGATAACTTTGTCAGCATCGCACCATAAGCAAGCTAGCTCACTCGTTGAGAGGAAGACGAAAATGACTCCGTTTATGACTGAAGATTTCCTGTTAGATACCGAATTTGCCCGCCGTCTGTATCACGACTACGCAAAAGACCAGCCGATTTTCGATTACCATTGCCATTTGCCGCCGCAGCAGATTGCGGAAGACTATCGTTTTAAAAACCTGTATGACATCTGGCTGAAAGGCGATCACTACAAATGGCGCGCTATGCGTACCAACGGTGTGGCCGAGCGTCTGTGTACCGGTGATGCGTCTGACCGTGAAAAATTTGACGCCTGGGCGGCGACTGTTCCGCACACTATCGGCAACCCGTTATACCACTGGACGCACCTCGAACTGCGTCGTCCGTTTGGTATCACTGGCAAATTGCTTTCTCCGTCAACTGCCGATGAAATCTGGAACGAATGTAACGAACTGCTGGCGCAGGATAACTTCTCCGCGCGCGGCATCATGCAGCAGATGAACGTGAAAATGGTCGGCACCACCGATGACCCGATCGATTCTCTGGAGCATCACGCAGAGATCGCCAAAGACGGCTCTTTCACCATCAAAGTGCTGCCGAGCTGGCGTCCGGACAAAGCCTTCAACATCGAACAGGCGACCTTTAACGACTACATGGCGAAGCTGGGCGAAGTTTCCGATACCGACATTCGCCGCTTTGCTGACCTGCAAACTGCCTTGACCAAACGTCTGGATCACTTCGCCGCTCACGGCTGTAAAGTGTCTGACCATGCGCTGGACGTGGTGATGTTTGCTGAAGCGAACGAAGCGGAACTGGACAGCATTCTGGCGCGCCGTCTGGCTGGCGAACCCCTGAGCGAGCACGAAGTGGCACAGTTCAAAACTGCGGTACTGGTGTTCCTTGGTGCCGAATATGCACGTCGCGGCTGGGTACAGCAGTACCACATTGGCGCGCTGCGTAATAACAACCTGCGTCAGTTCAAACTGCTGGGGCCGGATGTAGGCTTTGACTCCATCAACGACCGTCCGATGGCGGAAGAGTTGTCTAAGCTGCTGAGCAAGCAGAACGAAGAAAACCTGCTGCCGAAAACCATTCTCTACTGCCTGAACCCGCGCGATAACGAAGTGCTGGGCACCATGATCGGTAACTTCCAGGGCGAAGGTATGCCGGGCAAAATGCAGTTCGGTTCCGGCTGGTGGTTTAACGATCAGAAAGACGGTATGGAACGTCAGATGACCCAACTGGCGCAGCTCGGTCTGCTGAGCCGCTTTGTCGGTATGCTGACTGACAGCCGTAGCTTCCTGTCATACACCCGTCACGAATACTTCCGCCGCATTCTGTGCCAGATGATCGGTCGCTGGGTGGAAGCGGGCGAAGCACCGGCGGACATCAACCTGCTGGGCGAGATGGTGAAAAATATTTGCTTTAACAATGCGCGTGACTACTTCGCCATTGAACTGAACTAAGGTCTGGGGTTGATATGCAATACATCAAGATCCATGCGCTGGATAACGTCGCGGTCGCTTTAGCAGATTTGGCTGAAGGCACAGAAGTCAGTGTCGATAACCAGACTGTTACGCTGCGCCAGGATGTTGCTCGTGGACATAAATTTGCGTTAACGGATATCGCAAAAGGGGCCAACGTCATCAAATATGGCCTGCCGATTGGTTATGCATTGGCGGATATTGCGGCGGGGGAACACGTCCACGCCCACAATACGCGCACGAATCTGAGCGATCTGGATCAGTATCGCTATCAACCTGATTTTCAGGATCTGCCTGCGCAAGCGGCAGATCGTGAAGTGCAGATCTATCGTCGCGCTAACGGCGATGTCGGGGTGCGTAATGAGCTGTGGATCCTGCCAACCGTGGGCTGTGTCAACGGCATCGCGCGGCAAATCCAGAACCGTTTCCTGAAAGAGACCAACAACGCCGAAGGTACCGACGGCGTGTTCCTCTTCAGCCACACCTACGGCTGCTCACAACTGGGCGACGATCACATCAACACCCGCACCATGCTGCAAAACATGGTGCGCCACCCGAACGCGGGCGCAGTGCTGGTGATTGGTCTGGGCTGTGAAAACAACCAGGTTGCCGCATTCCGTGAAACGTTGGGCGATATCGATCCTGAACGCGTTCATTTCATGATCTGCCAACAGCAGGATGATGAGATCGAAGCCGGGATCGAGCATTTGCATCAGCTGTATAACGTGATGCGCAACGATAAACGCGAGCCAGGCAAACTCAGCGAACTGAAGTTTGGTCTGGAGTGCGGTGGTTCTGACGGTCTTTCTGGTATTACTGCTAACCCGATGCTGGGGCGTTTCTCTGACTACGTGATTGCTAACGGCGGTACTACCGTACTGACCGAAGTGCCGGAGATGTTTGGCGCAGAGCAGTTGCTGATGGACCATTGCCGCGACGAAGCAACGTTTGAAAAACTGGTCACCATGGTCAACGACTTCAAACAGTACTTTATTGCCCATGACCAGCCGATCTATGAAAACCCATCGCCGGGGAACAAAGCGGGCGGTATCACCACGCTGGAAGATAAATCCCTTGGCTGTACCCAGAAAGCGGGTTCCAGCGTCGTGGTTGACGTGCTGCGTTACGGCGAGCGTCTGAAAACGCCGGGGCTGAACTTGTTAAGTGCGCCGGGTAACGATGCCGTAGCGACCAGCGCCCTGGCGGGTGCGGGCTGCCATATGGTGCTGTTCAGTACTGGTCGTGGCACGCCATACGGCGGCTTTGTACCGACGGTGAAAATCGCTACCAACAGTGAACTGGCGGCGAAGAAAAAACACTGGATCGACTTTGACGCGGGTCAGCTGATCCACGGTAAAGCGATGCCGCAGTTGCTGGAAGAATTTATCGACACCATCGTTGAGTTTGCCAACGGTAAACAAACCTGCAACGAGCGTAACGACTTCCGCGAACTGGCGATCTTCAAAAGCGGCGTAACGCTATAAAGTCGAAATGAGTTGTTAATAAAAAACGGCGTTTCATAATGTGAAGCGCCGTTTGCTTTTCCATACCTGCTAAGGATTTATCATGACCGCGTATTGGCTGGCCCAGGGCGTGGGTGTCATCGCCTTTCTGATTGGTATCACAACATTTTTCAATCGTGACGAACGTCGCTTCAAAAAGCAGCTTTCGGTCTATAGCGCCGTTATTGGCGTACATTTTTTTCTTCTGGGCACCTATCCCGCTGGTGCCAGTGCCATCCTTAATGCCATTCGTACATTGATTACCTTACGCACGCGCAGCTTATGGGTAATGGCGATTTTTATTGTGCTGACTGGCGGAATTGGCCTCGCGAAGTTCCATCATCCTGTCGAACTATTGCCGGTTATCGGTACGATTGTCAGTACCTGGGCGCTGTTCCGCTGTAAAGGGCTCACCATGCGCTGCGTGATGTGGTTTTCAACGTGTTGCTGGGTGATTCACAACTTCTGGGCGGGGTCGATAGGCGGCACGATGATTGAGGGTAGTTTTCTGCTTATGAATGGCCTGAATATCATTCGTTTCTGGCGGATGCAGAAAAGGGGAATTGATCCGTTTAAAGTAGAGAAAACCCCTCCCGCCGTAGACGAAAGGGGTTAAACAATTAATTACGCAGGGCGCTATTTGCCAGACGATCGTCTTCCGCCTGGCAAGCTGCCGCAGTGAACAGCACGTCAGTTGAAGAGTTCAGCGCGGTTTCGCAAGAGTCCTGCAATACGCCGATGATAAAGCCGACGGCAACCACCTGCATGGCGATATCGTTCGAAATACCGAACATATTACAGGCCAGCGGGATCAGCAGCAGAGAACCCCCCGCCACGCCGGATGCGCCACAGGCACACAGAGAAGCCACCACGCTCAACAGCAGCGCCGTGGGCAGATCGACCGGGATACCCAGCGTATTAACCGCAGCCAGCGTCAACACGGTAATGGTGATTGCTGCGCCCGCCATATTGATGGTGGCACCCAGCGGAATAGAAACGGAATAGGTATCGCGATCCAGATTCAGCTTTTCACACAGTGCCATATTCACCGGAATGTTCGCCGCAGAGCTGCGGGTGAAGAAGGCATACACGCCGCTTTCGCGCAGGCACAGCAGCACCAGCGGGAACGGGTTACGACGAATTTTCCACCACACCAGCAATGGGTTAACCACCAGCGCCACCAGTAACATACAGCCAACCAGCACGACCAGCAGTTGCGCGTAGCCCCACAGTGTGGAGAAACCGGTGGTTGCCAGGGTAGAAGAAACCAGACCAAAAATACCAATCGGTGCGAAGCGAATGACCAGTTTCACCATAAAGGTGACGGCATTCGACATATCGTTGACCAGGTTTTTGGTGGTCTCGTTACCGTGACGCAGTGCGAAACCGAGGCCAATTGCCCACACCAGGATCCCGATGTAGTTACCTTTCAGCAGCGCGTCGATGGGGTTGGAAACCATGCTCATTACCAGCCCGCGCATCACTTCGACAATGCCTGACGGCGGCGAAATATCACCCGCGCTACTGGATAAATGCAGGGTAGAAGGGAAGGCAAAGCTGAAGACTACTGCGGCCAGAGCAGCAGAGAAGGTACCCAGCAGATAGAGGAACAAAATAGGGCGGATATTGGTTTTCTGCCCGTGCTGGTGGTTAGCAATAGATGCCATCACCAGCATCAACACCAGGATGGGGGCAACGGCTTTCAGTGCGCCGACGAACAAAGTACCTAACAGACCAACAGCTTCCGCCGCGGGTTTTGAGATCCATGCCAGAAGAATCCCCAGAACAAGGCCGACCAGGATTTGTTTTACCAGGCTGCCATGAGCCAGACGCCGGAATAGCCCCGGTGAACGTTGCGTAGTCATTTTTCGATCCTTTCATTGTGTTGTCGCACATCCCTGGTGCGTTCTGTCGACGCATCTTTCAGGATGTAACAAAGTGTTTGCAAGGTCGAGTATAAGGAAAGTTACAGCTTCGGGAAGCGAAAAATGCTGGATTTTAAAGAGAAGGTCATATTTTGCAACTTAATTGTTACATTTATTTGACATAAAAATAAAGCCAACGTGCGGCTTCCAGACTGATGACAACATCAAAAAAGGACTCGGTCAGTCCCCTCGCCCCGTTTGGGGAGAGGGTTAGGGTGAGGGGAACAGGCCAGCATCGGTGCGAAAAATTACCCTCACCCCGACCCTCTCCCTGGAAGGGAGAGGGAGAAAACGGTGCTCATGTTAATGACAGGGTACACGGCTTAGGCAGATTAAAAATTATCCACCCCGCTGCTTATCATGCCGATAATTCACCCAGGCGTTGATAATAAACGTCATCACCAGAATGCCAAACACCACGCCCAGCGAGACGGCGATTGGAATATGGTAGAAGTCGACAATCAGCATCTTGATACCGATAAACACCAGAATCACCGCCAGGCCATATTTGAGCATCGAGAAACGCTCTGCTACGCCCGCCAGCAGGAAATACATCGCACGCAGGCCGAGGATCGCAAACAGGTTTGAGGTCAGCACAATGAACGGGTCAGTGGTCACGGCGAAGATAGCCGGAATGCTATCCACGGCGAAAATCACGTCGCTCAATTCCACCAGAATCAGTACCAGCATCAGCGGTGTGGCGTACAGCAATCCATTCTTACGCACAAAGAAATGCTCGTTGTCGATGGTGTCGGTCATGCGCAAATGACCGCGTAGCCAGCGCACCAGCGGCTTGTCGCCAATGCCTGATTCATCTTCATGGGCGAGCGCCATCTTCACGCCGGTAAACAGCAGGAAGGCACCGAAGATATACAGGATCCAGTCGAACTGCGAAATTAGCCAGCTGCCAGTGAAGATCATGATGGTACGCAGAACAATCGCCCCGAGCACGCCATACACCAGCACGCGGCGTTGTAATGCCGCCGGAACAGAGAAATAGCTGAACAACATCAGCCAGACAAAGACGTTATCGACCGCCAGCGATTTCTCAATCAGATAACCTGTGAGAAAGGCCAGTGCCTGTGGATCGGCAACGGCGCGACCTTCGGTTTGCACCAGATACCACCAGAAAGCGGCGTTAAACAGTAACGACAGCGTCACCCAGACCAGCGACCAGGCCGCAGCCTGTTTCATGGTCATGGCATGTGCCCCACGACGCCCCTGCAACAACAGGTCGATAGCCAGCATAATGGCGACAACAACAGCGAATCCGCCCCATAGCAACGGCGTGCCGACAGTATTCATAGAAGTTCCTTACACATAAAAAAACGGCCAACGTCGGAAGACGTCAGCCGCTGCTTTTTATGCATAGACCTCGCCTTCCGGCAAGGTCTCACTTACAACAAAAAAGGAATACGTCTGCGTATTCCTTTCGGGTTGCCCGGTGACCGGATGTGGTTTTTCACACATCGTAATGACGATCGACCGGCAATGAAGTTACTCCCCTTTGCAGGTAACAAAGTATGACAGACCATTCAGCCAGTCAATGGTCTGTTACATACCTTTTACACTGTTTTACTTTGGCAATTATAGTTTTACGCTATCTGCCGGAAAAATCACCCCAGTCTGGCGGCGGATCTCGGTCAGCAGTTTGGCGGTGATGCGACTGACCGCCAGCCCCGGATGATCCACCAGATGCTCATCCACCAGGGTAGCGAACAGCTCTGCTTCGTAGAGCATGGTATTAATATGCTGCGGCTGGGTGAGATCCTGCATTTGGCTGCCACGCGGCACGAAGCACACTTTCTGGCATTCAGACAGTTTTTCAATCACCAGCGATCCTGCTTCGCCCTGAATCTCGCTCGCCAGGACAGAATCACTGACTTTTGAGTGCTGCAAGGTGACGCTGAAATCACCGTAATCCATCACCACCACGCCGTGGGCATCTACACCGCTTGCCAGCAAACTGGCGGTTGCCTGCACGCTTTTCGGCTCACCAAATAACGCCACCGCCGACGCCAGGCAGTAAAAGCCGATATCCATAATTGAACCGTTAGAGAATGACGGATTAAAGGTGTTGGGATTTTCACCGTCCAGGTAACGTTGATAGCGCGAGGAATACTGGCAATAGTTGAAAAAGACTTTACGCAATTTGCCGACTTTCGGCAGCGCCTGGCGCAGCAAATGAAAGTTCGGCAGGCAGGCGGTTTTAAATGCCTCAAACAGCACCACCTGATTTTCCCGCGCACAGGCAATGGCGGCATCCACTTCCGCCAGATTCGACGCCAGTGGTTTCTCGCAAATCACATGAATTTTATGGCTAAGGAAAAGTTGTGTCTGGGAAAAGTGCAGGGCATTCGGGCTGGCAATATACACCGCGTCAATGGCATCGCTTTCCGCCATCGCTTCCAGCGAGGTAAACAGATGCTCGACAGAAAAATCATTGGCGAAGTGCTGAGCCTGCTCAAGGCTGCGGGAATATACGGCGGTTAACTTGTATTTACCGCTCTCATGGGCGGCCTCGACGAACTGGCGAGTGATCCAGTTCGTACCAATCACAGCGAAACGTATCATAACGCGTGGATACTCCATAAAGGGATTCTGTCGTCAATGTAGCACGCCTTTTTCATCTTCGACGTGCGCAGATACGCATTATTCTTTTGCCGGACAGCCATGCTCACTAAACGGCCCAATCATGACCGATGGCCCGAGATATTTCGGCTGGCGATGGAGGATTTTGGCGTCAATCACGGCGCTGACACGAGCGAGTTTCTCCCGCAGTTGAGTATAAAAACCGTGCTTCATATTGAGGTCAGGCGCGTTAAAACCGATAGCGTCGATGCCGTACTGTTTTGCCAGCCAGATGGCGCGTTGATTATGAAATTCTTGCGAGATAATGGTGATATGGTTTTCACCAAAAACCTTTTTGGCACGCACTACCGAATCCAGCGTTGAGAATCCGGCATAGTCGCAGAAGATCACTTTCGCCGGTACGCCTTTAGCGATCAAAGCCTGCTGCATACCTGAGGCTTCATCGTAATTTTTACGTCCGTTATCGCCACTTACCAGTAGCCATTTCACTTTTCCGGCGTGGTACAACGCTGCTGCGGTATCAATACGTCGGGTAAAGTAGCGATTACCCGGCCTGGCCCCCAGCAATAAGCCCACGTTACGCGCCGGAACTGCGTTGACATCGCTCCAGGTCAGCTGCTTGCTGGCGTTGACCATAACGCGATCGGCAATAAAAATGGTCGCTCCTGCTATAAGCAACAACAAACAGCCAATCTTAAGAGTCCGGCGAGAAAAACAAATACGGAGAAGAAGGCGGGGCTGCATGGTCGTTATCCTTAACGAAAGGGGGGAGGTCGATTTTAGGCGCTAAAGAAAGAAAAGATAACGCCTGACATCATTTTCAGATTTTGTCCTGCCCAAGCGACAACTGCGTTAGCCACAGCCGGGTGTCGAACTCAAGCTGGTGGTACTGCGGCTCCATATGGCAGCACAACTGGTAAAACGCTTTGTTATGCTCTTTCTCCTTCAGGTGCGCCAGTTCGTGCACCACGATCATACGTAAAAACGGTTCCGGCGCGTTGCGAAACACAGTAGCGACGCGGATCTCTGCTTTTGCTTTCAGCTTGCCGCCCTGCACACGAGAAACAGCGGTATGTAACCCGAGCGCGTTTTTTAGCACATGGATCTTATTGTCATACATCACTTTATTGATCGGCGGGGCATTGCGCAGAAACTGATTTTTTAGATCCTGAGTATATTGCCAGAGGGCTTTATCGGTGGCGTAGTCGTGTGTTCCCGGATAGCGTTTTGCCAGCACATCGCCCAGACGCTGTTCGTTAATCAGCGTTCGCACCTGGGAAAGTAGCTGCTCGGGATAACCCTGAAGATAAGTAAGATTGCTCATAACCGCCCACGAAAAAGAGAAAAAGGGTATACTCACGCACCCTTTTCAGGGGCAACGTCGAAATTTTATCATTCAGGAGGGCCGATGAGCCACTTAGACAACGGTTTCCGTTCACTGACACTACAACGTTTTCCGGCGACGGATGACGTTAACCCGCTACAGGCGTGGGAAGCGGCGGATGAATATTTGCTGCAACAGTTGGACGACACAGAAATCCGCGGCCCGGTGTTGATCCTGAATGATGCCTTTGGTGCGTTAAGCTGCGCGCTGGCGGAACATAAGCCGTACAGCATTGGCGACTCATACATCAGTGAACTGGCGACGCGCGAGAATTTACGCCTCAACGGGATTGATGAGTCGAGCGTGAAGTTTCTCGACAGCACCGCCGACTACCCGCAACAGCCGGGTGTGGTGCTGATCAAAGTGCCGAAAACACTGGCATTGCTGGAACAGCAACTGCGTGCGCTGCGCAAAGTGGTCACGTCGGATACACGTATTATTGCCGGTGCCAAAGCCCGTGACATTCACACTTCCACGCTGGAGCTGTTCGAGAAAGTGCTCGGCCCGACCACCACTACGCTGGCATGGAAAAAAGCGCGCCTGATTAATTGCACTTTCAATGAACCGCCGCTGGCCGATGCGCCGCAGACCGTTAGCTGGAAGCTGGAAGGTACTGACTGGACTATCCACAACCATGCGAATGTCTTCTCCCGCACCGGGCTGGATATTGGCGCACGCTTCTTTATGCAACATCTGCCAGAGAATCTCGAAGGTGAGATTGTCGATCTCGGCTGTGGTAACGGCGTTATTGGCCTGACGCTGCTTGATAAAAACCCGCAGGCGAAAGTGGTGTTTGTCGATGAATCGCCGATGGCGGTCGCTTCCAGCCGAATGAATGTTGAAACCAACATGCCAGAGGCGTTGGATCGCTGCGAGTTTATGATCAACAACGCGCTCTCCGGAGTGGAGCCTTTCCGCTTTAATGCTGTGCTCTGCAACCCGCCGTTTCATCAGCAACATGCGCTGACCGATAACGTCGCCTGGGAGATGTTCCACCACGCCCGCCGCTGCCTGAAAATCAACGGCGAACTGTATATCGTTGCCAACCGTCACCTGGATTACTTCCATAAACTGAAGAAGATTTTCGGCAACTGCACCACCATCGCCACGAATAATAAATTTGTGGTGCTGAAAACAGTGAAGCTGGGGCGTCGTCGGTAAGATTGGGAGTTACCTGCCGGATGCGGCGTTAACGCCTTATCCGGCCTACGTTCAGCACGTTACTCCCAGGCCGGATAAGACGCGGCAAGCGTCGCATCCGGCAATGTCTGCCCAGTTCTGGAATCGCGCTTCCATAAAACAAAAAATCCCTGTCACCATCCTCTACATTCTCTTGTTTAGCGTTGTTCAACGTTTATGCTACATACGTGAAGTTATGACGCATAAAGAATACGATTTCTTTACCGCTGTTCATCGTACTAAGGGGAAAAAATGATTGCGATTGCCGACATCTTGCAAGCAGGAGAAAAGCTAACTGCGGTGGCACCTTTTCTGGCGGGTATTCAGAACGAGGAACAATACACCCAGGCGCTGGAACTGGTAGATCATCTGCTGCTCAACGATCCTGAAAACCCCTTGCTGGATCTGGTGTGTGCCAAAATAACCGCGTGGGAAGAATCAGCGCCCGAATTTGCGGAATTTAATGCCATGGCTCAAGCCATGCCTGGCGGTATAGCCGTGATTCGTACCCTTATGGATCAATATGGTTTAACCCTTTCCGATCTGCCGGAAATTGGCAGTAAATCTATGGTGTCACGCGTTTTGAGCGGGAAGAGGAAATTAACGCTGGAACACGCTAAAAAATTGGCAACGCGATTCGGCATTTCTCCCGCCTTGTTTATTGATTAACGCGACGTGCCGGATGCGTTGCATCCGGCGCTTCAAATAACGATTTAAATCTCCAGCGCCAGCCGTGTTCCCTGGGCAATTGCCCGTCGTGCGTCCAGCTCCATAGCCACATCGCAGCCGCCAATTAAATGCACAGTTTTCCCGCTATCAATCAGCGGTTGCGCCAGCGCGCGGTTTGGCTCTTGCCCTGCGCAGATCACCACATTGTCCACTGCTAATACCTGCGTTTCGCCGTTGATCACCACATGCAGCCCGTCATCGTCAATCTTCTGATAACTTACGCTTGGGATCATTTTCACACCCCGCGAGAGCAGGGTGGTGCGATGGATCCAGCCGGTGGTTTTGCCTAACCCCTGTCCCGGTTTGCTGGCTTTGCGCTGGAGCATCACAATTTGCCGTGGGCTACGCGGGATCTGCATTCCCTGCGGGCTTAAGCCACCAGCCTGTTGTAGGCTGCTGTCGATCCCCCACTCATTACAGAACCTGGCGATATTCTGGCTGGTGGATTCGCCCGGCTGACTTAAATACATCGCCGTATCAAAACCAATCCCGCCACAACCGATGATGGCAACCTTGTTGCCTACCGGCGCTTTGTCGCGCAGTACATCGAGATAACTCAATACCTTCGGATGATCGATCCCGTCGATAGGCGGAACGCGCGGCACGATCCCACTGGCGAGGATCGTTTCATCGAACGCCTGTAACTGATCCGCCGTCACGGTGTGATTGAGTTTCAGCGTCACGCCCGTCACTTCGATCATCCGGTGGTAATAGCGCAGCGTTTCGTAAAACTCCTCTTTGCCGGGGATCTGTTTGGCGATATTAAACTGCCCGCCGATCTCGCTGTGGGCATCAAACAATGTTACCTGATGCCCACGCGCCGCCGCGTTAATGGCAAACGCCAGCCCAGCAGGTCCCGCACCGACCACCGCCAGATTTTTTTTCTGCACGGCAGGAAGGATTGGCATTTTGGTTTCGTGGCAGGCGCGAGGATTCACCAGGCACGAGGTGACTTTGCCAACGAAGATCTGATCGAGGCAGGCCTGATTGCAGCCAATGCAGGTGTTGATCTCATCGGCTCGCCCCGATTGCGCTTTTGACAGCAGTTCCGCATCAGCAAGAAACGGTCGTGCCATCGACACCATATCGGCATCGCCGCGCGAGAGAATGTCGTCGGCAACCTGCGGATCGTTAATCCGGTTGGTGGTCACCAGCGGCAGCGAGACGTGGCCTTTCAGTTTGCGCGTGACCCAAGTAAATGCGCCGCGCGGCACGGGCGTGGCAATGGTCGGAATACGTGCTTCATGCCAGCCAATGCCGGTGTTGATAATGGTCGCGCCCGCCGCTTCAATGGCCTGCGCCAGTTCTACCGTTTCGGCAAAAGTGCCGCCGCCTTCGACCAGGTCGAGCATCGACAACCGGTAGATAATAATGAAGTCGTTGCCGACGCGTTCGCGCACCGTACGCACTACTTCTACGGCAAATCGCATCCGGTTGCGGTAATCGCCGCCCCACTGGTCACTACGCTGATTGGTGCGCAGCGTCAGAAATTCGTTGATCAAATACCCTTCGGACCCCATTACCTCTACACCGTCGTATCCTGCCTCCCGTGCCAGTTGCGCGCAGTGGGCGAAATCGTCGATCAGTTGCAGGATCTCTTCATGGGTGAGTTCGTGAGGAACGAAACGGTTGATGGGGGCCTGCAATGCGGAGGGAGCGACCAGATGCGGTTGGTAGCTGTAGCGCCCGGTATGCAAAATTTGCAGGGCTATTTTGCCGCCTTCCTGATGTACCGCTTCGGTAATGGTGCGATGGTGTGGGATCTGGCTGGCGTCGTTGAGCATTGCGCCACCTTCCATGCCAACGCCTGTTAAATCTGGTGCAATGCCGCCGCTGACAATCAGCGCCACGCCGTGACGGGCGCGTTCGGCATAAAACGCTGCCAGCCGCTCGGCACCGTCCGGGTATTCCTCCAGCCCGGTGTGCATTGAGCCCATCAACACGCGGTTTTTTAACGTGGTAAAACCTAAATCCAGCGGGGCGAACAGCGACGGGTAGCTCATAAAATTGTCCAGTATGTAAAATAATTGTTATGTGGTCGGATGAGTTCTAATTTAGCCGTCGCCGGAGAAAAGGGAAAAGGGGAGTGCGGGGTTTGTGATGGGATTCAAAAAGAATACGCCCGGTGGTAACGCCGGATGCGACGCTTGCCGCGTTTTATCCGGCCTGGGGGATTGCACATGTAGGGCGGATAAGGCGTTCACGCCGCATCCGCCAGTGGCACGGTGCAGATGCCGGATGCGACGCTTGTCGCGTTTTATCCGGCCAGGAGGATTGCACATGTAGGGCGGATAAGGCGTTTACGCCGCATCCGCCAGCAGTTGCAAATTATTGCTTACGGAAAAAATCGTTATACAACATATACAAATGCGCGGCACTCCAGGAGAAATTTGGTGCGCCTTGCTGTGCGCCAGTCAGCGGGTTGTAATTCTCCTGAATTGGGCCATCGGCGGTTAATCCTTTGGCGTGACGGAAGAACGTATCCGCCAGTTTCAGGGCATCATCGCGATAACCGTAACGCTCCATCCCTTTCAGACCAAACCAGAACTGATCCACCCATACGCGCCCACGCCAGTAGATATCAGCGCCAAAAGCCGGATTGGTTAACGCCGCCGTTCCCAGCGGGACAAAGGTGTTGAACTCTTTAGGATCGAGCATCACCTTCACCACCGCGTCGGCATTGGCCTGCGTTGCCGCACCGTTAAACAGCGGCGACCAGCCTTCCGGCCCTTTACCGCGCTCAACAATCGGTTTGCCCGCGCAGCCGTTCGCCAGTGGTTTATCTTCAATACGTACGTCATAGTAGAACTGGGTAGTCGGGTCGAACATACAGGTGTTGATGTAGTCCGCGAGCTGCTGTGCCAACTGGCGATAGCGTTTGGCCTCTTCTGGCTTACCGAGGATGGTTGCCATCTCCGCCAGATAATGGTTATCGCTGTACATATAGCTGGCCTGATCCACCGACTCCTGCAATAGCGAGTAGCCCAGCAACGTTCCGTCCTGACTGCGGTTTTCGGCGAATTTCACCGTCCAGTCGCTACGTTTGCCGCCATTAGCGACATATTTATCCAACTGTTCTTTGTCGATAAAACCAAAGACGGCGGCATCATCACGCCCCGATTCCCACGACGCAGCGACCTGTGCCGGAATTTCCAGACTGTCGTACTGGCCTTTCTCCACCACGCGGGCGTAGTTGTTCAGCCCAGACTGCGTCTCTTCTTTGTTGCCTTTCTTCACCGTAAACAGCATCTCGCCGCTCTCAGTGTTGTGGGCTTTGTCGCGGGTCGCGCCATATTCCGGCACGCCGTTGCCGTTGTGATCGCGGTTACGTAACCACCAGTCGTGATAGGCCACCAGTTTCGGGTACATCTCTGCCAACCAGGCTTTATCCTGGGTGACGTTGTACACTTCCATCACCGACCAGGCGGCAAGGCTGGGTTTGGTATTACGTTCGTTCCAGTTGCCGCCATCGCCACCACGCTCGGGGCTAAGGTTCCACGCTATCAGGTCGGGGACAAAGCCCACATCCTGCGGACGCACGCTATCGCCAGGCTGGATCTGCCAGGAGAAGACCGCGCGGATATTCTCTTTGGCGATGTCCGGATTGAAATGCGCCATCGCAAACGCCTGCTTCCAGGTATCCCACGGCCAGGTCTGATTGCCGGAGAACCAGCGCCCGGTCACCGACGGTGTAACGGTGTTAAATTTCACCGCACCGCCCGGTGAGCGCCAGTTACCGTTGAGCGTTTCGATCGCTTTCACCGCGACGCGCGTCTGTTCCGGCGTCGCATCCGGCTTGGTTAACCCTTTCTTCAGGTATTCTTCCCAGCGTTGCTGCGAGGCGGTGAGATAAAACGCCGGACGCGCCAGAATATCGCGGATCTGCATTTGCTCTTTGCTAACTTCCTGAGCGGTCAGCAGATGGGAATAGGTGGTGTAGAGCGTGGTCGAACCGTTGATATGCGCCTTACTGGTAAAGCGATTACCGTTGATTTCAGTCTGCACCGGCAGGGATTTATGCACCTGATATTCCGATTCGCCGGAGGTCAGCAGATCCCAGGTGGCGCGCACTTTGCCAAAGGTGACTTTCAGGCCATCACGGGTGGCGCTGATTTTGCGCTGATAGTCAGGGTATTCGCCAGCAATGGTTTTATCGGAAAGCGGTTTCCCTTCTTTCGCTTCCAGTTTTTCCAGCAGTTCGCCGTCCCACACCAGATCCAGCGGTTTATTGCTGGTGATTTTGGTTTCCAGTAGTGACGTGCGCGGCGTGGCGAAGCGCAGAGTCATTTCGACTTGCACATCTTTTGCTGTCAGTTTTTGCACCAGCGCACCGGGAATACTGTATGCCTCCAGCGTAAAGTCGACTTTCTTGCCGTCCTGCCAGACGGTCAGGCGGTCGAAATTGCTGGCCATAAAGTTGATGTACTCTTCCGTCAGCAGCGCAACGCCCGGAAAGCCGCCCATGGTGTTAGGGCCGTCTGGCAACAGATGACCATGCCAGGCTCCGAGATCGAAAAACGGATTAAAACGCTGGTGATCGTCGTAATCGTAATCCTTCATGTACTGCGGCGCGCCAGTACGGTTAATCACGTTTTTATAATTGTCGGCGTTAGCGGCATGGGCGGAAAAACTTATCAGCAGAGCGCAGGTTACTGGCGTTAAAATAGTTTTTATTTTCATGAAATTACAGTCCTTATTACCAGTAGAAATATTGCATCAGGAAGATTTGGTCGCTGGGATCGTGAGAGGCATTTTTCATGTAGAAGCGGCTATCAAAAGCCGTGGCGAAACGTCCGCCGCCGTATTCGTACCAGATACCAAACTGCATGAAAGAGGTGGTTTCATCGTCAGCGTGGTCAGGGCGATGTTTGGCGTAGGTATAAGCGGTGGAGAGATAAACGCCCTTTAACGCTTCATACATGGCGCTCACCATCATCCCACTTTCACTTCCCGGTACGTCCAGCCCGTCGGCGCGTCCGGTATGGTGCCAGGCGCGAGCGGCAAAGTTAGGAGTTAGCAGGCCCGTGAGATAGAGCTGTCCTGTGCCGTCGGTGATTTCCAGACCGTTCATCCAGGTGATGCCTTCGGCAAGGTCATACTGGATGTAACCGTTCATCATTGCCGGATAGGTGTATTTGTCGTCATAGCGATCGTACTTGCCAAAATGTAGCCAGGCTTTGCTTTCGTCATGATGTCCGGCAGGTGTGGCGGTGACGCTATAACGAAAGTTGCCGCTTAAGTTCTGCACCTTCAGCGCGGTCATAATGTCGCGGGTATTGGGAATGACGTAGCCCAGATCGGGGGTGAAGTCGCCCCACCATTGCAGGTCATCCAGCGAGGAATCCTGACGCAGACTGAGCATGATTTCGGTGCCATCATTGGTACGATAACCGCCATAGAAACGGTTAATTCCGCCCTCGAAACCACCCCAGCTATGGTCTGGCACCCAGGCATTGCCGTCGTGGTCGGCCTGCACGGTCCAGCCTTCGCCGTAAATCAGGCCGAACCAGGAGCCGTACTTCATCTCCAGGCCACCTTCAATATAGGTACCGTCGCTGTATTTATGTTTATTCTCACCCTCTAAATCCATATATCCACCAACCCCTAATTCGCCGTAAAAACGAAATGAAGGAGAAGATGTCGAGGTAATTGCAGGTGTTTTTGTGTCGTCATGTTCTGCCGGACGTGCTTCTTCTCCTGCCGCAGAAAAGGCGTAGCAAAACGGCAGAGCAAGTAATGCTCTGCATGGTGCAGTGATTAATTTCATTGTGTTAATCCATGAGCTAAAGAAAAAGTACAGCCTTTTATCGTTGTAATTATAAAAATATAAAGGCAGAAACTATTTTCCCTCTCCTCATCCAGGAAGAGGGAAAATGCCTGCTCATTTTTTATTATTCTGCTTAATCAACATTGCTGGCTGGCGTCGCTTCAATATGGCGCTCTTCAGCCGTTAATCCCTTTATATATTTACTGTATTTCCACCACGCAAAGCCGAGGAAGATAACAATACCGCCGACGTTATAAAAAATGATGGTCAGAATATTCGCGCCAGTCGGGAATGTCGAAGCGACAAACCCTACGGCAAATATCGCAATCAGCATTGAAACAACGATAATACCGGTGCGGCGGGAGCCCATGCGGAAATCGCGTGGCAGGTGATCTAATTTGGCGCGTAAATTCAGGTAAGCCAGCATGATGAATAACGGCGGAAGCATGGACGCTGCGGCAGTCATATTAATAATAGTATTCATCAGATCCTGCACGGTATTGGAACCGAGCATCGGGATAATCATCAGCGGGATGACGATCAGGAACTGGATCCACGCTGCGCGCGCCGGAACGCCGTTTTCGTTCAGTTCGACGGTTTTCTTACCAAAGATGCCTTCCGGGATTTCGGAGAAGAAAATTTTCACCGGCGTTGCGGTCCACATCAGCAGGGAACCGAACATCGCGGTAAAGGACACCAGACCGACAAAGCGATTCATCAACGCTTCCGGTAGACCAAAATACGCCGCCATGCCGTGGAATACTTGCACCGATCCGCCGGTAAATTTCAACTCTTTGCTGCTGACGAAGACGTTAATCAGCACCGAGGAGACGGAATACAGTACGCCGATAAAAATCCCGGCGAGGATGATCACTTTAACGAACGATTTCGAACCGCCTTTGACGTCGTTAACGTACACAGCGACGGACTCCGCGCCACCTGCGGCCATAAAGATCCAGGTGGTAACGCCGAGGAACGCCCAGTTGAAGTTCGGGATCATCGCGTCAACGGTGATGGGGTCAGCAGGCTGTACGCCGCCAACCAGCGCCGTACCTGCCAGTAAAATGTAGGAGAGCGTTAACAGCAGCATCAGCGTTGAAGTGACGGAGGTAATTGGCCCCAACATTTTCGCCCCGTTGGTGGAAACCCAGGTGGAGAAGGCGAACAGCACCATACTGATAATGGTGGTGGCAACCGGCGTCATAATATATTCGTAGCCGAGGAAGGCATACGAAGCATAAGCAATAACGCGCGGCAACAGTGAGGTGAAAAAGAACAGGTTTACGAACCAGTAGGTATAGGCAGTAATAAATGCCCAACGTCCGCCCAGCGAACTTTTTACCCACGCGTAGACACCGGCTTCTGAGTTTTTATTTAACGAAACAAATTCTGCGATGATCAGACAGAAGGGAATAAAATAAAAAATCGTCGCGAGGAAAAACATCGGTGCCGAGGCCAGTCCAAGCTCAATATTATTATTGATAACGTTGTTAAAGCTGTAAACGGCGGCAAAAGTCAGCGAGAGCAAGCCGAATTTGCCGATTGTATTACGTTTGGTATCAGACATAACACATCTCCGAAAATGTGTAGGGTAGCGGTGGCGGCAAACTCCTTTTGCCGCCGTAGTTGTTATTTGTTATGGAAATAACCATCTTCGATGGTGACTTTGAGAACCACTTTTTTGACCGCGTTATTGCAGATAAACCGATACGCTTCATGGATATCGCAAATAACGATTTGCCCTTCGTGGACCTCAACGGTTTCTCCGCAGCCTTTTAAATATTCACGGTCAGTTTCATCACGATAATATTCCACTACCTGTAATGTCTCTCTCGGCGCATATTCAATTTTTTGCTGCCCTTGCAGGTAGTAATGCACTTCAAAATAGCGTCGATGCCCGGTAAATAGCGCATCGGTCGCGGAGTCTGTCTCCACGCGGTAAGTCAATGAGTCACCGATGGAGTGGGCGACGCCAGGCTGAATGTTGTCGATATTTTCAATCGCTTCAACGCAGCGTTGCCACTTCTTGCCAGAGGCGTAAATCTGGCGGAACTGTTCTAAGTTATCGATGATCCTCATTGCTTATTCTCGCTGTGCAAATTCGTGGAAAAGAACCCTGCGCCGAACTCATACGACGCCAGGCTTTGCGCGGTAGCTTCTCCGCCAGAAACCGGCAGCAACGTAAAGCCGTAGCTGAAGTCACGGAACCAGACGCGCCAGGAGTCCAGCACCTCGCTGCCCCAGGAGTTGGAGCCGAGGCCAAGCAGCTGGTGATCGAGGTTCAGGGTGATGTCATCACTGCGCTGCAGCTCGTTACAGTGCTGGGCAGCGTGGATGTTTTCCTGGGTATAGTGCCAGGCGCTGAAGTTAATTGGGCGCTGCGGAACCACCAGCAAACCGTTGCCGTGGCGGTTAGTCAGTGCCGTCCAGCGGACATGCTGACGGTTGCCGTTGTTCTGCGGGAAGGGATAGTTCTCGAACATGGCATCGACGGTGCTGCGCCAGATATCGATGATGTTAGCCTGCTGGCTGTCGGCGTAGTTTTCGCCCGGTCCACGACCGTAATACGCCACCTGATCGTATTCGCCGTTAATCCCCATGGTGAAACCGATGCACGGAATGATGTGCGGATAGTCGCCGTAACGCTCGCCGGAAAGCGCCACGTTAACCTGGCCATCGGCAGCGATGCGCCAGATGTAGGTGCAGCGCATCCCGAAGTCAAACACCGGCGGGGCAATAACTGTGCGGCTGATGATCAACACTTCACCATCGCTCTGTTCTACGGCAAAGTCGCGCAGATGTTCCTGCATGATCTGCAAATGATTCGGTTGCCACAGCCCTTCGTTCTCCTGCTTGTGGTTGTCGATCATTGGCTTGAAGAAGTTGATCTTTGGCTCGCGGGTCAGCAGCGACTCGCCATTCACCTGCCAGGATGTCGGTTTGCCACTCATTTTTGAGAAGGTGATCGCGAAGTTGTAGCCGCGAACGGTGCAGCTCAAACGATCGTCTTCCAGCGTCAGCGGACGCGCATTATTTGGTGCGAAAGGCACTGGTTGCGCGGTGTTTTCCTTCAGCGGGAACTGATAAGTGGCGATAGAATGCCCGGCTTCGCTGTAGCGGGTGCGGGAATCTTTGGTCACCGTAATGTTGAGGAACGCTTCGCGGGCGTCCAGCTGCGGCAGCGTGATCTGCAAGGGGGCTTCGCTGTTCGGCGCAACGTCGCGCAGTTTAATCTGCTGCGTCGCGAGCGTTTCACCTTCGACGCGCACCTCTGCGTGCAGGGTGTAGTCATCAAGCGTGGTAAACCACAGTTTATTTTCGACTTTCAGCTCGCCGCGAGTCAGATCCAGCGCGTGGATTTTTACCGGCGCGATAACCTGTTTGTACTCTTTCAGGCCCGGTCCCGGCGTCTGATCGGAATAGATCAAACCATCAAGACAGAAGTTATAGTTGTTGGGATAGTCGCCGTAGTCGCCGCCGAATTTATACCAGACGTTGCCGTTGTCATCCTGCGCCTGGATCCCGTGGTCGCACCACTCCCAAACATAATGTCCCTGAATACAATCGTGCTTATAGAAGACGTTCTGGTACTCCGTCAGCCCGCCTGGTCCGTTCCCCATCGCATGAGCATATTCACAGATGATGCGCGGCTTCGGATGCGGGTATTCACCAAACTCATTCATCAGCGGCACGCGGGTGTACATGGTGGAAATAATATCGACCACTTCAGCATCGCGATCTTCTTCGTAATGCACCAGTCGCGTGTCATCCAGCGCCTTCGCTGCGTGGTACATCGCGCGGATGTTACAGCCATAGCCGGATTCATTGCCCAGCGACCAGATGATGATCGACGGATGGTTTTTCTGCGCGTGAATATGGCGAACAATGCGCTCGACGTAGACTTTTTCCCACTGCGGATCGTCGGTAATACGGCTGATATCGCCGACATTAGCAAAGCCGTGCGATTCGACGTCGGTTTCCGCCATCACAAACAGGCCGTAGATATCACACAGTTCGTAAAAACGCGGATCGTTCGGGTAGTGAGCGGTACGCACGGAGTTGATATTGTGCTGCTTCATCAACTGGAGATCTTTCTCGACGCGATCCATTCCAACGGCGCGGCCTTTGCGATGATCGTTGTCGTGACGGTTGACGCCGTGCAGCATCACATAACGGTTATTGATCCAGAACAGACCGTCGCGCACTTTGATATCACGGAAGCCAACGCGTTGTGGCACCACTTCCAGAACGTTGCCGTTGGCGTCTTTCAGCGTCATGACCAGATGGTAAAGATAAGGGGATTCTGCTGACCATTGCTGCGGCTGTTCGACAGTAAAAGCAAAGCTGGCGCTGGTCAGTTTTTCAATTGCCAAATGATCAATGGCGCTGCTGTGCACCACGCGTTCGCCATCAAACAGGGTATATTCCAGCGTCGTGACGACAGGGGAGGCGGCGAGATTTTCCAGCACCACTTCGCAGGAAAGCGTGGCATCGCAATAGGCTTCGTCAAAGTCGGTACGCACAGTGAAATCGTTAATATGCGTTAGGTGTTTTCCGACCAGATAAACATCGCGGAAGATCCCCGCTGACCACCACATATCCTGGTCTTCCACGTAGGTAGAGTCCGCCCACTGCATCACGCGCACACACAACAGGTTGTCGCCGGTTTTAACCATCGCGCTGATGTCAAACTCTGCGGTCAGGCGACTGCCCTTGCTGAAACCCACATACTGACCGTTAACATAGACTTCAAAATAGGTTTCGACGCCGTCAAATTTAATCAGCGTCTGTTTACCCTGCCAGCCGTCGCTGAGGGTGAAAATACGTTGATAGGCACCGGTTGGGTTATCGCTGGGGACAAACGGCACATCGATGGGGAACGGAAAACCTTCGTCGGTATATTGCAGTTTGCCGTGACCTTCCATTTGCCACATGGCGGGGACGGTAATATGCCCCCAGTCAGCCATTAACTCAGAGGTGAAGGCTTCTGGTACTTGCAGCGGATGGTCAAAAAAGTGGAAATTCCACTGACCGCTTAAGGGCAGAAACAGGCTGCTGGTTTCGCGGGCAAAGGTACGCGCTTGCGCAACAGAATCATATGAAAAAAAGTACGCACGCGGCGCAAGTCGGTTTTCGTGGGTGAGCTGAATGTTTTCCCAGCGATTCATAGGGCCTCCCGGTAGAGAGAAATCGGAACCATTCATGGTGATGGTAGTTTGTGTAATTGCTGGGGAGTTTAGTAAAATTTTTACTAAAAAGTAGCAGGTAAATGCATTTACTTTAACTGGATCACGAAAATAAACGGCAGCACTGTCCGGCAAAAACGATTGCCGGACAGTGTGTAAGGGGATTTAACGGGTCGTGCCGCGCAGTTTTAATTTGCTGGGAACGAAGACTAACAGCGGCAGCGCGCGACCATCGCGGGCTTTTTCATACACCAGGTTAACGCCCTGACTTCCCATCATCTCGGAATGGATGCGCACGGTGGAGAGCGGCGGAAAGGTAAATCGCGCGGTGGGGATATCGTTAACGCTGATAAGCGAAATATCCTGTGGGATGTTCAGGCCTCGTTCATGAATTGCCCGCAGTACGCCGATAGCAATGGAATCGGAAGCAACAAACAGTGCCTTCGGATAGTCTTCCCGCGCCAGCATTTGTTTTGCCAGTTCATAACCCGACGAACTGGAAAAACCGCCGCGCCAGATATCCTCTTCGCGTACCACTTGTTTCAGTCGGCCATATTCCGCAAAGGCGACCTCACGAATATCCGCCTTGCCAGGCTCATCTTCACCGCCAATAAAACCAATACGATTAACGCCCTGGTTGATATAGAAGTCGATGATTTCTTTACTGATGCGTGCCAGATCGATATCCACCGCATCGTAACCGCTGCCGGGTTCGTGAAAGTCGATAAAACAGATATTGTCGGTCAACGCACAGGCGGCGGCGCGCAGGGCGGGCGTGGGTTTGCCGACAATTAAAATACCGGTGACGTTTTTAATGTCTGGTAAGCCGCTGTGTTCATAACAGTTGGTGAGCTCGATGCCCAGCTTTTCGCACTGGGTTTCAATGCCGTGGCGGATCGCCAGATAGTAAGGATCGTTGATCTCCAGCTCCTGCTGGTAGCTGTAGATAGCCAGAATATGGTGTTGGTTGACTGCACCTGTCTGGAGTTTACGGGCACTACTGGTCTTGTACTCCAGCTTTTCGGCGATCTCGAGAATGCGATGTTTCGTCTCTTCTTTCACATTCAATGTCGGATCGTCATTTAAGACCCTGGATACTGTCGCCAGGGATACGCCAGCTTCGATTGCGATGTCTTTTAGTGTTGCCATGTTTACCTTTTTTACTTTCCCTGATGTGCGCCCCCATTGTAGAGGAAGTGCTTATCGGGTCACCTGTTTTCAGTAAATAAAGCGCGTTTCTTTGACGCTGTAACGGTAACACAGCGGCTCACGAATGTGATCACGCCTGCATTCTCCATTTTTAGCCTACAGGATTGAGAAAAACTTTTGCTATAGTTTAGTAAAATTTTACCCGAAGGGAGGAAACAATGGAAACCGTGGCTTACGCTGATTTTGCACGTCTGGAAATGCGCGTCGGAAAGATTGTGGAAGTGAAACGCCATGAAAACGCCGACAAGCTGTACATCGTACAGGTTGATGTGGGGGAAAAAACACTGCAAACCGTGACCAGCCTGGTGCCGTACTACAGCGAAGAGGAGCTGATGGGGAAAACGGTGGTGGTCTTATGCAATCTGCAAAAAGCGAAAATGCGTGGTGAAACGTCGGAATGCATGCTGTTGTGTGCGGAAACCGATGACGGCAGTGAAAGCGTGCTGTTAACGCCGGAGCGGATGATGCCTGCGGGCGTACGTATCGTATAAAAAGATCGGATGGCGACGTCGTATCGCCATCCGATTTGATATTACGCTTCTTCGACACTTACTCGCATGGCCGCCAGCGCCTTACGTGCTGCTTTGATCACCAGTTCACACTGTTCAATGGTCAGTGTCAGTGGCGGTTCAATGCGGATCGTTTTGGCGTTATTGAGCGTTCCGGCCACCAGTACGCGCTGGCGGAACATCTCGCTGGCAAAGTTATAGCCGATTTCGTTATCAACAAACTCAATCGCCATCAACATCCCTTTACCACGCGCTTCCTGTACCAGATCGGGATATTCCCGCGCCAGTTGACGGAAACCGTCCAGCAACATATCGCCTTTTTGCTCAGCCTGAGCCGGTAAGTTCTGCTCCAGCAACACATTAATGGTCGCCAGCGCCGCCGCACAGGCCAGCGGGTTGCCGCCAAAGGTGGTGGTATGCAGGAATGGGTTGTCGAACAGAACTGAAAACACCTCTTCAGTGGCGATGGTCGCGCCAATCGGCATCACGCCGCCGCCGAGCGCTTTGGCAAGGCAGAGGATATCCGGCTGTACGTTCTCATGCTCGCAGGCGAACATCTTGCCCGTGCGCCCCATGCCCGTTTGTACTTCATCGAGGATCATCAGTGCGCCGAACTCATCGCATAGCTTACGTACGGCGGTGAGATAGCCCGGCGGCGGCAGAATTACGCCACCTTCACCCTGAATCGGTTCGAGGATCACCGCAGCCACATCATCACCGGTTTTTTTGCACTCGTTAAGAGCCGTGCGCATGGCTTCGATATTGCCAAACGGCACATGACGGAAGCCCGGCAGCAGTGGCATAAACGGTTTGCGGAAGGTCGATTTCGCCGTGGCCGACAGCGCGCCAAGTGATTTACCGTGGAACGCGCCGCTGGTGGCAATAAAAGTAAACTTGCCGCGCGGTGACTGGTAAGCTTTCGCCAGCTTCAGCGCTGCTTCAACGGACTCGGTGCCGCTATTACAGAAGAAGCTGTATTTCAGTTTACCGGGCGTTAGCGCAGCAAGGGTTTTCGCCAACATCGCCCGTAACGGATCGAGCAGCTCCTGGCTGTGCAGCGGTTGTTTCGCAAGTTGATTCTGTACGGCGGAAACCACAACTGGATTACGGTGCCCCACGTTGAAAATTCCAAAACCTCCCAGGCAGTCGATAAACTCCTGTCCCTGGGTGTCGACAAGCGTATTTAAACCTCCCGCTTGCCACTCTACGGCTCCGTAATCCCCGCCGGCGGTAACAGATTTGCGATACTCTAAAAACCCCGGATTGACATGCTCTTTGAAGTATTCAATCACCTCTCGGTTAAGTGCTTTCATCTCCTCATGATCCAGCGTTCGCTTTTCAATGAGATTCAGGGCGTGGGCGCTGCACGCTAAAGCCGATGCGCTCGAAGGTAACCTGTTCAAAATATGCTCCGGAGGCTCGCGTATCACATGATACCGATTTAAGTATTGCAGGGATTGCGCCACTCCGGCTGCGATCGCGAAAATCGGGATAAACACAAATTCGGTTATCATTTGTGCAATATTTAATGCTATCTGTTAACATTTGTTGTTATTTTGCACGGTTTTTGTCGGGTATGGATTTGATGATTGCTGCGCAAATGCACGTTTTCAGGGCAATAATTGCCTTATTTTTGGGCAAGATAATTAACGTTTTCGTATAGTAACAGAGTGAAAGTATTTTAAATCAAAGAATTAGATTTGTGCTTTAATCGCAAATTGCGATCTAAATCAAATTAATCGGTTAAAGATAACCGCAGCGGGGCCGACATAAACTCTGACAAGAAGTTAACAACCATATAACCTGCACAGGACGCGAACATGTCTTCTCATCCGTATGTCACCCAGCAAAATACCCCGCTGGCGGACGATACCACTCTGATGTCCACTACCGATCTGCAAAGCTATATCACTCATGCTAATGACACTTTTGTGCAGGTGAGCGGCTTTACCTTGCAAGAGTTACAAGGGCAGCCGCACAACATGGTGCGTCACCCGGATATGCCAAAAGCGGCGTTTGCGGATATGTGGTTCACCCTGAAAAAAGGGGAGCCCTGGAGCGGCATCGTGAAAAATCGCCGCAAAAATGGCGACCATTATTGGGTGCGGGCCAATGCGGTACCGATGGTGCGCGAGGGAAAAATCAGTGGCTATATGTCTATTCGTACCCGGGCGACGGATGAAGAGATTGCGGCGGTGGAGCCGCTGTACAAAGCGCTGAACGCCGGACGTACCAGTAAGCGTATTCATAAAGGCCTGGTGGTGCGTAAAGGCTGGCTGGGTAAACTGCCTTCATTACCGCTTCGCTGGCGGGCGCGTGGAGTGATGACCCTGATGTTTATCTTGCTGGCGGCCATGCTTTGGTTTGTTGCTGCCCCGGTGGTGACGTATTTCCTCTGTGTGTTAGTGGTATTGTTGGCAAGCGCTTGTTTTGAATGGCAGATTGTGCGCCCGATAGAAAATGTCGCCCGTCAGGCACTGAAGGTGGCGACCGGAGAGCGTAATAGTGTTGAGCACCTGAATCGCAGCGATGAGCTGGGGCTGACATTACGCGCGGTAGGGCAGCTTGGCCTGATGTGCCGTTGGCTAATTAACGATGTCTCAAGCCAGGTGTCCAGTGTCAGAAATGGCAGTGAGACGCTGGCGAAAGGCACCGATGAACTGAACGAACATACCCAGCAGACAGTTGATAACGTTCAGCAAACAGTGGCGACCATGAACCAAATGGCGGCGTCGGTGAAACAGAACTCTGCCACGGCGTCGGCTGCCGATAAACTTTCTATCACCGCCAGTAATGCGGCAGTGCAGGGTGGGGAGGCGATGACCACGGTGATCAAGACAATGGACGATATCGCCGACAGTACCCAGCGCATTGGCACCATTACTTCGCTGATTAACGATATTGCGTTTCAGACCAATATTCTGGCCCTGAATGCGGCGGTGGAAGCGGCGCGTGCCGGCGAACAGGGCAAAGGTTTTGCAGTGGTGGCAGGGGAAGTGCGTCATTTAGCCAGCCGCAGCGCTAATGCTGCCAACGATATTCGCAAGCTGATTGATGCCAGTGCTGATAAGGTGCAATCCGGTTCGCAGCAGGTACACGCCGCCGGACGGACGATGGAAGATATTGTGGCACAGGTGAAAAACGTCACCCAGTTGATCGCCCAGATTAGCCATTCAACGCTGGAACAGGCCGATGGGCTTTCCAGCCTGACCCGTGCAGTGGATGAGCTTAACCTGATCACCCAGAAAAATGCCGAGCTGGTGGAAGAGAGTGCGCAGGTGTCGGCGATGGTGAAACACCGCGCCAGCCGACTGGAAGACGCGGTGACGGTGCTGCATTAATCGGTATGCCGGATCCGGCGGTTGGAGCACAATGCCTGATGCGATGCTGGCGCATCTTATCAGGCCTGCGGGGTGTGTAGCGGGTGTAGGCCGGATAAGGCGCGTCAAGCGTCGCATCCGGCAATTGCACCGCGCCACTGGCGGATGCGGCGATTAATCCAGTTGCGTAATATCAAAAGCGGCGCGGTCGATCACCGCAATGATCTTTTTTATTTGTGCATCACTGATATCGCTCTGGTTGACGCGTAAATCCAGCACCGCTTTAAAATTATCCAGCGCCCGCTTCATTTGCGGGTTCTGGCGCAGCGCCGCGCCAACGCAACGCGCTTTGATGCGTTCTTCAATCATCTCCACCTGTTCGCGGTTTTCTTCCAGCCACTGCGCGCCTTGTTCGGTCAGCGCAATCTGCTTCTTACCACCTTCCTCTTCGCGGATGGTAATCAGCGACTGCTCCTGCAGAAAATCCAGCGTTGGGTAGATGACGCCCGGGCTTGGGGTGTAATTCCCCTGGGTTAGGTTCTCAATCGCTTTAATCAATTCGTAACCGTGGCTGTCATCGCGCGAGAGAATATCCAGAATCACCAGACGCAATTCACCGTGACCAAAGAAACGTTGCCGACGACCGCCGCCGCGACCGTGGCGACCACCGCAGCATTGACCGTGTTCATGCTGGTGACCGTGTCCGCAGTGCTCGTGTTCTGACTTCTCACCTTTGCAGCAGCCCTCATGGCGTGGCTGGCCTTCATGTTTACAACACCCTTCGTGATGATGGCTCATATCAGCCTCCTTTTGCTTGATTAGATATATCTAATTTATATCTGATGTGAGCATTACTGCAAGTACAAAAATGATTTTTAAACGTGGAAGCACCTCACATCCAGGCCGGATAAGACGTTCACGCCGCATCCGGCAGCATTGCTATGGCACTGAATGCCTTCACATACTTCAGATATATCAGTTCTACAAATCGCTTGCATTTATCATGATTAACAATCATTATCATTTACGAAAATTATTTAGATATATCTGATTACTATCACGAAGGCGATAACAATGAATAACTCCCCCCGCTACCCGCAGCGCGTTCGCAATGATCTGCGCTTCCGTGAACTGACTGTGTTACGCGTTGAGCGCATCAGCGCCGGTTTTCAGCGCATTGTCCTCGGCGGCGAGGCGCTGGACGGTTTTACATCGCGCGGCTTTGACGATCACAGCAAACTCTTCTTTCCTCAACCTGACGCTCACTTTGTGCCGCCAACGGTAACGGAAGAGGGCATCGTCTGGCCGGAAGGACCACGCCCACCGTCGCGTGACTATACGCCGCTGTATGACGAACTAGGCCATGAACTGGCGATCGATTTCTTTATTCACGACGGTGGGGTCGCCAGCGGCTGGGCGATGCAGGCGCAACCGGGCGATAAACTTACGGTGGCAGGTCCACGCGGTTCGCTGGTGGTGCCGGAAGATTACGCGTATCAGCTGTATGTCTGCGATGAATCCGGAATGCCCGCACTGCGCCGCCGCCTGGAAACGTTGAGCAAACTTGCCGTTAAACCGCAAGTTAGTGCGCTGGTTAGCGTGCGGGATAACGCCTGTCAGGATTATCTCGCGCACCTTGATGGTTTTAATATCGAATGGCTGGCACATGATGAGCAGGCGGTAGATGCGCGTCTGGCGCAGATGCAAATCCCTGCCGATGATTACTTCATCTGGATAACCGGCGAAGGTAAAGTCGTTAAGAATTTAAGCCGCCGCTTTGAAGCGGAACAGTATGACCCACAGCGGGTACGTGCAGCGGCTTACTGGCACGCAAAGTAACTGATATATAAAAAGAAAAAGGCTGACGATTTCTCGTCAGCCTTTGCTATATCTGGTGGCCCCTGCTGGACTTGAACCAGCGACCAAGCGATTATGAGTTAGAATGCAACTTCTTACCTGAAAATACTTATCTATAATTTTCAGTAACTTAATTGATATTAAAATACTGTATAAATAACCAGAAATACTCTAAAATCCTCCTTTTCGGTATCCTATAGGTATCCTAGAGCAAAACAAGCGATTTTCAGGATACCCCGATCGCTTGGTGTGGAGTGTTTGTGGAAACATTCAAATTTACGAAAACTAAGCTCGAAAACCTCCCACCTGCCGAACGTGGCCAGGTTGAGTACGGCGATACCATCGTTAATGGTCTGCGCATCCGTATTGGCACCAGTGGTGTGAAAAGCTTCTGTATCTCACGTAAGAGAAATGGAAAATTCATCCGGGCCACGCTGGGCCGTTTTCCGGATCTTACTATTGATAATGCCAGGGCAAAGGCACTCGAAATGTTGGGTGACGTAGCGACCACCGGGAAAAATCCTAATGTGGAAAAGCGTGTCAATGAGAAGGCATCTGTCACGCTTGCTGATGCGCTGGATGCCTATATTAAGAACCGTGGCCACCGCCTTAAACCCACAACCGAAAAGCAATATCGCGCTATCTTGCAAAATTACTCCGGCGACTGGATGAAACAGTCCCTCGCTACTATTTCGCGTGATCGTGTTGAGCATCGTCACAAAGCAGTAACTGATGGTTCAGTCTGGTTTGGCGCTGATAAAGAAACGCTCAGGGCTGGGGTAGGAAGCGGTAGCAAAGCTCAGGCTGACCTGTGGGCCAGAGCTCTGCGCGCCGTATATCGTTTCGCACATGATCATTATCGTGATGAAGAAGGGAGAACGCTGTTACCTGACCCGCCAACACAGGTGCTGAGTACAAAGCGTCAGTGGCATGGCACGATCAGAAAGACAGAGCGCATCCGCACCCATGACTTTGCTCGTTGGTTAAATGCCGTCGCTGTAGTTCGTGATAAGGCCGAAGAAGGACGAGATGATGTAGCTGCCGCAATATGTGACGCTGTAGAAATGTCGATGTTCACCGGGCTGCGTAAATCTGAAATATTCGAACTAACCTGGAATCGGGTGAATATTGGCGGTCGTTATTTCTGGATAGATACCACCAAGAACGGCGATCCGCTCGAGCTTCCGATCACTGAAACTCTGCTGAATCTGTTCCGGCGCCGACTGAAAATGAAAAACGGAAATGAGGCTTTAGTGTTTCCTGGAGTTAAAGGAGTCATTAAAGAATATCGCCATGTAATTGATCGAATCAGTGCCGCCACCGTCCCAGACCCCAATCCTGATTTGCTCCAGCCAATCCCATTCAAATGGCACGATGCCCGCCGTACATTCGGTACAGTTGCCGAGCTGGTGGGCGTTGGTAGTTATATCCTCAAGCGACTAATGAACCACCGAACGATGAGAAGTGCAGATGTTACTCAGGGCTATCTTCATTTTGGTGCTGATGAACTACTCGGGCCAGCTATCAGAATTGAACGGGCTGTTCTTGAATATGCTGGCTTGGTGGAAAGTAAAAGAGGAATAGATGCTCAGTTACTGTCCGTCATGGAAAATTTAAGTGATGAAGATAAACGTAAGCTTTTATTTGATCTGCTGAATTCTAACAATGCTGAGGAAAAATCATGAGCTTGGAAAAATACTTAGATTCTGGACGGCTAAATTTTGTTGATGTTTTCATGCGCACTGCTAGAAATTTTGGAGATCTACAATTTAACTATAAAAGAGACTTAGGTAACGAACTAAAAAAAGATATCAACAGAATATCTCGTGGGCATTTGAAGTCTATTTTACAAAAAATGCGCAAAGATAAACCGTCAAAGGATGATGCTGATTTTGAAGAGCAAACACTGGCCAAGGTGTTTTTTATATTGGAGGCTCATGATTTTACTACATTAGCGGAAGATATGGCTTTAGTTATTGAAAGAAGAAATATAAAAGAGCGCTGTCAGAAAATTATATATAAAGAAATTGCTGAGGGATCAGCATTTAAGCAGCGTAGCCTATATGATGAAATCGTGGCAATTATGAAATCTACCTGGAAACATAATCCGGCACTTTCAAAAAGAAAAATGATCTCAAAATTATTGATACGTTATGAAGATAAAGTGGATGAAAAAACGCTAAAAGATTGGATAACAAAAGGAAAACTGGCTCCACCAAGACCCAGACAGAACAAAAATTCAGATCTGGTTATCCCACCAGAATATGCCAGCAAAAAAATATTTGAGGGAGGGGGGGAAGTAGCTCCTCACCCCCATAATCACGTACTCACCTTATAGAAAAAAATCAAAAAATTATAGTAGCTCCGTTGCTAACCAGACATACACGGAGCTACTTATGCATTTGGTTGAATCTAATTATTCTAAAAGACTCACTCGTAATGAGGCCGCAGCTCATCTTGGTGTGAACCCACAGACGCTGGCGAACTGGGCGCATACTGGCAAGGTAAAAATTCCCTTTCATAAGGTCGGTCGGAAGGTCATTTACTTCAAGTCTGATCTGGATGCTTATCTGGATTCCACCCGCAGAACGCAGACGGTTTAAGGGGCTGGATATGGCAAATAAAACAAAGGCGGCCATGCCGGGCCGCCAGAGTTACAACATTTTATTGCGTATACAAGGTACCAGGCCCAGCGCTGGTGGTCAAAATCAGGCTTTTGGCTCAATACCTAATTTGCGAAGCTTTTCCCGGCAGGCTTCTTTAACCCAAGAGCTGAACTGTCCCGGGCCAGCTGCTTCGTTGATTTGTTCAAGTAATTCATCTTCAAAGCGTATGTTTTTTGCTGTGCTGCTCGAGCGGTCAAAGTCGCGTTTAGGCTTTTTTTCTTGCATTGGTATATACCGGTCGTGTAGAGTGAATGCTGATGGTATATACCATCTGCTTTTGAAGCAAGTTTTAAAAACAGCGAAGCCCGGAAGTGCGCGAACACTAACCAGGCTTCTGACCAAACCGTTAGTTGAGGTAACAGTTATGGCTGGTAAACAGCATACCCAAACTCACCCCAAATTTACATGGCTATTCCTCGGTATACCGAAGGGGCAGACCTGCACGCCTGTAGTTATCCGCATTGCCGCCGACACCGAAGAAGAAGCCCACGAATGGTATTCCAGATGGGATCTAACCTTTGCTGCGAAGATTCGCTCTGAATGCTCTCTGTACCAGCGTAGCAATGGCACATATGAGCTGATTGTAGCCCGAATGGAGGTGCGTCATGCCTAACCAGCCACAAGTTTACGAAATTTTTGACGTGGTTCGTCGGTCTGATGGGATGGTTATGAATCATATCTCATCTGGCAATCGCTATATGGTCTATACGCTAAACGGATTGGTATCGATTAGGCCATTAATGGCTGATGAAATTATCGGTACACCAGTACTCTTTGATCACATTCTCGAACGCGCCGGTTATCGCGTAACGCCAGTCAAAAAGGACTAACGCCATGAAAAAGAAAATTAACAGCTTAACTGCTGGTGGCCAGACTCGACCTGAAATCCTCCCGGGCGATATTTTCAAGGATTACCGGGGAGAACGGGTAACGGTGAAAATGATCACTAATAATCGTATTACATATATCAGGGAGGGTTATTCCGGAGAGTGTGTTTTCCCGGTCGAACGATTTGAAAGGGAGTTCAGTCCGGTAAAACGGCAGACGTTCAGCGAATGGTGCAAGTCGAATAACACAGCAGAAAAAATTCAGTATTTGCGGGCTTTAATTGCTGCTAAGAGAGCTGGCAAATGAAACGTGCTCCGAACTTAAAATTTCTGCCAAAGGAAAAATTTACAGAGGCAATCATTTTTGCCGGGGCTGATGCTTACGCTCATGCAAAGGGATGGGAAGAGGGCCTGGGTAAACAAATTGCCGAAGATACAACACCCCCTGTCTGGCTGGGGCCAAAGCAACTGGCGGAACTGGATAACCTGCAAATTATTGATAAAGGTCGCCGAAGCGCCCGTGTATATATTGCTGGAGTTATTGAACCGAGACTGATAAACGCCATTGGCGAGAAGCTGGCGCGGGCAGGAGTGCAAGATGCCAAGCTATACAAGGGGATTCCCGACCGCCAGCCAGAGGACTGGCATGATTATCTGGAGAGGATCCGTACGGAAAGTGTTGTTGTCGATCTCCCGGTCACGAAACGCGAACCAGACCATAGCGGAGTCGCACCAGCATTGAATCAGATGGTGGCCAGCCAGCGCGGTGAAGTCTTACTGGCGCATTATGACGGCGATCTGGCAATTCATGCCGACTCGGACACCGTACACCACTATAACGGTGTGGTGTGGATTCCTCTCCCGGATAAAGAGCTGCAGCGTGAAATGGCGCAGATTTACATCGATGCTGAGGTAGCCTATTCGCAGAACGGCATCAAATCGGCAGTGGAAACCATGAAGTTAAGCCTCCCGGTGATGGGCGTAACAGCCAGAAATCTGATTGGGTTTAGTAATGGGGTATTTGATACCCGGACGGGAGAATTCCGCGAGCACTGTAAAACTGACTGGCTGTTAATCTCAAGCGAATTACCCTTCAGTCCACCAGCCGAAGGGGAAACCTTAGCCAGTCACGCGCCTAATTTCTGGAAGTGGCTCCGGCGTTCCGTGGCCAGTAATGACCGTAAAACAGATCGTGTGTTGGCTGCGTTGTTTATGGTGCTGGCGAACAGATACGACTGGCAGTTATTCCTGGAGGTAACGGGACCGGGTGGTAGCGGTAAAAGCGTGATGGCGGAGATCTGCACTATGCTGGCGGGTAAGGCTAATACGGTGTCGGCCAGTATGAAGGCTCTGGAGGATGCGAGAGATCGCGCTCTGGTGGTTGGTTACTCGCTGATTATCATGCCGGATATGACCCGTTATGCTGGAGATGGTGCTGGGATTAAGGCCATTACAGGTGGTGATAAGGTTTCCATCGACCCGAAACATAAAGCGCCGTACTCGACACGGATACAGGCGGTGGTGATGGCTGTTAATAACAATGCTATGACCTTTAGTGATCGCAGTGGTGGGATATCGCGCAGACGTGTGATATTCAACTTCACCGAAGTCGTACCGGAGAACGAACGTGATCCGATGCTGGCTGAGAAAATAGAAGGGGAACTGGCGGTAGTTATTCGTCATCTGCTTACACGCTTTGCAGACCAGGACGAAGCCAGGCGGCTATTGTATGAACAGCAGAAATCAGAAGAGGCTTTAGCGATTAAACGTGAAGGTGATTCGCTGGTGGATTTCTGCGGCTACCTGATGGCGTCGGTAGTATGTGACGGTATGTTTATCGGCAACGCTGAGATAGTGCCCTTCAGCCCGCGTAAATACCTGTATCACGCGTATCTGGCGTACATGAGGGCCAATGGTTTGAACAAGCCAGTATCATTGATGCGTTTCGGTACGGATATGCCTGGCGCAATGGCTGAGTATGGTAAGGAGTACCAGAAGCGAAAGACGAAGCGTGGTATCAGGTCAAATGTTACGCTGCACGACGATTCAGACGACTGGATGCCATTATGTTCAGGTACTGCTGATAATACCTAGGAAGTGCAAAGTTATAGATAAAGTGTTCACCAGTATTCACCTTGTAAAAAAATCTATCTATTACATGGTGTTAAGGGGTGAACACTTATTTATGAAGTATTCACCAAGTATTCACCTGTTCACCTTTTGATTGTTTTTTAGCCTGATAGGTGAAGGGTAGGGTGAACACTAGTGAATACTAAAAAGGAAAGTGTACACCACTTAACAATATGAATTTGTTATAAAAATTCCCAAAGGTGAAGGGGTGAACACTTAAACACATATTTTAAAATTTTATATGTGGAGCCTGGCATATGCCTTTAACTGAAACTGAATGGATGGAACACCATCAGCAGTTTGGTACGCAAAGTATTGAAACTATGTCGATAAAAGACTATCGGCGTGCTTTGGAGGAGGAGGCGTTTTTTTGGGATGAACCACACGGTTTTGTCGTGCATACCATTTCTGGAGAGCGTATCGTCACAAACACTGAGCAACTTGACGCTTTACTGGAACACTTAGAAAGATACAGAAATAAATTACCATCACCACTTAAATAAATAGTGACTCAATTAGGCCTGGTGTAGTACCAGGCCAGATTTTAACGATGCAACTCGTTAATTCTATCTTTTGCATTTTTTCTTCTCAATTCATTTAAGAAGAAATAATTAACAAGTATTACCCTAAATATTGCCGTAAACTGCGCAATAGTTAGAAAGCTTATACAGCTAAAATTAAGGTATTTAACATATGGTATATATGTATTTACTATCAATCCTTTAAGTATAGGGGCGAAAAACTGTATTAACAGAACAGCCATTAATACTAATGCTGACACCATAACAATCTCGACTAATTCGCTGAGGTAATTCGCATCCTTATGGGACTCCTTGCTCTCAGATTGGTTATTCTGATTGGAGTTTTTTTTATTGATAATACGCGCCATTGCTCTTGGGTAAACAATTGCAATCCAGGCGCCTATAATAGCGAATATAATTGATGATATATTTAATAAGGCACCCAGTGTATCCTTGTAATCATTGTAACTGAGCGATACAACGCGCCCTTTAAATATAAAGGTTAATAAGGCTGCAATGATCGCATACACTATATATTTTATCATGTCACCCCCCTGTTGGTGGAGTTTTCATTTTGGCTATTAATTCATCTCTGCGCTTTATTATAGCAGAAAGTAATCGGTCTGGGGTGATGATATGATTATCCTTTCGTCTAACATTCAATTCAATTTCGAATGCAACGTTAGCACCGCTAAGCCATATTGCCTTACCGTCACTATATTTAAAGCCAACATTCCTGATGGGAGAAGTGCTTTCAAGGGAATTATAACTTTTTATAATGGACTTTAATTGAGCCTCAGTAGGCTTAAACTCCATCTCATGAAATAATGTCCGTTCCTGGGTGCTGTTTGGGGCATTGTTTAGCAAGCCAGAGAAAACTCTTTCAATTATTTTTCTATCGTCTGGAGTTCGGTAGGTGATTTTTTCCCTTTTTAGTATTTTCGTTATTTTGCTAATGTTGCTTATGAGTTCAGCTTGAACTTCATCGTACTTCATCCCTACTGCATAGAATTTTGGATGTAATTTTGATGAGTCATTCGTTTTTTTCCATCGACGGAAAAACCAATGACTTTGTTATTCTTATCAAAAACTCGATATGGAGATTTGTTAGCAAGGTAACCATTCAAATAATTATCGAGATGTCCCTTGCCCATTAATGAGTGATCAAATTTTATAGAGGCAAATACGTTTAATTGAGGAATGAACCAAAAATAGCAAGGGAAACCAGGAATAGCTTTATCGGTATCGAATCCAGTGGTTAACATATCCACTTTTCCTGGTTTCGCTAGTGGCGGCATACCATAGATTACTCCTGAGTCGTTGGGAACTTCAGCCCATAGCGTTAAAAGGTGATCTCCGTAACGGTTGTCTGTTGCTAAGCCACAGAAATAAGTATTGAGAATATCTTCATCTTTTTCTGCTTTGTAGGTGCCTGTATTGATGAACTCCCTTCCATCAGAAGCCCAATCGTGTAGTTTTAAGAGCATGTCTGATGTATTGCTCAGATCTGGTGCCTTAGAACCATACTTATAATATCCGCATCTATTGATGTTATAAAACTTCACTTTTGCAGTTAGCATTAATTTCCCTTTTTATTCCCACTAACGAAGTGCTGTGTTGCTTAAATAATCTAACAAAAAAACACTTTTGTAAATTACTTATACTTAATGCTACCCCCTCTTACCTCTTGCTCATAAGGGGGTTCTAATTTGTATTCTCATGTATATCTTAACGAGTGGCCCTCAGACGTGAGCCGCCACTGTCCACCCGGTTCTTCCGGCAGATCCGCGGTTTTCTCTCCGGGTGGACATCCCTTAAAGCGCTGGTTTCACGTCTTATCATTAATTGTTACGGAAACCACTCCATGAAGAAATTACTCGAATTACGCCAGCAAAAAACCGAACTCAAAACGCAGATGCGTACCCTGCTTGAAAAAGCCGACAGCGAAAAACGCAGCCTGACCGATGAGGAAGGCTCGCAGTTTGACGAACTCCGCACCCGCGCTCAGACACTCGATACTGAAATCAGCCGCTACGAAGCTATAGCCAGCGAAGAACGCAACCAGCCAGGCCACCCGGTGAACGAAAACGGCGTAAGCAACGACGAACTACGCACCTACATTTTGACCGGGGAAGCCCGCAGCCTGTCCACCGGCATTCCGGAAGATGGCGGTTATACCGTTATTCCCGAACTTAACAAACAGATTATGCAGCAGCTTAACGATGAGTCCGTTATGCGCAAAATCTGCACCGTGAAAAAAATCGGCAGTAACGAGTTTAAACAGCTTGTCTCTGTG
>ERZ1034723.95-NODE-95-length-51104-cov-21.231601_pt1 | contig 51104 bp, 56 predicted proteins | sample MGYA00520637_ERZ1034723 | MGnify/ENA primary metagenome ERZ1034723 (study PRJEB33766, sample SAMN09781719) | gut metagenome | biome: gut microbiome | host: Homo sapiens | place: Madagascar | study: EMG produced TPA metagenomics assembly of the PRJNA485056 data set... | reverse complement strand
TATCTATATTGCCATAAGATTGTTTATATGCGACAAAGATACAGCTTTTCTGTGATTCTGCCAAGTTTTTCGTGCAAAAAATCATCGGGTAGGGCAAAGATTAAAGGCTTATCTCAAAAAATCGGGTATTTTCTCGCTTTTTCCCTTCTACTATTTTGCCTTTTCAAAATAAAAGCGTAACTTTGCAAAGGAAATAATTAGAAACAATAACATCAACTTATGAAGAAAACTTATTTATTACTTTTAACCGGACTCATTTGCTCATCGGCATGGGCAGATGGTACTTTAGGAGGCTACTTCTACAATCAGCAGGCTGCGCCTACGGGATGGGAGTGGCAAAGTCCTGATTCCGTAGCTGTCAACAAGCAGCAGCCACATGCCTGGTTCTTCTCGTTCCGCAATGTCGAAGAGGCGAGAAAGGTTTTACCGGAGAACAGTTCTTACTGGAAATCTCTCGATGGTTTATGGAAGTTCCATTGGGCTCCAAATCCTGATGAGCGTCCTAAGGATTTCTACCGTACAGACTATGATGTCTCTCAGTGGGACGATATCAAGGTGCCTATGAACTGGAATCTGGCTGGACTGCAGAAAGATGGAAACAACAAGTATGGAGATCCGCTCTATTCTAACCAGCGTGTCATCTTCCAGCACTCCTGGCAGCCGATGAACGACTGGAAGGGTGGAGTGATGCGTACACCTCCTACCAACTGGATGACCTATCGCAACCGCAATGAGGTGGGTTCTTATCGCAGAACCTTCTCCGTTCCTGCAGACTGGAAGGGGCAGCAGATCTATCTTAACTTCGATGGTGTAGATTCATTCTTCTACCTATATATAAATGGTAAGTATGTGGGATTCTCCAAGAACTCACGCAACCTGGCTGAATTCGACATCACACCTTATCTTAATAAGGAGGGTGAGGAGAATACCGTAGCGGTAGAGGTTTATCGCCATTCAGACGGTTCTTTCCTGGAGAGTCAGGATATGTTCCGCTTGCCTGGTATCTTCCGCACCGTGGCTCTGGTTGCCAAACCACAGGTTCAGGTAAGAGACTTCAAGGCTATTCCTGACTTGGATGAAACCTACAGCCATGCCACCTTGCATATCACTGCCCAGTTGCAGAATCTTTCCAAGAAGGCAATCAAGGGTTACACCTTGCAGTATTCACTCTATGCCAACCGTCTTTATTCCGACGACAATGACCTGATGGAAGGCGTTACAGCTTCTACTCCTCTCGTAGGAAAACTGAATTCCAAGGGAGAGATAGTTCTGGAGACTACGCTCGATGCTGCCAACAAGGTGAAGCTCTGGAGTGCAGAAGCTCCTTACCGTTATACATTGGTAGGAGAATTGAAGGATGCCAAGGGCAGAACGGTTCAGACCTTCTCTACCATCGTGGGCTTCAGAAAGGTGGAAATCAAGGAGACTCCTGCCGAGAAGGATGAGTTCGGATTGGCTGGAAGATATTACTATCTCAACGGACAGCCTATCAAGCTGAAGGGTGTCAACCGTCATGAGAACAATACACTGTTAGGTCATACTGCTACCCGCGAGCAGATGGAGAACGAAATCTTCCTGATGAAGCGTGGTAACATCAACCATGTGCGCAACTGCCACTATCCTGATGCACCTTACTGGTATTATCTCTGCGATAAGTATGGTATCTATCTGGAGGATGAAGCTAACCTTGAGAGCCATGAGTACTACTATGGCAAGCAGAGTCTTTCTCATGTACCTGAGTTCCGCAACGCTCATATCGCCAGAAACATGGAGATGGTACACGCTACCGTGAATCATCCTTCTGTAGTAATCTGGAGTTTGGGTAACGAGGCTGGTCCTGGCAAGACTTTCGTAGATTGCTATAATGCCATCAAGGCTTATGATACAAGCCGCCCGGTTCAGTATGAGCGCAACAATGATATCGTGGATATGGGTTCTAACCAGTATCCTTCCATCGCCTGGGTTCAGGGAGCCGTACAGGGCAAGTACAAGCTGAAGTATCCGTTCCACATCTCTGAGTATGCTCACTCTATGGGTAATGCCTGCGGTAACCTGATAGATTACTGGGATGCCATCGAGAGCACCAACTTCTTCATGGGTGGAGCTATTTGGGACTGGGTTGACCAGGCTCTTAACAAACAGGATCCTGTAACCGGACAGACCTACTGGGCATACGGTGGTGACTTCGGTAAGGACAACAAGCCAAACGATGGTATGTTCTGTATGAATGGTATCCTTCGCCCAGACTTCTCACCAAAGGCTCAGTACTATGAGGTAAAGAAGGTTTATCAGAATGTAGGCGTGAAGGCTGTAGATATGAAGCAGGGACAGATTGAAATCTTCAACAAGAACTACTTCGAGCCTCTCAAGAATTACCAGATTGTATGGTCTCTCTATAAGGATGGCGTCTGCATTTCAAAGAATCAGCCATTGCAGGGTGCCAAGAATATCGTGGGGCCTCGCGAAAAGGGATTCTATACCTTGCCATACGATTATGCAAGCCTCGATCCAAAGAGCGAGTACTTCGTAACCGTTCAGTTCCTTCTGGGCAAGGATATGCCTTGGGCTGCCAAGGGTTATCCGCAGATGGAAGAGCAGTTAAGAGTGAAGGGCGCTGATGTTGCTGCTCCTTCTATCGCTACTGTTGCCAAGAATGGTAAGGCGATGAAGCTTTCGGTAGATAAGGCGGCTAAGCGTGCCAACATCCATGGTGGCAACTTCCAGGTGGCATTCGACCTGAATACAGGTGCTATCTATAGCTTGAAGTATGGAAGTCAGGATATCATCAAGGATGGCAATGGTCCTAAGCTCGATGCATATCGTGCTCCTACAGACAACGATGCCGGTATCGGATACCACAATGCATGGTTCAAGAATGGTCTGTACGACCTGCAGCATGTAGTGAAGAACTGGAACTATACAGCCAAGAAGAATGGTACTTACCAGCTCGACTTTACGGTAGAGAGTCAGGGTAAGGAGGGATGCGATGTGAATTACAGCAACCGAGACCGTGACCCAGAGTCTTGCTATAACTTCGAGAAGAACAAGCATGCCTTGACTGATGCTGACCTGAAGTTCACTTCACGCCAGATCTATACTATCTATAAGGATGGTTCTATCGAGATGCAGAGTGCCATCGGTGCTAATCGTTCTAAGGTCATCTTGCCTCGTATCGGCTATTCCATGGTATTGCCAAGCGAGTTGAACCAGTATGATTATTATGGACGTGGACCTGTCAACAACTATAACGACCGCAAGACCAGCCAGTTTATCGGTTGGTACCACAGTCCGGTAGCAGAGCAGGGCATCATGCTTCCTAAGCCACAGGCACAGGGCAACCGCGAGGAGGTTCGTTGGTGTGCCGTTACTAACGACAACCAGCAGGGTGTAGTATTCATCTCGGACAGCACAATGTCTGCCTCAGCATTGCCTTGGAGTCAGCAGGAGTTGACTTTGGCAGCACATCCATATCAGTTGCCAAAGAGCAGCGGTACTCACTTGCACCTCGATGCAAAGGTTACAGGATTGGGCGGTGCCAGCTGTGGACAGGGTGGTCCTTTGACACCAGATCAGGTACGCAGTACTCCTACCACCTTCGGATTCATCATCCGTCCAGCGGTGAAGTCAGAGCTTGGAAATATCGTGAAGGTTTCAGCTACCGGTCGTGAAATGATGAAGGAGGTTATGAAGAAGATGCAGCAGAATCAGCAGACATCCGGTCTTCAGATTGCCTTTGCTTCCAGCCAGGAGCCTGATGAGGGTGATGCTGCCTACTTGGTAGATGGCGATCCTTCTACATTCTGGCATACGATGTATTCCATTACATTGGCTAAGTATCCTCACTGGGTTGACTTCGATGCTGGCAAGCAGAAGGTCATCAAGGGCTTTACTTATCTGGCACGCCAGGATGGTTCTTTGAATGGTTGCATCAAGGATTATGAAATCTACGTCAGCAACGACAACAAGACTTGGGGTGAGCCAATCCTGAAGGGTCATTTTGAGAAGACTGCCAAGCTGCAGAAGGTAATGTTGAACAAGCCTGTCAAGGCTCGCTACTTCCGTCTGCGTGCATTGAATGAGCAGAATGGTCAGGATTATGCTTCTGGTTCAGAGTTTACACTGATTACTGAATAATAAGTAGAAGATAAGAAAAAGGCTGGTGCATATTGCATCGGCCTTTTTTAGTTAAAACATATATTGCTTTCATTTTTCCCGGGATATATATAAACAAAAAGTGGATTAACCTTTCGATTAATCCACTTTTGTGATTCCGTTGGGGTTCGAACCCAAGACCCACAGCTTAGAAGGCTGTTGCTCGGAATATCAATAAATATCTAAGCAATAGTAGCTTACACTACAGGTGAATAATCGTTTTGCGGCAATTTTGCGACATTTAATGCAAGCCTATTCCACAGAATATACAAATATAATTTACATTATCTTTTCTTTTTCTGCTGATATTCTACAATGAGGAGCTGCTTTACATCAGTTAAATCCAACTCTAAGTCACGATAAGTAGGATTAAAGGAACGCAAAATAAGTTTTCCGTCATCCATATTCAAGTCAATGATGCGCTTCAACAGAATACCTTCTTTGTGAACTATGATATATTCCTTTCCGTCTATATGCAGTCCATTGTTCTTGACCATGTAATCAGGACAGACTTTGCATATAACGATGTCTCCATTTTGGTAAGCTCTAGACGAGCCATCATCCATAGAGTCACCGCTTACTTCGAATGCTACGTACTTCTCTTTATCTTCCTTTACGATAGGGATTGTTGGAAGTGATGAGATATATACATCATCTGCATATCCGCTGAGATAACCCGCATAAGCCATCTGAGGAACAAGAGGAACAAAGCTGACGCTTGAATTGATATTCGACTTGATGTCATCGTTGAACATCTTTCCTTCTCCGGTCTTAAGCCAGTTCAAGTTAAGCTGAGGGTAAGCCAAAGAGATATTCTTCAAGAATGTCTCGCTAGGCATATCCGGCAATCTGTTAATCGCACTGGTATAACTCTTACACTTCCGCAAGAAGAATGTAGTACTAATTCCCATCTCCGTACAGAATGGCGCAATTCTGCTTTTGTAGTTGTTGAATTTTTCAATATTAGCCTCCGGCTGCAACATTTCACCAGCTCCATTAGCTAGCCAATCCATATTAAGATCTGGAAATTTAGAATTTACTCTATAAGATACCCTTGCCGTGAACACACCATTTTTCCCTATGATTGGAAAGTTAGAGGCCACATCGGCTTTGTCGCAAAATTCACGTTTGGTAATTCCTTTATATTTAAGATACTCACGCAGTCTAGTCTTTGCGTTTTCGTTTTCGCTTACCTTTATAGGTGAAGAGATGAACATTTCCCCCATTCCTGTCCTAATATAACTTGGATTTACCTGCGGAAATTTTCTCGTTATAGCTTGCAAGCTTTTGGAAGATACACGATTAGTTATACGGCTTACGAAGCCATGTCCTAAGCCTACGGTATCCTCGAATTTTTCATTTGAAGTGTAACCCAAAGCAGTGATTACAGCCTTCAGTCTTTCGTATGCACTATTCATAACCTAAAATTTAATACGCAGTAAGCGCATGTGTAACTTAATTTATGTAAACATTTAGAGTTTAAAGATAATAAAGGTTAATATAGTATATTTAAACACTAATTTATTTGCATATTTGCGATACTTTTCTTATCTTTGCACTCGTAAACATTAAATATGTTGCAAATATACATAAAAATATCGTAACTTGCAAGAAATTTAATATATTTTTTGTAATATTACATAAAAAGGTGAGACACACCATAAAAACTGTAGAAAGAATATGTCATTAAGCGAGATTAAGCAATTAGTATCTGTCGCATTTCAAGCGGGGCGGATGGATGCCCAATTCGAAATGGGCTTGCGTTCCGACAAGATACGCAGAAAGGATGCCGAATGCTATCTTGCATCAAAAGGATTCGAAAAACAGATGATTGACAAATGGGTCAAGAATAGGTTAATGAAAGAATATGTAGGTGATAGTAAAAACTCACCTAGATATTATTCTCTCAAAGAAATCAATGAACTTGTTGTTTCTTGTCAGATAAAGAAAATGATTATTTAAAATATACGACTATGGCAGAGAATAAGGCAGCGAAGCCTGTAGAAGGGCAGAGCGTAGAAATTAAGGATTATGAGTTTCGCCTCCTTGATGCAGATGAGATAGAAGTCCGTGTTGGTCAAGGTGGTAATCAGAAGTCACCGGACTGGTGTTCCTTGTTGCTTTACAAGGACGCAAGATGTGACATGAGACGATTAGATGAGAAGTTCGGCATCTATGGTTGGAAACGTAAACATGAGCTTATCGGTCAGAACCTCTTTTGTACGGTTTCCGTTTATAAAGAAGGCATCGGTTGGATAGATAAGCAAGATGTTGGTACGCCAAGTAACACTGAAGCCGTTAAAGGTCAAGCAAGTGATTCTTTCAAGCGTGCATGCTCTTGTTTAGGTATCGGTCGAGAATTGTATACTGCTCCCAAGAAGATATTCATCAACCTCAACCGAAACACCGAATATTCTCAAAGCGGAAAGTTGAAGACAATTTTCCATGTTGGATATGTAGGTTATACAAACAGATGTATAACAAAACTCATCATTCAAGATGAAAATAACATTGTACGTTGGTATTGTGGCATGACCGAGCAAGAAGTTCTTAAATGGATGAATAAGCAGAAAGAAGTATATGGATGCTCCGAACCAGCTCCAAAGAGTGAGGAGGAAAAAGACGAAAATCTTAATGAGCAAAAACAATATGCTTATCCACAATTGCAACAGGCTCAGATTTGGGAGGACGTAGATAGAGTTTGGAACGGATTTCCAGACCTTCAGAAGTCCGAAGAGTTTAAACGAAAATGTGCATTACGAAAGATGGAACTCGCACAGAGCAAGAAGGATTTAAAAGCAGTTTATGATGCTTATCCCGAATATCAAAAGAATGCAGAGTTCTTAGCTAAGTTGACACAATTTAAATCAAGATTAGTATGATACAATTGAATAACAGCGGAGTCCTTTATGAGGACTCCACACACCAGTACTTTTATGATGGTCGTGAATTGAGTGGTATTACAGGTATGCTTCATCAGTATGTATTTCCCAATATGTACTCTAACGTAAGCGAAGAGAGATTGAAGAAAGCTGCCGAAAAAGGCACTATTATCCATGAGCAGGTAGAGTTGTTTGCTTCATTGGGTATTGAGCCAGCCTCAGAGAGTGTCAAGGCTTTTGTCGCTTATATCAAGAAGAATGGATATGAGATTATAGGTAGCGAATATGTCCTTCGAATCGGAGAAGACCATGCAAGTGCTATTGACTTGGTGATGCACAAGGATGATGCACCGGACGATGAGGTTGAGATTTGGGATATTAAGGGTACTTATTCCGTTAATAAGGAGTATGTGCGTTGGCAGAACTCGATGTACAAGTTCGGTTTCGAAACATTGAATCCTCATCTGAAGGTTACACGTATATGTTGTATGTGGTTGCGTGATGACGAGAAGCGTGGAACAATCTGTAAACTCATCCCATTAGGCAAGCCAAGACCTGCGAGTGATGTTAAAGAATTGTTCCGATGCGAGAAAGAAGGTCGTTTGTATAGTGATGATACAAAAACACCTTATTATATTATAGATAACGAAATCGCACTCATGGACGTTCAAGAGCGCATTGCCAAATTGCAAGAACAGGAAAAGGAGTTGAAGGCAGCTATCTTTGATGGTATGTCAAATGACAACCTCACATCTTATAAAACTTCAATTTACACTTATTCCTTGAAGTCTGCTTCTGAGAGGGTTACGTTAGACACGAAGGCTTTTGATGCGGATGACGAAGAAGCTTACAACCATCTATTGAAAAAGTATAAAAAGGTAACTAAGGTAAAGCCTAGTTTGACCTTGAAAAGAGTTGGATAATTTATTGTTTTATTAAATATTTTAAGTTATGGCAAATAGTTATAAAGGTAAGATTGTTGCTATCGAAGGCATTCAATCTATTCAGAGACAAGGTAAAGAACCATTTGAAAAGAGACGTTTGATGCTTGATGCAACACGTTTCGATGGTTTGACAGGTGAACGTGGCTACGAAAAGCGCATCATCTTTGAATTCAGTGGTAAGAATGTACATGTTCCGGATGGTTTTAATGTCGGGGATATAGCTGAAGTATTCTTTGACGTTGAATCATATCAAGGAACGAAGAAAGATGGTACAACAGATTGGTTCACATCGGTTCGAGGCTACAAGATGCAAAAGATAGAAGCACAGAACAATGCACCACAAGGTGGAACGCAAGCTGCCGCTAACAATCCTTTTCCACCACAAGCTCCAGCCGCAGGTGCAGCCCCAATGCCACCAGCGCAGCCAAGTGGCAATAACGCATCTAATGCGCCATTTTAAACTTATTATGGTGGAGAATTAATTTTCTCCACCTTTCATTAAAGAAAGATGGTATATAATATGTTGAATCCGGTCGAGCTTGAAAAGTTTGAGGAACGAACCAGGGCTATGATAACCAAAGCCAAGAAACTACAAGGTGATTATTATAATGAGAAGTTCTTTGTTGTTGACCTTAAAGAGAGACAACAATCTAGGACAATCCAGCAGAATGCTTATCTGTGGGTAACAATCACTTACGTTGCTATTGAAGAAGGATATACTAAGGACTATATCGAACAAGAGTTCAAACGTGTAAATAAGGATGTTTTTCTTAGGGAGCGTGAGAATAAACAAGGCAAGACCTTCCAATATTGGAGGCACATACCAGACCTTGACAAAGAAGAAATGTCTTTATGTATAGACCGATGGCTTCATCATTGCTCTATGGAAAGAGGATTATACATACCTACTCCACAAGACCATGCTTATATGGTATGGCAGACACAAGTGGAGAGGCAAGCAGAATTAAATAAAGAGTTTCTATAGGATGCTTGGTGTCGTAGCTCAGTTGGATAGAGCAAATGTTTCCTAAACATTAGGTCGTGAGTTCAAGCCTCACCGATACCACATTCTCTAACATAAAAATAAAGAATATGAAATCATTAACAGGAAAGTATTTTATCGTAGGTGTTCGTTATGAGAAAACTCTAGAAGACGGAACGAACGCTAAAACTACAGAGCAATATGTTGTAGATGCCTTGTCATGGTCAGAATGCGAGGCTAAGACTACAGAAGAAATGGCGGTGTACACAAATGGTGATATGGAGATTGTCACTATGAAGAAAGCTAGCTTCTCTGAGTTGTTCCTTTCAGAGGTAGATAGTGAAGATAAATACTACGATTGCAGTATTAACATGATTACTATTGATGAAAAATCAAACAAGGAGAAGAAGACCAAGGTTCGTTATCTTGTGCAGGGTGATACCATTGAGAAGGCACGTAAGAATGTTGATGAGATTATGGGTAAGACTATGATTGATTACAATATTACAAGCCTTAAGGAAACATCAATCATGGATGTATTCTTGCATATTCAAGTTCCGGAAGCCTTTGATTAGGCTACAGCGATTATCCATTCAATCGTCCGGAGTGGATTAGCCTCAGCCCCGCATGGAATTAGGGAGCTACGTTAGGGGTGAATGCATAGGCACGTCAGAATGTCCGTCCAAGTTCTGTCCTCTGCGGTTCGTGGTTAAAAGTGGCAAAAGCTGCGGTGCTGCGGACAAGAAACCATCCTATAACATTGGCGATGGGCGCACAACCACCTTTCGAGGTGAGATTTACACTTCTCATCCCTTCGGGGATGGGAGTGTTTATTGGATTATTAATTTTAGTGGAAGAAAAGGCTTCCGAAAATTAAATAAAATTATGGGGTATTATGATAGATTTAACAAAGGAGGAAAGAAGCCTAAACACCAAAGGAGCGAGAAGCAAAAGTGGGTTGACAAGCTAGATAGGCTTATGTCGGTTTATATCCGCATGAGAGACTCTAGAGAGTTTCACTATAAGTACTTCAGATGTATCAGTTGTGGACGAATATTACCAATCGACCAAGCCGACAATGGGCATTATTGCGGACGAACTCATATGAGCTTGCGCTTTGATACACGTAATCAGAATGCGGAATGCAAACGATGCAACAGATTCTCTTCTGACCATCTTATCGGTTATAGAAAGAATTTAGTAATGAAGCTAGGAAGATTGGCTTATCTGCAAAAGCATCCTCACGTTCCTTTGGATATGGATGAAGTAAAACGACTTGGTGAGCAGCAAGTTGATTTATTGGAGATAATGAAACATCAAGCAAAGAACTGGTCTGTGTTTGAATTACAAGAACTCTACAAATACTATGCGGCTCTTATTCTGAAAATGAATGAAGAAAAAGATAATGAATAAAGTTTAAAGTATGTTATATAACAAACAATAAACACTAAAACGCTTGCATTATTAAATTATTCTTTGTATCTTTGCAATCGTATTCGGTGAGACACACCATAAAAACTGTAAGGTCTTCTCTAAGGGCTTTTGTTATGCATAAGACTTGTGCATTCCTATATAGTAACAAAAGTGATTTCATATTATTTGTGAAATGAAGTTTAAATTAAGACCATATCAAGAAGAGGCAAGCAAGAAGGCTGTTGAGTTTTTCTTGGATAAGAAGAAAAACTGGAACGCTCTGGAAGTGCTTCCTACTGCATCGGGCAAATCATTGATTTTAGCAGATATAGCTGCTAGGCTCAAGGATAAAGTGCTTGTGTTCTCTCCTACTAAGGAGATTTTGGAACAAAACTACAAGAAGTATTGTTCTTATGGATTTGATAATGCCAGCATCTATTCCGCTAGCTTTAAATCAAAAGAAATCAGCGATGTTACTTTTGCTACAATTGGTAGTGTGAAAGGACATCCCGAATTGTTTACAGACTTTAAATACATATTAATTGATGAGGTTCATTTAGTAAAACCTGAATCCGGCATGTATAAGGAGTTTCTTGATAAATTAAAGAGTAAGGTCATAGGTTTAACCGCAACACCTTTCCGTTTGTATTCCTATCAGAACTATGGTAGCATACTGAAGTTTCTGACAAGAAGTAGAGCCAAGATTTTCAAGGAGCTTATTTACTATGTTCAAGTTGAGGATATGGCAAAAAACGGATATATCTGTCTTCCGAACTATTACAAATGCCCGCCACCACAATGGAACGAAGGAAACTTGCAGCTCAATTCAACTTGCCGTGATTACACTGACCAAAGTGTCAAGCAAGAATATGAACGTGTAGATTTGTACGGATGGCTAGTTAGTATTGTTAAAAGATTGCTTAATCCTAAACGAGGTGGACAGCGTAAAGGTATCTTGGTTTTTACGAAGTTCGTTAAGGAAGCTCAGATGCTGACCTATTCCATACCTAACTGCGAAATGGTTTGCGGAGAGACTCCTCCAAAAGAACGTGAAGCAATCATCGAGCGTTTCCGTAATGGTCAGACTAAAGTATTGGTAAATAGTCAAATATTAGTCGTAGGTTTTGACTATCCGGAGTTAGATACGGTCGTGTATGCAAAGCCAACACGCTCATTAGCGCAATACTATCAAGTTGTAGGAAGACTTCTTAGACTATCAAAAGGAAAACAGCCTTGGTTTGTTGACCTCTGCGGTACTTATGAGAGGTTCGGGAAGGTTGAAGACTTGAAATTGCTAGATCAAAACGGCAAAGGAAAGTGGGTAATAATGAGTGGAAATAAACAATTAACAAATACATTCTTTTAAGATATGGTAGTAAAATTAGATGAAAAAGCATGTAGCTTGGATGCTGATGAATTAGTCGCTTTCGTCCGTCTTTCATTTAATGCTGACAAAGACGGATATGTATATGGAAGCAACAAAGAATTATCGGAAAAGATAGGCATGTCGGTGGCAAAGGTAAAAAAAGCTATTGAGGGGCTATTTGAGAAACAAATGTTATCTATCGGTAGCGGAAAAGTCTTTATTTGGAAGCATGAAGACAACATAGAATTTGCTGAAGGTGAAGAATCTAAACCACACAAGAACGAACCTGAACGAATAGCATTGAACAACGTCCCTAGTGTACAACAAGTGGATGATAAAGCAAAGAAGGTTTGCGAATATTTCAATAAGGTTATCGTTGGAAGAGGAATGCCTCTTGTTCATGCCTTGACTTCGAAGAGAAAGTCAATGATTAATTCACGACTTAAAGAATATGGGAGTGAGCAGATGAAACTTGTGATAGATAAAGCAGCCGCATCTGCATTTCTTAATGGTAGCAATGGGTGGATGGCAAGTTTTGATTGGATTATGAGACCAAACAATTTCGTTAAAGTATTGGAAGGAAATTATGATGACAGAAAGCAAGGAACTAATAAAGATGCAGAGCAAGGCTATTATCAAGAGTCAGCCAACCTCGTGCAGCGTCTCAATCAACAGAGAAAAGCAACGAATATTCAATGAGTATGGAATGTTCGATAACATTCTAATGTCTTTCTCTCCATCAAGCCAAGTAGGTAGTAAGATGCCTATCGGAAAAGCTTTTAAAAGCAACGCACCAACACTTACCTATCTTGACCTGTGCTATGGAGAGGGAAGTGCAATAACATGGCTTGTAGCATGGGTTTCTGATGTCTATGGTATTTGTGGCTTTGTAAATAATGAGGTTACGGACAATATTAAGATAATGACAGCGAATGCTATAAAGGATGAGTATTATTTCCTTAATCTGAATGAACTGATTACTTTCTTCAAGATGTTTATTGCCGGAAAGTTTGAAAAGTTCTACAAGAAGCCAAATCCGCAAGTTATAACAAAGAGCTTGAATACTTTTTGCTCCCATCGCATAGATGCCATAAAATCTGTAGAGGCAAATATACAGAGAGAAAAGGAGGCTAAAGAGGATGAGACTATCAAGCTAAATGCCATCACTTATGAAGAATGGTCAGCAAGAAAAAAAGCTAAAGGCGAGGAAGTTAATCTGGAACTTATTGAAGACGAGAAAGGCAACAAGCTTTTTCGGGTTAAAGCCCCTAAAACAGATGCTCGGTTAGACTCGGCTTATATGATAGTCAAGAATACAACAAATGCAGATTTCAATGCTTTAAGCAAGCTGAGGGATTGCTTTATCAAGAAATATGATATAGACCCATACGACTTGATTAGAAGTTTAGGGAATAAAAAACTTAGAGAATATGAAGAAAGAAGAAATTGTCAAGGCAATCATTAAGAACCTTAGAGATGTAAATGGCAAAAAGTTCCGCAAGGATGACGTTCAAGCCATTGTGAATTTTTTTATAGACCTCACCAAGCAGTCGTTACGTAATAGAGATAGAGTAACAATACGTAGCTTTGGAACGTTTGTGGTACGACACAAAAATTCCAAGCCAATCAATTGCGTGCGAACAGGAGAGAGAACGATGACTAGGGAGAAAGACCATGTGGCTTTCATCCCCTCTAATGATTTTGATTTAGATTCAATAGTATAAAAAATGGAGATAGCAGAAATAGAACAGATTATAGAGGCTTGCAACTTCGATGTTGCTAGCCAAACCCAAAGGGCTGAAACATTCAACGTAATTGACGCTATTGTAGAAATGCGCAAATATGAAGGTCGTTTCAATGCCAAGCGTTGGGAATATGAAAATGTTAATGGACGTGGTACGATAGAAGTGTATTCTAAACTCGTTACCGGAACACTAGAGGACAAATTAGCGGAATTTGCTATTACATTATTCTCTATGGCCAATAAGTACAAGATGAATGTCAAATCGTTGAGGCTAGACCCAGACTCAATGAGAGACCGTTCCTTTGAAGACTTGATGATGTCTATGCTGAAGATAGAAATGACGCATTACCGAGTATTCAAGAAGATCATAATATTGATTGGCATGCTTTGCGGATATTGTATGATGAACGGAATTGATTTGTTGTGGTTCGTAAACAAGAGACTTTTGATAAACATTAAATAGGATAAAATATGAAGAAGTTAAAGTTAGTTTTTACGAGTACGGATTTCGCATCTTATACGAAGAGTACTATGAGTATGTTATGCAAGGTTCTGCTACGAATTCCTTACCTTGTACTTGTAGGCATAGTTAGTACTATATGCTCGCTTGCTAAGTGTATTGTAAGGTTCTGCAAGGAGAACACAAAGGAAGCGGTAATTATCGGTTTTGTTCTTTGCTTTATGGCTATGTTTGTTGAGTTTGTCTATTTTAAGATTCAACTTGCAAAGAGTTCATATCAGACAAGTGAACTAATTAAGCGAAACTATGAGCTGGAGCAAACCGACAGATACGATATAGGCTTCCATGATGCGATGGCAAAGAGCAAGGAAATGCTTACTCAAAATATTAAGCCATGACAGATGAATTTAAAAATGCCTTTACGAGGGCACAAGCCTTACAGAGAAGGTTTAACCCAGATTACATGAACTCCTTTTCGATAGCGACTAAATACGATAGCTATTACGAGGAATACATGGAGATTGAATTGAGAACAGATAACGATAAGTTCTTTATTTCTACATTGACATGCGTTTACGAAGAGGATTATACTCTAAGATTAGACGAATTAGAAAAAACAATAGATAAATTATTAACAGATGAAGACAATGAATAAAAAAGTTATTTTTGTAAGCCTGTTGGATGTTATAAGTATTCCATCTGGTAATGAGCATCCTGTAGATATTACAGATTTTCAGCTAAAGCACGATTTCTTTAGAGCGTTGCAAGCAGATGATAATATAGTCCGTGTCAATATCTTAGGATATGACAAGAACCAGGTAATGTATTCAAGCGATATAACATTCAAGAAAATGGTATCGGTTATTACATACGAAATTGCCATGTTTGCTGATAAGGCGGTAATTCCATATTGCTCTACTGATAATATTGATGATACTTTTGTTGATGCTGCTAAAAGCACTGAGAGTATAGAGTTTCTCAAAGACAAATCTAATTGGCTGATTATTGGGAACGATGATCTGGCTGATAAATTTGGGGTTGACAATATAACAATGGAGGATTTCGTCAATGGAGAACTTGGAGAATATTCTGAAGGAGCTAAGGCAGCAGAAAAGAGATAAACATATTAAACCGGAAATCTTGACCTTAGCAACCATAAATAATAGGTACGGAAAAGACCCGTTACCTGAGTTGCGTAATTTATGGGCAAAAGGACTGGTTAAGAATTGTAGAACTTTAAATGATTTAGGCTTTATATACAATGGATAAGGAGTTAACAAAAAAGTTAGTTGCACAAGGCAAGGCTTATGTACTTGACTTGCGAGGTGGTAGTGTCCCTTATAAGGAAGGTAATGCAGCGGCAGTTGATTTTTACTGTCCACAAGATGTAGTGTTGAATATGCCTTGGGTGAAAATGGGTAGAGGTCACATCAACCTACATTTAGGAATTGAACTTCCTAAAGGTGTTGGCTTGGATATTCGTTCACGTTCTGGCTTTACTGACAAAGGTATGGAAGTTGATGTGGCCTTTATTGGCAAGAACGAAACACAAGTTGGTTACATGACTAATGTTAGAGCGGACATTGATATTTGTCTAGGTCTGGTCGATGAAGACTATAGAAACGATATTGGTGCGCTTTATAGAGTTAATTCCGACCATTATATGCCGACAAAGGATAGCAAATTCAAACTAGATTCAGATTACGAATATTATGTTTTCGTAGTCAAGAAAGGTACTCGTGTTTGCCAGGGTGCATTCCGCAAGGTAGAAAATCCAGATTGCATACTTGGAGAGTTGAATATGGGAAATAATCGTGGAGGAGGATACGGACATGGTGGAGCAAAATAACAATGGGTGTAGCGAATATGCTAACAAGTATATCTTTGAGATTAGACATTTGGCAGACATGATTGAATGCAAGGATAATGCCGCTTTCGTGTCATCTCTAAGGGAGGACTTCGGAAAGCTCGGATTATTTTCAAGCGCAGCCAATTTCCTTCGTCTTATGTATGAGATACGAGCATCTACTGAAGATAAGGAAACCTTACGAAATCATATCAGCGTAATGGCGATGGAAGCCTTGCTTACGCTCTCTTGGTATATTGTTTCTGATTATAACGACATCATCGGGTCGCAAATCGAGCTTTTCAAAACCAAGAATAAGCGGTATGGAAACGCTTTCTCGGAATGTTTCTCTAAGGATGGTTATCCGTATGCATTCGGTCATTTGCAAGAGAAGATTAATCGTATTTGCTCTTTGCTTACTTTGAACGAGGATGCTAAAGAAGAACCTATTCTTGACAGCTATAAAGACTTGTTGGGTTATTGCATTTTAACTCTTATCGAAATAAAATGAGATACCGAATAACAAGAATAGAAAAAAATTATCAATGGGCAGAGTTCGTTTGAGCACTGCTCGTTGATAGTTTCTAACATAGAAAAGTTTAGGAAACAAATAGATGCAGACGAGGTTTACTTCGTCTAAGAAATGTTGAACTAAAAACAGAAAAGAATGAAAGAATCAGACATTGAAATGAATCTAAAGAAAATCATGGAACGCATAAAATGGATTAGAGAAACTAAGGCCATCTTATCCAAGGAAGAAATAAGTCTTTCCATTCCATTGATGCAAGATTTATCGCAAGTAGGCAATATTTACGATAAATTTATGAGCTATCATGCCGGACGAAATTCCACAATGGTACGCAAGCAATTTATCTTTGTTATTCTTTATCTTTATTCTCCTAGTGCCCTTGGCGGTTCTAAGATGAGAAGAGGGTTAAGAGAAAAAATCGCTAAGGTTTTGGGGTGTACATGTTCTAATGTAAGCCATGATTACAAAAACATCAGTTTCTATTATGTTACTTACCGAAGTTTCCGTAATGACGTGAATGAGATATTGGATAAGCTATTAATGGATTTGGGGTTAAAGGAGATAGGGGAAGCTTAGTCTTCCCCCTCCTTGTTTTTGTTGTCCCCCTCTTTTTTATCCATCTTTGCACCAGTGGCTTTCATAATAGCCTTCAGAGCATCTTCAAAGTTCAAGGAATCCTTACCGCCATTAGGATGTTTCTCCCACCAGTCGGGGTCAACCCAACGCATTGCCTTGTCATACCAAGTTTGGTCGATGGATGTTTTCTTGCCATCTTGACTTATCAACAAATATCCACCTTGTCCATCGCTAGCTATTCGCTGAACTTGTTCAAGGTTGACCCATGTCTTTTGTTTTTCGCTATATACCCACATAGTTATTGATTTAAATTATTTTTGTTCCTATTGTGCAAAGATACCGCAAAGTATTAAAAATACCAAATAAAAACTATTTGTATGTTTCAAGTTTGACCAAATGTGAGTTATTTTGTGTACCTTTGCAGAAAATTCTTAAAATATGATACAAAGATTTACGGAAATGTACTACGATGATGCGGTGCGCTTCGCTCAGTACATACAGGCTACGGAAGGTGGCGAGATTGAACTGGTTAAAGAGGAGGCAGATGGTTTTCCTCTTCCGCCTAAGCACAAGGTGTTTGACAACATGGTGAATTGTCTGAAGATAAGAAACTTTGAGATTGCTTATCTTCAGCAAAGACGTAATCCCGATGATGATAAGAAACATCGCAATCGAAATCTCTATCGCTACATCATGGGTCAGAAGATTAAAGAGGTTCGTGAACTTAGCGGTATGACCTTAGAGGAGCTGGCAGAAAAGTCAGGTTATAAGCCTAACAACATTCGTAACATTGAAATGGGGCGTTTTAACGCAGATATTGATACGTTATGCAATATTGTTGAGGCTATGGATGCTCATTTTGAGGTGATGAAAGATTAAAATGTGTTTCTGTACATAAATTATATTTAATATTTAAAAGAAATGTATTAAATAATTTGCAAGATTTAGGTGTTTTTCTTATCTTTGCAACGTAATATAAAAGGTGAGACACACCCGAAACAACTGTATTGAATATATGAATAAAGCATATTTGATTTTCAGCAAGAACACAAGCATTCAAGAATGTTGTACTTGGTTTCGTTATCGTGACGAAGCTTTAAGATACAATAAAGAACATTTTGAGAACGTGTTTAAGGTATTGCCACATGAGTTTGATTCTTTGAAAGATGTTGACCCTTGCGAGCCGACAGAGTTCACGAAGTCTTCAAGATGCGAGCATTGCTGGAGAAAGATTAAGAATGATTATCTAAAACATATAGGAGATATAAATATGAAGAAAGAAGAAAATTTTGACCCAAATGTCATTGATGACAGCGAGTTTGAAGAAGTAAGAAAGTCGTTTGAAGAGAAGTTTGGCGAAAAGAAATAGTATTTCACTATTAGCCAAAAGTGAGTTTAATAACCCGAACGCATTTGTTAGGATGAAAGAATTATGCTATCTTTGCATTGCGTTCCTTGAAATAATTAATTATGAGTAATAACAAAGAAGATTTTGATGCGCAGGTAAGTGCATTTAAAGAGAAGTATCCCGATTTCAAGCCAGCCAAACCTATTGAGGTTCTTAACTTGATTATGACAAGAAAGAATGCCAAGGAGATTCTTGAAGGCAAGAAGAAGGTTGAATACAGAGCCTATACAGACCATTATATTGGTCGTTTGTTTGACAAGGATGTTTTGGAGTTCCTTAAAAAGCATGGTGAAGAAGAGGATGTAATTAAAGCGCAAGAGGAGGGTATTGTTGACCCATTGCGAGTAGTGAAGACAATCCACTTCCATGATTATAACAACTCGTGGTATCTCGATTGCGATGTTTTGGTGAATGATACCTGCATCGTAATGAAAGAAGATATGGATTTCCTTCATGAAGAGTATGATAGTCATGACCTGGATGAAATGTATGAGGCATTGGAGCTTAAAAAGGAGAAAGAGCGTCCTTTGTTTTTCTTCTTTGTTGTTGACAAGGTAACTAAAACGACTCTAAAGTAGGTGGGCGTAAGTCCACTGACCCTAGATAATTCCTCAAGGGGAGTAGTTTATGATTCGTGGACTTAAAACGTTACAACTATGTCAGAGGCATCAAGAGGTTATCGTTACACCCAATGGAGAGCGGTAACAAATCGTACAACAGGTCTTCGTGCAGGTGAGAGACGACAGCGTGGTAGAAATATCGAATATCGTAACACTGGCGCACAAGGAACTACTTACGGTGGCGCAATGCGTACATTGGCAGCTCGTACAGCAGCTAATAACGTCACAGAGCGTGTAAACCGCAGACTTAGAAGAGGTTAAAAGTCTTAGAGGGGTTGAATGAATTAAGTTTCATTCACCCCTTGTTTTTAAGGAGAATAATGTATGCAAGAACTAAAAAGAGCAAGAGAAATCATTGACGATGTTTCCAAGGAGACAGACAGTATATTGCTTTTCCATTCTTTGAGTGGAAAGGATTCTATCGTCTTGCTTGACTTATGTTACAAGAAGTTCAAGCGAGTTATTGTTGTATTCATGTATCTTGTGAAAGACTTGGAACATATCATGCGTTACTACAATTACGCTAAAGCCAAATACCCGAACATAGAATTTGTTCAAGTTCCCCATTATGCTTTGTTCAATTATATTAAGACAGGGTATATGGGAATAAAGCAGAATACAAAACAAAGGCAATGGACTCTAGCTGACATTACCGAGAAACTTAGGGAGAAGCTAGGAGTTGAGTGGGCTTGTTATGGATTCAAGCAATCGGATTCTTTGAACAGACGCCTTATGCTTAGAAGTTATACGGATGGGAAGGAAGCTATTAATTGGAAGACGAAGAAGTTTTATCCATTATCTACATATAAGAATAAGGAGATTTTGGATTTTATTCTTGACCATCGCTTGAAGAACCCAGAGGTGTGTGGAACGAATAAGCAAAGTTCGGGAGTTGATATTGAAGATATAGAATACCAAAAGTATCTCAAAGAGTTATATCCGGCAGATTTGGAGAAGATATACAAGGTATTCCCTATGGCAAGGATAGTCATGTTAAAAGCTAATAATAAGGAGGAACTGAAATGAAAAAAGGAAGTGAAACAAAGATAATCAAGAGGTCTCAGATAAATCTGAACCCTTGTAATCCGAAGGTGCATACCGATGCAGACATCAAGCAGCAGAAAGCCAACATAAAGAAAGTTGGTCTAATTGGTGGTATTCAATGGAATGAAACAACAGGCAATCTTATAGATGGGCATAAGCGAGTGATGAGTGTTGACCTTATCCAAGGTTATGATGGAACTCCCGAAACGGATTATGACATCAAGGTAGAAGCCGTTGATTTTGATGAGAAGACCGAAAAGGAGCAGTTGTTGTTTATGGCGAAGTCGCAAGACCCGATAGATTACAATTTGGTTGCTAAGAATTTCAGTATAGACGAAATAGATTTCAAGGCTGCTGGCTTCACGGAACAGGACACAGAACAAATCAAGATGTTGCAAGATGATTTGGAAGCATCTTTAAAAGAGTCGGGTATGGATGACTTCAGTGAGGATTTTCTGAATGAACCGATGACTTCTGTAGCTGAGCCAGTACCAATGACGGAATTACCAAACATAGAAAAAACATCTGAAGAGATTGTAGCCGAGCATGCTGCCAAGCCTAAGATGACAAAGGAAGAGGTTAAAGAGCAGAAGCAACATTGTACTGATGTCGGCATGAAAAGGCAGGAAGATATTGATAACTTCATATTTATCGACTTTGAAAGCTTGGAACAGAAGCAGCTGTTTTGTGATATGCTGCACATGGTAGCCACTAGCTCTATGCGTGTTTCCGGAAGTCAGGTCTTAGGTTTATTGTAATATGGGACGTAAGCGAGTAAAGCCTCTTGTAGTGAGGAAGAATCCCTTAGAAGTTGCCAATATGGTAATTGATATGGTTAGGGAACAGAGTCCAGATTGCATTGTTATGATGTCTCTTGGCAAGGATTCCATTGTTACATTGGACTTATTGTATGATAAGTTTGAACGGATAGTGTGTGTATTTATGTATCTCGTAAAAGACTTGGAACATATACAGCGATGGATAAACTGGCTGAGGGCAAGATACCCGAAGATAGAGTTCGAGCAAATTCCGCATTGGAATACTACATACAATCTTCATTATGGGGTGTATTGTGTACCGAACCCAAAGGTAAAGGTACTTAATCTTTCTATGGTCGTAAAAGCGTTAAAGATACGTTTCGGAATAGAATACGTGTTCTTTGGTATGAAAAAAGCAGACTCGATGAACCGTAGCCTTATGTTGAAGTCTTATGAGGATGAAAATTACATTCATGGTGGAAATTGTTATCCTCTTGCTGATTTTACTCAAAAACAAATCCTGCAATATATGAAGCATCGCCATCTACCTAAGCCGATAATGTACTCCAGAGCATTGCGCTCAGAGAACGCTGAGGTGGGGAATGCATCAGGAGGTTTGTCTTTGGACTTGGATTGTTTTGTATGGCTAAGGGATAATGCACCTGAAGACTTAGAGCGTATATATAAGGTGTTTCCGCAAAGTAGGGTGATTCTTTATAGGTATGACAACAAGTAATACTCTTTTTAATTTATATCACTGCTGTCCCGTTTAGAAATCATCGGGCCTGAAAAGGCTAGGATATAGCCAATCCTCCGTCTCTTCTGTTGGAACAGCTTTGTTAAACAATTCATTTAAAGGAGTCTTGTCCGTAAGGAATAGACCCACGTTCTTTGAAATAGTGTGTAGCGATTGATCTATGTGCATCACTTTCTTTGCATAAGCTAAAAGCAAGTATGTGCATATGGCAATCCAGATTTGCAGATATATGGCATTCTCGGAAGTTCCATAAAAGGATTTGATGTGAAGGTGTTGCTTAATCCATTTAAAGTAAAGTTCCACGTTCCATCTTTCCCTATATAATTCAGATATGGTAAGCGCTTCATATTCCATGTTGTTTGTGAGAAACCTATACACCTTACTTGTTGCATAGTCCTCATAGGTTACCATTCTAAGTTCTTCAGGATACCATTTTGCAGTATGTAGTCCTGTTAATTTGATACGTTCATCAGAAATGATACCAGTACTCTTGTCAACTTCGGCTTCTGATACAACTTCAAAAAGCATGTTATCTTTTGCCCTAGTAACAAAGAATGCATTCTTCTTAGTTATCAACTTGAAGAGTCTGTTGAAATCTACATATCCTCTGTCCATCAAATAGATAGCAGAAGGTTCTATGTAGAGATCATCAAGAGCTTTTACATCATTAACCGATGCAGAAGTCAAATAAACTGAGACTGGAAGATTTCCTCGCAAATCGACTAATGTGTGCATTTTGATGCCACCTTTGTTTTTGCGATACTTTGCCCAAGGACATAATTTGAGACACAGACTTATAGTACTGCTATCAAAAGCATATACCATGTTGTCTAGGTCTAATCTGAACTTGTCTTTGACATAAAGAGGACGTACTTTTTTCAAAAGAACGTCTGCAAAATCTTTATAGATATGCCAATCTCGCTTCTCGTTAGCTTTTGCTAGAGTATTACGTGGTACAGCATAACTAATACCACAATGGTAAAGTTTGCTGGAGAGTGCCGTAAGGCAGTTTTCTATATCTCGAAGACTATCACGACCTGTTAATTGAGCATAGCTCATTACTAGGAATTGGTCTTTGCAAGAGAAGTTTCTTGCTCTGTAGTTTCCCTTATAACGGTCTACACAAGTTTTGAAATCACGTTCTGGTATAAGTGACATAATCTGAGAGAATATAGTTTTGCCTTTGTTCATCGCACACGTATTTTAAATATGCGTGCAAAGATACAAAATCAAATCGAATACACTATAAAAAGTCCGTAAACTTTTGAGTATTAATAACTTATTTAATAATCGTCTCGTTTTAACGGGACACTAGTGAATTTATATATATATAATAATGTATTATTTTCTTTTTGGTATAGGCGGGTTTGTGAAAGTCTGCCTATATTGTTAAAATCATAAAATTACCAATACGTAAAGCAAACAAAGGTTAAATGTATAAAGAAAAACCATAATATATTTGCAAGTTAGAAAATAAAATCGTATCTTTGCAATGTCTTTAAGAGATACTTGAAGATTTGCCGCAAGACAAGTTTCTTGCAATTTAGTGCAGGGCGAGCACGTTAAAAACTAGCACAGACGTTATGAAGATGATTACCGACAAGCAGAAGAAGTTCATCAATGATCTAAAAGGTGTTATCACAGAAAATGGCATAAATGCTATTGATGCATTGGACTTGAATAAGTTTACTTGCTATGATGCATCTAAGCTTATTAGTGGTTTGCTTGGTCTTAGAGATTGCTACAAGGCGATTTCAAGAGGCGCATGTGTAACTAGTACAGCGTATTGCGATGAGGCTTTAGATAATGTCTTTAATACAATTGAAAAGTACAAATAATATAAAAGGTGAGACACACCATAAAAACTGTTTAAGAGAATGAATAGCAAAGAATTAGTAAGAAATATGATAGCTTTCTTAAACGAGCGTCACGATATGGATTGCGCAACGTTACGTCAGCGTTTTGCAGTATGCTATGGTATGAGAGAGGACGAGGCGAAGAAAGTTATTTTGGAGCTGACAATGCTTCAGATATTTGCAGAGAATTTTGGTGTTGAAATTTAGAACTTTGAGATTATGGATAAGAATACAGCATATCAAGTAATAAGCCAATTTAGGGCAAATAATTGCAAAAATGGAGCTTTGGCTAACGCTTTGGATGAAGCATTGAAGGCTTTGAAACCAGTGGCTACAAATAACGTTTATGTTATCAAGTTGGATATATTGGGAAAATTGTCTTTTTGTAAATCTCGGACTACGTTATGGCTAGAAACATCTAACGATAAAAAAAAGCTGCAAGCGCATATAGCAGAATGGAAAAGTAAGATAGTAGAGCGATGTAAGGACGATAACAATTCTTTCGAGTTTGATTTTCATCATGGGAGTCCTTATAATTTCACGGCAAACAAAAAGAATTGCAATGAGTTGCCTTTTTACTTTGATGGTAAACATTATTGCTTTACGATATTAAAGGGCTATAAAAGTCTTAAAAGCAAATATGAGCAGAGTATCGAGCACGATATGGATGCCGTTCAAGATATGATGTCTTATTTAAATTTATAGAGCATGAAGTTATACGAGGTAGGCTGCATCGTCAAAGATGTGCAGCCAAAGAATGGAGAAAAGATTTCACTAGAAGAAGCTCAGGCTTTGGTTGATGGATATGTTGAACTGGTTCATCTTAATGATGATAACATATTATTGTGCGATGAAGAAGGACTTCTCAAACATAAACCTATAAATACTTTGGCTACAATACAAGCGAGGGGGCTTGGCTGGAAAGGTAGTTATTTGGTTGGGAGCGTTTTATTTTTAAAGGACAAGGAGTTTTAGTTATGAGTAAGGCAAGAAAGAATGATGTGAATAAGGATATACCCGAAGAGCGAATAACTCTTAGGGTATTGAAGAATTATTCAAAAATGCAAGAAGAATTGTGTCATCTTCGTAAGAAAACACGTGAACAAGGCTACAGACTTAATGAACTCAACAATCAGCTACAGAGGCTTCACTCGAAAGAAGTTAGATGTGTGTTAGAGAAGTACAGAAAGTTACTCTTAGAGCGTGATGAGTTGCGTGAGAAGAATAAGGCTTTGGAACAGGTGGTAAATCAATACGATGGGTTAAAAAGGTTTTTTACTAACGAATTGAACAAGAAAGAGGAGGGAAAAGAATGATTATAGGTTCTATGACGGGGCGTGAACTTTTTGAGATATTCAAGAAAGATAAGCCTATGCTAGAAAAGTTTGCTATCGAAAAAGCAAAGAAACTCATCCGTGAGCTTCGTAAGGGAATGGGACGATATACAACCCAGTGTTATGATTTCAAGACGAAAGATGCTACTGAATACAAGGTATGTGTGTTTGTTGATAGAGGGAACATAAGAAAATTCTATTTTGACATGTTTATCTATTGCAAGGAAACGAATGATTACGTATGTGCTACTTCCTTGTTGGACGAAGAGAATAGTGCAGAGCAGTTCAGCTATACGCCTCATTTCTTGCGAAGATATGCTGAGCGAGCATTGGGAGTAGATAACATGTCAATTAATAGGGTATTAGCTCACATTGAAAGAGAAATAGCTTATACGGTGCTTATTTACAAGAATGACGCAAGTAAGGTTGTAGCTACTAGCATGGGGCTTTTCCTGCAAAAGATTGACTATAAACGAGGAATCAATATCTGTAAGACTTTTGTTAGCGTAGATATGCTTAAATCTTCCCAAATTAAAGCATATATGGTAGTTGCCGACTTGATTAAAGAGTATTCAGAGCGGTACAATAAAGTTCAAAGGAATGATAATGTACGAGTAGATTTTACTAATGATTGTTTGAGTAGAGGTATTACTGAAAAAGATTTGGTTAATGCCTATGGTGAATATTTTAAGAACAAAAGATAAAAGAAAGGGGTTCGTATGGAGAGAATGACACGAAATGATGCCGCTGCTTTTTTAGGCGTTGACCCTCAGACGATTACAAACTGGGTTAACAAGGGCTTGCTTGGAGGCTACAACGATAAGAGCAGTAAACGCTTTTGGGTGAATGCTGATGATGTCAAGAAGTATTCCGAGAAGTACAAGATGTTGTCTGTCTCAGAGGATTTGCTTGATAGAGAGCAGAAAGAATTGTTAGCAAGTGAGCGAAAGGTAAATGCTAAGATACAAATGTTAATGCATGATGCGTTAAACATTTCTTCTTTCAGTTATGAAAAAATCGGTAGCTCACTTTGTACGTTATTGGAGTTAACGTCACAAGGTGGAATGCGAGAGAAGAAGATTATGCAAGCATTTTTCAATGGGGACAGGATTAGTAATATAGCCGAAGAGTTTGAACTTTCAAGGGAGAGAGTTCGCCAGATTGTCATTAAGGCTGTTCGGAAGTTCAACTATGCGATTGAAGAACTTGCAGACTTGAAGCAGGAGAACAATTCCTTGAAAGAAGAAATTAAGAATGTAAAAATGCGGTTGATTATGCAAGAGGGTGAAAAAGAAGAAGAACTATCTGAAGATGTTCCCCCTTCAGTGTTCTCCATCCGATTAGTTAATTGTAATTTACCAGTTCGTGTACTTAATGTGACAAAGGCAGCCGATATAGATACTATTGGAGACTTGGTACAATATTCCAAGTTTGATATGGTAAAATTTCGAAACTTCGGAAAGAAAAGCCTTATGCAATTGGATGAATTCATTCACGAAATGGGATTGGAATGGGGCATGGATAAGGCAAAGATATACGCAAGAGGTATTCAGCGAATGAAAGATGACACTTACATTGAAGAGCTATTTAGAATGTACCTTGCGGATATAACAAGCGAGATTGAGAAAAAGTATAATCTTTCTCCGGCTGAGGCTATGAAGAAAGCTTATAGTGAAATGAAGAGATATGTAGGATTTAAAGAGAAGAACAATGAATGAAGTATATAACGATGTTTTAGGCAAGGCGTTAAGCATTAAATCAACCAATAATATTGTCGTAAAAGTAGAGCAAGGAGCATTAGAAGTTAATCTGAAACAATGTAGTGTAAAGCGAATTATGTGGTTCTCTGTCTTCTTGATTGATGGATTTACTATGCGTCCATGCAGTTATACTTTCTATTCCTCTATGAGTGACGATGAGTTGGACGACACCTTTACACAAGTAGAAGGCAGATTGGGCTTTCTGAAAAACTTAAATTCTAAATAACATGACGGAACAGGAAAGAAGAGTTGTAAACCATGCAATGAAGATACTAGAGCAGAGCCAAGATGATGAGGCTAGGGCGTTGGCTGTCAAGTTGATGGAACAAGGTACAAAAGTTCCTCTTCAGAAAGTGCAGTTTTATGCCGCATATTGCAATGGCTTGCGTGATGCGTATTCAAGAATATTCGACCTAATACAAGGTGGTGGATGGCTTGCAAAAGTGAGCAAGAAGGAAATGCCATACTTCGAAGCAGAGAAGAAACTTGTAGAGAGTTGTATTGATGCTTGCTACGATTATCACATGGGTAAGTATGATATTAGGTACAAGGATAAAGAATTATCTAAGAGTGGTAAGCTATTGTCCTGCAAGGCGGTTTTTGAGAAACAAACGATGATTGGTGTTGAGGTTAAATACAATAAAGATAAAGAATGATTGCACAATATAGATAAGTGAAGTTGTAAACCTTTGATATTTAGGTACTCCCTTGCAAATTTTGTATCTTTGCAAATAAAAAAGGAGATTTAAATATGGCAGATAGAGGATATAGAGGCAGACCTCAACGAGGCGAAAGAGCGGATAGGCAAATCAATGCCGGACATAGCCGTGGATTGGATGTGGCTTTGTCCGACACAGAAGCTAAGATTAGAAAGTTAAAGACAGAACGTATTTATGCTTATGACCAAAACGGAAAAGAGATAAGCCATTCCACAAGAGGTACTTCTACAAGTACGAAATTACCAAATGGTTATAATTACAAAGATGCAATATTGACGCATAACCACCCAGGAGAAGGGTTGGATAACAACATAGCAGGTAGGATAGGAAGAAGCTTTAGTAGTGCAGATATTGCTACTGCGGTCATAAATAACGCATCTGAGGTAAGAGCTATCACAAGCACTTATACATACTCTATGAAAAGACCGAAGAATGGTTGGGGAATAAGTACTCAACGACAAGCCGTGAATGTTGCAAGAAAAATAAAGGATAGGCGTAAGAAGTATTTTAATTCATTTGTCGCTAAACCGAGTTCCGATTACACTCACGGAAGAATGAGTAGAGAGCAGTTGTCAATTGCTTGGGACAGAGCTGATGTAGTTAGTACTAATAAAGCTCTTCGTGAAGTCGCAAAGGAATTAGGTTGGGATTATACCCGCAAGCGTACTAGTTAAGGAATATATTCAAAGGAAGGGTAGTATTGTCCTTCTTCATGTGGAAAGAACCTTCCCATCATTGACAATGCCGTAGTACATTTTTCATATTGCTTTTGAAATCCGTACTTCTTAGCTCTCGATAGGTTGTGATGCAGGTCGTTGATTTTGACTTGTATTGCAACCATATCTTTTGAGCCAATGATTGATTGTACGTAGTCAAAATACGGAACACCTTCCTTGTGGGTTAGTACACATACACTATCGGCAATGTCTTTTCTAACACCTAGTGATAACAGCTTGTCGTAGGTCATATCCGTATCTTCAATCGTATCATGGAGAAATCCGACACAAATCTCTTCGGTACTATTACCCATTTCTCCAACATGGATAGGGTGCAATATAACAGGCAATCCAACCTTATCAATCTGTCCTTTGTGCGCCTTGCAAGCGATACCGAGGCACAATTCTATCATTTCAGAATCTTTCATATTCTTCTTTCGTTATTAACTCACCTAATTCAAGAGCATCTTGTGCATAGGTGTTCTCATTAAACTTAAACTCTTTTGGCTTACGCCCTTTACCTTTTGGGTAACACATAAGTTCTTTATTTACATATTGATAACGGACAACGATGTCATCCTCCCAATAGTAAACATAAACCGACTCTCCGTTTTTAAGGAGGTGGCTGATTTTGTTCTTATCTTTATTGTTCATAGTCTTTATCTCCTTATTACAATGCAAAGATATAAAAAATATATTAAACTTGCAAATAAATTAATGTTTATTATTTGAAATTTAAATATATTAATTATTGAAACGTAGCATAGTAAGCTTGTTGCATAGATACCGACCTTTGCTTCTTACCTCCGTTACTCTTGGCGGTTCTACTTTGCTCGTATAATGCATGTCCCCAACCAGATGGTTTCTTGGTCTCTTTGTAGATTTCTCGCATGGTCTTCCCACCCAACAGCTTATAGGCTATCGAATAATTCTCCTTGGCGTAAATCATCTTGGCGGTGTTAACTTGTATCTCACCAATAAGTCCGGTCTTCTTGTTCCGAATATTGATGATGTTTCCTGAATAGCCCGTATCCAGTTTCTGTTCCTTGAGTCTAACGAACTCAAAGCCTTTGTATCTACCTTGGAGGTCTTTTATGATTTTCGGAATTGACCCTTTGTCTGCGATAATGGTTGTTCTGTACGAGTCCTTTATGTCTTTAATACCATTAGCCTCGCCCTTAGCCTTGCGTACTATGGAGTCAACACTCTTGTAATTGATAGGAGTGACCCTTGCTCCATACTTCTTAGCTATACCTTCCGCTATAGCTTGTAGCTTATTACCAACCGACTCGGCTTTTCTCCGCATAGAGGTAGCTTGTGCTCTCAGCCTAGCATATGCCCCATTATTTCCAACGTCTCCCATATCTTTTTTGTGCAAAAGTAACTAAAATAAAAGCCAATTAACATGTTGCTGCGATATGTTATTTCACTAAAAAGACAAAGTGAAAAGACGCACAGACAAACATTTCTCTTAAACAATTATTATTCATACCTTTGCAAGAAACAATGAGTTGATAAGATGACGAAACCAAGAGATTATTTCACAGGCAAGCAAGAAGAGTTCAAACGCTCCGAAGTGCAGATAGCACCATATAATCCAAGGAAGATTTCACCGCAGCAGAAAGCTACATTGAAACGTTCCATAAGGAAATATGGCGTTGTTGGAGGTATAACCGTCAATAAGCAGACAATGACCATCGTAGGCGGCAACCAAAAAGTAACCATCATGGATGAGATTATGGGCTATCCCGAAAAGGATTATGCTCTTTTGGCTGAGGCTATAGATGTGGATTACAGGACCGAAGTTGAACTTAACCTCATGCTTAATTCCGAGAATGCTCATGGAGAATGGGATGACATGAAAGTCCGTGAGTTACTGCCGGACATAAACTATATGGATGCCGGATTAACGGAAGAAGACCTGTCCCTGTTCGGATATGATGCAATGGTAAAGACTGAAGGCGAAGACGAGTTAGGCAAAGAACTCAATTCCTTACTAGACCCATTTGCCCAAGAAAGCGAAAACAGAAAAGTGCCAGCACCAAAGGAAGTGCAAGAAGAGCAGAGACGACAGATAGAACAAAATCAAATTATAGCCAATCAGCAGCAAGAGGCTCAATATCAAGCGAATAAAGAACGTATGCAACAGGTAAAGAAAGAGGTAAATACCAAGGCAGCGGAAAAAGCTTTAGAAGCCGAGTCTTACGTCATGCTTTCCTTTGACAATATTGAGAACAAGGAACGTTTTATGAGCACCTTTGGCTTTATCGAAACCGATAAGGTAATAAAGGGAGAAATGCTTATGAAAGTAGCAAAACGAATATAAACAAAAACAAAATGAAAGCAATGAAAAAGATTATAAGATTCTCGTTAGGGTTTATAATGGCGGCAGTAACAATAGGTATGCTCATTCCATTTATGATTGTTTCTATGTTTCTTGGCAAGAGGAGAAAGAAAGCGTTCAATATATGGGTGTCGTGTCTTTTTACCCCCTTGATAAACAAGATAGGACAATTGGTCAACTCATAAATATCGAAAGATTATGAAGGAGAACAAGAAAAGATTAATGAAGATTGCGAACTTGGCTATAACAGTGGTATTGGCAATACCGATGTTCATTCTAGCCGTTCCTTTCTATATGTATAACAAGATTAGAGGCAAGGTATAAATCCCATCTGCCCAATATATAGCGAAACAATAATAAATACAAGAAAATGGCAAAACCGAAATTTGATTACAATGGCGATGCTTTCTACGATGAGATAGAACAGCTTGCAAAGCAAGGTCAGAAGGATTCTGAAATTGCCTACGCCCTTGGTTTGAAGTTTGGGGTTGACCTAAATCCACAGGTCTTCAACCGAATGAAAAACGGAAAATACGAGAATTGGAATGAAGACGAAAATGCGGAAAGAGGCGAAAGAATAACTCAATCCCTCGTGCGTGGCAGAGAGTTTATTAATGCAATCGTGCGTGGCAGATTCCTTAAATGCGCTCTTGGAGGTGTCAAGGTAAAAGGCAAGACAACCACCAAAAGACACATGGTTGTAGATGGAGTTATGACAGATGATATAGTAGTGGAAACTAGAGAAACCGAGCAGGAGACCCCACCTAACGTACAAGCTCTTTCAACTTGGCTATTCCATTACGATATGACTTGGAGAGAGATACAGAGAGGTAAGAAGGATGAAGAGGAAAAGGGCATTCCTTTTGACCCTAAGAAAGGTATATCCGTCAATAAGTGGATAGAAAGAGAGATAGAGCAAGAAGCAGAAGAACAAGAGGAGGGTGAATAATGGCAAAAACACATTCCGTTTATTATCCGTTGTATAACGACAAGACGCATTTCATTTACCTTATAACAGGAAGCCGTGCGTCAGGAAAAAGTTTCTCTGCTTCTCAGTTTATCGAAAGACTAACCTTCGAATACAATGCGGAAAGAAAGATAGCACATAAGATTCTTTATACACGTTATACGATGGTGAGTGCCGCTATTTCCGTAATTCCAGAGGTTAAAGAGAAAATAGAGATAGATGGTACACAGGATTATTTCAAGAACACGAAGACGGATATAGTCAATAAAATGACGGGAGCTGAAATCATGTTCCGTGGTATTCATACGGCTAGCGGTAATCAGACTGCGAAGTTAAAGTCTATTCATGGTGTGACTACGTTTGTCGTTGATGAGGCTGAGGAATGGACGAGTGAGGAGGATTTTGAGCGTATCATGCTTTCAATCCGTCAGAAAGGCTTGCACAACCGAGTAATAATCATTATGAACCCTTGTGATTCTAATCATTGGGTATATAAGCGTTTCATCGAAAAGACACATAAAGAGGTATATTTTGATGGCGTTCCCGTCCAGATCAGTACAGACCCTAGAGTACTTCATATACATACGACCTATCTTGATAATATAAAGCATCTTTCACCGGAGTTCCTTAACGAGGTATTAGAGATGAAGGAGAATGAACCGGAGAAATATGCTCATATAATGATAGGTAGATGGTCTGACGTGTCAGAGGGTGCAATCTTCAAGCATGTTGGCATCGTAGATAAGTTCCCTAGCAACGCAAGGAAAGTAGCTATCGGTGTGGATTGGGGATATTCTAAAGATTATACTGCTATTGTTAAGTGCGGTATCGTTGATAATCGCCTGTACATAGAAGAGCTTTGCTATAGAACGGAAATGTTGTCCAGTGATATTATAAAATTCTTGCGCCCTTATGCGGACGAAGGCTTGTTTGTGTATGCGGATAGTGCCGACCCTAGACTGATAGATGAGGTTGCTCTTGGTGGAATAGTTATATATGGAGCACAAAAGGGTGCTGGCTCTATATTGGCTGGTATTGACAAGATGCAGACATTCGAAATCTTCACAACTAGGCAATCAGTCCATTTACAGAGCGAGTTCCGTAAATATGTGTGGTCAAAGGATAAGGATGGTAATTATATCAATGTTCCGGAAGACCATGACAATCATTTAATAGATGCTGCTAGGTATTATATTCTTGCTGTATTACTCGGTAAGGTGATGAAGCCAAGGAAAGCATCTAAATCAGACTTAGGAGTGTACTAAATAACAAAAATAATTACCTTTGTAATAAAAATACAAGTATTTAACTATTAAGTAGTTAGTGTAGGTATTCTGTTATGGTAAATAAAGGCATTATGTAAACAAAAGAGATTGTTTACTAGAGAAAGATGAATTCTTTAGCAAATAGTCTTTTTTATTCACTTAAAAACTAAGTGAAAGGCATAAGTAGATTAAAGTGTGTAGAAACCCTGTTTATTATTATCTTTGCTTCAAAAAGTTATAAGGATGTTTGTAGATTCAATTATTCAGATAAAGACATATTTCCGAAATCTCACACTCAATGCATTGGGTGTGGAAAGAAGCATATTCGAACGTTTGGACGATAACGATGTTGATGCTGTCGTGAATATGATGGAACAACATGATTTCGATGTGGATAATGCCATATCGGAATATAATCCACAAACCCATAAGGTGATGAGCCGTGAGGACAAATGGGTAAAAGGAGAGAAGCCATACAGGACAGAGAAGTTGACAAGAGCGAGGCAGAGATACATCAATGAGGTAGAGTTGTTTTTCTTATTAGGTAATCCCATTATGTGGAAGAAAGTAGAAGGTGACGATGAGGCCTTTGAATTGTATAAGAAATACTTGAAGAATATATACTTCAATACTAAGTTACGCCAATGTAAACGTCTTGCCGGAGCTGAAACAGAAAGTGGGCTTGTTTTTAATTTCTCGCAAAAAGATGGAAACATGCACGTTGACGTATATGTTGCAGCTCGTTCAAAGGGGCATAAGATGCGAGAGTTGTTTGACCAGTATGGAAATATGCTTGCTTTTGCGATTGGTTATTCTCTAAAACGAGAAGCAAGGACAGTTGAATGTTGGGATATACTTACATCAGTCTTCAACTATCATTGTGAGCGTGGTGGATTTGGATGGAAAGTGTATAAGTATCCGAATCCAACTGGAAAGATTAATGGCGTTTATTTTCATCAGCCGAAGTCATGGGAAGGAGCAGAACCGAGAATGGAACGTGAAGAGATGCTGGATTCCAAGATTGGAGACACCAATAACTACTTTGCAGACCCTATTGCCGCTGCAACTGCTGACGTGATACAATCAATTCCTAAGCGGAACAAGCCGGGTAAACTGATACAACTTACTGGCAAGAACTCTAGGTTTGAATATATCAACCCTCCTCAGAACTCAGAAATCCGCAAGGCGGAGAAAGAAGACTTGGCTCAATCTATATTGTTTGATACATTTACACCGGATATGTCACCGGAACTTATGAAAGCCATGAGCACGCTTACCAGTGTAGGTATAAAGCGAGCGTTGGTATTGGGCTATATCAAGAGGGCGAACCGAATGGAAATTTACGAAGAGCTTGTCGGTAGATTGTCGCATGTGATTATTGCCGTTATGAAGGAACTATATCCCGAGATGAGAAGCAAATTGGATAAGCTTGAGGTTGAATTCGAATTTTCAGAGCCGTTTGAGGATGACAAAAAGGATAAGTGGAAAGTTATTGCGGAACTATATAATCAAGGCGTACTCTCGTTAGAGACTGCTGTTCAAATGCTTGCACTCACGGACGCTCCTGCTGAAGAGATAGAAAAGATACGCAAGGATTCCGAAGAAAAAGTTGCGTTAGCTGCAAAGGTAAAGGGAGACGAAAATTCAACTTCATAACATCAAATGCTTATTGTTTTTTGGGGGCGCATTTCCTGCTTGGATTTGCGCCCTTTTTGCACTTAAATTTTAAGTGAAAGCATTGTGGTAAAAATATAATATTATTCCTCATTTTGTTTTTAACTTTGCTGACATGAATTCGAATGAACTTATCATAAACGGAAAGGATGCTTGGACTAACTATCGTGTAAAGATGGGTAGTGGATTCTTAGATGCATTAGAGGCTGATGCAGACAATAAGAGTTATATTGCCAACGAGGTAAGAACTGAGCATGGAACTAGGGTTGTTCCTATTCGTCCAAAAAAGGCAGAAAGAAGCATTACATTAGAGTTTGTCATTATTGGCAGAGACCATACTGACTACAATAAAAGGGTAAAAGCCTTTGATGCGCTTATGGATAATGGCTTTGTTACTATACAGGTTCCGAAATCAAAAGATGATGTTTATCGTTTGTATTGTGCAAGAAAATCATCTAGCTATTCTAGGGGAAAAGGAGGTTCTATAGGCAAGAAGAGTTTGAAGTTAGTGGAGTACAATCCTACAAATAGAGGAGAACTGACGGATTCGGATAGAGAAAAATTCACTTTAAAAGAATTTGAAGATATAGAATAATTATGAAAACTTTCAAGGAAATCGACATAAAGTACTACGATAATAGCGGAAACGTACAAGTAAGATGTACTGTTCCTGTTACACAAGAAGCATTAGTTCATTATGAATTGATGCAGTCTCACTATTGTAAGCTTTCGTTTAAACTTTCTAGACCGACATATTTCTTGCTTGGTGATTTTATCGAAACACCATATGGGCGATTTGAGCTTATAGATTTAACTAAGGCCAAAGATAATGATACTATTGGATATTCCTATGAAATCCAATTCGATGCCTATTATCGTAAGTTAAAGAATAAGATCCTGAAGTATCGCCCGAATACAGGTTCACAAGAAGCGACATTCTCTCTTACTTCAAAAATTAGTACTCATATAGAAGTGATAATGAAAAATCTAGCTTATTATGCGAAGTTAGATAAGTCTTACCTTTATGACCCTAATTTTGAAGGAGAAGGAACGGATTATACTTATGTTATAGATGCGAGTGTAGATGCGAATGCTGCAAAGCTTATAACCTATTCCAATTCTAGCATATTGGATGCTATTGCGAATATAGCCCAGACGTTTGGTTGTGAATGGTGGTTTGAGGGAAATATACTGCATTTTGGAACTTGTGAGAATACGAATGCTATTACTGATTTCAGACTTAACGACAATATCGTTTCTATGTCAAGCTCACAAAGCCAATCCACTTATGCAAACAGGGTATATGCCTTTGGAGCAGCAAGGAACTTGCCTAGCGGATACAAGAATGATTCCGATGCAGATATAACAAAGGATGGTGTTGTCGAAAAACGCCTTATGCTTCCAACGTCAGCAGAATGTTCTGAACAAAACAAGCAAATGCTGGCAGAGAATGGCTTTGAACTGAAAAATGGATATATACAAGTAGGTGGACTCCGTGAAGACCAATATGTTGAGGGAGTAACTACAAATGATGATATTTATCCAAGAAATCTTATCAAGACTTCTAAGGTAACATCATATGAAAAAGATGTAGAAGATGAAAGTACACCAGAAGAAGGAGATTACATCAAACGGACTTTCTATCGTGTAAATTCGCTTACTATTGTCAATGAAGATGGCGAAAAAACAGGTGATATGGATTTCCGAAAGGCGTATATCCTTAGTGGCAAGAACTTACATATAGTATTCCAAAGCGGTTCTCTTAATGGTATGGACTTCGAATGTGAGTTTAATCCAGATGGAGTTCCTGAAATACTTTTAGATGATGATGGAAATCCTATATTTAAGGATGGAAAAGAACAGATAAATCCTAAGTCGCAGGTATTTGAGATTGTTGCTAATGAGGATTATGGTCGTTTTTTGCCGGACACAACTTTGCATCCAAAGGACGGAGATACTTTTGTTCTCTATAATTGGAATTCTACCAAATTGGGCGATGCTTTGGTTCCTTCTGCTTCTAATGAACTGCTGGCGGACGCTATCAAGAATTTGAAGAAGTCCGTGATAGATCCTACAACATATACATGTACTGCCGAGGATAACTATTCCTATAATCATGGTAGAGGAAACTTGCATGGGGTAGGTGACAGGGTTAATCTTTATAATAAAGGTTATGGTGACAGTTATAGGGCTTCAAGAATTATCGGTTATGAGTTTTGTCTAGATATTCCTTATGATGGAGCAAAATATTATGTTGGAGAAAAACCGTCATATTCACGACTCAATGCAATGGAGTCAAAGATAGAAGAACTTATCTATAATGGACAGAGTTATCTTAATGGTAATGGCGGAAGCGGAAGGTCGATTTACATCATTAAGAGTTATGATAGCATAACTCCTACGGATTATAATGTATTTTCAGCAAAAGCTGTTGATGAACAAAGATTAAACAAGACAAAGGACGAAACCGCCAAGGGTACTATCACCTGGGAGAAGGTGCAGAAGTTCCTGGCAGGTATGGATATTGGCGATAATGCCGGACAATGGACTCGTGAAGGTGTTCTTTATGTTTTCAAATTCCTTACCAATAACTTTGAAGAAGGTTTGTATGGTCACGGAGCGCAGATTGACGAGAATGGTCGAATGGAAGCTCAATCACTCAGGCTTAGAGGGTCGCTCGAAGCTCCGAAATTCGTGTTCAACGAGATTTCCGTTACCAAAGCCGAGCAATGGAACACTAACGGCTATGGCACTATCAAGAGTGTGGACGTAACCAACCATACCATCGATTTGAAACTGGAAGAGAATGATTACGGTTCTCTGTCTGTGGGCGATATTTGCCGAGGTATTTTTGCCGATATTGAAAACTCCTACGGCTCTGATACCAATAATGAGGGCGAGATGGACGAGTGCGGCTTCACGATACACCGAGGCTTCTTTACAACCTATTTCTACGTCAAGAAAATCATCACGGCAGAGAAAGGCAATTTTGTCTTTGAGTACGGTAAGCGTTCTGAAGGAACTCCTGACCCTTGCGCCTTTATGGATTTTGCTCAATATGGTAACTTCACGGACGAGCAGCGGCAGAGCAGTATGTACTTTTGTTCTCGTGGCAGAAGCTACATCGAAGTGCTCAATGGCGTGAATACTTGGGAGATTCAGGCAGAAAACCGAGTAACGAGATATGGTTGGCTCGGAGGATTGCGAGTGAAGAAGACTGATGGCACTTGGGAGAACCTGAAGGGTAATGGTCTCTTCGCTCAGAATAATGTCTATCTGGGTGGAGCTGTTATTACACTCTCTCAGATTAAGGATTTAGACAGCTTAAAGCTGGACGTAGCCGCCTATGATGTCACAATGTCGCAGCCCGCTGCCGTTATCACGGTAGATGATTTGGGCAACGTCATCAATGGTCTGTGGTCGATAGATGAAGCAGGAGTGAAGCAGTATCGCATTTCTACCGCCATCTTTGCACGAAAAGGAGAAGATATGCTTCTTCTCGAAGATGAGAAGAACGAGGAATGTACCGCTGGTCATTATCGTGTCTATGCCATCGGAAATGGATGTGACGTGAAGATTGAGAATGGTGCGGTGTTCCTGACTGGCATTGATAAAATCAAGGATGGTGTGGCTGGCTCTGCCGATGATGCCGATTTCAACTATGATGATATGCGCAAGATTTCTGCTTGCTCTATCACCATCGTTGTTGAACTGGAAGGCAAGGTAACGAAGAATCTAGAGTTCCCTGTGCGCATTCATCACGACTCACTGCCGTTTATGGTCTGTGATTTAAGCAACGAGAACGCTTCCGTCGCTTGGAATACCAAGACTGCGAGATATATAGGTCTGCCTATCGAAACAAAGGTGAGCTTAATGTACCAGAACACCCCTTGGGAGATTACTCATCTAAACGTAGGTTTGATTACTGGCTTAAAAGCTTCTATCAGTTTACAGGGCAAGGAAAAGGTGATTACGATAGATGCCGACAATATCACATCGGATATTCTCGAACAGATTACCAAGATTCCTATCACGGTAGTGGGCGTTTATGCGGGTGTAAGTTACGAGTACACTAAAGAGCTTACCATTCTCCGTTCGGCAGATATGATTGTCTATGACGTAGTTCCTTCAGTAGATAGTGTGGTGGTAGATAAGGATGGGAATCTGAATACCAAAAGCGTTAGCTGCAAAGTGTATGCCACATCGAGCGACGACCGAAGATATGCACTATCAGCGCTTCCATCGGGCTATCAGCTCAAATATGGTTATGGCGATACGGCAGATACGGCATTGGTATTAGGTGGCAGCGCAACGGCATCCACCGACCATACGAGAATTACCTTTGCACTCTACGACAACAAGGGTGCATTACTGGATTTGGAGACCGTTCCTATTGTGTCGTTTGGCAAGGATGGAAAAGGTATCGAGTATATCTTCAAGCGCACGACAGATTCCACTCCTCCTGAAAACCCTACTCCAAGTGATTGGAGCACGAATGCGGAATACCTGCGAACCGACAAGGAATACATTCCTAGCGGTTGGACAGATGACCCGACTGGTGTAGATGCCGTGAACCTCTATGAGTGGGTATCGAAGCGAGTATCAACCAATGGTCATTGGGGAGCATTCTCTGAACCTGCCGAGTATGCCCATTTCGGCAAGCACGCTGCCAAGGCAACGCTGTCTGATTACATCGTGACGATTCCGACAGACAGCGCAGGAAACGCTCTTGCGGCATTCTCGGAAGCCATATCCTGCACACTGGTAGTGGATGGCAATCTCTGTTCCAACCTCTCCGTATCAGCCGATAGTCTGCCTTCGGGTGTAACTATCAGTGGCACAACCATCAACGTATCGTATGCCAAGAGCTATGCGCTAGGCAAAAACAGCAAGGTTGTCAAGGTAAAAGTAAGCGGCAAACTGGATAATGCCACCTATTCCGATACCATTACCCTCACTATCCTGCCAAACGTTTCAGGTGTAGATGGAGATGGTTACGAGTACGTATTCTATCTCTCTAATTCTGCAACTGCGCCTAGCAAGCCATCCCGAAGCAACGGCAAGCTATCGAGCGGTTGGGTGGATGACCCACCATCACCAACTGATGATAACCGCTACGTCTATGTCTCCTATTACGAAGGCAAGGTCGGTGCTCCGAATGTTGCGATGGGCTTGTGGTCAACTCCTGCGCTTTGGGCATACAAAGCTCCGCAGGGAGAAACTGGTAAGCAGGGAGTAGGAAATGTAACCAGCATAACCATTTCTACTTGGGATGAAGATACTTGGAATCGCGCAGGAAAATATGGTGTAACTTGGTCGTTCGGCTCAGATACTTCCAGCAAGCGTAACGGATGCCGTATAGGTGATTTGTTTACCGTGGTTGGTACGGCAACAGACACCAAGAACTCGCATACCCTTACATACAGGAGTACTACCGATAGTGGGCAGCTAAAAGGTACTTGCTTGTCGCATACCGTGGCATACAGAGGCGAGCAAGGAGCACCAGGTGGTCCAGGTGGTCCTGGTCCTACTGGTCCACGAGGAACAAAAGGACCGATTATGCGAACTCACGAAGGCTTCGAGACGGGAAGTTATGATTATTGCGATGGTACTAAAGATACCGACACATTCATAGACGTTGTTATTATCGGCGGTAAATATTATTACTGTGTAAAATCCTACAAATCATCGTCACCTAGTGCCGATGATAAAGAGCATTGGGCGCAAGGCAGTAACTTCGACCTCGTAGCAACCAAGCTTTTGCTTGCGGATAACGCCACTATCACGATGGCAAACTCCCAGCAGATAAACATCATGGATGGTAATACTCTTTGGGGTTCGTTCCGTCACGTTACTGACCATCTAGATTATGCTCTGTGGCTCGGCGCGGAAAACGGCAATGAAGCTCCATTTGCTGTAACGCGCGGTGGTGCAATCAGGGCTACGGCTGGACAGATAGGCTCTTTTAGTATTGAATCATTCACGGATGCTACAGGTTTTACTTTTTATGGTCTCAAGGCTAAACATGCAGCTTATGGCATTATCCCCTGGGTAGTAACGGAAATGAATTATCGGGGGATACATGTAGAATCTGGTTTAAACAATGATGATGTTACAAACGACCATATATTGACGGAGATAACCTGTGCAAGTGGTGGAGCCATATTCATTTCGGGAAACACTCTCGCAGTTGCAGATGATGTAACTGCTATATATACTGACCTTGTGCCAAAAACAGGTTACAGAAGTTATGCGCTCAAAGCGCCTGTTGGTGATGTACTACTAGGTGCAGGTGCGTTTATCGGTGCTTTGAGACCAAATGTGACAATCCAAAACTATAGTGTAAATTTAAGCGAGAACGAATGTTATATCGTCTGCACAAACACATCTGCAATAACGCTTACACTTCCGACAAACCCTAGAAGAGGACAGCTATATCTTTTGTATCAAGCTGGCGCACGGGTGAATATCTCTACTTCGTCATCGCATCTGATTATCGCTAAAGGGTACGGCTCTACAGGAAGAACAACTTGGTACAGCGATACTCAAAATCAGCTATCGTTCCTTACATACGGAGAGGATGGTCGATGGTACGTAGCATACACTAATGGTTAAAATATTGATTGATTATGAAATTGAATTTAGAACATCTCGAAGTTTTTACGACACTTGATAATACTCAGTGTCAGGTTGTAAATGCCCGCAAGCAGATTGCGAACATCATTTACTCGCAGGGAGCGGGATATGGGTTGGCAGGACAGGCTCTTGCCATCAAGATGTGGAACGGAAACGAAGATACGGAGTATTCCGATGATGAGATAAAAATCATCAAGGAACTCGCAGAACGTACCACTGCCCCTTGCTTCTTTGTGGCTATCAACAAAGCCATACAGACGGCGAATGATTCATCTAAAAATGAATAAGCTATGGCACAAGAAATAAAGATTCAGGAGATAGCGAGCCAGTTAACTACTGGCTCTAAGGTATCGGATGCTGACTTCTTCTGGCTCTATGCAGCCAGTGGTCAGCAGATGAAGATACCAGCATCCACCGCTCGAGCCTACCTTATCAAGGGTGCATCACTCAGCGATGCACTCTATAAGCAGGCGGTGGGATTGATAGTAGAAACATCGGAAACAACGGTAGAGCTTGAACCCAATAAGCTCTACCGCTGGATTCCTACCGTTACCAAGCTCAATATCACCTTCGCAAAGGGAGATGCAGATACCATCAACGAGTATATGATGGAGTTCAAGGTGGGAAGCGGTGAGGTAAATATCAGCTTTCCACCAGGCGTGCGATGGGTGGCGGAGCCTGATTTCGTAGAGAATAGTACCTATCAGGTTTCTATCGTAAACGGTTTGGCGGTAGCAGGAGAATGGGAATAAACAACATAGGCTTATGAGCAGATTTAGAAGACGATTGTTAATGGCGGCGATAGCGGTGTTATCCTGCTTCGCTAGCGGTCTATGGCTTAATGAGAAGCCTTGGACGGAAAATCTAGGTTGGAAAAATTAAAACGTATTCAGTATGGCAAAAATCAGTCAGAACGAAATTATCAACGTCCTTACCGAGGATTGGGGTAAGGACAGCAGAAACGGTCTTCCTTATTCGGGTAAGGCTGTCAGGGAGGCTTTGCAGTCTATCTTGAAGGAGCACGACAAGAAGATAGGATACTACAAATGGTCGAATACTATTGATAGTAGTAATTATTATCATCTGTGGGGATTCCGCAACGAGGCAGACTATAAGGCTTATGCCGCAGGAGACAAAGAGGATGCCAGCATCAAGGCACTCCTGCTTGTTGACGAGGCATTGCCTATTAATACCGTGCAGGGTGATAGCTACGGAGCTTACCTTTTCTCGACAATCGGAACTACGAACAATATCGTAGTATCAAAGGGAAGCCTTGAAATAGAACTCCGTTTCCATGCAGTGAGAAACTCTAACGGCGACAGACTTAACGTAGGTTCTAAGGGTACACTCGTAGTGCAGCGCAAGACCGCAGCAAGCAATTGGAGTACCGTAGGAACTATCACGGATGCCCTTCCATCTACTGATTATTCGGATGACAAGACCTATACCAAGGTGGATATTGGCGCATACTTACAGGATGGTACTCAGCAGGTGCGTTTACAAGCGAGATACAGCTACACCGATGGTGACGGAAATGAGCAGAGTCAGGCATCTACCTATGTACTCGTAGGTGCGAGCATCACTAAGACAGAAGTTACTCTCTCATGCAGACAGGATTGGCATACACCTATCCTTGCGTCCGTACAGCAGGTAAACGGATTCCCTTACTCTTATGTAGTGAATGGAGCTGTACAGAAGACCCTGCATATTGAAATCACTGGTGGCAACAAGCAGGTGCTTCCTATCAGCATTCAGATGTCGGCGGCAGAGAACGGTTCTGTTGTCCGCAATACCTATAAGGATTCTACTGATACATACAAGCTTTGGCAGCACGGCGTGCGTCTCGTTAAGGCGTGGGTGACTTACGATGACGGATTGGGCAACACACTCTCTTCTGATGTATTAGAGAACCGCTTTATGGTGGTAAATCCTACAACGGAAGCCGAGAAGACTAAGCCTTACATAATGATTCAAGACATGATGCGTAAGGTAGTGAACTACACTCAGTGCGACATCTGTTCCTTTGCGGTCTATTCTCCTAGAGTTAACGAAGATGGCTCTATTACGAACGACAATGGCTCTATTACGAACGACAATGGCAATATCACTACGGTGTTCTATCTCACTTCCTATGCCGAGCATTTTCCTGCCGATAACCCAGAAGAGTATTTCCGTATCGAGCAGGACGTTGAGCCTGGAGTACAGAAGACGTTGAACACGACAGTTGAGATAGAGACTGATGAATCCGCAAGTGATATTCAAGCCTATTTCCGTGTAATGCGCAAGAGTGGCAGCAGCGAGGTGGACTTCCTTACCGATAGTGTGGGGGTGGATAATATCTCCGTGAGCGTGGATAACTCAGAGAGCTATGCGCCTACTTCGGGAGCAACCTTCCTGCTCAACCCAAAGGTGCGTAACAATTCAGAAGCGAATCCTGCAACAATCCTCAATGCAAGGGCAAATAATGCTGTCGTTACAAGTACGTGGGAAGGATTCGGATTTGTCAATGACGGATGGGTTACTGCGGAAGATGGCGTAAAGGTACTTCGAGTTCCGAGCGGTGCAAAGCTCAATATCAAGTACAACCCATTTGCTCAGTTCGTTACTACTCCCGACAGTGCAATGACACTCGAAATGGACGTTTCCGTCCGTAACGTGACAAACGAGGATGACCCTATCTTGCAAATCTGCGAAGCGGTGGCAGGCAGCTTCATCGGTCTGCGTGTCAAGCCGATGATAGGCTACATCTATTCGGCTTCCGACACTACCGAAAGTGAAATCGACTTCCAGTTTCAGGAGGCGAAACGTACCCATATCACGCTTAATATTCACAATGCGGTGATTCCGAACAAGGGTGATGCTCTTACCCCTACTGGCACATCTCTCAACACGTCTGCCACGAAGATTGCACTCATTCGCGTATATATCAACGGAGACTTGCAGAGAGAAGTGAAGTTCTCTACGACAAACCGAGAGGAGTTCTGCACAGGTGCGATGAGTAACGGCGGTATCATCATCGGACAGGATGGTGCTGATATTGACATTTATTCTCTCAGATGCTATACCAATATGCAGCTCGAAGGCAGCGATATTGTCAAGGACTATATTTCTACCCTTCCTACCTCGGAAGCGAAGCGCACAATGCGCAAGGCTAACGACATTATGAGCGGTGAGACCGTGGATATTGAGAAGGTAAAAGGTCTCGGTAAGCGTGTGTTGATTCTTCACGGCGTAGAGCCTTATATCTACAATGCTGGTGCTCAGAAGGTATGGTGGGAGATTTTTCAGTATGACAAGAACGGCAACTATATACCAGAGCTGTCGGGAACGATATGTAAGGAGACGAAGACAAAGAGTAAGCGACAAGGTTCTACAGCCAACACTTACTACTACTCCAACATACAGACGAAGATTAGTGATGCAGGAACTATCATCGTAGCATTGAAGAATATCCATACGAGTATCACGTACAAGGTGAACGACCCAGTTGTCAATGAGGAGACTGGCGAGACAACGAGAACCGTGAGCATTTATGGCGGTAATCTTGGTAAGAACGACCCTGTAAAGAATACTTTCGTAGAATATCCTTACGTTGAGGTAAATGGAGAGCCTAGTGTCAAAGTTCCTGACGGATGGATTGACGGAAACGGCAAATACAGAGGTAAGGGTTTCATGATAGCTGAGGGGACTCCGCTTGCCGATAAGCTGGTATTGAAGATTAACTATGCTTCATCTATGCAGAGCCATCTTTGCGGCTGCAACCGTCTGTTCAATGACCTCCACAACCTTGTCGTAGGCAAGAACTCATTACAGGAGGCTTGTCCTACCGCACGTGTATCGAAGTACACAGAGCCAGTTTTCTTCTTTACCCAGGCAGACGGAGGAAACCCAGTGTTCCGAGGTGGCGGAAACTTTGGCGCAGGCAAGATGGACAAGCCTACGTGGGGCTATGTAAAGAAGCTCTATCCTATGTTCGCAATGTTCGAGGGTTCTGATAATAACTACGAGCTTACCGATATGCGTGTTCCGTTCTCTACTGACAGCAGGAATCCCGAGTGTATCACGTATTCGCCAGACGACGAGGGTTACTTCTATAACGGCTTGCAGAACATCGACTTCGATGCTGGTATGACCACTGCTGACGAGAACGGCAAGGAAACGCCAGTCGCAAGCCTTACCGATAGGCTTAGCGAGATTTGGAATTTCCTCTATCTTCACGCTCCCCGTATCAGCTACTACAACGGCACTTTTGATGCGTTTCAGACTTCTTCGGAAGCTTCGAATACTCAGAAGAAGTACTGGTGTACGCAGGGTTCTGATGCGTTCTGCTTGAAGCGATATAATTTCGTACAGAAGAAATGGGTGGATGCTGGTCTATGGAATGGCTCGAAGTATGCCAAGATTGACCTCAGAACGGATGAGATGACGAAGGCCGCTTACAATAGCAGTCAGAATCAGGCGCAGTATTCGGCTCTCAACAAGGAGTTTATTGCTGCTATAGTTGCTCATTGCAAGACATATATCGGATGGTACATCAACGTCAAGTCGCTGCAATTCCATTACGCCTTCATCAATCACTTTATAGCAGGTACTGATAACTGTTCGAAGAATACCTATTATGTCTTCGACCCTGTAGCTAAGTCAGTAACCATCAATGGAGTGACAAAGCAGTGTATATTGCTGGAGCTTCATCAGGATGACTTGGATACCATTATGGCTACAGATAACAACGGTAGAGGAACGAAGAAGTACTATGTTGACAGAATGCACCCTTATGCCGACAATGATAAGAACACTTCTCAGTATGAGGGCATGAATAATGTTCTGTTTAACCTCTGTGAGGAGATGTACGAGAATACAAGAGAGCTGCAATCAATGCTGAAGAGCATCTTCACGGCAATGACGCAGCTTGTGAGCAACAGCGATGAAATCGAGGGATTCACCGATAGCGTAAAGGTGAGCGTGTGGGGTTGTCTGTGGAAGTATCTCTTCTCTATCAACAGCTACTATCCAGTGACGGCATTCAATGAGCAGGCACGTATCAGATATGAATATCCTGCAATGCTTGGATTCGTATCTACAGGTTCGGGTGCTCGTGGTATTGCGCCTATCACCCAGTCTTGCGGCTCATCTCTGGAGATGGAGCAGCAGTACATGAAGAGACGACTTATCTATATGGCTTCATACGCAGCATGGGGTAATCTCTTTGATGGTGGTAAGAGCGAGAATATAGGATTGCAGGACGTTACCGACACCTTCGCTATGCAGGCTTATCACTTGCCTGACAGCGTTACGTCTGCTACGGAATACAAGTTCAACGTAAAGCCGCATCAGTATATCTACCCTACTGGCATGATGGGTCAGACAAGTGTTGACCCTCATGTAAGGGTAGCTCCTGGGCAGGAATATGAGCTGAATCTGGGAACGACTACATCTAACGATACCGGTCTCAGCATCTTGGGTATCAACTACTACCGTTCTATAGGTAACATCGGCGACTTGTCAACATCTCCTAATCTTTCCGTCACAATCAACGGCAAGCGACTTACGGAGATTATAGCAGAGCCGACAATGCTTTATACAGATACGGAGACTGGCAAGAAAGTTCCTGCATTCCGTCCGAACAACATCATTGTTTCAGCACTTCAAGTACAGAAATTATCGCTGAAGGGATGCGTGGGTATCGGAGGTTCGCTGAACGTTACAAACTTGGTACGTCTTCACACCATCAACGTATCTGATACTGCTATATATGATGTGAGACTCCCTAAGAGTAAGGTACTGACAAGCATAGCATTCCCTGCTAACCTATCGAAGTTATCACTCGTAGAGCTGCCAGTTTTGAAGACTGTTTCTTTGCAAGGAGCGAGTCAGCTTATATCTATCGAGTGCGATGATGCTACACTCGGCATCAGTACGGAGAATATTCTGACTTCCATCTATGAGTACAAACAGGAGGGTAATGCTGTAGAATTGGCAACCGTGAAGTTATCAGGAGTAAACTACCGCTCGATGCGAGCCGATGTGTTTAGGTATCTGAACGCTGTCAAGAGCAGCACAATCGGCGGTAAGATTGCATTAGTTGACGGAGCGGCAGGACTACTTACTTTCTCAGATGTGTTCAATCTCATTGAGAAATACGGAGATATTCAGAGTATCAATAACTCTCTGTATCTCTCGTACCCGAAGCGTACTATTAATAAGGTGAATGTGAGCGGAGATAAGTATATCAAGCAGACTGGCGTGTGGACAGGATGGAATCTCACGGTATTGCCTTCGTCGGGCAACAATATCGCCGTGAAGAACAATCGTCCTGCTGTAAACTACAGATTTGTCGGAGACAATGCGGAGCAAGCTGGTCAGTATGCTGAGTTCATTGATGATGTCAAGGGAGTTCTTAACGTTAAGAAGCTATCGGAAGCATCGCAGGATTTAAGGTTTCAGATTGAGGTTCGTGTTGGTCTTACGGACGGAACGGAGTTAAGCTACATCAAAGGTGTTGGATTCTACAACCGCATTCCTAAAATTGGAGATTTCGCCTACTCAGATGGAAGTTTCGATGATGAGCTTGATACGTCTAAGACGTGCGTAGGTGTGGTATTCAAGTCAGAAAAGCTATCGGATAATCAGATTCAGCTTAGAGTATATTCTGCCGAAAATGTCTTTTACGCATCAGATGATAAAACCATCAATTCGTCGGGTATTCCGTGGGGTATTTATCCTGTAGTAACCAATAATACAGATGGCAATGATTATCTTCAATACACGGTCGGACAGAATGTGCTTGATGAGATAGGTACGGCTGTGGGTGTTGGTGATATTTGCGATATTGCAGACTTGCTGAATGGAAATACTCGAGAGCTCTACAATACGGACAAGAATGGCGAGATGAAGGAAGACGGTAAGATTACGGTAGAATCCTATCAGGATGCTACGACGGATGATGGTTATAAGGTGCTTGACCCGAAATCCAGACTGAACGAGTTTGACGGACAGAGCAATACCGATGCAATCGTGAGATGGGCGAACAATGTTATCAGCCTTTATCTCGATGAGTCTTATCCGAAGACCATTCAGGAGTTGTCTAATCGTATGGCGGCACTCGTCAAGAAGAAGACGGATGAGGGCGATACTTACCCGAATAACTGGAGACAGCTCTATTATCCAGCCGCATACGGATGTTATCTTTACGAACCATCGATTAGTGGCGCTGCTACATTGGATGAGCAGTATAAGAAAGGTAACTGGTATCTGCCTTCGGTAGGCGAGTTGGCTAGGGTTTATAACTTCTTTGGTAATAGCCGTGGTTGGCAGGACAATACCGCTGCATCTATCGACTATGCCAATGAACGCCCCGAGAATGAGGCAACAACGCCAATTTTTGCGAATCTGCTAAAGCGTGCAAAGGATAAGTCTGCCGTTTGCCCTGTCGCTATGATGTCGCAATCTGCGTACTATTGGGCAAGCACGGAGGGCAGTCGTGGCCACGCTTGGTACGTGTACTCCTACGATGGTTTCACGTACGGTCTCGGCAAGTATCACAGTTTGGCAGTGAGGGCAGCAGTGGCATACACCTTTAACCTTTAACCTTGACTCGGCGTTTTTAAAAACGCCGCACAAGGAAGAATAATAAAGCGAGCCTTGCAAGCGTAAGCTTACAGGGTTCGCTGACCGCTTGGAAGAGAGAAATATCTCGGAAAATAGCGTTAAAAAGGTTAAAACGCTTGGCGGTTAAATACAGTTTTATTACTTTTGTAAAAATTAAATTCAAATGAATAGTTTTGAAGATGATGGAGTCTTGATATCGCAGGATGCGATTGAAAACTCTTTACATAAAAAAGCCAAACGCAAACAGACCTTGGCGCAGTTGCCAGTTTACAGAGCCGTGGGCAATCTGAAATATGTCATTGTTGGCATTACTAAGAATGCTCCACGAAGCCTTCGTCGATTCACTGATTCACTGCAAGAGAAAGCTGATGACCTTGCGACAACAATAGGTTATGCGGACATGAGCACATCATACAGTGATAGGCGTTGGTATCTGAGTACGGCAATCGTGTTAGTGAACAACCTCAGACAGGATTTTGTTATACTGCATAAGAATGAAATTATACAGAAAGACCTTCTACAGAAGGCGCAAAGTCACATTAAAGGTATTCTGACGTGGTTCGTTACCAGTTGGCGAGGGTTCTGCTTTGTCGCCAGCCTCGAAAGGAGGTGAAGCGTGAGCAGAAGAGTGCTAGGTCGAACTCTACTGAATGGGCGGCATACTTGCGAGAATAAATCAATTATTTCCGTAAGTTACGAAGATGCAATGCCGCAGCAATCTGCGAACTATTGGGCAAGCACGGAGAACAGTCGTAACAACGCTTGGAACGTGAACTCCAACGATGGTAACACGAACGGTAACAACAAGTATAACAGTTTAACAGTGAGGGCAGCAGTGGCATACGGTGGGTTCAAGGAGGCTATCAAGGCTGTTTGCGAGGCTTATTTAGATTGCAAGAGAGGCAAGATGTCTTCTCCTCACACTATCGCATATATAGAGATTGCAGTAGATGATTTACCTAGACTTGCTTATGAGATATATACAGCGATATACAAACCGACAGTATCTATCTGTTTTCTTGTCAAATTTCCGAAATTAAGAGAGGTTTTTGCAGCAGACTTCCGTGATAGAATCGTGCATCATTGGATTATTATCCGACTCGAACCCTTGTTTGAAAAGAGATTCCAGGAGATGGGTAATATCTCATTCAACTGCCGCAAGGGATTCGGAACTCTGGCAGCGGTAAAGGCGGCGGAAAAGGGAATGAGAGAGGTATCGGAGAACTACACAAAGCAGGCTTGGGTGTTCAAAGGTGACCTCGTAAGTTTCTTTATGTCCATTAGAAGGGATTTGCTTTGGTATTTGCTGGAACGCCTTATTAGAAGGCATTATGATGGAGGAGATAAGGAAGTTCTGCTCAGAATCGTGAAGGTAGTGGTGTATCACCACCCAGAGGATGATTGTATTATCAACGGAGACCCTGCCGAGTGGCGTAATCTCCCGAAAAACAAGTCGATGTTCACGATAGACAGAAATCTTGGTGGTCCAATCGGTAACCATACCACTCAGCAGTTTGCCAATTATTATCTTGCCATCCTTTTCGATATTTGGATGCAGTTCCTGATGAGAGGTTCTAATTTCAGAGTTATCCGATTCGTCGATGATTTCCTTATTATATGTGATGATAAAGGCAAGATACTCGAAGTTGTTCCAAAACTTGTTATGATAGCTTCGCATTATGGTCTCCACATACACAAGAATAAAAGGTATCTACAGCCAGTCAGTCACGGAGTTTTGTTTGTTGGCGGTTACGTCAAACCACGGCGCACATACGTCAGTTCAAGAACAATAGGAAGGTTCAAAGAAAGAATTTTCGGATTTAGGAAGCAGCTTGACGGAAATAAACACCTTGTGTATTACGACCTAGAAAGAATCGAGCAGGTAATCAATTCTTATCTCGGCTTCTGCGTACATCACAAATCGTACATGATACGCAAGGAGTGTATTTTTGGTCTAGGCGATAACTTCTGGAAGTATTTCTATGTAAGAGGTCATTATGAAAGTATTCGCATTAGACATAAATATATCATTAATTAATTATTCATTTAGATTATGGAAAAGAAAACGTTAAATCCTTATTTTTCGGTCTCAGTAGGAAAGAGCCGAAAGTACTTGAATGTAGCTGCACCTGCTATTAATGCGGCTGCGGATAGTGAAGAAAGCTCATTATCGGTAGTAAGTGTAGATGCGTCGTTGTCTGTGCGCGCAATTCTTACCGAGTTGCCTATACATGAGCTGGGAGACGAAACGCTCGTATCGGTACTGAAATACGTAGCAAAAAGAGATGCTATAACAGATTACTCTGTCTATAAAGGAGCGTTGGTCAACGCAATGGTAAGGTCGAAGTATTCTGAGGACGAGGTGGAAGCTATCGTATGCAACGTTCTTGCTGCCGAAGTTACCGAGGAACATAAAAATGAATGGCTGGCATTCCAGGCTTACAGAGAGGATTGCAAGGCGAGAGCGAAGACTGTCATTGGTATGATGACAGCGGAAAGTGAGTAGAATGTACGTATAGCGTTAGAATTTGGCAAGAAAGCTATTCTAACGCTGTTTTTGTGACTTATTACTTTCAGATTGTTACTTTTTATGAAGTTTAACACAAAAACCAACCGAAAACCAATCTATTTTGTTAGAAAATGCGTACATTTGCGGCATCAATCTTTTAAATCAACTAAAATATAATAGCTTATGACTAAAGAGGAAGAAGATGAAGTCCATCGGTTAGTTCAATCAGTCGGTG
>ERZ1034723.93-NODE-93-length-51221-cov-151.120197_pt1 | contig 51221 bp, 43 predicted proteins | sample MGYA00520637_ERZ1034723 | MGnify/ENA primary metagenome ERZ1034723 (study PRJEB33766, sample SAMN09781719) | gut metagenome | biome: gut microbiome | host: Homo sapiens | place: Madagascar | study: EMG produced TPA metagenomics assembly of the PRJNA485056 data set... | reverse complement strand
ATGCTGCAGTCAAGGAAGGCAATGCTTTGGGTGCTGAGGCTAGAGGTTCTGATGCTGCAGTCAAGGAAGGCAATGCTTTGGGTGCTGAGGCTAGAGGTTCTGATGCAACAGTAAAGGAAGGTAATACTTTGGATGCTGAGGCTAGAAATGGGGATGCGGTAGACAAGGATGAGCAGAGAGGGGTGAAAGGCTCAGAGCGCAATCCTGACTTTGCTTCGCAGCATTTTCATCAAGACTTCGTGGACTGGAGCGGAGGCAGACCACCTTTCGAACTGAGATAATTTTTCTTCAATATAAATAATTGCAATTATGGATAGAAAATTGATTACATTGGATTTTAGCATGGAGCAGGTATGTAATGATATACTGGCAAGATGCTATGTAGTGAGCCAGGGAATGGTGGACGAAGCCCAGAAGGACATCAGAGCCAACATTGAAAGCCCGGACAGTGACGAGACTCGCAGTATTATCAACCGTGCCGTGACGGAAGCCATCGCTAACATCAAGCTGGCTGCTCAGCGTTATCAGACCACTGGTAGAGTGGAGGACAACAACAACCTGGAGCGACTGGTGAAGGGCATCAGAAAGTATGCCTATACTGACAACGAAGACGGTACTTGGACGGAGGTAGTGACCACCATCATTGACGGTGAGGAGAACGAAACGACTGCTACCGTAAACAAGGCTGGTAAGGACAGGGAGGAAACCATCTATGAGACGGTGACGCTGAAACTGGAGATTCCGAACTGGAACGTGGCTGTGACGGATGCCTTGAAGAGCCACTGCCACAGATATATCGTAGACTACGTGATGAGCCAGTTCCTGATGGATCAGTTTGCGGATAAGGCTGGAACGTATGGGGAAAGCGCTACTGCTGACTACAATAACATCAAGAGCGACTTGCTGAGCCGGGATAACTATACGCTGAGAAGACCTAGCTTTACGTAGAGAGGATTTTCTTTTTGGGGCTATCTGGGACCAGGCGATGGAATCGCCTGGAACGGGGGCTTTTTATTTTTGAGGCTATTCTTTTTCTTCATTATTTTGGGTGTTTATGGAAAGAGCCTTCGCTATCGGGATTCTCCTGATTTGCGAAGGCTCTTATTATTTTCTGGCTAGAACTTGTTGAAGCGACGGATGACTTCGAGGCGAGTGGCGAAGTACTGGTCTTTGGACTCTAGCCAGAGATAGAGGGCTATGCGGAAATAACGGAAGCTGTGACTGCTCATGTAATGACTCTTGGGGGCATTGGTGCGACCCAGATAGTGCCAATGTTGGTTGTCATTGCTGCCGTAGAGCCACATGACAGGCTTGACATCGGTGGTGAGGGAATGGATGAAGCCTGTGATGGCATTCGGTACATTGTCTTCATCGAACTTTAGGGTTCTGCTGACGAGGATTCCGGCATACTCGGTTTCGTCTGGATCGGAATAGTTATAGCCCTGGTCTAGGCACATGACACTACCGTCACGATACTGTATGTAGGGGTGAGGGTAGGAATTGAGGGCTGTGAGTACGTTCTTGATGATGAAGGTGCTCCAAGTCTGATCTCTGACGGAATAGCTAAAGGCTACGGTATCTGCCGTGGCTTCCATCGACTTCTTGCTGACATCGAGACAGAGAATGCGAGAGTTCTTGTAGTCGTAGATGACCTTGCAATGCTGGAAGAAGTCGATTGGTGGCTCTGAGAAGTTGATGAGCTGTCGCATCTGTGATTTCATATCCTTGGTATCTTCAACGTCCGTTTCTTCTTCCTTGAAGTAGTTGGCGAGTTTGCCGAGATTAGCCGAGATGTTGAAATAAGGGCCATCAAGGACATCGGTCATTGACACTATCTGAGATTCTACTATGCGACTGAGGGAGCGATTGGTGACGAATGCAACAGACTGATCGAGCTGTGTGATGCTTGCCGGATTGGAGCAGACTTCCCGGCTGATAGGACGGATGCTGCTGTAGGTTCCGGTGGAAGACACATCGAGTGCCCAGATGCCATCGGTGGAAAACACCATGAGTGGGTACTGACCAAACTGACCCTGAGAGAGGGCACGCGTGGTGGAGGCTATGCCCTGGATGGTTCCGATGCCTACGGTATTGATGGCATTGAGTGGGAAATGGAAAGGGTTGTCGGCCTCTGACGTGTAGAGTTTGTTGCTTAAATCAACTACATCATCTGCAGTATACGAATATGTGCCAAGAATGAACTCTTCTATCCTGCGGTTAAAATCGCCCATGTGCATGGACCCATTGATTTCGTTGCATGGCGTTAGTGGAAATGAGAAGACGTAAGGGATGGAATCTTCCATTCTCGTAGCATAAATAATCATCTGCGTGGCTCTGGAATCAGGATAGAACTTGACCAGATTGGCGAGCATATAGGCATCTACATTCTTTCCGCTGTCATCATTGACCTCGACATGCTTTGTTCCGGACGAGGTGTTGATAACTGTAACTATTTTATCAATGCGATAATGATTCTGAGTGTATGAATTGGTGGAATCAGAATTTAACAGTGACGAATACGGAAACATGACCTTGCGGTTGAAGCCTGAGAAGAGAACTTCCTTGACTCCATACAGATTGAGGCGATGATTGTAGACATAGCTGCCTGATGCCAGGAGGCTGTTGTGGGTTTTGTAATCGTCTTTCATCTGTTCCTGCAAAGAGACTTCGTATATAGCTTGCTTATCGACCGGGAGAGCTATTTCATTACATTCTCTGAGTTCTTCAAGATTCAACGAGCATACCTTGTAGAAGGCTGATGTGTTGGCTAACTTATTGTGATATACATCATCTGAAATGGTAGGGAAATTGACCCTGACACATCCTACTTTTTCCTGATCATTGGCGTAGGTATAGCTATCAACCCTACCTACACCTAAGCCATAATTAGGTTTATAGATGGCGAGAGACGTGATTTTCTCTGCCGTATCAATATTGGTGATAGGTGGAGTGATGAAGACATCAACGGACTTGATGACATCTTTCCACAACCTAAGCTGGTCTGTGTCTCCACTCAGACTATAAAGAAGGGAGACATTGCGAGGATAATAATAGAATGCAGCCTTATTGATTGTGATTTCGAAAGGCTGATAATCTCCATCGGGGCGAGAGAATTTTACCGTGTCCTTGACATTGATCTTGCCCTTGAAAACGTCTCCTACTACATCTGAATTATTGAACGTAAGATTGGCACTGGCTACGGCATAGGAATTAGGAACCTGCACAGGCATGAATACCGGAGCTGAATGCATAATCATGGAGCCATCAAACATGCGATAACAATAGCGGACGAAGAAATTGGCATAGAACCGACCATTGCGAGCAATCACATTGTTGGTGCGATTGACAAGGGCATAAATGCTCTGGGTTATGTCGGACTGCTTTTCTTCCTTGATACTGGCGCATATTTCGCCCAGGCTAAAACTATCATTGGCTACGACACTGAAAATTTCAGCACAAGAGAAGTTGGTCTGCTGAAAACAATCCCAGAAGCCATTGCTGCTGCTCTTGCTATCAATGCCACCAAGGTCATAATCACCAGCATGGTTGGCCGCATCAATAGAAAAGCCTATATGCAAGAATGGTGGCTTTTGTCCCAACCATTGGTAAAAACCGTAGCCGGAACTATCGGGGTAGAAAATGGCATAATGGATGCCATCGGTGGCGGTGATGATGAGAGTGTTGCCTACAGAATTGACTGAGAGAATGGAAACACCGGAAGAAAAGGTATAGATGCTGTTCATGTAGGAACCATCTGAATCGAACCAATAGAGGGTTGAAACTCTAGATTCTGTGCGAATACCAATGAGGTGGTGATAACTGCCAGTTTCGTGAACATATAAAATCTTAGCCACCTCACCATTGACGGTGAGGGGCTGAGAGAGGGGTGTGCCAGCGACAATGGCAGGGCGTAATGCGCCATCGTGCAGCTCTAAATTGCCACAGAGGGATAGCGCACCGTTTTCTACTGCCATTTCATCGGGTGTGAGGCTGAGGCCTTTGTATCTGATTGATTGTTGCATCTTTCTTAATGTTTAATGTGTTGTGCTTAATGTTTAATTATCGGCAATGGAAGGCATCTGTGCGAGAGATAACGGCTAGAGCCGTATGGTATTTCTCGCCAATGCGTATGGTGGACTGACGAGCATCTACAACCAAATCTATCTCCTTTGCACCTTCAGGCTTGCCAACGATGCCATGAAGGAGATTCCGGACAGTAGAAACGCTGCTACCATGGAGCTGCCCTTTGCGCCCATGGAGCTTGATGCCTTCTGGCATGTCGTTCGCCTTGATGAGGTAAGGCTGTGAGTGGATTTCGACAAAGGCAATCTTATCTCCTTGAGATAGTTCTAACAGTCGACAAGGAAGGGCACGGAGGGTTATCCTTCCATCTACAGCAATCGTGAGACCACGCCTTTGCTGGCGTGGTCGGTTGAGCATTATAACTTCATCATTCATTTTTTCCATAATCTGTAGGTTTGTGGAGCCAGAAACGGAAGTAGTCGTTTTCGGCATCCTGGTTACGTACTTTTACATATTCCCTGGTAACGTAGAAATGCTTCTTGCGAAGGGTAGGGTTGAGGTTGTAATCATTCAACATCATTGCTGGCTCTACCCTGCCATCAAAGGTGATCTCGTACCAGTAGCGATGAAGGAAGAACCATGGACGAAGCCGGACTTCCTGAATGGTGGTGTAGTTGCTTTTGTCTACCCGGCAAGGAACGATGCTCCAGGAGCCATCCTGCCAATGTTCCACTGTGCGCTCTGAGCCATCGGGGAGCTTTTCGGTATTGTCAGTGACCCAGGACTTCTGAATCTTAACGAGTAGGCAGACATCGGCTGTGAAGACCTTAGCCATCTTTCGGTGGCAGAGCATTACGTATCGTCCTTTCTTATCGGGGAGGAGGCTACGCTGCTTGCCGGGACGATTGATAACGCAGACGGTGGAAAGAAACTTCTTGCGGGCCATGGTAAGGAAGTCGGGGAGTTTTGCCTTGGCGTGCATACGGTCGAGAACCTTCTGTACCTTCTTGAAATTCTTGTCGGCTTGGGTCTCATGCAGGGTGATGGGGTCCTGAGATTCTTGGGTCTGCTGCTCACGTATCTTCTTGACATGTTCACGAACTTGCTTCCTTGAAGGAACTTCGAGAAGGTGACCAGTCTTCTTGTCGAGTTTATAATTTGACTTTTGCTGTTTCATATTGATTGTGCTTTAGATGTTGCCTCTGTTGATGCAGATGATTTCGAAATGATGATTGTCGCAAATATCGCAGCCGTTGGGCATACGGTGGTTGAAGGAGCAAGGTATGTGCTCCTTGAACAAATCGCAGTTATGGCAATGCTCTGGGACTTCTTCATGCTCCAAGTTGTCTTCAACATGTGGGGTGGAGGATTCCTTGTTGGGAACTGCCCGGACAATGCGACCGAAGAGATCATAGAACTCTCCCGGCATGACACTGGTTGCTTCTCTGAGAGAAGGTAGGGTGTAACCCATCTTGCGGATGAACCAGAGACGGAGATAAATGATGAAACGTTTCAACTTTTTCATATATGATTGATGTTATATATATTAATAATGTGGGGCTAAGATACGAGAAATGTGCGGAAGAGAAGTGATAACTTGCGCAACTTAGCTTGTTGAGAACCAAATTGCGCAAGAATTGTCAGTGATTACTCGGTTTTACCGTCCTTCTCTTTCTGCTTGTTATCAGTGGAAGACTCATGCTCGAAGACATCAAAAATCTTGGTCTCGCTGAGGCTCTTCAACTCATAGTCTATCATGGTCTTGCCCATGACTTCATCAACATAGCGCTTGGCACGCTCGATGCACTTGGCTTGGATGAGGTAGTTGACATAGGTACGCTTCTCCTTATCCTTCTTTTCATCAATGGTGATGAAAGCCAAACGAGCCTTGAACCAAAGATCATCGTCATCAATATCAGAGAAGAAAATCTCATTGTAGTTGGCTGGGTTGATGTTGGCAACCTTGAACTCGCCTGAGACATAGACGGACATGTTATCGATGATGCTAGCTTCTGCCTCGGTGAAGGAGAGGGCATCAACAACATACTGCTCGTTTACCAGTTTCTCGCTACCATCCTCCTGAGTCTTCTCATAGCGCACCTTGCACTCGAACCAGGTGGATGTGCGAGAACGGAGGGAAAAACCATTACCTCTGCTAATGAAGGATTCCGTTGGCTGTTTCTGAGACTTGTCTTGTGTCTTAGCCTCTTGCTGAGGCTTGTTTTCTGCTTTGTTCATAATCTTAAGAATTTAAATTGTTATTAATAATTTTGTCTACCTCTTCCTGAGGTAGTTGTTTTCCGTCTTTGCCAAGATATTTCTTGCAGATGAAATACATTGTGCCAGGAGGGTCTGGATGGCGGTAGTGGTCATTCAACTCTATATTGGCAAGCTGCTCATCCGAGGAATTAAAGATAGAACGAGCCTGATGTGCTCTTGGCATACGTTCCATGACGTGGTACTGGATGATGTAGCCATCTTTCTTTATCTGCTCGTCTTTGAGACGTATGAGCATCTTATCCAGCTTGGCTTCTGTCTCCTTGATGGTCTTGAAGAGGGAGTTGACCAGCTCCTTGTCGGGCTGTGGCTTCTTCTTCTCTTGGAAATATTGGATGGTTGAGGCTCTAAGTTCTGCTACCAGAAGGAAGAATGTGCCATTGTCGTTCTGAGGGACATCATTTCCGTCTGCCTTCATGATGATGCCATCGACACGCTTTTCAAGTTCGATGGACTGGCGCAGCATCTTCTTATCGCGGTGTGCCCAATATTCCTTTTCCGTGGTTCGCATAGCTGAAACCAGCTTGCGAAAGGATAATACTGATTCTTCACTCATATCTTATTTGATACCTAAAGTTTGTTTGACTTTTCTGATGCGTTCCTGCTCCTTGGGGAGGAGGTTACCTTTTTCGTCTATCCGGCAGAGGAGGCTGAGATTTGGCTTGATGGTTATCCACTTGTGGAGACCATCGTGCTCACGCTTTATCTGTCGAAGCTGAGCTTCTTGCAGTCTTTCACTCAGATGCTGCTCATGGCGAAGCTTACTGATTTCGTTCTGTATTCTGTCCATTGGCTAATTTTTCTTCTGAAGGGTATTTAATGTATAATGAGTCCCATTGGTCTCTTCCTACAAGCTCAAGTGCTTTATATACATCTTCAACACTAACAAAATCTTTGTCCATTTTGTTTGGCATGTTGCTAATAAAAGTATAGCCTCTAGCAGCTGATTGCATATATTCCTTGAAATGCTTCTTCTCTTCTGGGGAGAGGTAAGAAGGACGACTGACAAGACGTTCCTCAAAGTGCTGAAATAATCTCACATTATCATCATTAATTTTCTTTATGTAAGAGGAGAATGAACGAATAGCTTCATCCATTTTCTTTGAAGACTTATCCTGCCCCAAATTAAACTCTCCAATTTCAACCTTTAACATTGATAGAAGTTCTTCCGTATCTTTCAAACGAGATATTTTGCTGTTGACAGCATCGGAAGCAGAAGCTAACACATTTAGAGATCTCTCTAGATTGGCATCATTTTTCTTGATAGCCTCTCTGTATGAGATAAGTTCATCACGCTGATCTAGGATAATTCGCATTAAACGCTTGTTTCTGTCATCGAAGCGAACTTTGAAGTTCTGGTCTCTTAACGTGCAAGAGACGATGCCTAGCGTGATGACAAAGACCACGCTGAGGCAAATAATTAATGTTATTGTTACATTCATAATTTATAATGTTTAAAGTTCTATTACTTCTGCTTTGTCAGCAGGGATGTCGTAGTAAGGGATGGAATATCCTTTGTCCTTCATTTCGTCTGGGAGATAGCAGCGGTAGTATTTTCCGTAGAAGTTTTGCCATTTCTCCTTGACAGTGAGTATTGTTCCAGCCGGAAGCTCAGGCTTCGGCTTGAATGAAGAACGAGGATAACATCCTGTCTCATGCTCATCTGCTGCGCAACAACATGAGGAAAGCCATAAATGAATTTTCATTGCTCTAATTCTTGTTTGATAATTCTCAACTGTGATAAAACATGCTCTGCATTGATAAACTTGGAGTTAGTTACCATGATCTCTGTCTCTGCGATGAGCATGTGTAGTCTCATTTTTGCATTAAAGATGTGGTCATTGAAGTTCTCTACTGTCTGATAAGACTGCTCAAACACGTCCTTTGGCGACCATGAATCATAGGTGCTGCCATCTGGGTTGATGTACTGGACGTGATAACCCGGAGCATCCAGGTTGCCTTCTGATGGTCTTGCCCATCCTTTGGCTAAAGCAGCAGATTTTACCATTGGCTCTGCATTAACCATCTTCGTACCGATGTACAGCTTTAATGTTGTTGTTTCCATAATAATTACTTTTTATTTGTTTTACGTTTGGTGTAATTAATGTTTTCTATCTGCTTTTCGAAAAATGCGATACGTCTATTTAATCTTCGGAGGATGGCACTTCTGATGTAGCGGATTGCTTCTGCATCGAGATACTTGGTGATGTCTCCGTTTGTATCACTGCACATTCCCTGGATGAATATTTCAAACTTTACAGGGCTTTCTAGTATAGTCATGTCGTTTGATGCATCAACTTCTTGTACAAGATCTCTGACCTTGGTTAGCTCTTCGATGGAGTAGAAGTATCCGCGTACGGAGTCGATGGTGTTACACATTTCTTCATATTCTTCCTTTGTCATACTAATTACTTTTTCTTTGTTAATATTCTTTTTGAGGGACCAGCGATAGAATCGCTGGGAACGGTGGCGATGTGGGGCATCTACTATCGCTACTTATTCACTTTGACTAAATTTTTGAGATTGTTGAAAGCCTCATAGTCTTCCTTGCTGATTTCTATGCAGTTGTCGAACTGGATAGTTGCAGGATCAGCTATCTCTGAATATCCTTCATTAATCGCCTTGAATGCCTCCATAAGAGGGAATAATGCTGAACCATCATCCTTTATGATGGTAAAGTCAACCTTACGCCATGTGTTGGCTATGTCTTTGCGCATGAATGATGCGACTACGTAAAAATATCTTTTCTTCATATTGCTTCTTGTTTTAATTGTTTGTCTATTGCTTCCTGAGCAAGGATTTGCTGCCAGTGGGCTTCATTGTTATTTCTTGCCTCTTGCTTTTCTGTTAGTTGTGGATCGTAGCCACCGAAACAATAGGTGTCCCATTTCTCATACTCCTTCATCGTATATGGAGGCTTGGAGCCAGGAGTGGCAGGGATGTACTCCTTGGCGAACTTCTTAGGCAGGAGGGTTTCTATTGTTGAGGCTACCGGGTCGATGACCTCGTATTTGAAAATACGGCTCTTTCCCTTTGCAGGAGAGTTGTGGACTGATCTTGCCCAGCAGATGTTACCCCTGTAGCGTGACATGAGGCCAGAGAAATAATAGGGTTTCCAAATACGATTATCTCTGTATGCGCTACAGATGCCTGTAGGGGATTCTCCGTTGTAAGTGACACTATCAGACTTCCAGCAATGGTTGTAGCCGAGGTCGCTGATGTGGCTATGTACACAGAACTTGCACATCCTCATTTTCTCCTGATCAGCAACCGATGGTGTTGACTGCATCAGGTTTTGTTTGATATAATTACCCATAGATGTATGATTTATAGTAGTTTCTGCATAGTTACTTCTTGCTTTTGATGATTTTATTTAATAACTTCCTGTTAGACTCGGTTGCCGGATCAGAGTGATAGATTGCGCTGACATCATACTGGGCTGAGGAAGGAACGTGGCGCATGTAGTCATCGACTTGCTGCTTCACTTCCTCTAATGAGCGACAGAGGACGTATTTATAGCCTGCTGTTTCCCAGAAGGCTTGGAATTCCTTCTGATGGGCTGACTGCTGATTGGTGTGGCCATACTTCAATTCTATGCCCAGGGCATGATAGAAAGCCTTGTGGGGGCTGAGGTCACCGATGTTCTCTTCATATCTGATGGATGGGAGAGCCAGGATGAGATCGGGAACGCCCGGCACTACTCCGGCTGCTGCATTGATGGCTATCTTCTTGCCATAGGATTCAGCCTCGTTCTTCGGGTGGAAGAAGAGGGTGGAGAATGCCGGGTACTGTAGGCGAAACCATCGCACACAGGCTATCTGCAACTGACCTTCACGCTGCACCTTCTTCTGCTGAGGCTTCTTCGTGTACTCTGGGAAATTACCGTTGAGACGGTCGATTAATTCTTGTCTGTCCATATTCGTATGATTTTAAAATTTGTTTGTTACTTTACTTGTGTTTAATCTCTGAGGATTGACTGGAGATAACTCTGAGTTTGATCATCCAAGTCGGCCAGCGACTGTTCTTCTTCGGCTACTGACGGATTCCAGACGATGCCCAGCTTGGCGAGTGTGCCATTATCGTAGGCTTGTCGAACCATCTTTGCCATGGAGCCATTGGGATTCTTAGCTGCGCTTTCTATCCATTCGAGGTACTTCTGGCGTAGGGCTTCGGTTTCTGCCTTGTCCTTGGCTCTTTGGGCTTCTTCCTTCTGCTTTAGCCGAGTTTCTATCTCTTCGTTGGTTTCCTCATGCTGAGGTTTCGGAGATTCGGCTGGTAAACAGTTTGGTGGTTTTGGGGCTGTTCTTTTACCTGCTGAGGCTTCAACGGTAGGGTTGTCGTATGTTCCTTCCATCAAAGGCTCATAGTTCTTTGGATTGAAGAGCCAGTTGAAGGAGATATAGCAGCCACCATCCTTGCGCCCTAAAAGGAGATCGGAGTTGAGAGCCTTGCGAAGCATCGGTTCTATGTCCTCGAAGGAGTAATCTGAGATAAACTTTGCGACCAGCTTCTTGCGGTCTGGAGTCATCTTCGAGATTGGCTTGACCGGCGTTCCGAGGAAGAGGCGGTTGAAGAGCCTTAAGACTTCTGAGAATTGAGTTTCAGCATCCACCGACTTTTTTTCTTTTTCTTTTTTTTGTGTGTGGGGGTGGGCTTTCTCTTTTCTTTGTTTGTTTTCTTTTATAGGGGTTTCAGGGGAAAGATTTTCTTTTATTTGTTTCTTTTCTCTTACTTCTGTGCCCTTGGCTGTGTCCTTATCTGTGCCCTTGACTTTGCTAGAATCTTTGGAATCACCTTTATTTAAAGGGGTTTCGGATTGTGAAATCTGTGCCCTAGATTGTGCCCTTGGCTGTGCCCCTTGTTTTGGCTGTGCCCTAGATTGTGCCCCTTTCGTGCCCTTAACTGTGCCCTCATCTGTGCCCTTCTCTGTTTGGTGATATATCTTACAACCTTGATTGTCAGATTGTTGTGGGGTAGGAATCTGTGCCCTAGATTGTGCCCCAATCTGTGCCCCGAAGTGTGCCGTAATCTGTGCCCCTTGGTCTCTTTGCCATGGATGGATGCAGTGGGATAGGGGATGCGAACTGTTAACATAGAGCTTGGTTGAGGCTCTTGGAGCAGAGCACTTGGTGATTATTTTCTCTGCGATGAGCACATCGATGGCGACACGGATAGTCTTGACCGTGGTGTGGAGCTGTATAGCCAAATCACGATAGGAGAGGGTGGCAGCGGAAGCCTCATTGTGAGCGGAGGAGAGGAGCACATGGATGAGCACCTGCACGACCACAGGACGATGGAAGTAACGCCACTGCAACAGCTCTGGTGTAAATATGTAGCCATCTGTTTTCATTTTTATTGTTCTTCTTTATTTGGAATGTAGAATTTACGATTTCTATCATTTGTTGTTTTCTTCTGCCTCGATGGCACGGAATATCTCGTAAGCCACTTGTGGGACCCAGGCATTGCCGTAAGCCTTTATGGATTCTTGTCGCCATTTGGGGAAAGAAATGGTAAGGCTGTCCACATCAAAGGGAATCCCATCATTTCCTCTACAAACAGGGGATTGAGTTGGGAAGTTCCTCCACTTACCTGATTGTTGAAGTCGAGAAAGTCGGTCAGTCCATTCGGTCGGAGTGCTCCGTTCTTCCGGCTGTACATCCCTTTTGCACCCTTTTCTTTCAGTCCTTTCACCCGGTTGGAGTGTTTTATCTCCATTGCTGTAGGGGTGGGAAGAAGACCATTTACTGCTAAGGCTGTCAGCCCTTGCCCCATCTGGGAATTGGAATTGATGTTTTTGGTGAACTTCGTGGCTTCTATGCTGCAAGGAGTGGGAAGAAGTTTTGCTACTGCCATGTCTTCTAAACCAAGCGAGTGATTTGTTTTTCCTTTCTTTGGATTTCTTCTCCCTCGCTCGTTGATTTCCATGTCCTTGTGAGGAATATCCATCGCATTGGGTGTGGGCAATATGTCCGAGAACATCACTTGTGAAGCCAGGCTTCCGTATGTCGTTCCGTTCCGATAACCGTTCTTTTTGGCTCTTTCCTTGAATTTCTTCGGATCTTCGGTTATCATTACTGCTGTTGGGGTTAGAAGGAGTTGTTGATATTCTTCTTGCAACAATCCAGACTCTATCCCTTCTGTGGGGCGCTCCGACACTGCAAGCTGGAATAACAATCGGTTGGACGGAATATCCTTCGGCTTCGAGGTCTGCGCAGATTTTGTCGAGTGTGAATCGGCTTTCTTCTCGATATATGTGATTCTCTTCGAAAAGATCGTCTGTGCGTCCCATCTGAGTGACTTGGCTGGACTCCACCATCGTCTTGATTCCAGCAACGTTTTCACCAACGACCCAAGTGGGGTGTATCTGCCGTATCGCTCGAAGCATCTGAGGCCAGAGGTAGCGGTTATCGTCCGCTCCCTTTCTTCGACCAGCGAGGGAGAAGGGTTGGCATGGGAATCCTCCGGTGAGAACATCGACCTTTCCGTGCCACTGATGGAAGTCTGTTTTGGTAATGTCTTCATAACTTATTGAATTAGGAAACCAGTAGTCGAGCACCTTGCGAGGGAACTCCTGTATCTCGCAATGGAAGAGGTTCTGCCATCCCATCATGGATGCAGCGACCTCTGCGCCACCGATTCCGCTGAATAAACTAGCGTGATTCATATTTTTTCTTTTTGAAACCCACCGGGCGAAATAGTTTGCCCGGTGGAGTACCGATTGAGATAAATTAATATTGAATATTATTTTCACTTTCAAAGAATTAAATACATTTTTATGTCATATCACACCTTCCTTTCTTTTTAAGGGACTGGAACTGCTTCTAGAGAAGGCTCACGTCTTTCCGTGGGGTCGGATTTATATAATAGGCGTAGTCTTTACTTAACGCTATGGATATTTCTGCCTTGTCAGGAGGCTGTTCCATGTCTCCGGATTGATGTATTACTTATTCTTGCTTGCAGCGTGATTGATGAGCCACTGCAGATGTTCTGCCATGGCTGGATCTCGGAAGAGGGATTTAGCCTTATCAATGTCTGGATTCGGCTTTTTCTTCTCTCTCTTGGCTGCTGTTTTCTTCTGATAGTATCTGCGCTGGTATTCTTTCACCTTTTCGGGGTGATCCAGATGCCATTGCTTGGAGCTTGCCAGCAATCTTTCCTTGTTGCGCTGATAGTAACGCTGATAATAGCCTGTGCCGTCAGCTCGTTTCCGGGCTGCATTTTCCCGATATAGCTTTTTCTTTTCGGGATGCTCCTGGAGGTATCTGCGATTATAGGCGAGCATTTTTTCACGATGCTTACGATAGTATTCTCGCTGCCGGGCTTTGCGGTTGGATATTGCTGTTTCTGATTCCATGATGATTGATATTATATCAAAACCACATTTTAAAGTTCATCAAACTCTTTCTGAATGCTATCTAAAGCCTTTTTTATAGCACTTTTTATATTATCAGCTTCATGTGGTGCATACTTTACTATGTTCAAAAGGGCATTCCCTAATCTGCTACCATCAATACTATTCATATCATTACAATATCTATAGATAATCGTTTGGTAATATTCGATGAAACTGTTTAATTCGTTTGCTCTATCTAATTTTTGTTTATCCATATTGTTAACTGTTTATTAATTAATCTATTTTTCATTCACATGGCAGTTTCTCCTGATGCTGCACGTATCTTTTGTGCTTAAGGCAAAACTTGCCATTGATGCAGTTGCGCCCATCAGGGCAGAGGAGGCACTTGCGAGCTGCATAGGTGCTCTTACTTCTGATAGCGCTCATAATAGTAGGTTACTATCTGATGCTCGGTTGGCTGGAAGCCATTGCGAGTGGTGAGCGTATCAACTATCTCATCATAGGTGCACTGTGACATCTGAGAAATCAGATTTTCATCGTGGATGCCCTGAGAGAGCTTGTATAAGCATGCCCAGATGATGAATATCCAAAGGGCGATGCAAAGAATAATCTTGACTGTTTTCATAATCTATAAATGTTTTAACCAGCAATAATGTTTTCTTTCTTCAAGATAGCCGGGGATAGCCTGATACAGGTATGCCTCTCGCTCGAAGGATATGGCACGGTATGCCTTCCTGGTATCACGGATGATGGCTAGCTTGATGAGCCATTCGATGATGTACCAGAGATAGAAGAAGATGTAGAGCGTTTCCTGCATCTGCCGGGTGTGGATGCTCTCATGTCTTTCCTCTATAGGAGTTATGGGGCGTTTTCTTCTGGTGAAGAGGACCCCACAGATATTGATATAGCTGAATCCCGGTGGAGGGATGAGCCTGTTTCTTATTATCTTCATTGGCGTATGAATTAAAAGGGTTATTGCAAAAGTACAAAAGAGCCTGGGCTAGGGATATGCAAAGTTGATTTGCAAGATCTATTCTCATGGAATGTTCCAACTACAAGAGATCGCTCGTTTTGCGCATGATATTTGATGCCCAGGCTCTAACTGCTTAGAAGTACACCCATCTTCTCACGAAGACGCTTGTCACAAACAATATCTAAATAACTAAAATCATAGTTTCATTTATGAACCTTAATATCTTTATGAAAGATAGTCTTGAACTTTAAAGGCACAGGCTTCCAGCTCGGACACCCGGTATTCGTAGCGAGTAATCTTGCCATTCTTGCCACGCCCGAAGACCTTGACCTTGCCTTCCTTCACCCATCGTTCTACATTGCGTCTGCCGAAGGCATCAAAGGCCTTGGCTTGGGTGATGAATGGTCGCTTGCCTACAGCTTTGGAAATTTCTTCCTTGACTACATTGCGTAATGCTGATAGGAATGTGTCGAAAGAGACCATCTTGTCAGCGAACTGGATTTGTACTGTTTGATTCATGACTATTGCTTTATTTGATTCTTGTTACTGTGATAAGACCTTGCTCCCGGTTGAGCTTGGTCTTGAACTTCCGGCTGTAGATGGCACCGAGATCAGTGCAACTACTCTTGACCGATAACATTCTCTTGATAGGGAAGTCGATGGTTTGACCTAGCGCCAATTCCCTGATCAGAGGTCTGAGTGGTAATGTTTCTTCTGCCATATTATTTGAATTATTATTTAACTAGAATGAAATCGTAAACGAAGACGAGAGGATTGCTGCCCCAATGGAGGTGGAGCTTACAGCTAAGCATCTTGTATGCTTCGATAGGAGTTCTGTACCACCTTTTCTTCGCAAAACTATCATTTGTGGCATCGTATGAATAGGCATCGTCAATGCCTTCAATGTGGCTACAGAAGATTCCTTCTTTCATGCAGTCATCGGTGCTGATGTCCTGTAGGCGCTGTACACGGATGTTGATAATCTTGATTTGGTGTGGCATCGTTTTTGCCGTGACGAACATCTTGTTGTTCCATCCTGGATGTTTGCATAGTATTGTCCTGATGGATGGTTCCAGTGAAATGTCGCTGTATCTTTGGGCTACTGCTACGACTTCACCTATTTTATAAGTGGACTTTGCTACTATCTCATTGCCATCATTGATGGTGAACTTGCCCTTGTCTTTTCCTTCCGTGCAGATACCGCAGTTGCAATTATACTTGAAAGGCTCTTGATAGGCGATTCTTCTGGTCTGAGTCTTGCGACCTTCCAGAACAGCTTGGGTGAGACCGTACTGGTCATTGAACATTATCTTTTTCATTGCCTTGTTATTTTAAAACATTATTCTGAACGGCTTGCCTTTCAAAGACGGTCTCTTATCGAGAACAAACTTTATTAACTCCTCGTATCTTATCACGAACAATGGACAATACATGTATTTCAACGTGCATACAAATCTGTCATTGAGCATAATATCGAGGAATAGAGCTTTATTTTTTTTCATCTTGAGTCTATTTTTTATAGTTAACTAAAGCTGGAACTAAATCTTTGAGGTATGCCCATTGAACAATCTCTTCGAATGTATAACAATCAAAATCGGAACGCCATCCATCAAATTCGAGAAAGTCTTCTGTACGATGTCCAATAACGTAAGAGGAATCCCCTAAGTCAAGGAGACAATTTTCTTTGCTTTCTGGAAGTTCTTTTCCTGAATGCCAGACTTTGGATATATTTATGTATAACAGATCGTCTGCACTCGCTCTGACCGCCATACCATGCCAAACTGGGTAACCTTCATGTGGGTTTCCATCTTCGTCTAACAATCCGCATGTAAGCCCAGTATGAAATGGACAAACGAACAGACTATCTGGCGCATCAGGAACTTTTTTGCTATTTTCTTTCATTTTTCTTCAAATTTATTTGGTACTTATTTATTTATTTACTAACTTTGCTGCCGAAACTTTTGAAGTAATGGCTTTGTTTGGGTGAACCGCTATCACCATAAACACGTAAAAGCTAGAATTTAAGCCCCTTCCGCAACAAGGGGCTTTTTTGATGTATCGCAACGAACAGATAGCGGATGTGCGATATTCCATCGACCGAATGGTCGAGAACCTCAAACATTGTTTATTATGGATAAGGTTTCGAAAGTAAACAGGAAGGGAGTGATATTCCGTCATTACGCTCGTAAGAAAGACGGTACTATCATTCGCCCACGTTTTGCCAGATGTCTGGTAATACCAGTGGACGATTAAGTCTCTTCTAGTTTCAGGGAAGGAGTTGCGGCCTTCCCTTTTTCTCTTTTATCCATCCTCCGCTTTTGCCGATTCTGGAAATATTTTATCTAATTTCTTCATTTTTCTTCAAATTTATTTGGTACTTATTTATTTATTTACTAACTTTACGGTGCAAAGATATTAAAAAATATAATAGCTATATACAAAATGATATAAGATTTAATATATCTTTATCATTATACATATAATATTAACTTATATTAAATAAAAAGGTTATGGTAAAGGATATAATTATTGGAAAATGTATAGAGCAGCGAATTAATGAACTTGGCATGTCTAAGTCTGAATTTGCAAAGAAAATAGGTGTGCTTCAACCAAATGTAGGTCGTATTCTCGAAAGTGATAATATAAAAACTGATAAGTTGGTTGAAATTTCAAATGCACTCGGTTTTAATTTCTTTCAGTTGTATGGTTCAAATGGTAGTGAAAAAACTACTTTGCTTAATGTTAAAACTGTACGTCAGCTTATTTTTGATAAAGGAATAAGTGAAATAGACCTTGCTTCAAAATTAGGTATTACTCGCTCTGTGCTTGCTAATATCTTTGATGGTGGTGATCTTTCTTTGAGACTTGTTGAAAAAATGGCTGAGGCTTTAGGTGTTCAGCCTGCTGAACTTATTAATGGTACATCGTCTGCTGTTGAGGCTATGCCTATTAGTAATTCAGCTATGTATGAAGAGTTGATTGCTCTAAGAGCTGAAAATAAGGTGCTAAGGGAGATCCAGGGTCTTTCTGCCAGAAATCAGGTACATGTAGGATAGTTAAGATGCAATATGAAAGAGAGCACTTTGATTGAGGCAGGTTCAAAAATATTAGGGATGGTGGCTTTAGCCTTCATTCTAGGTGGAATAGTGCTTTTTATTATAGGTAATTCGCAAGTAACAAGTGTTTATTATAAGACATATCCTGTAATTTTTATTCTTTCTGTTTGTACTATTGTTCTTTCTATTTTGTTAAAGAAAAAATGGATTGGCTTTTGTGATTATTTTATTGTGGAGCGCACAAGTATAGAATGCGCTCGAAAAAACTTAGGTGACTTAAAGGCTAAAGAGCTTCGGTTAAATAAGCGAGAGGAGGAATTAAAAAGTAGAGAATCAAAAAATGACGAAAGAGAAAAGATAATAAAAGATGTACTGTCTGCATCTAATCCTCTTAAAGTTGTTTCGACATTATACGCAGATATAGCCTCTTCTTTGTTTTGTGACACTTTAATGAACTATCTAATTTTTAAGCCAAGACCAGCTCTAACAGCTGCAGCAAATGTTAAGCATATAAAGAGATGTTTTAAAGAAGAATTGGAAAAATATAAAATGTTTCAATACAAATACGAGACAATAGAGTCTTTATACCCAGAGATTGCAGATTTCTTTGATGATGACATTTTTGATGAATCTACGCAGACTGCTCAGGCTAGCGAAGTAGATACAAAATGGAAAACAGAATGTACTGCAATAGACGAAGATGAAAGAGCGCAGTTTTTCTTGGAATGTTATATGCAATCTCACAATAAAACAAAGTGGGAAATTGGACGTGATTATGAAACATTTATTGCTTATCTTTTTTATAATGTAAAAAATAATGTTGGTACTCCTTTGTTTCATGTAATTCAAGAAGGTGCGAATAAGAAATTGGAGGATCGTGGGCGTGATGTTATTGCAATAAACAAGGAAACCGGTATGGTTTATATTTGTCAATGCAAAATGTGGGCAAAAGATAAAACAATTTTCGAGAAGCATATATTTCAGCTATATGGGTCAGCCTTAGATTATGCAATTAGAAATAATCTGAATCGTTCTAAAGTTGTGCCAGTATTTATAACAACAATAAAGCTTTCTGGATATGCAAAGAAATGTGCAGAATACTTAGGTGTAATAGTTCGGGAAAATTTTCAAATGGGAGATTATGCACCGATAAAGTTGAATATAAATGAGGCTACTGGAGAAAAGATTTATCATTTGCCGTTTGATCAACAATACGATAATGTTAAGATTGAAAATGAAGGTGAAGGGTATGCTAAGACCGTTGCAGAAGCCGTAGAGAAAGGATTTAGAAGAGCGCATCGCTATAATTTTAATGAGAATTGAATAATAATAGTAAGGTAATGAATAAGAGAAAAATGAAATTAATATTAATGCTCATTGTATGTCTTCTTTGTTCATGTAGCAAGGAAGGACTGAATGAAGTAGATGTTGGTGAGAAAACCAATGTGGTTTCTTTAAACGATACCAGGTATGATGTTTACTATTCGTGGTGCTCTGCTCCTCTTACATCTGCACCATCTAGTGATGAGTACTTTGGAATAAACCTGGCTTTAGAGAAATATGAGCATCCTGGCAAGAGTTTGTATCTTAGCTGTGTTAACTACATCTATGGTGAAAAGGTTGATTTAATTACAAGTAAGTACAACTCTAGCATATCTTTCTGTGATGGCAAGCAGACCTATTCTTTTGAGGGTGGAAGCTCCAAAATAGAATCAGGTAGCTATTATGTGTTGACTAGGGCAGGAGACCGTATAGGCGTAACCATACATCTTGTTTATAGGGAGCACAACAACTTCGTGTATAATCTTGATGTGAACTATGCCGGGACCTTAACAGGCAATGATTATCTTCCTGAAGAAGATTGGCAGAACAAACCTAGGACCAGGTACAATTACATACAAGATGGTGTATCTTATATGTTCAGTAACTGGGCTAGGGTTCAAGTTGACAAAGGGGTGACAACATTTAGTTGTAGTGCCTTCGAGAAGGGCAACAGAGAAGCTACATGGTCCCAATTTGATATAACGGTTAAAAACTTAGAGTTGGGGAAGAAGATAGATCTCTCTAGCCGTGATTACTTCTCTTGGTGCTCACTTGTTGATTTTGAGAATGTTCTTCCAGGAAGTTACATGTATGTGACTTTAGGCAAGAATGATTATGAAGTAACTATAGATTTGCTCTATAAAGACAGCAATGGTGCTAGTCATCATCTTTTGATAGAGTATAATGTATATAAGTAAGGTGTATAAAGTTAAGAAGTAAAATATAATTAATATAAAGTTTATAAATTGTTTTGAAAGAAACTCTAAAACGTTAGTAAATACAGTATATTATGAATTTAGTTTGGAAATAAAAGAGTTCGTTTTTGTAATTTGTTGATATTAAGCAAGTTAACGTAAGTGCTTGGTTTCTAGATAGTCAGAAGTGTAGTGTTTTGAAAACGTTTGGCACGATGAACGTGACAAATTAGAGCGTTTGTTTCGAAATTGCTTTGAAAAGAAAATTACTATGGCTACATTTAAAATTGTTGTTCAACATCAGAGATCGGATGGCTTTTACCAAGTTTATATCCGAATGACTCATAATCGTAGGTCGCTTTATATCAAGACGAGCAAGATGGTGGGGCAAAAAGGCATCGTGAAGGGTTCTCATGATGTGAAGGATTCTTTTGTGCTTAATTCTCTGAACCAAATTATTGAAGAATGGATGTTCAAGCTAAATAAGCTAGACATCCGTTCCTGGAGTGCTGAACAGGTTAGGGACTATCTGGAGCAGAATGATGAAGATGTGTGTTTCTCAGACTTCGCTAGAGAATATATTGGTGAATTGTCTGAAACATTGAAACCTCAGTCTCTTGTCAATTATCACAATACATTGCATAGCATAGAAAGATATTGTGGTTCTGAGAAAGTTATGTTTAGCGAATTGAATACCAAACTTGTGCAAGGATGGATAGATAGTATGAAGGATTCTAAATCTAAGAAGTCGTTCTATCCACAATTCTTGAAGAAAATGTTCAAGGCAGGTGTGGCTAAATATAATGATTATGACAACGACATCGTAAGGATTAAGGTGAATCCTTGGACTAAGGTGGAGTTTTCTAGGCATATAGTGCCCAAAAAGCGTGCTATCCTGATGGAGGATTGCAGAAGGATATTTTCTGTGATTCCTTCTTCTAAGACAGAATGCCTGGCAGTGGATGTTTGCAAGATGGTATTGTGTCTTGCCGGGATCAATGTGGCTGACCTTTATGTAATGAAGAAGGTTGATTATTATGATGGTATTTTGCATTACAAGCGCCAGAAGACGAAATCGGCTAGAGCTGATGAAGCATATATAGAAATGAGAGTTCCTGATATGCTCCTACCTACAATGACGAAGTATTTCGCAGATAAAGATGACCCATATCTGTTTAATTTCCATAAAAGCTATGGGTGTAGCAGGTCGATGGATGGTAATTTGTGCCTCTTTCTAAAGAAATTCTGTGTCAATACATTGAAGGATAGTGAATTGAAGATAACTCCTTACACTTTTCGCCACACCTGGGCAACTATAGCGCAAAATGATATTGGTGCCAACTATGAAGAGATAGGCTTTGCAATGAATCACATCAGTACTCACAAGATTACCATGGGATATGTGAAGCCTGACTTCTCCAGAGCCTGGGAACTTAATGAGAAGGTGGTGGAGAAAATCTTCTTTACCAATGATCCAAGCAGGCGAACGCAGGAGTATCATGCTCCTGTATTTGAAAAGGTGGAGGAGACGTTTGAACTTTGTGCTGATGCCTACTTCATGGGTGAGGTGGTTGGCCATGTGGAAGGTAAGGGCTACCGGAACACGGATGACATTATCCGGCAACTGATGGATAATATCAATGATACAGTGCCTAAGAACTGTACTATACAGATTAAGGTGAAGAATATCACCAAAGACCAGACGAAGTATTTTGAGCGCATGAGGGATAAAAAGTAGCTAATATATCTTAAAATTGTGCCAATAAAACTTAATATTTGACAGATTCTGTCAATTTCATACCATAGGGTAGTCTTCTCTAAAGTAGCAGAAATTTTAGAGAAGGCTACCTTTTTTTTGTAATTAGCCATTATTAACAATTTTGAGATTCTTGATGTTGATGGTGGTCTCCTGTTTCTCAAATTTCTCCTCCAGCTCCATGAAGGACTCTTCCACTGACAGACTTCGATGCTCATCATTGTTGAATGATATGGATTGAAGCTTTGGAGCCACGTAGGGGAGAAATTTGGCAACCATTGCCAAACGTCCGGCAGGTTCTTCTATCTGCATGAGATCACTGGCGAGAGAGTAGCCTTTTTCGTTGATTCCGTTGAAATAGCCAGTGATGGCATCGCTAAGGCTTTCACGTACCGTTTTCGTTATCTTGTTTGCCGTGCCAGCCTTGCGTCCACCAGTCTTCTTTCGCTTTGGTTTCGGCTCATTGCCATTATCTTTTTTTGTTGCCATATTCTAAGAATTTAATTGATTACTGATAGTTTTCGAGTGCAAATATAGTGAAAATTTACGAAAGTTGGTGTTCAAGTTGCGGAACTTATCACCGAAGGCTAGAAAAAACGCATTACTTTAGCACAGTTTAAACATTAAATTCGAATTTTATGGGACTTATAGGAAAAATTGCAGGTAGTCTAAAAGGCTCAGTAGGCGGTCTTTTAGGTGGTGCTGCCACTGCAGCTGGTGGACTGCTGGCTGCAAAAGCTAGAAACAAGGGATATGATCAGTATATCCAAACTTATCAAGACCGATTGCAGCAGGTGAAGGATCATCGGGACAATTTGTATTACCAGGACCCTACGCAGACAGCTGAGAATCAGGTGGCCGTGACCAATGCACAGAAGGTATTGGATGATGCTACGCAAAAGGCAAAGAACACGAATATTGTTAGTGGTGGCTCTGATGAAGCGGTGGCGCTGAGCAAACAGGCTGCTCAGGAGCAAGTGGGCAACATTATGCAGCAAGCAGCCGTACAAGGCGCTCAGACAAAGGAAAACGTTTGGAATGGTGCTGATTCGCAGATTGACGCAATGACTAATTATATTGCTTCTGCCAAGAAGGAGAAGGCTCTTTCTACTGCTCAGGGTATCACTGATGCTACGAGTGGATTGGCTGGTGCTGCAAGTATGTTGCCAATTTAAGGAAGGAGGTAATTATGGGATTTATTAGTGACGATTTAACTCCTAAGCGTCCGGCAACAGCTGTTGTTCCTTTTACTGATTTTCCTTCTGATGGTGGTAATGCGGAGAAGCCGGAAGTTGCAACTGCTCAGGCTACAGAAGCGCAACCTGAAAAGAATACTGCCATTGATACGACTGGTATTACAGGAAATAATGGCAAGGAATCTTTTGTACAGCAGCCAACCGAAGATGTTACCAAGGTTGAGCCTAACCAGGGTATCAAGATTGACTGGAGTAGACCTTATAGCGAGATAGAGCTTAATCCTATCTTGCAGCAGATGAAGCCTTATGACATCATGAGAGATTACCAGAAGAATGGTGATGGTAACTGGGCTACCTTCATGCCTTGGCTCAGTACCCTTGGTGATGCAGATAAAACCGTAGCTGCCAATGAAGCTATGAAGAAGAAAGCGGAGAGGCAGGCAAAAATGGAGCAATGGAGTAATTTCTTTATGCATCTTGGCAATTTTTTCGGTACAACACAAGGTGCTCCATCGCAGAAGATAGAATCTGCACAAGAGCTTACCGAACGACAACGCAAGCTGAGGGAAGGCACTGATGCCCTTCGTCAGAAAGGCTATGACCAGATGATGGTGAATATCTGGAAGGACAGACAGAACAAGCAAGCACAGATGCAAGCAGAGGCTGCTGCCAAGGCTAACGAGGCGCTGGCTGCTTATCGCGCATCACAGAAGAATCAGACGGATGCTCTCACTCCTGTAAAGGTCGAAGAAGTGACTCAATCTGCAAGACAACATTCTACAGGTGCAGACTTGAATGTTTCAAAGAAGGAGACTGAGGATGCTTTGAGAGGCAAGAAGGGAAAATTGCTTGATGCCCAAACCAACAATGCCAATGCCGGAGCTGCTGATCATAATGCTAGCGTTAACGTTAAGGGAGCGCAAGTTAGGCATATCAATTCGCAAACAGAGGGACAGAATCAGAGGAATGCCAACCAGAAGGAGGCTGATGATTTCAACACCCGGTATGTAAACGACCCTAAGTTTAAGAAACATGTGAATGAATGGGCTACACACAATGGTATGTCTATCGGTGGAAATGATGGCAGGGGTGGAACCTGGGCTAACGAGAAGAACCGCCAGCAGGCATCCGCTTACGCTAGGGCTAAAATGGCTAAGGAAGGCAAGAAGCGAACCGTTCGCCCTTATGGTGGGAAACCAGCCAAGAGAACTTCTAGCACAAAGGTAGATTATTCAAAGTATATAAGAAAATAACATAGTATATGGCAGATAAAGACAACAAATCTAAGTTGACTTATCATGTATGGGATAAGGACAACAATGAGTATGATATCCCTGATGAGGTTGTTCAGCAGAGAGGCATGGATAACTTCGCTAAGGACTTCGAAGGTGGTTATATCACCATGTTCGATGATAAGAAGCAGAAGGTAGATGTTCCTATTGAGGATGTGGGCGAGTACCGTAAGCAGGGCTATATGTGGTATGATACCAGTGGAAACGCTACCCCTATCAACGAGGTTGGAAAGAAACCTTCACCTTCTAAAGAGAAAGAACAGTCTCAATATCCGCAAGAGGTGATTGATGCGTTCAATTCACCTGACAATAAGCCTGGCAACTTCAAGGACTTGGCTCAGCTGAATGATGAGTATCAGCGAGGCGAGTTAAAGAAGCCTGGTATCATTTCGCAAGCACTCGGCATGATGCCAAAGGTGGATGCCGGAAATATCGGCAGGGAGCAGAAGATGGGTGGTATGATAGCCAATATGCTTCTTGGTGATAATATGCAGCAGCCACAACAAACACAGCAGCCACAGGACAATAATCAGCAGGTACAGCAGCCAGCACAGCAGGAGGCTTCTCCTGAATCTAAGGAAGAGTCTCCTGTTACAACTCCATCTGGTGTGGTGAATAATGAAGGCTTGATGGACGCCAAACTTGCCAACTATCTAGAGAACTGGAAGCAGAGACCGGATAAGCAGGGTACTTACTTCGAAAACATGGTTGCCGACTTGTTGGCTGATGGTACTGCCAATAGCAATGAGGAGGCGGTGAACATGGTGCAGTCTGCTCTGGGAAGATATGCCAACCGTTCAGCTATGGACGTTACCAACCAGGTAGTGGCTTCTTTGCCTGATGATACTGTGCAAGATGCTGAGCAGAGTATCGAGGCGCAATGGTATAGCCATGGTGTGCAGGATAAGTTGAAGCATGAGGCAGACAGCATGGGTATCAGCTATGATGACTATGTAGGACAGTTCCTGAAACCAGCTATGGTACAGAGTTTGGTTAACAAGTATGGCCCGAACTATCGTGACATCGCTGAGGGCATCGCAACACGCCTCTATTCTCACGATGAGCATGTGCAGGACAGACTGATGAATCAGGACATCAACGAGGCTCTTTCTGACGTGATCAATAAGTATGTGAATCCATCTATTGTGGAGGAGTACAACAAGGCTCAGGAGGCAGGCAGTAAGGCATTTACGGAGGGAATGGAAGGAAGCCAGTTTATTCCGGCTAATCTTCGTCTAGGTACAGCACTTGGTGCTCAGTATGAGGCAAACGAGGCCAAGGATCCTGCAAAGGTGCTTTCTAGTTTGCAGAAGAAGTTTGGCAAGCTTTACCGGAATCCGCAGTTCCTGAACGATATGAGCAATGCCGCATTCAAGGTGATGCAGCGATATGGCTTGAATGGCGGTATGAGTGGTGATCCTAAGCAGTTCAAGCCGATGATCAATTCTGTTCTTAAGAATGAACTCGACCAGCTGGAGATTAAGGGTATGATGCCTAAGGGTAGTGCTGAGTACATCATGAAGACTGGTTTGGGTAACACTATTGTGGGCAAGATTACTCGCAAGGCTGTTCAGACGGACTACCAGAACTGGCTGGAGGATATTGCCAATCAGCAGTATCAGCCGGGCTTCTGGGAGAACGTGGCTAGTGGTGCTCTGACCTTTGCAGGTGATGCCTGGAGTTATTGGCTGCCTGGAGCAGCAGGTGGCAAGTTGACCAAGAGCATGATTGCCAAGGCTGAGGGTAAACTGGCTGGTGACCTGATGGCTAAGGGTATGGAGCGCAAGGTGGCTGAGCGAGCTGCCAAGGTACTTATCGGTAAGAGTAAGGACGTGGCTTTGAAGAACGGTGCTGTGCATGGTGCTGTTACCTTTGGTGGTCAGTCGGCTATCTCGAAGCCTATTGATGAGGTTTATCGTACTGGTCAATTTGATGAGAATGGCAAGATTTACAATCCTTCTGTGGGTAAGGTTATCGCTAATACTTTGGGCGAGGTGGCTAAACAGAGTGCCGTAGGTGCCATCATGCAGGGTGGAACCATCGCTAACATGATAGGCAAGGGCAGAGGCTTGGCTACCAATATTCTGGCTGATGTTGGTGGAAAGGTAGTGGATTCCGGTATCATGACCGGGCAGCAGTTGTTGGAGCGTATGGCGCATGACCCGAACTTCAAGCCTACTGGCAAGGATGCTGCTGAAACTTTCTTGGAGAGTGGTGCTAATCTTTTGTCTATTGGTTTCCCTGGTTTTGTGGGCAAGTATGCCCGATTCAAGGACGCGAGGGAGTTTAACAAGAAGTATGACTTCACAGATCAGGATATTGCCGAGTTGAAGCGATTCGGCTATGATGATTTGCGTGATGCTTTCGAGAAGTTGGGCATCAATGGCTATCGTGCAGATGGTGAAGGTGTGCAGATGATGGGGCAGCTCACTGATAAGTACATGAACCTGATGAACGATAAGGGTGTGCCAGAGGTATTGAAAGCAAAGATGATGGCTGTGGTGGAAGGAAAACGCCCTTCTTCCTTCTCGCCTGTTATCGACTCTATTATCGTGCAGCCAATGGATAATGATGGTAAGGTATATCTCGAAACCTTGAATAAGGATGGTGGCATCATCGACCGCAAGGGGTATTCTTCGCTTGAAGAGGCTCAGAAGGCAGAGAAGAAGCTAGACTTCGAGAAGTCGCTGAATATCACTTCCGAGTATGAAAAGGCTTACCATACCGATGCCTTGCAGGACAGACTGAACACTGTATATGAGCAAGCTAGGGATAAGTATGCCGCAGGTGAACAACTGAGTGATGAGGATAAGGCTGCAATCTATCTTCATCAGAATGCCAGTGCCATCGGTGACATCATGCAGAAGCAGCAGAGCGGAATGGAACTAACCGAGCAGGAGCAGCAGATGGTGAACAGTTATCGTCACTTCTATGATAGTGCTTTCGAGAATAGCCCTATTATGAAGGAGTATGTTCGCACCTTCGAGGATTCGCAGGGTGTGGAGCATGGTACGCTTCGCAAGGCTCTAGAGGGTGATGGAAAGTCTCGCACAGCCGAACAACAGAAACTTGTGGAGGAATACCAGAAGCAGCTCTATAACGACATCGTGCTGAAACGTGAAATGAACGATGCCAAGGAGCAGATGAGCCAAACCTTGATAGAGGGACAGCGTGAACTGCCTGGTGCCACACAGGAAGGTGGTGCTTCGGCTCAGAATGCTGAGGCTACAGCGGAAAAGCCTGTAGATGCTTCTGTTTCTTCTGATGTTCCACCTACTGAACCGCCAACGCCTCCTGTTGGGGGTGAAACGCCTATAAATGCGGAGGGTACACCTTCGGTGGAGAACGGTTCAAGTCCTTCTGATGCCACTACTGCATCCAATGAAAGCAAGTCTGATGCATATATAATGGGACAGAATGCTTACCAGAAGGGGGATGCAGAGGGTTTGAAGGCGATTGATCATAACGATGATGTTTCGAAGGCTCGATTGAAGCGTGCTTTTGGCGGTGATGAGGCACAGATGAATGTTGTGGTGAAGGCGTATGAGGATGGCAAGGATATGGAGCAGTTTGTGGCTCAGCGTGCCAATTCTTTGACTCCGGCTCAGCAGGATGCTGTGCATAAATATGTAGAGGCTCAGGATGCCAAGAATGGTGTTTATGATGCTTTGCAGCATGCCGATGATGGCTATGGCGAGGCGTTGAAGGAACAGCTTTGGCCATATCAGACGGAAGACGGAAACATCGTGCCAGCTACCCTTACTACAGGTCAGCAGGTGTTCTTGAAGAAAGCCAATGAATATGGTGGCGGTTTCGTGGTTGTGCCTGGTGAGGATGGAAATCCTACCATCAAGCAGGTTTCCAGTGCCGACATCAAGGAAGTGGGTACGCCAGTTCCTATGGATGATTACATCAATCAGCAGTTTGCTGATCAGAAGAATGCGAGACAACAGCAGTTCTTTGCACAGTATGATGGCAGTGGATTGAAGCCAAGCGACACCGTGGAGGTTGCCATGGAATCAGGTGACGAACCAATGCAAATGACCTTTGCCGGATATAGCGAAGATGGCAAGATTGTGCTTTCTGATGGCAAGGACAATATTGCCCTGAGCAAGGACGAGTTTAATGCCTGGCGACAGAATGCAATCGATACCTCTATTGGTGCAGAGTTGGATGCCGAGGACGCACAGCGTGCCAATGATGATGCAGCCAAGGCTGAGGCTGAGAAGAAGCAACGTTACAATGATGGTATCGTAGGCTTGGGCATGGGACAGCCTGACTATTCTTCAAAAGATACAGATGCAAAGGTGGCTGCTGAGTATCTGCAGGAGCAGTATGGTGAAGACCATGGCAAACTCCTGAATCTGGTTAATGGAAGCCGTGACGACATCAAGACGCAACTTGCCAACAAGAAGAAGGCAGCTGCTGAATATCAGAACTGGCTTGATACCAATGCAGACCTGGACCCAGAAAAGGCTCAGAAGGTGGAGAACGACCTGGCTCTTGTTAATGAGCAGATTGCTAATCTTGATGCTCGTTTCAAGAACTGGAATACTATCCGCAACAGCGTGATGACTCCTGATGAGGTGAAGGCTATGAAGGAGGAGCGCAAGGCTGAGGTGGAGAAGGCTGGTGTTGATGAAACTGCCATCGTGCCATCTGATGATTTCCATTTGCTCGTACTTGACGATAAGGAATTGAAGAAGCAATATCCAACTATGGATGAGGCTAACGGCTATATTACCTCTCAGCGCAAGGACATCTATCATACCCAGGAGGATGTGGAGCACAAGATGAATGACGTGAATGACATGTTGGAGCAGTATATCAATGGCGAAACAGAGCTGGACCCTACCCAACTTATGGAATTGAATACTACAAAGGCTCAACTGGAGGCTCTGCAGACTAATTTGTCGGTTGCTGCAAAGGGATTGAAGGCTCAGGCTAATAAACTCAGCAAACTCTATAAAACAGAAGTTAGCCAGCAGGAAATGGAGGAACTGGGCATGACTCCTTCTGAGCAGCGCAAGACATTGGTGGCTGATGCGTTGAAGAAGAATGACCTTGGAGCAATAAAAGAGATATACAAGGATGCCTCTGTTGATGTTACGGACTTGACTCCTCAGACTCTTGAAGAGGCTGTATCTGAATCTTTGCGTCCTCATAGCTTGAATCCGGAATCTCTTCAATATGAGTTGGGCAAGAGCAATTTCAAGTTTGGTATTGGCAAGGGATATGATTCTAACAAGTTCAATTATCTTATAGCCAAGAAAGGAACAGGTATGTCGGTTAACGATTTTGCCGTGAAAGTATATAATGACCTTCCTGTAAACTTGCAGGATATGGGATATACCGACCAGGATGTTCGTAATGCCCTTCTTGATATGTTCAAGTCTTATGACAGCGTGAAGGAAATGAGAAATGTGGCTCTGATGAACCGCATAGCAGCTGCAGAAGATGAACTTTCAAGCGAGGAAGAGTATTATGAAGCACAGAAAGAGCGTGAAATTATCGAAAGACAGGCAGAAATTGAGAATTATAAATCGTATATTAACGAAAAAGAGTTATCTTTGCCGTCTGAAAGCGAACTTGATCACATCAATGGGCTTGAATTTGACCGTATGATGGAGATTGAGGATCGTGACCGAGAGTACAAACAATATGTCAAATCAATTTTACCAGAATTAGCAGATTATGATGACAGAAGCAATGAAGAAGGATATGGAGGAGGCAGTAGCCTGGGTAGCGACTCTTCACGGAGAGGAGTTGATGAAGGAAATAGCCAAGGCGAAGAAGTTGGTAACGGAGAAGCATCTTCTGAGTCCGAGATTGGAGAAGGCTCTGATAGCGGACGCAAAGGGCGACAAGAGACTGGCAGCATGGAACCTGGCGAAGGCTCAGCTGTTCGAGGCTCACATCTACCGCAAGAAGCATCCTTCGGAGAACGTTTAAAGAGTGCCATTGCCGAAACTGAGACCGAACCAACAGAGGCTCAGAAGAAGGCAGGCAACTACAAAAAGGGTCATTTGTCCTTTGGTGGCTACGATTATACCGTAGAAACACCAAAGGGCGTGACTCGAAGCGGTAAGGACGAGCAGGGCAAGCCTTGGAGCGTGACCATGCACGATACCTATGGCTACATTTTGGGCAAGATTGGTGTGGATGGTGACCATATCGACATGTTCATCAATGATGCTGCTGACCTTGATTCTTTTGATGGTAACGTTTATGTTGTTGACCAGGTGAACCCAGAGACTGGTGAGTTTGACGAGCATAAGGTGATGTTTGGCTATCCTTCTGAGGAGGCTGCTACAGAGGCTTATCTTGCCAACTACTCCAAGGGCTGGAAGGGACTTGGTAAGGTTACTGCTGTGCCTAAGGCTACCTTTGATAAGTGGCTGGAGTCTTCTGACCGCAAGACCAAGCCATTTGCTGACTATGCCATGATTAAGAAAGGTGCTCATCAGGATTTCTTTTCTAATATACCAGAAGAGAAGGCCAAAGAAAAATTGCAAAATGTTTTGCAGGAAATGACAGATGGAAAATTCCCTTCTGAGATTGACTGGAATAGGGTTGATTCTATATATCATTCATATTATCACCGTTTTGGTGATGTTGATGCTGATGCAGCCAAGTATCGAAAGGATGTTCAAACCATTTGGAATAAGGCTTACAATAATCATTTGCAAGAAATATCTAAAAATAAAGCAGAGTCTTATGTTTCAAGCCTTAATCCTTTTAGTTTGAAAGAAAAGATACAAATGTGGAAAACAGCTGACGATGTTGATTCTTATGTAGATCATAATGTTGCATACACAATATCAAATGGGAGAAGTCTTAAAGACGATTACTTGTATGATGAGCATCATAGTGATTTTTATGTATCGTTAATAGAAAAATTTGCTCATATCTTGGCAGAAAAGAATTACTTTTTAGATGCAGCTTTGCAAAAACAAGCCAAAGAAAAGGTACCAATGCGAGAAAAAATCTTGCGAGATGCGCTAATTGATGTAATTAAAGACTCTGGAATAGAGGTTGTAACAGACAATAAAGAAGGGCAGAAAGTATTGGATTCCATTCGCAACGTGATAACAGTTTATCATGGTGCTGGTGCTTCTTTTGACCACTTCAATCATTTTTTCATGGGAAGTGGCGAGGGAGCTCAGGCTTTTGGATGGGGTACTTATCTAACAGAAGTTCCTGGTATAGCTAATGAGTATTCAAAAGCTAGTTCAGAAAGAAAACTAGTGTCTCTACAAAAGCTATATTTCAAGAATGAAGAAGTTGACAGTGCTTCGTATACACCTTGGATGATAGCACATAACACTTTAGAGAAATATGGTAAGGATTTTGATAAGGCTTTCAAAGTCTTAGAAGAAAAACATCAACAATACATTAAGGATAATGTAAGCATTTTGGTGGGTAATCCTGATGAAAATCGTCATTCTGCATATTCAGCTGCTATTGAGGTACTTAAAGAAGAGCAAAAAAATCCAGGTTCTTTGGTTTTTGAGCCAGCAGTGTTTGACGAGAGAGAGCGTAATTTATATGTAGTGGAAATACCGAAAGATGATGGTGATAATTATCTTAATTGGGATTCTTCTATGTCTAATGTAAAATATGAGAAATTATCAAAGTTGCTTTCTGATAAAGGCATTAAAGTACCTACAAATAAGCAAGGCTCTACCTTATATAATCAGTTGGCAGAATCCTTGAACTCTCAAAAAGAAGCATCATTAATGCTTTCTTCGTTGGGTTTTGTAGGTATAAAATATCCTGCAAATTATCGTTCTGGCGGTCGTAAGGATGGTGCCTTGAATTATGTGATTTTTCAAGAAGCAGATGCAAAAATTTATGAGGACTATAAATTTTTCCGTTCATCAGATGGAACTGTATATGGTTTCGTGCATGATGGGAAAATTTATATCGACCCTTCTATTGCAACTTCTGAGGTGCCAATTCACGAGTATACTCATATTTGGTCTGGGAAATTAAGAAGTGCTAATCCTAAAGAATGGGATAATATTATTTCCCTAATGAAGGGAACAACTATTTGGAATGAGGTAAAAAATAGCAATGAAAATCTCAAAACAGATTCAGATATTGCCGATGAGGTCTTAGCATTATACTCAGGTAGAAGGGGAAGCCAAAGAATTGAGGCAGAGTTTGAAAACGTAATTAAAGAAGATTCTTCTCTTCTTGATAAGGCCAAAGCTATGAATGCCATTCATAAAGTGAAGCAGGCAATTAATAAGTTTTGGAAAGCGGTAACGGATTTCTTCCATGTGCATTTTGGAAGTGCTGATGAAGTGGCAGATACAGTATTAAGGGATTTCCTAAATGAAGTTAATCCTCTTAAGCAGGAATCAGTCAAGGAAGAAGTAAAGCCGGATAATAATCTGCCTTTTGCCCAGATGAATATGGATGATCTTCCTTTCCACCGCGATGTGAAGGAGGTGAAGCCATCTGAAATGACGGAGGCGCAGAAGGTGGCTTATGATGCCGTATCTACTATGCTTAAGAAGGCTGGCATCCCGGTGAAGGTGGTTAGCAATGAGGATATGGAGAAGGTGGCTGAGGCGCAGGATAACCTGAATCTTGCCATGCTGCTGAATCAGCCTGAAATGAGATTTAAGATCAAGACACCGGAGGAGAAGCAGGCTGCTGAGAATGCTTATAACTTTGCCAAGGAGTTGCGCCCGGATAAGTGGAAGCAGTATGCCGTGGTGGATATGAGCAATCCTAACAAGATGCCGGAGTACTTTGAGAAGCAGGAGCTGGCTAGAAAGGAACGTTCTTACTATAATAAGCTGATGTGGGGTAACTACAAGGTCTTCAATCTTGACAAGAGCTTTGAGGACAATGTGGCTGGGCTTACTGGCTCTTTTCCTTCTGAGTTTGACCCATATAAGATTGATGCTCAGACTAGTAAGAAGAATGAGTTGAAGAAGCAGATTAAGGAGACAGAGGAGGCTTATAAATTAACCGGGCAGGAACGTAAGGAGTATCAAAATCAGTTGATGAAGGAGTACATGGATGAGCATGGACTGGCTTCTGAAAACGATATTCCTGATGATGTTTGGAGGGAGTTTGATTATAAAGCTGTTGAGAAATATCAAGATAAGCTTGATTCCTTGTTTGCGAAATATAAGGATTTTGATAGACAGTTGAAGGCTGTTGCTGAGCCGGGAGTGCAGTACTTGAAGGGCAAGGGTGTGGTTTATGGCTACACTGATGGCAAGGAGATTGTGCTGAACCAGGAGCAACTGAATGCTAATACTCCTATCCATGAATATCAGCATCTTTGGCGTACTGCTGCCAAGAAGATGAATCCGGAACTTATAGAGCATGGGGATAAACTCATCATGCAGACCCAGTTGTTTGCCGATTTGAAAGAGGACCCTAACTATAAGCATCTGAGCGATGATGAGATTTGCGATGAGGCTTTTGCTCGTTTGACAGGTGAGGATGGAGCTGCCATCCTGGAGCAGATGGCGAAGGATGCCATTAAGGAGAATCCGCTTGATACTGCCAAGGAACTTAGCGTTATTAATAAGTTGAAGGAGTGGCTGAAAAAGTTCTGGTATTGGACTCTTGATACATTTACGAAGTGGAAGCCTGAGGACATTAAGAAAATGTCCTTGGAGGATATTCGTAATCTTGTGTTGAGAGACTTGGCTAATGGTGTGGACCCACGTACTGTGCTGAACGAGAAGAAGGCTAAAAATGCTGAGGATGCGGACAAAACGCTTGTGGGCGTTCATAACATATCGGAGGATAAGCTGTTGAAGGCTATCAAGCAGGGCGGTCTTGCCAATCCATCTGTGGCAGTCATTGACTCTAGTAAGCAAGACCATAAGGCGTATGGTGGCATTTCCTTGATTTTGCCTTCCGATAAGATTGCTAAGAGAACTGGAAAGAATGCAGGTACTTGGCAAGGTGATGCTTATACTCCTACTTATCCAGAAGTGGAGAAGCAGATGAGCAATAAGGGGGCTGAAAAGTCTTCTTCGGATGTTCTTTCTGTTCCAAAAGAAATGCAGCATGAAGTAAGAAATGGTATCGACCGATGGTTGAACGGGGGCGATGCAAACTCAGGTTTGAAGTATCTCTTCCTTCATGAGAAGGGCAACGCTCCTAAAATGGTAGAATTGCAACATAAGTATAGCGATAAGGTCTATAATGACCTGAAATCTATCACATCAGGGAACTTTGACATCAGTAGTATTGGAAAGGATGATGCTCAGAAGGTCTTGGATATGTATATTGATAACGTTTTCGGTGGTGACAGAGCAGCTTATGAGGAAAAGCAAAAATATCGTATTACGAGGTATAAAAAGCAAGTTGATGAGGGTGAAAAGAATCCTTTCTTGTTAGCTAGAGCAAAAAATGCCTTGGAGCAGTATGATAAATATGGCTTTTATTTCGATAAAGTTCAGGAATTTGTTCGCAAAGTAGAACGTGACCATCGTATGACTGGAGTTGACACGAATGCTACGCTTAATGATGTGGAAGACTACATCAAGACCAATAACCTGACAGATGAGTTCAATACTTGGCTGGAAGGTAAGGAAAAGGAATATGGCATTAAGGAGGTAATCTTTGATGGCTTTACTCCTAGCGGCAATCGTAGATATGTGCCAAACACCTTGGAGAATGTTTCCAAGTTGATGAAGAAGCAAGGGCGAAATGGTGCAACTGGTGCGGCTGTATCTTTCCAGAACTTTGCTGCAAGGTTGATGCCTTCTTATGGAACATTGAAGGATATTCGCTCCAAGAAAGGTTTGTTGACTTCTGACCGAGAGAAATTTGATAAATTCAGAGATAAGTGGTCTAGTGTTTTCTTTGAACTTGGTAATAAATGCCAACCAGATTCCACAAGTGCTTTTGATAGTTATGGCATGGAAAGACTCTCTGAGGCAGCAATGACCAGTGACCCACAAGCCTATTTGAAGAAGGAGTACAATGTGAACTTCTCAGATGAGGACACGAAACGTTTGAAGGAAATGGTTAAGGCTATCAAGGAAGAGCATCCTGCCATGTACTTTGAGACTAAGTTTGAACGCCCAGTTAGCTTTGATGAGTTCTCTGCTGCTGTTGTTCCTACTACTACCAAGAAAGAGGTGAAGGAGGCATTGAAGAATGCTGGTGTATCAATCTTTGAGTATGACGAAAAGAACGATGCAGACCGCAAACGTGCCTTTAATGAGGCTATCAATAGCAATCATGACATCCGTTTCCATCGGGTGACAGAGCCGGAGGAACTGGAGAGGCTGAATAAGGAGAAGACTTTCCGGATGTATAGCGGAATGCAGGAGGTGGATGGTAAGCTCTACTCGCCTATGGCTGCTATTATTGACGGAAAGCGTACTGATGATACCGAGATTGGTGCCTGGATGGGGGCTGATGAGAGACCGGACCTTGTGAAGGGCGGAAAGTTCCAACTTGTGAAGACCGACAAGAACCCTGGGGCAGGAGAAGGTCCTGTGCGTGCTGCCTACAATCCTTATATGCATACTTCAACATCTATGATGAACGACCAGTTTACCGGGGCTTATGCCAGAGGTAACATCAAGGTCGTAGAATGGGAGATTCCGGAGAGCGAGAAGACCAGCGGTTATCATGCCGAGGGCGCAAAGGATGCCGTGGGACTTGTGCCTTGGCATTCGGGTTCCGTAAATGGTTTGTTGCCGAAGGATAGACAGAGAAGCGTGATGCTTTCCCGATGGAGAAAGGCGGTGAGAGTGGTTCCTGATTCTGAGGTTGCTGAGAGTATTGCTGAGCAGCTAGAGGGTACTGGACTGGCTATTCCTTGGAATGTGGTTACTCCTAATCAGCTGAGGGAGTTGGTTAAACTGGGTGTTCCTATTACTACCGAGGAGTCGGGTCAGCAGGCTCCTGAGACTAAGGAAAAGTTCCTGGCACAGATGGAGGAGTTGAAGAAGGAGTTTCCGCAGGCTCAGTTCGTGAACGTGAAAATGACCAAGGACGCTTTCAAGGAATGGGGCGTCAAGAATAATGTAAAATTGTCACTTGGTGATACCGTTCCTTTCGTAAGAGAGCAGAGAAGCATAAATAATGCCTTCAACGATGCTTTGGATAAGCAGATAGCAGGAACTTTGCCTAAGGGCTACAATTATCAGTTGGGTAAGCCTAGCTCTGCCTTGAAGTTTGCAGGAATCGAAGATTTGCCTATAGAACTTTCTAGCAGAACTCTTGAAGTAAAGTCGAGCAAAGACTACAAGAGCAATCATCCGTTTGATTTGAACTCTGTGAAGAATCTTCCTGTAGCCATTCAACGCCCGGTAGCTATATTTGATAGTGAGTATGAGGATGGACGTAAGGTTATTCTTACAGAGTTGAAGGATGGTAAGGGACATTCCATTATTGCTGTTCTTGGTCTTCGCAAACTGAGAGGACGCAATTATGCAGAGGTGAACAGTATTATCAGCCTTTATGGTAAGGATAGTAGTGTGAGAATTGCTAACTGGTTTGACAGTAAAAATCCAAATGGATTGGGACTGGATAAGAATCTTTGCCGATGGGCAGATACGAAAAAAGCGTCTGAGTGGCTGACGAACAATGCATCCAACGTGCACTCGGTTGGTCTTTCCCTCAAACGCATTGCAAAGGTAATAAATTCTTTTGAAAACAATCAATTTTCAGAAGAAAATTTGTTATTGAAGCATAATTTTGGTGATATTTTGGGTAATTCCGAAGGTATTGCTATAGAAAATATGCGAAAAGTTGCTGATTCAGTGGTGAATACTGCCAATAAGCTGGGTGGTGCTGAGGCTACAGTTTATTCTTCTTTGGATGATGTGCCTGAGGAATATCGCTCAGAGGTGGAGCAGGGAGCCAAGGGATGGTACGACCCTGAGACTCATACCGTTCACGTTTATCTGCCTAACTGTGCTGATGCCAACGAGGCAGAGAGAACGGTGCTGCATGAGAAGATAGGCCATGAGGGTATGGAAGTGCTTCTGGGTGGCGAAAACGAGGTAAGAAAGTTTGCCAACTTCGTTTACCGTTCTGCAAGTAAGGATGTTCGAGGCAAGATTATTGACTTTGCCAATAAATATGATCCGGACTGGAAGAACAATGACCGCATGAATGTGGGAACGCAGGAGTATATCGCTCATTTGGCTGAGGAGGGTCCTAAGACTGCTGAGGACTTTTCTCTGTGGACTAAGATTAAGCATTATCTCATTAAGGTGCTTAAGACACTGGGTGTTCGAGTGCCGGGACTTCTGAATGACAAGGATTTGAGATACTACCTGATGAAGGCTGGCAAGGCTCTGCACGTTTGGGACGAAATGCCAAGGGAGAAGCAGGAAGCCCTGATGAAGCAGGCTAGCAATGCTGAAATCAAGGATGCGCTATCTGATGGTGCTGGTAAGGGCAAGCCGAGACAGAAGAAAGGTGAGAGCTATATTCAGTACATGAAACGTGCACAGGAGTGGCGCAAATGGCAGAATGCACGCGAGGATAAAGAGAACCCAGAGCCTCCAATGTTCTACGACATTGATAAGGATGAAGCAGGTAAGAAGGAATGGGCACAGCTAAATAAAGACTGGCGTGAACGCCACCACCTTGTTGGCGAGGAACCTACTGGTATGCCTATCCGAATGGAAGGTGAAGAGGATGATGCTTACAAGAATCGTAAGCATGAATATGAGAAATGGCAGGCAGCCATGAAGGACCAGGAAGACCCTTTGCCAGATATGTTTGCCTTCGAGAAGGAGAAGGAGGAGGAGGTGAAACGCAAGTATGAGGACTGGCTGGCCAAACATGATCTGCTGGAGCAGCAACAAGCCGATTTGGACTTGTATGAGGGTAAGATTTATCCTGCAGAGACCAATCCGGAGGCTGATGCACTGGAGCAGCAAGTGATGCAGGACTTGGCAGAAGTGACCAGTACAGACGTGAGCAAGGAGGGTGCAGCTCGTAGCGTACATGATGCTGTTATCTATCGTAGAAAGAATATAGAGAGTGCATCTGCAACCGATGCTATATTTATTAATAGCGTAAAGCAAGAACTTAACAAGATGGCTAATGCTAGCTATCTAGGAAGAAAGGCTGATGCTATTGCTGATGTAGTCAAAGAAACAGTTACAGGCAAAACTCCAAAGACTCAGGCAAAGAGAATGGCTGAGGCTATACCTTATATTATAGAGGCACCTAGAAGAATGCGTGATATTGCAAATGAGTTGAATGCTGTTGGCGCTTTTGAGAATGGACATATTCATGTAACCGCAGAAGATGTTGATGCTATTCAACCGTTTACAGAAGAGTTGCGAGATTTGGCTGCTAATAGCCACAAGGTAGAGAAGAATGGTAAGGAAACTATTGTCTATGATGATGTACCTTCCATGACGGAAGTTGCTAGCAAGATGGCAAAAGCTATCAATGAAAATCATAAGGGTGAGGAAGGTTTTGTTCCTATTGATGGCACGGACTTCTTAGCCGAGCATGTACTTCCTGTTGTCTTGAAGCGAATTGTGCCAAAAGGTATCGAATATAAGAATCTGAGTGAAGAAATGCAGTCTCTTCTTGGTAAGATTAGAGAATGGTATGATAAAACATTCACTTGGTTGAAAGATAGTCATACCGTAAGGAATGATATAGGCTATACAGCAGACTATGTTAATCATCGATGGGACAAGGAGAAAAGCGATGATAAGGCTTATGCAGATTTGGTGGAAGGCAGACAGCGCACAAAGAGTCCTAATGAAAAGCCTCGAAAGGTAAGTACCTATATGGAAGGTGTTGATGCAGGACTTGTGCCTAAGACAACTGACATAACAGACTTGTTGGCTTACTACAGCCAAAGTAACATTGAGGCATTCGCAAACAAGACGTTCCTTCAAGAATTGAGTGGAATTAATGTGATAGAGCGAAATAAGGATGGTGAGATAATCAGTAGCATGCCATTATTGTCCAGTATTCAGCCAAAAGAAATGATGGTAGATGAGAACAAATATACTCCTTACGTTGTTCCGGGCATTAATACCGTCTGGGTTTACAACCAAGGTAAGATATTCAACAAATCTGCCGAGGATTGGTTTAATGCTGCATTTGGCACTGTTAAAATACCAAAAGTACTGAAAGGTGTCAAGAATGCCATGAGTATAGCAAAGACTTTGGAGTTAGGCTTTTCTGGTTTCCATGCTGGTGCATTAACCGAGGTGTATGCTGTTCAGAACTCTGCTGAGTTTGGACCTGCAAAGGCTATGGCTTACTTTATGAAGTATCTGATTACGGACACAGCTAAGACTCACCAACTTCCAGCCTTTGCTAATCCAGAGGCATTTAAGGAGGCTGCAAAACATTTGGTAAAGTTTGGCTCTACTTCTGACTATGCAACAGCAGATATTGAAAATCTCTACGAGAAGGTACATTCTTATGTGGCAAAACTTCATTCCAAGTTAGTGGATGGTAATGTAGCTATGAAGGCAGGTTCTTCTGTTACTTTCCCTTTGGAGGTTGCAACGGAGTTGTTAAAGATGTCACAGAAGGGTCTTGATGTTGCCTTGTGGAGCTATCTGCATGATGGTTTGAAACTGGCAACTTATCAGCTACGTGCCGAGCGTACAATGGAAAGAGCCAAGAAATTGAATTGGGATGAAGATATGTTGAATAAGGCATTGGATGAAGATGGCCAATTCGTGAATGATATGTTTGGAGGTCAGCACTTCGATGTGCTTGGCATTTCCAAAAAGATGCAAACGATTCTTGATTTCATATTCCTCTCAAAGGACTGGCTTATCTCAACAACAAGACACGCATTGTCTATCTTCGGCTATGGCTCAATCTGGAATGAAGCAAGCATCAAGAATTTCTGGGAATATTACAAGCATGTTCTTGGAAGAGGTGAAATGACCAAAGAAGACTATTTGAGATTGTCGCGTTCAAAATCTGGCCTTCTTTGCTATGGTGTCGGCTTCATGATAGGATATGAAGGCTTGTCACAGCTGGTTAATGCTGCAATGAGAGCATGGGACGAAGAAAAGCAGAAGGAGAAGGCTGATGAGATACGTAAGACAAATCCTAGCTACAAGTCACCATACGAATTAGCATATCCTGATGGTATGCACTGGTATGACTACCTGATGCGTGGCAATAGCCTAGGGCAACAGAGCAAAATCTTTATGGGTCGCTATGCTGATGGAACAGAAATGTATATCCGTCATGGAAAGCAATTTAGAGAGATACCTGAGTTGTTCTTTGATGCCAAAGACAACTTTGCGTTTCCTGGCCCTATGGTTAGGCGCATGTACGGAAAGGCAAGTCCACTGCTAAGAAGTATATTAGATGCCAACGATTGGTTTAAGTCGCCTGATTATGCAGATAAGGAAATGCAGAGAAAGTATGGCGAGAATCTTGGCTTGATTCCGAAACTAGCTTCTTACTATGTGCCGTTTGCAGTTCCGACTCAAAAGGATAAGGAGTTTAAGATGCTTGATTTAGTATTCCCTTCTTCCAAGGGATTCTCTAGATATAAGGCGCAGGATTACTTCAAAACCTTTATTATGTCAGAGGATAAGCAAGGTTTAGCCATGACTTACAACGCTTGTGTACAGAATGGTATCGACCCAGAAGAACAGTTGAAGGCTGCAATCTCTTCTGTGAAGGCGTTGGAGGCATCTGAAATGCAAGACGGTGTTACCTCTCTACAGGTGGCTAGCGAACGTTTCGATGAGGCTAAGAGTATCACGGAAAAGAAGAAGATGCGCCAGAAGATGAAGAAATTCCTCTCTCAGAGCGACTACAAGGCATTCACCCAGAAGGAGGCACTGGACATGGTGCAGAGCTATCTGAATGGGGAGGATGATTTGAAGGAGATGGAGAAGGCTGAAAGCAAGTACCTGATGAAGGCTAAGGCAGAGGACGTGACGGAGGACTGGAGAATACAGAACGTCTGGAACGGAACCATTGAGACTTATCAGGAGTATCAGCGTTTGAAGTATGTTGATAAGGCGAAGGCAAATGCCTTCAAAAACAGCAAGACCAATAAGCGACTGTTTGCTGCCAGAAAGGCTATCTCTGCTGCCAAGAAGAAGATGAATAAAAGCAAGAAGCAAATGGACGGTCAGAACGATGCTGCCAAACTGGTGGAGATCCGGAAGACCAGAAAGGAGCTGCTTGAGACACTGAACGGAATGGAGTAGGCATGATAAAAGCTACGAGGGCTTACTCTAAACTCTGAAAAAGAAAAGGGACTTGCTTCACAGCGAGTCCCTTTTTGATAGTCGTAAAATTCTAAATTCCAAATAAATTATATTTTTTATAAAAAGATGAAAATCGTATTTTGAAAATTGAAGATGTTGGAGCGATAACTAACCTATCTCAGCGGGTCCGTTGGATTCTGCCTTCTTTGGTGTTGCCCAGCGTATGTAATCAGCCATGCTGTCATCCATGCGCTGCTGCTCACTCTTCGGATTCTCCTTCTTTTCCTTTCCCCAAAGGCGTCTGGCAATATCATCCAAACACCACTGCCAATCGTCTCGAAGAGTGATGACATTGGTACTTGGCATGATGGTGACATCGGCCTTTGGTGGGTCAACATGCACGGTGTTGCCATCCTTATCGGTCTCTTGCTTGGTGGAGAGAGAGGCGAAAGGCACGTTATTTTCGTTAAGGAACTTCTCCACATCCTCCTTCTTGTTGTCGCAGAGGAGAATGCAGACGGAAACCTTATTCTTCTTCAAGGTAGTGAGGGCTTCTTTAGCCTTGCCTACCAGGGAGAGGTTGCCTTTATCATCCTTTGTGATGACGCAGGCTTCGTGAACATTGATTGATTTACTCATACTATCTAATAATTAGAAATTCTACATATAAAAGAATTGCGGAACAAAAATAAGGGTAAAATATGAGAAAGTAATGTTAAGTTGCGCAACTTATCACTAAGAATCGGGAAAAAGGCGGTATTTTTGACGAAAAATTAAGAATTATGCCAGATAATCGTGTTATAAATGATATTTCGAACTATGCCGAACCTGGACCTGACTCCCTGGAGGGAGTCAGCCGGGAGCGGTTTGCCCAGACAGACAGCAACCTTCGGCTGATAGAATGGGCTTGTCAATACTTCCACGACGGCGCAGAGCTGAGAAAGAAGTGGAAGCGAGCACAGGACTTCGTGATGGGAAGGCAGTTGGAAGAGCTGATAGAATGGAACGGAAGAAAGATAAGCATCCGTCAGTATATGGAAATGAAGGGTATGCCTATACTGGAATATGACGTGATAGGCGACAAGCTGCTTTCTCTCGTAGGACTTGTACGCCAGCAACGCAGTACAGCCTCTTGCAGTGCCGTAGACCCCAACGAGGAGGACTATATCAGTTTCTTCAATGAGTATCTTCGGCAGAACGACAACATGAACGACAGACAAGAGTTGGATGCCAGAATGTTCTATGCCTTCTGTGTCTTCGCCTTTGTGGGCATGAAAACCTATTATGGCAGAAAGGATGGCAAGAATGGCATCTTTGATTATATGGTGGACATCTTCAAACTTGCCTTGCCACCTTTCTTCAAGTATGACCTGAGCGATGTGGAATTTATCGCTGAGGCTCATGACCTGACTTGGCGAGAGATTATCGCCACCTTCACGGATGGAAGTAAGGCTGAGGTGGACAAACTGAGCGAGATTTATCTGCAAACACAGCATCATTTCGCTCCTGAGCAGACTTATCACCCAAACGGTGAAGCACAGTATGCCGGGATAGACGATTTTACTCATTCTTCGGTAATCGGCAAGTACAGGGTACTGGAGATATGGACGAAAGAAACCAGACCAGCCATCTGGGTGCATGATTGGGATGCCGGGACATGTGGCTATGCCTCTCCCGACCAACGAGCCTTCTACGAGGAGAAGAAGCGGAAGCTGGAGGAAGCCAACATCATGAAGGACGAGAACGGTTTGCCAGTGCTTGATGAGAACGGTGATCCTATCTATTATGTGGACCCATCGGAGCTGAAAACCATCGAAATGAAGGCTGAGGCTGAGACCTACTGGTTCAGAAGATACCTTACACCGAATGGCTATCTGCTGGATGCCAGGGAATCACCTTACTATGTGCTGAGAGACGGTTTCAGAACTTCCATCATGCCATATACCTTCGTAGCATATCCTTGTTTGAACGGTGAGGTAAGAAGTTTCTCTATGCGTGCCGAGAACAACCAGCGCACTTTGAACCATTATATGATGATGATCAACTTCATCGTGGCGAATGGTGCCAAGGGTACGATGCTTGTGGACGAGAATGCTCTGAGCGAGAAACAGAGCATTGATGAAATGCAGGTGAACTATACCAAGACGGATAGTATTATCTTGTGGAACTCGAAGAACGGAGGTAAACCACCGCAGACTTTGGTCAACAAGAGTATTCCGGCAGGAGTAGACTTCATGGTGAACTTTGCCAAGACCATGGCAGGAGAGGGTACAGGCGTGCAGGGTGCTCTGCAGGGACAGCATCGCAACACCAGCGGAAAGCAGTATCAGCTGGAGAGAGAGGCATCATCTACCACCATTCAGGACTTCGTGGAGAGTTTCAATAACTACAAGGTGAGAGTCGCCAAGAAGAAGCTGTACCTGATTCAGGAGTTCTGTACCGCAGCGGACAGCGTGAAACTGACCGGGGATGACTTCGAGATACATTTCAATCCGGAGACCATGAGGGATATGGATCTGGACGTAGCCATCGACCTGGATGCTTACAGCCCAATCATCAGGGCCACGAACAACGATATGGCTTGGAACTTCATGACCAGCGGTAAGATGGACCCATATACGATGCTGACCGTAGGACAATTCCCTGGTACGAACAGAATGAAGAAGTATTTCAAGGAGCAGTTGGAGAAGCTAGAAGCCATGCAAGCGCAGCAGCAAGCAAATGGCGAAATGCCTACTGCCGGAGCAGGGCAACAGCAGACTGGTACGCCAGCTGCACATCTGAAAGATGGAAACGGTAGTACAAATGATTTGGCTGCTTTGCCATCGGCATCTACAGCTACATAAAAAATGATAACGTTCTTAGGTTCATGTATATAGACTTTAAGTTTTTTAGTTAGTAAATTGTTAGTTTTTTAGTTTAAAGGTAAAAAGGTTGAGGAAGAGGAAACCGTGATGGCTTTCTCTTCCTTTTGTTTTGTGTAGGCTTAAGAGATTCCATGTTTCTTCTTGTAGGAGCGTAGCTTTTCCATCGGGACGGAAACACGGTACATGTAATACTCTTGCCATTGCTTCAACTTCCTGGCTCTGACCTTGTTGTCGGCATCGCAGCCGATTGCTCCCCACTTGGATGGGGTGTAGTAGTAGGATGCAGCCTTGATGTCTTCTACGTTCTTGAAGTAGCGTGTTGCCTTCCACTTGCCAAGCTGGACTAGGCGACGGTAGGCAAGGAGCTGCTTGCGGTTGGGGTCGTAGGTCATGATAGCCCAATCCTTGTGGGACTGGTCGTAGAGCATGTAGAAGCGTGGAGCGCCTCCTTCCTGGTACTTGGCTAGGGTGGCTTTTACGCCTTTCTGCCACATGCGAGTGGAGCGGAAAAGCTCGAAACGAGTGATTACTGGCTGGTAGATGGCTATCAGCATCTTGCGAAGATGATTTTGATAAACTTTTTTCATTTTTTCTTGATTTTAATTGTTACTTACTTATTGGGACCAGGCGATGGAATCGCCTGGAACGGAGGCTAGAGGGGGGACACCTATTTAGCTGCCACCTATTCCGGCTAACTCGGCTACTACTGGAGGGCGGTTGCGGAGGCGTTCTCGCTCTATATCTGACTTGGAGCGGAATGGGATGATTTCCGGGGCAGGCATGTCCTTTTCTACGTAGAGGGCAATGGCTCTAGCCATCACTCGGTCATCATGCTTTCCGGCTATGGCACCGTAGCAGTCGTTTTGCTTGTAATAGAGGAAATAGGTGCATTCATCTATGGCTGCTAGTTCTCGCTCCATATAGCCACCATCACGGATGATGCGTGCCATGGTCTTTACTACTGCCACCTTGGTATTCTTGTTGGTGTTGAATCCCCATTTCATCTCTATATTCTTCACCTTCTTCAACTTGGACTGGGAAGCACTATACAGGTTGTCGTAGAGTGGGAGGAGGATAGGGAAGAACAGCTCTGACTGGTTGCCCTCGGTATTGTTCATGCGAGAGTAAGCGGTATTGTTTTCAATGACCAGATAAGCATCATTATAGAAATGGGCTATCTGGGCGCAACGCATGGCTAACTGATCGGCATCGCAGTGACCATGCCATTCAGCTACCAGCTCAGGAACGCCACCGTAGATTTCATCGTAGCGGTCGAAGACTACTATATCTGAGAAGTCGGAGGTTTTATGTGATCCACCAATATCGCAGGCTACAATGTAACGATGCTTGACAATCTCGGAGTTGTCGGGTCCAGCCCAAACTTTGAGAGGTCCACCGGAACGCTCCACGAAACGGATGTTGTTCATGCAAGCAGGGTCGGCTGCATCGTAGGAATCACCTTCGATGTCGCCCACCATGATAGGCTCGATACCCTTGCAATCCTCTTCCATTTCCTTCAACTTGTAAGGGTCGAAGACGGTTGTGCCGGAGAAGAGGAAGGCTTCCACGTCATCGGAAGGGAACTCCTGACGCATATCGTCAAGAGTCTCATACTCCTTGGACTTCTCGATGTACCAATGGATGCCCTCGAAGGTTGCGCCCTTGCACTCGAAGAGCCACCAATAATACTTGCCATGACCTTGCTCGTCATTGCGATTCTTCCACAGCCAGATGATGAAATCGGCACGCTCATCCTCGGAGGCGAATGGCAATACATATTTCTCAATCTCGAACCATGCTACGAAGACAGGCGTGTAAGCAGAGAGAGGCTTGCCATCCTTATCCACGGAGTTTGCAGCTACCCAAGCATCATGGAACTCGTTTTCACGACCATTAGGGGTGGACTCACGGACAATGAAGGTAAGAGGGTCTGGCTGGATGGATGAAGAAGCAGCCTTGATAACCTTTGCCGGAGTCCACTCTGTAGTATTCGGGAAGAAGGCTTCCTCGGTGATATGTGCGAGGGCAGCATCACCGGAACGACAGGACTCTGGGTTACGAGCCGAACCAGTCTGAATCTTGCAGGAACGAGGGATGAGGTACTTGATGTTCTGAATGGTGCCAGAAGTCTTCAACTTGCGAGTATCAGGCTTGAATGGTTGACCAATGTCGTAGAAGAGCCATGTAGGGATGGCGTTGATAAGTTTCTCGTACATATCGAACACCTGGGTAGCAGAAGAAGACTGGTGACCCACGATGTTGCTGTTCCAGTTGGTCTTCCAGAAGATCTGCAGCCATGCCATATAGATGTCGGTGAGGGTAGAACCACCCCATTGGCGACACTTCAAGAGAATGACACGGATATAGTGAAACTGACTGTGAAGTCGCAACTGTTCGAAGACCTTGGCTAGTTTGATCTGGGCATTGCGAAGAAGAAAAGGTATATCATCGCCACCATCCTTGTTCTTGATTCGGGCATAGGCGTAGGCGAAGAAATAGAAATCGTGCTTGCAGCGGAGACGGATGAGATAACGGAAGACAGCATCACGTGCTTTCTCTTGATCGAGGTCGGGCATGTATTTTTCGCAGAAGGCAGAGATAGAACCGCACTTGATGATGGCGCAGAACTTCTTTTCCTTCAACATTTCTACCGGAAGCCAGAGTTTTTTGCCCTTCAGGAAATCCTCAATGACACATTCGAAGCGAAGACCAGGGGCGTTCTCTCCAGTAATGGGACGATAGCTAGCGAGGAGGCTTGTGAGCCTTCTCTTATCTTCCTCTAGAAGTTCTTTGAGCTTCTTTTCGGAAATCTGCTGCTGAGGTCGTACCTTTAATGAAGACTTTGCTACTGGCATTATTTACTTTGAACTTTGAACTTTGAGATTTGAACTTTGAACTTTATGATATGCTGTTCTTGCTTTGTTTACTTTGAACTTTGAGATTTGAACTTTGAACTTTATGATTTGCCTCCTATATTTTTAGGGTGTTGACTCTGTGGACGAAACTCTCTGCCTTGGCATAGATGAAGCCTAGGGCGAAGAGAATGAGGTGGTAGATGCCAGCTATATGAGGGAGGAGGCAACCTATAACCAAGAGGAGGAGCATCTGGCAGAAGGCTAGGCGCTTTCTACGGTAGAGCCACGGAGCAGTGAAGCCCATGAAGAAGGAAATCAATACGGATGCACCTAAAACAGGTAATGCAGGATAGTATATGAACGACAGCAATACGGAGCAGAGCCATGCAGCCAGTAGGCGATGGAAGCGAAACTGATGATGAACCATCAATATGCACCAGCCGTTGATACCAAAGTGTATAAAGTTGGCATGACCGAACATATAGACGAAATGGGTGTATAATGGCGATGATGGAGATACAGCCAGCGAGGCATGAAGCGGAATGATGAAGGCCATCAGGAGGATGATGAGGAGTGTTATATATAATGTACGCATAATAGAAGAGATTTATCGAGTGATGAATGAAGTTTGCTTGTTGCGGAAATGATTGATTTTCATCTGTATGTAGCGAGGAGCCATGCCCAAGTTGGGCGCAGGGAGATCCAGGCACACATACACAAGATTCTTGGTGTTGTATTTCTTGTATTGATCCATCTGCCGGAGGCGCAGGAAATCCTGATAGAAGGCTTCGAAGAGTTTTTCCTTCATGGCTTGGTATTTTCCGAACTTAGGCTTTTCGCCCTTGATGCGTTTACATACATACCGATAGGCAGTGCTATCAGCCAGATAATAACAAGAGGCAGGCATCTGGGCGATGTAATCGCATATCTTAGCCATGGTGGTAGGATATTCTACCATCCTCTTGGCCTTACGAAAGAGCAGAAACATTTCCTGGTCTCTTTTAAGGTAAATTTCGGATATGGAATTTAGATGTTTCATGTCAACAAAATTAATTCATCAAGATGCAGAACTTATCACAAAGTAATGCGAAATTTTCCTTAATTTAGCACACAAATATTAAAAATGAACGTTTATGGCAAAAGAAACGATTGATAATCAGAATGTTAAATCAAAGCGAGATTCTTTCAGAGAGCGTCTTGCGCAGCGTTATCCCGACCTGAATATGGACGATGATGAGGCTGTTTTTAACCAAATTGCGACCGATTACGACCAGTACGACCAAAGTAAGAAAAAGATGGATGACTTCAACAATATGCTGAAAGAAAATCCTCATGCGCCTGGGCTGGTGACAGGTCTTGTGACCAAGAAAAATGCTGATGGTGGCGACTTTAACCTTATCGACTACCTGATAGACGAGTTGGGTCAGGACTACATCGAAGCTATCAATGGTGACGAGGAGGCAAGGAAACGCTTGAAGGCAAGCGAGAAGGAAAAGCTCGATGCGAGTGAGAAGCTAGCCAAGGGTAAGGAGAAACTTGCAGCCAACATGGAGCAAGAGGATAAGGAGCTTGATGAAGCCATGAAGGAAGCCAAGATTAAGCCTGAGTCTATCAGTGACCTGATAGAATGGATGTACAAGCGTAGCGAGGATGGCGAAGACCATGATGATGACGGTTTCGTATGGAGAGCTGCCCGGTATGACTTGAAGAAGGCAGACTTCTTGCGCCTCTTCCAGATCAAGGACTTTGACAAGGCTGTGGCTGATGCTGAGGAGCGAGGCTATAAGCGTGGCAAGAACGAGAAAATAGACCAGCAGAGGCAGCTTCGCGATGGAAAACAGGGTGGCAAGAAGAACATCAACATCAATGGTGGCGGTGGTGCTCCTGCACTTCCAAAGGAGAAGAGCCGGACGGAACAGGTGTACAGCAAGATGGTTGGCATGTAGGTTTCAATTAAGAATTTATAATTAATAATTAATAGTTTAAAAATTAGCAGATTATGAAACAGTTTAAGAAATGGTTTGGATTTATGGTGGCGATTGTCGTCATGATCCTGAGTGGTGGCAGCTCTTATGCTATGGCAGAAACTCCTCCTAATATTCCAGCAGGTGAAGGTGGCGGTGGCCCTACAGGTCCAACTGACGGCCCAGGTGTAGGTGGCACGGGTCCAAAGTGGCAGGGGGGTAGCCAGGAGCAGCAGGAGAGGATGAACAACTGGGACTACTATGTGGCTCATGTGAACCCTACCGTGGTGGAAATGAAGCTGGAGAGTTGCCCAATCGACCAGATTCTTCGAGCCTCGAAGCGAATGACTCCTGTGGACAGTAACCGCATTGAGTATTATTCCATCGGTCAGCGACCAATCAAAACAAAATTGACGGAAAAGGTTAATAAAACCACAAATGGTGGTTCTGTAACCTTGAAGGTGGAGAACCCTACCGTATTCGGTGTAGGCGACATTATCATGGTGAACAGCTATCTGGGCTTTAAGGACAATGGTACTGACCGAAGCGAAATGATTCCTTTGCAACTGCGTGTAACAGAAGTAGACAATGACGGAAACCCTACATGTTATGCGCTGAACGGTAAGAAGAACAATGCACGTGGAAACAGAGATCTTCCAGAGGATATTGCAGTAGGTACTGTTGTAATGCGACTGGGAAGAGCAGCTGGTGAAAAAGAGGTAGAGACAGGTAGCTACTACTCTATGCCTGACAAGAGCTTCCAGTATTGCCAGCGATTCATTATGCAGGTGGAGGAGTCTCTTATCGACCGTATGAGCAAGACGCAAGTACAGTGGGACTTCACCCGACAGGAGAAGATGGCTATGGACGATATGCGCCAGGGTCAGGAGCTGAGCGGACTGTTTGGCTATCGCTCTATGTCGAACGGAGGCAAGGATGTAGGTCTTGTCTATACCATGGGAGGTATCTTCTGGGAAGCAGGTAAGGATTTGCAGATTGGACACTGGGAGCCAAAGATGCGTAAGCAGGCTGATGGTACTCTTGTTCCTGTAACCGTAAAAGTGACCGTACCTGATGATACTTCTTCAGGTGGTACAAAGGAAGAGGTAAAGCAGGTATATGAGTATGTGATTAGCGAGAAGGAGTTGACCCAGTTTATTGCATCCATGTTGAAGGGTGCTGGTAACTCCAGCCGTACCAAGTTGCTCTTCGTAGACAACCTGATTTATCAGGCATTTGCTAATCTCCGCTCTAACAAGCGTATCATTACACAGACCGAAAAGGACTACCAGGGATGGAAACTTGACTTCGAGAAGTTTGAGAGCATGGGAACTAAGATTCTCATCTATCGCCATGATGCCTTCAATAGTTGGGGTATGGATGGTAGAGCCTTCTGCCTTGATGCACGTTATCTTGACAAGTACGTATTCGGTACTTGGTCACGAAACGAGTTTAACGCCAAGGATCTCCTGATTCGCAACACTGCAGGTGTGGTTATGGAAGAGTATAGTTGCTGGGTACTGACATTCCCTGATGCCCATGCCCGTGTATCTCGCCCTGCCTTCACCGCCGAAGATGGTGTGACCGATGAGCAGATTCAGGAGGCTGCTTAATCATCATAAAAGAGAGCTGATAGTTTTCTAACATATATCGAAAATCGGGGATAGTTGAGGCTGTAATGGTCTCGCTATCCCTTCACCCATAAACACAAAAGATATGTATAGATTTGTAGCAAACAGTATGCTCATCTTTGTGGTAACTCTGCCTAGCGGACTTATCAAGAGCGTGGAGTTTGAACGGTGCAGTAACAATGCTTATTCATACCTCACGGACAATAAACAGGTGGCAGACTGCATCAGAAAGCATCCGCTAACGAAGGCTGGGCGTATCATCGATGAGAGTCAGCCCGAAGAGGTACAGGTGCAGAAGCATGAAGAAGAGCAGGTGAAGGACGAGAACGCCCTTCGCTTCGAGAATATCACCAAGGCGAAGAACTATCTCCAGAAGACCTATAAGGTGGATGTAAGAAAGCTGAAATCGCCTGAAAGCGTGAAGGAGAAGGCTAAGGAGCTTGGGGTGGAAATCGTGTTTTAATTAATAATTTATAATGGATAATTAAGAATTAGACCTGCGCATAAGCTGGTCGCTACTCCTAATATCTAACTTTCTTACAATATCATCTTCTCGATTGGTGTTACCA
>ERZ1034723.89-NODE-89-length-51926-cov-4.192844_pt1 | contig 51926 bp, 46 predicted proteins | sample MGYA00520637_ERZ1034723 | MGnify/ENA primary metagenome ERZ1034723 (study PRJEB33766, sample SAMN09781719) | gut metagenome | biome: gut microbiome | host: Homo sapiens | place: Madagascar | study: EMG produced TPA metagenomics assembly of the PRJNA485056 data set... | reverse complement strand
GACAATCAGCAGCGGATTCTTGATCTGAAGAAGGTTCTGCTGCCGGAGATTGAGATTGTCCAGATGTATTATACCAATCAGTTGGAGTTCGGTACTACTTATAACTATGATAAAGAATATCGCCCGAAGCTGGTACGCCGCCTCCGGGAATTCCACTGGCAGGATCCGCTTCATGAAACGCTTCGTATCGATCCCGTCATTTATGACAGCGAGATCGCTATCATCCACAAACCACACGAGAATCACAGTGCCAGAGATTTTGCCAATCTACAGGCTCTGATCACCAGCGGGCAGAAGTTATCCACTGCCCTTATTACCATGTATGCTAAGGAGTTATTCATTTCCGGAAGTGATAAAGATTTTTTGGATGCTGAGGATTATTTTCTTACGATTTCCATGGATGTATTGCCGGAAGATCTACTGGCTCCGGTACAGTGCGTACTGACAAAATGTGCTGTGATCCGCCAGGACGCACGTGCGCTTCTGGCTCCGGCATTGAAAAATCTCTCAACCGGTGATGGTGTCTCCGAAGTCTGCACCTGTCTTGGTCAATACTACGAGAACTGCACAAACTATCCGGAGGCTGTTTTATGGTATTATAATGCCGCTTACGAGACAACCAGCATCCTGTCACTAGACTACGGACACCGGCTGCCTCTAGAAGGACTGATCCGATGCTATGAATCTCTAGGTGATACTGAGAGTGCCGGACATTATGAATCTGAGCTTAACCGGCTCTAGTCTGTCTGCTTTAAGCCGGGCCGAATCGCTAGATTTCCCAGGTTCCGTTCTCACCGTTCTTCTTCCGCGGACCCTTAAATGTCATCTCCGGATTCTTAACGATAACCTTGGTCTCTGCGGCTACGGACTCCGTGATAAATGCATTACCGCCGATCACGGTTCCGTGTCCGATCACGGTATCACCGCCAAGAATGCTGGATCCGGAATAAATCGTCACATTATCTTCAATGGTAGGATGCCGTTTCACACCGGCCAGCTGCTGTCCCATTCTGGTTGACAGTGCGCCTAATGTTACACCCTGATATAATTTCACATGATTTCCGATCGTTGTCGTCTCACCGATTACCACACCGGTACCATGATCAATAAAGAAATATTCTCCGATCTCTGCTCCGGAATTGATATCGATTCCGGTACGGCTGTGAGCATACTCTGTCATGATCCGCGGAATATACGGCACCTGCTTCTTATATAATTCATGAGCCACCCGGTATACATAAATAGCAAACAGTCCCGGATAAGAAATAATAATATCTTCCTTGCTCTGGGCTGCCGGATCGCCATCAAACCCTGCCTGTACATCCTTTAACAACATCTGCTGTACATGCGGCAACCGGCTGATAAAGTATCGGCAGATTTCTTCTGCATTCTCCTCTGCCTGTTCCGGCGTCAGCCGGTCACATCCGGTTTCCTTTTGCCCTTCTCCATGGACGGTCTCACGATCAATAATGACCGTATTCTGATAAATCAGTGCAGTCACAATCTGTTCCTTCAACACCTCATAAATATGATTCAAATGAGAACCCACAAAATAATCCCCGACATAGGTTGCCAGATTCTCGTCTCCGAAATATCCCGGGAACATGATCCGTCGCAACTCCTTGATCAGATGAATGATCGTGTCCCGGCTCGGAAGATGAATCCCCTCCTTTGCCATCAGTACATCATGGCTCTCATAATTATGTGTAATCTCTGCAACTGTATCCTGTATCTGTCTGATTGTTGTCTGATTCGTTTTCATTTTATCCATGCCTTTCTTTTCAATCCGTCTCCTTCTTATCCTTATTGTATGGAGCCGGCTCTGCTTTGTGACTCTTTCTCTCCATCCCTGACGAATAGCTTATGATTCCTTCCTGTCTGCGACCGGTCGATGCATCATATAGAAAGAAAATGTTGCCTTATCTACCAGTTGCTCCTTATCATCATAAAGGAATGCCTCATACTGGGAAACATGGATTCCCTGCCGGACCTCCTTCGCTTCACAGATAATATACTCCGTATCTATCGCCGGAAGAATATACTCCATATTGCCATCAATGGTGGATGAATAATTCCCATATGTACAGGCTGCCAGTCCGGCTGTAATATCCGCCAGCGAAAAAAGACATCCTCCGTGCACGGATCCATAAGGATTCAATACCTTATCCGACACCATCAGACGTCCTTTCACGTATCCCCGTTCGATTTCCAACATCTCAATCTGCAGGTTCTTCATATACTCGTTCTTTTCCACCATTTTCTCCAATGCCTTCTGTACATCCGGAGAAATAGGCGGCTTTACTTCTTCTATCCGTTTCTGCTCGTTCATTCTGATCCTCATTGTATATGTTTCATTTTCTTATGTCCTTAATATACAATAAACGATTTTAAATGTCTATACCGGAATCTTCTACTCTGCCTGAATCCTATGTTCAATAAAATCAAGCACTTCATCCCGGTCAATCCCGAGAGCCATGGCGAATTCACAGTAGAGATTCTCTTCTGCTACTTTCAGATACCGTGCATCCGTCGCAGTCACCTTCTGCCCCCGCTCTTCTCTTGCCTGCCTGCGAAGATACAGGGTCTTAATGATCCGGATCCAATCCGTACAATCATGATGCCTTAAGCACTCTTTGAACTTTTCTTCCCGCAGCTTATCATTCAACTCCGGAATCGTCTCTATCTCCGGAATCTTATCAATCAGTGCCTGTGCCTGCTCCTTTGTCAGAATCTTCCGCATCACAATCTTCTCATTATCAACCGGAATATAGACAACACTGCCTTTCGCATAGACCGGCTGTAGGATATAATACAGCCGGTCCGGATTTACATCCGGCACATCAATCGTTCCGATACTCTCAACGGTACAGATTCCATTATTCCCACATACAATATAGTCACCGATTTCAAACATTTCTCTTCCTCCTGTTCCTGCACTACCTTTAGTCTGCCCAATCTTTCCCAATCTTAAACAGACTGCTCCTGTCCCGTATCTTTACTCTGCTTTTAGTGTAACACTTTTTCTGTTAAAAAAGTAAGGACAGATTTACCTGCCGGATCATTTTTGTAAGAAATGTCAATATCGGTGCCTGCCTTTGTCGAAAATTTGCACAACGGCAGGAATTCTTTTAATGGATATATTTCTGTATGAAATTCACGATGATTCTTCTGGTCTCTTCTTCTGCTTCTCCTGTCTCAAACTGCCGCTCCGGATGCCACTGAAGTGCCAGCAGTTTCATTTTCTCGGAATAATATGCTTCAACCACATGATTTTCCTCATCGATTGCCATCGGCGTGAAGCATGGTGCCAGCCGGTCTTCAAAGATCACATCCTGATGAAAATTATTCACATAGATATCCCTGTTCTCTGTCAGCAGATGCACCCGGTGATCCTTACCTCTCGGCCGGTCTACCGGAAGCTCCGGATGATAGGATAATTTTCCTCCGTAAAGAACATTGATATACTGCATACCCCGGCAGGTCGCTATGATCGGAATCCCGTGTTCCACGCAATACCGTATCATCTTCGCCTCTGTCCGGTCCCGGTTCGGCTGCGTCTCTTCCTCATGCTCTCTGTCATACCATTTCGGGTCTAACGCTCCGCCGCCTACTACGATCAGCAGATCGATCTTATCATCAAACAATCGTTCAAAATTCTTCGTATGATTCGATACCGGCTTCGGTATGAAGCCCATAAGCTCATAAAACCGTATGTAAGCAGATTCCAGAATATCCGTTGGGTCACCATACTGATTGACGCCTTCTCTCTGGGTGATCAGAGCATGGAGATTATTATACTGGATTCCGGGCTGGATCGTTCCGTTCCTGCAATCCAGCTCCAGATAATCCAGCTTGGAAACCGTATCATATATCTTAGCTCCGCATCCGATTGCCGCCGGTATATCAAACTCCGCACAGCGGATTGCCATATGGGATGCCGCTCCGCCGTATTTGGTAATAAATCCCTTAATACGTTTCGTAAATATCCATTCATAGCCCGGATCTGCCTGCGGAACCACTATAATCTTTCCGTCAATATCCACATCTCGCTCTTCTTCGAGCAGCACTACTTCTCCGGCTACCCGCTTGCTGGTGATGAAATTCGGTCTCGCTTCATAGACCGGAATGATATCAATACTCATTGCCGAAAGAATCACTTCCGGAAGCAATACACTCCGATTCTTCCGGAAATCCATATGATTTTTCGCAATCACAGAAGCCCAGTGTTCCTTCAACTCCTCTGTTTCCATATCGCGGTCATACTGTTCGATATCTTCGATTGCAAGCCACGAAAGCTCATCTACGCGAAATCCCATCAGCCGTCCCAGCTTCTTGATCCATTCCAGCACAAGACTTAAGGACCGGGTAAATTCAAATTTAAAATACTCTCGCTGCTCGATCGCCGAAACCAGAAACTTCTGAAACACCTCTGCCGGTATCTGAATGTCATGTTCATCCAATGCCCGCTGCATCGGTTCCAGATTAAACTCAATATTCTTATTTGCCTTTGGCTGTTTGCTCTTCGCAGATACCGGGCGGAAATTCATCGCATCATACCGTTCCGTCCGAATATCGTAAGTACCGCTCCGCAGATGCCCGTACTTGGAATCAAATTCCTCCTTACTCATCTGCCCATTGGAATATGCCTCAAAATCCTCATTAAACTCTGTAGACACTGTCGAGATCGACTGCATAAACCGGTCCATCTCTGCCTGTTCATAATATCCGGCCTCTACCAGCGTCCGTAAGAAGGCTCTTGCCATAAATGCCATACGAGCCTGTCTGGCAAACTGCGGCGTTCCGTATTTCGTAATCGCTTCCAGCAGCCACTTCACGGTTTCGATCAATTCTTTGGGGCTATTACAATTCTCTCCGATCTTCTCTATCTCACTTCTGGTAAACTCCAACGTATTGATAGAGCTCTTATCCTGTGCCAGAATTACATTATGCTTAAAAATCGCATCCATCGTAAGCCGTTTAACTTCTGCTATGATCTGCGCCCGTTCTTCTTCTGTAAATCCATATTCCAGCAACCGCTTACTGTTCTCTCCGGTCATGAAATCATAACAGCTGAATACGATCTCGAACTCGATCTTATCATGCGCAGACAGATCCTGCTGCAACCGTTTATGATAATATGCGACCAGCTTCTTTGTTAATGTCTTCGGTAATGATTCCGGAATCAGGGAATAAAAAGAATAATTTAAATTGATATATGGTTTATTACCTATCTGGTACATCAGATCCTCATCCAGGGCACAGTATCCCAACTCCCGAATCCCTTCATTCCATGCCCGATGTGTAATAATCCTGCGATACAGAGAATAATCCAGAGTCCTAGGATTCGACCCGATGATCTCTGATGGATTCCAGAATGCCATATCGGATAATTTCATCGGTTATCCGGACAATACATCCGGTCGTTTCTGATATGCCTCCTTGATCCTGCGTTTACACAGATAAAAGGTAGTCTCATCCATCGGTGCCGTATGCAGATTCGCTGCTGCCAGCGGCCGCACCTGAAACAGAATAATCTCATCCGAATCGTTAATCGCGAACTCCATATCCAGCGGAATTCCCTCAATAATACTCTCCACTTCCCGGACTGCCGTAATCAGATTCTGCCACCGGATACTCAGTTGCTCCTGCTCCACATCTCTGGCGATCCACAGCATCTTTCCGCCACGTCCGCTGGTTACACTGTCCGTCGATCCATGGTCGTCATAATTCACCAGATAATACGGACGGTTTTCCCTTAAATCTCTGGTAAAGATAACACCACTGATGCAGACCCCGGTTGCCTGTCTCTGAATCAACACCTGTTCCTCTGCTGCCGATTCCATATCCTCTTCATAAGAATCTATTACTTCATCTACGGATTCCTCAATCTCCTGCAGGCTAGCCGAATCCACATCCAGAATACTCTTATAATGTCCCGCATTGGAGGATTTCAGACAATCCTCATGACTGGAAGAGCTTCGGACTACGATCCTGCAGCCGCCAAACCGCTCCCGTATCTCTCTGCATACCGATTCCTTATCTCTCCAGTAATCCTTCACCCGCAAAATATACATCCGCTCAATCTTTGCATGCGTGATCAGGTTTTTCATCGCATATAACGTATTTGCTTTCGTTGAAATGATCTCATTGGTTGCCTTCATAGGCTATGCTGCCTCCTATTCCAGAAATGTACTGATGATTATAATTATAACCCCTATTCCCGTTCCAAGTACAGATAATCCTTTCCGGCTGCTGTGAATCAAATGCGGAATCAGTTCAAATATAATAATATATAACAGCATACCCAATGCCAGACAGATCAGAATGCCTATTACAAAATCATTCAATACAGGACTGATCCATGCCATCAGCAGTCCGCCAAGAAATGTAGAACCGGCTGCTGCTCCCAGCACCAGGATTTTCTTTTTCCTACTATCCTTCTGAAGAGTTGAATAAATCAGCATTCCCATCGGGATATTATGCAGACCTACCCCAAGTGCCACCAAAGCGCCCACCTTTACAGACTCTGCCGTCAGACTGTAAACAGCCATTCCTTCTACGATATTATGAAGTACAATTGCAATTGCAGACATCACTCCGATATGAACCACATTCTCCTGCGTCTGCGTGTCCTCTTTTGTTCCTTCCTCATGATCCGGGATGAAATGATCCAATGCCTTTAATCCAAGAATTCCGACCAGCACTGCAATTCCTGCAAACAGCAGATTCTTTCCATGAAACGTCTCAAAAATCTCCGGAATCAGTTCTATCATTGCCAATGAACACATGGTTCCCAGCGCAATTGAAATAGAAAATTGTTCTATTACTTTACTTCCTCTCGCCAATCGTACGACCAGTACTCCGGCCAGAAGAAAAATTCCCAACAAAAATGTAATTAAAATGCCCATATTACTTTACCTCGTATACATATTATCAATTCTGATCCGATACAAGTATCACACGCAATCGGGCGAATGTCAAGATGCAATTGCAATTCATTTGCAATTATTTTTATCTTTTCTTACTCTTCCTCTTTCCGCTCATCCTTCTGCTTATCCTTATTTATTTCCTGTTCAACTTCTGTAATTGCCATCTCCGCCTGCTTTTTCTTCGTATAATGATTATAGAACCCGAGACCGGCACCGCTGATCAAAATCGTAATGCCAAACACCACTATCGCAAACAGATACTGTCTGGTCCCAATTGCATTTCCTCCTACGGTGGAGGTTATGATAGATGGAAGCTTTGCGATCGTAGTGATCACCAGCCAGGTCTTTACATCCATATCGGTCAGCCCGGCAAAATAACTCAATGCATCCTTTGGTGTCCCCGGTATGAAGAATAACAGGAATACCATGATATCCCGCTTCTTATGATCCTGCAGAAATTTTAATGACCGTATCTTTTCCATCGGTATAAAAACCTCTACCAGCTTCACTCCGAACTTCTTAACCAGAAGAAATACCAGCGTACCGCCGATCGTACTTCCCAGTACGCAGATGACGGTTCCCTCCACCGCACCAAATGCATATCCCGCAGCAATCTCAAACGGTTCTCCCGGAATGATCGCAACCACGATCTGAAAGACAACCATTCCTATATAAGCCAGCCGGCTTCCCAGCCAGTTCTCATCTACCCAGGCTCTTAATCGGTCGCTGTCAGATACAAACTGTATCAGCGGCTTTCCCACCAGCAGAAATACTATTACCGAAGCAGCCAACAGAACTGCAACAATTATGATTGATATAATACGTTTTCTTTTTATGCTCCTATCCATTTTGTTGTCCTCAATTCTTTCCAGCCTACTAGGTAGTATAGCACAACCTGTCAAAACTTCTTCTTTCATAATTCTGAATTTTCATGAAATAATTTCGACAAAGGTCGTAAACACACACAGACACATGTTTGAGTATATTCTCCGCATGCATAAAATAAAAGACAGAAGCACCACCGATGTTTCTGCCTTTTCCCATTTCATATTTTCTAAAGTCCTGTTTCCCGTCCAAGACTCCCTCAACACCTTTTCACTCCGTTGTTTCCCAAATCCTATCTTTCGCCCAGCTCATGTCACATATGAAGTAGTCTGTCGGATCAGTTAACACTCCCTCTTCCCGGCTCACCACCGATGAGTCCTCTGTGAAACATTTCCGCATCTACTGTCATATACCTCATTGACTCAGAAAACGCCTTTTTTAGACATATTTAGTGTACTATTTCTTTCCGCCTTTTCCAAGCTTTTAAAACTATTCTAATCTTTTGTAATTAAAAAAAGTTTTTAAAACGAATATTAAAAGAAGCATAGACATTTATTGTAAAATCATGGTATTATGTTACAAGGTATGAAATATACTTCAATAAACTATATTTAGGGAGTGAACGTGGCTCATATGTATTCTGTAATTATTGTTGAAGACGACCCAATGGTGGCCGCAATTAATCTTAAATATACACAAATGAATTCAAATCTTGAAGTAGTTGGACAGTTCACAAACGGCAAGGATGCTCTTGATTTTCTGGAAACACATGATGCAGATTTGGCAATTGTGGACTTATATATGCCGGTTATGAACGGTGTTGATTTTATGCAGGAGCTCAGAAACCGTAAGCATCCCATTGATCTTATCGTTGTCACCGCCGCCAATGATGCAGATCATATCCGTCGGTTATTATCCTTAGGCGTTATTGAATATCTGATCAAGCCATATGAATATGATCGATTCAATCAGGCTCTTTCTACTTTTCTGGAATACAAAGAAAATCTTGCATCCGAACAGCATCTGACCCAGCATCAATTAGATCAGCTTCTCCGCCGGAACAATACAGAATTAAATACTTCTGAAGCATTGGGTAAAGGACTCCAGCAGAAGACTCTGGATCTGATCATGAACTATATGAAAGAACATATCGGCGAAGGATTGACCAGTGAACGTTTATCTACAGATACCAATCTGTCCCGTGTAACAATCCGCCGTTACATGAATTATCTCCTTGAAAAGGAAATCATCACCAGTGAAATCGACTACTCTACCGGTGGTCGTCCTTCTATTATTTATCATTACCATGGCTAAAAGACCTGAAACATTCCGGGGCATTCTGCTCCTCCTGTTTCAGGTCTTTCGTTTATCCGGACAACTCCGTCTGATACTTTCTTTTATTTGGTGCCGAAAATACGATCCCCCGCATCTCCGAGTCCCGGACAGATATATGCCTGTTCATTCAGACATCGATCCAGATGTCCGACATAGATCTGTACGTCCGGATGTGCTTCCATCAACCGGTTCAAGCCCTCCGGTGCTGCGATAATGCACATGAACTTAATATTTTTTCCACCATGCTCTTTGACGAAATTAATTGCATCCACAGCAGAACCGCCGGTTGCCAGCATAGGGTCTACAATTACGATCGTTCTCTGTTCGATTGGATCCGGCAGCTTGCAATAATACTCATGCGGCTCATGGGTTTCCGGATCCCGGTACAGACCGATATGTCCGACCTTTGCAGTCGGAACCAATGCCAGAATACCGTTTACCATACCGAGTCCCGCACGCAGGATAGGAACCACCGCCAGCTTCTTACCGGATATCATCGGTGTCATGCAGGTCTCGATCGGAGTCTCCACCTCTACCATTTCTGTCGGCAGATCCCGCAGTGCTTCATATCCCATCAGCATTGCGATTTCTTCTACCAGTTTTCGGAATTCATTCGTACCTGTCCGCTTATCACGAATCATTGAAATCTTGTGCTGAATCAGCGGATGCCCCATAATAGTATAATTTGCCATCTTGTAACCTCCTGTTATTCTATAAGCTTTCTACTTCTTCTCCGGCATCAAACACATAGTCCTTACCCGGAAGCACTGCGTTCAATGCAATACCAATAACTGCCGCAACTGCAAGACCTGTCAGGCTGATGGTTACCTCACCGATCGTAAAGCTGATCGCTCCTGCAGCATTCACATATTTAATACCGATTGCCAGCACCAGAATCAGAGCTGCAATGATAACATTTCTGCTCTTAGAGAAATCCACCTGATTTTCCACCAGATTTCTGACACCGACTGCTGAGATCATACCATATAATACCAGAGACACACCACCGATGGTTGCGGTCGGCATAGAGCTGACAACTGCGGCAAACTTCGGTGAGAACGAGAATATGATCGCCAGATATGCTGCGATTCGCACGACCCTAGGATCAAATACCTTGGTCAGAGATAACACACCTGTATTCTCACCATAGGTTGTGTTGGCCGGTGCTCCGAACAGAGAAGCCAGAAATGTAGCTGCACCGTCTCCAAGCAGTGTTCTGTGAAGTCCCGGATCCTTAATATAATTCTTACCAACGGTAGATGAGATTGCACAAATATCACCGATATGTTCTACCATGGTTGCCAGTGCGATCGGCATGATCGTAATGATTGCATTGATCAGCAGACCGGAATCTGGATGCTGGAAGATAGAAAATACGGTATCACTGCCCTGGAACGGAAGTCCGATCCATGCGGCATCCCGGACTGCAGTAAAGTCGACATCCTGTCTTAAAATACCGACTGCATAAGAACCAAGCACACCCAGAATGATCGGGATGATCTTAATCATTCCCTTGCCACAGATATTACATACTACTACGATCACGATTGCTACGATTGCTACCAGCCAGTCTGCAGAACAGTTTGAGATTGCAGATGATGACAGGGTCAGACCAATGGCAATAATGATCGGACCGGTAACGATCGGCGGGAAGAACTTCATAACACGTTCTACACTGAACGCCTTGATCAGTCAGGCCAGAACAAAATATAACAATGCAGAGCAGGCAACACCTGCACATGCGTACGGCAGCAGTTCCTTTTCACCGTTCGGGGCGATTGCTGCATACCCCGCCAGATATGCGAAGGAAGAACCGAGGAATGCCGGTACCTTTCCTTTCGTCAAAAAATGGAACAACAATGTTCCCAAGCCTGCAAATAACAATGTTGATGAAACACTCAGTCCGGTCAATGCCGGCACCAGCACCGTAGCACCAAACATTGCAAACATATGCTGGAATCCCAGTATCATCATCTTCGGCACTCCGAAGGTTCTGGCATCATAAACCGCCTCGTTCATATTCTGTTTCATAGCCTTTCGCTACCTCCTCATTTTTCTATCTGACAGTATACACTATTTTTCGGAATTTGTAACCGCATTCCTATATTTATTTTCATTTATGACTGGCTTATTTAGAAAAGCACCGGGACTTACCTCCCGGTGCCTGTTCTGAACGGCTCTTATACCTCTTTCATGCTCAAATCATTCAATAACTGCATCTTCATCTCATAATAATCCGGTGTCATATCCAGATAATGCAGATGCGGATATTCAAACCGCTGCTCCTCTTCCCAGATCTCCTCTGACAACTGCCGCTTGACATATGCAGCAATCTCATCCAGTGTCGGCATATCATATACCAGCTCACCGTTCCGGATAATCTGCTTCTGCAGCTCGATTGCCCGGCAGTTCTCGAAGTACCGGTTCTTCCATGGCTTGGTCGGATCCACATAACGGAATGGCCGGCTCATATCTACTACTTCATCCGCCTTGGCGATCATATCCGCAATCGCTCTTCCTTCCTCATCAATGATCCGGTATACCTTCTTACGTCCCGGATTCGTGATTTTCTCCACATTCTCGGATATCTTAATCCGTGGCACAAATTCTCCCGGCTTCTCCTCCACTGCAGAAATCTTATATACCGCACCAAATACCGGTTCTGACTTTGCTGTGATCAGACGCTCTCCGACACCAAAGCTGTCCACACAGCCACCCTGTCCCAGAATAGAAGTGATCGTAAACTCATCCAGACTGTTGGAAATAATGATCTTACAGTCCTCAAGACCTGCCTTGTCCAGCATCTTGCGGGCCTTCTTGGTCAGATATGCCAGGTCGCCGCTGTCGATCCGGATTCCCTTTAACCGTTTTCCCATCGGTGCCAAAACTTCTTTTGCTACCCGGATCGCATTCGGAATACCGCTTCGCAGTACGTCATATGTGTCAACTAAGAGTACCGTGGCATCCGGATAGGTCTCCGCATATTTCTTAAATGCTTCAAACTCATCCCGGTAGAACATGACAAAGCTGTGTGCCATAGTTCCGCTGATTGGGATTCCAAACATCTGCCCGGCCAATACAGTTGCTGTGCTGCTGGCGCCTCCGATATAAGCGGCTCTCGCACCATAAACGGCAGCATCCATATTATGTGCCCGTCTGGCACCGAAATCCGATACGCCCCGATCTCCGGCAGCATATACGATTCTTCTGGTCTTTGTGGCGATCAGTGACTGATGATTGATCTGCAGTAATATCGCAGTCTCAACCAGCTGTGCATCGATCAGCGGTGCCACAACTGTCAGACACGGCTCGTTCGGATACATGATAGTTCCTTCCGGGAATGCATAAATATCACCGGTAAACTTAAAATCCGCCAGATATTCTAAGAATTCCTCCGCAAACAGATTCCGGCTCCGCAGATATGCAATATCTTCCTCCTCAAAATGCAGGTTCTGCACATACTCTACTACCTGTTCCAGTCCGGTAAAGATTGCAAATCCTCCATTATCCGGATTCTTTCTGTAAAATACATCAAATGCGACCCGGACATCCTTATCCTTGTCCAGGAAATAGCCGTTACTCATGGTTAGCTCATAAAAATCCATAACCATTGTCAGATTTCGTTCCATGTTCTGTGTTTTTTTCATCTTATACTCCTTCTTGCGTGCTTCTTTCTATCTCTAATATTCTTTTTACTATTATCTATCCTGCTCTCAGCTGCCTATCGGCTCCGCCTGCCGGAACCGGTATAATTCCGGACTTCGTTTCGTACCCTCCTGTACCTTCTTCGCTCCGGTTGCTTCCACATAAGCACTGATCTTCCGGCGGAAATTTGCCTTATATAACGGTTTTCCTAAAACAGTTTCATATAATCGCTGCAGCTCCGGCAACGTAAATTCCTCCGGCATCAGTCCGAACAGGACATTGGTATACTCTGCCTTATTCCGCAATCTGTATAACCCCATCTGAATCGCCTGTTCATGATCGAATGCAATCCCGGCATCTGCTCCCTTATGTGCCAGCTCCTGCACACTGGAAACGCCGCCGATGCTCATTGGAATCCGGGAAATCTGATATGATAACCGGTCTCCCTGCTCTCCTTCCAGAAGCACCTGAGTCTCCTTCTGTCTGACAGTAAACCACTCCGCATCCATCGCATTATCTCCGGCGTGAACCTCCACTGCCTGCTGCTGAACCAGTGCCATATAGGCAACAGAAATCACTCTTGTTCTCGGATCTCTGTGTACCTCTCCGAATGTATACAGCTGCTCCATATAAATATCCTGCATTCCGGTCTCTTCCTGCAGCTCCCGTCTGGCCGCCTCATCTAATGATTCGTTTATCTCCACAAATCCACCGGGCAATGCCCAGTTGTGCATATATGGATGATTCTTTCTGCGAATCAGAAGAAGTTTCAACGCATCCAGCTTCTCATTCACTGCAAAAACCAGAATATCAACCGTTATGGAAGGGCATTCCTTTTTTATTTCTTCCAATTGTATTCCTCTTTCCATAAAGTAGTAGTTTGATACTTTTTGTCAGAATATCATATTGTATTATCTTTGTAAAGTTATTTCTACTAAAGTTATGTCTTTTAAAATATAATGCGTGTTTTTTCTGTGACATCTCTTGATTTATATATTAGAGGAATATATAGTATACTAAGTAGGGATTTATTTTCCTTTTCAATCATTGTATAATCATAGCATATACGGTTTAAACCCGTTACTTCTATAATAATACAAGTCACATTAAGGAGTGTTTGAAATGGATGATTTTTATGCAAACCTTGGAAAGAAAGTAAAAGAACTGCGAATTGAAAACGGATTAACTCAGAACGAGGTCGCAAAAGCATTAAATGTTACCCCGGGATATATCAGTAATGTTGAAAACAATCGAAGCGCTATGACACTGCGTCTGCTCATGTATTATGCAGAGCTGACACATGTTTCACTGGATGCCCTGATCGGCAGCATCGATTCCCGTTATGAATCAACCGCTTTAGATTATGAGCTGGCTGATCTGACACAGAAGCTCTCTGATGATGATAAACGGAAACTGGTAAAGACCCTTAAGATCTGGGCCCGGAAATAAGGAGATATATTATGAGTAAGAAAACACCAAAAACAAATGAACCGGAACATAAGAAGACGAAATATGACCTGAAAATGGAAGCCCGCCGTAAGGCAGAGAAGAAAGACAAGATCACTTCTACCATTTTCCGTACCGTCTGCATCACCCTGCTGGCAGCGATCGTCCTTACCGCAGGATATTTCAGTGTCAGCATGATCGTGGATATTGTAAATGCCAACAATAAGCCATATGTAACAGTCGGCGACCACTCCTTATCACAGGTAGAATATGATTACTATTTCAACAGTACCGTATCCAATTATCTGAATACATATTCCTCCTTCCTTTCCTATATGGGACTGGATACTTCTGTACCATATGACGAACAGCAGTATTCTGAGGATATGACATGGCAGGAGTATTTTGAGCAGTCTACCGTTGATCAGATGAAGCGGGAATTTGCATTGCTGGATGATGCTGCAAAAAATGGATTTGAGTATGATACTACAGATGACTACAACTCATTCCTGGAACAGGCCAAGAGCGCTGCCGATACTGATAAGGTCAGTCTTCAGGCTTACTATAAAACCATGTTTGGTCAGTATGCAACTGCCAAAAACGTTAAAGACTACATCCGGAATACTTACATTGCCAATGCTTACTATCAGACGCTTTTGGAAGACAACAAGCCATCCGATGATGAGGTTACTTCCCATTATAATGACAACAAGGCTGATTATGATCAGTTCGCTTATTATTCATTCTCTTTCGCCTCTTCCGATTATGAAGACAGTTCCGAATCGATCGAAGCTATGGCAGAAGAAATGAAAGAAAAAGCAGCGGCCGGTAAGGATTTTGAGACCTTATGTAAGGAATATGCACCGGATTCCAAAAAAGACACCTACGGTGCAGAAGACGGTTCCGAAGCTTCCCTTACTCAGGGCGTAACCGGATCTACCCAGAACTCTGACTTCAGAAGCTGGCTGACCGATGAATCTCGCAAGGCCGGTGATACCGTAGTCATCAAGAATAATGACGGAAGCACCTATTACGTATTGAAATTCGTCAGCCGTACCTATGATGATTCCTGCAAGGATACCATTTCATCTTCTCTTGCTTCCGATGTGGTCGGCAAATATATCAACGGTCTGACAGAGGCCTATACCGTCACAGATTTAAGCGGCAACATTGGTTACCTCAATACAGAGGCTGATACCACGGATGCTTCTTCCGATTCTACAGAGGACGCTTCCACAGATAGCAGCTCCGAGCAATAAGCAATTATTATTTCACATATAAAAACCTCCGGATGTCCGGTTATGATACTTTCTCTTCAAGTATCTTCCCGGAATCCGGAGGTTTTCTTTTTCTTATCTCAAACCTTATTTTTAATATTGTAATATTGCTTTCTCACAATCACAAGTCCTTAAAACTCATTTCCCGGGAATCTTGGAATTGCATCAAAGCCCGGCTTCAGGTCTTCATCTGTCGGAATATAATCTGTCATCTGACCATCATGGAATTTCTCATATGCTACCATATCGAAATATCCGGTACCGGTCAGACCAAAGAGGATTGTCTTCTCCTCACCGGTTTCCTTGCACTTCAATGCTTCATCGATTGCCGCACGGATTGCATGACTGCTTTCCGGTGCCGGCAGGATACCCTCGGTTCTTGCGAACTGCTCTGCCGCCTCGAATACGGAAGTCTGCTCAACTGCAACAGCCTCCATATATCCATCATGGTAAAGCTGTGACAGAATGGAGCTCATACCATGGAACCGAAGTCCGCCTGCATGGTTTGCAGATGGGATAAATCCACTACCCAGTGTGTACATCTTGGCCAATGGACAGATCATTCCGGTATCACAGAAATCGTATGCGAACTTACCTCTGGTAAAGCTTGGGCAGGATGCAGGCTCTACTGCAATAAACCGATAATCAGCCTCTCCTCTTAACTTCTCACCCATGAACGGAGAGATCAGTCCGCCCAGATTCGAACCGCCGCCTGCGCATCCGATGATGATATCCGGCTTGATGCCATACTTATCCAATGCGGCCTTTGCCTCCAGACCGATTACGGACTGATGTAACAATACCTGATTTAATACACTGCCCAATACATAACGATAGCCTTCGTGTGTGGTTGCTACTTCAACAGCTTCTGAGATCGCACAGCCCAGACTTCCGGTTGTTCCCGGATGTGCCTGTAAGATCTTTCTTCCGACCTCTGTTGTCTCAGATGGTGACGGTGTTACACTGGCTCCGTAGGTTCTCATTACTTCACGACGGAATGGCTTCTGCTCGTAGGATACCTTAACCATATATACCTTACAGTCTAATCCGAAATAAGCACATGCCATGGAAAGTGCGGTTCCCCACTGGCCGGCTCCGGTCTCTGTCGTAACACCCTTTAAGCCCTGCTTCTTAGCGTAATATGCCTGTGCGATTGCGGAATTCAGCTTATGACTTCCGCTGGTATTATTACCCTCAAACTTATAGTAAATCTTAGCCGGTGTTCCCAGTGCTTTCTCCAGATGATATGCCCGCATAGTCGGTGATGGACGATAGGTTCTGTAATATTCCTGGATTTCTTCCGGAATATCAATATAAGCTGTTGTATCATCCAATTCCTGCTGAACCAGCTCTTTACAGAAGATCGGCTCTAATTCTTCCGGCTTCAATGGCTGATGGGTTGCCGGGTTTAACAACGGTGCCGGCTTTACCTTCATATCGGCACGTACGTTATACCATTGCTTTGGGATTTCTTCTTCGCTTAAATAAATTTTGTTTGGAATTCTTGTTTCACTCATGATGGATGCTCCTTTCGCTCGTGATCAGATTTTACAGGAATCTGATCCTTGGTATCTATTACTTCCGGGAAAGGATTTTTTAGAATCTGTTTTAAAATAAATAAAACCCTTATCCCACTATCTGCTGGGACAAGAGTTAACTCCTGCGGTGCCACCCTGCTTGATATCAATGACGATATCCACTCGCGATATACCTGCATATATCCGATTTGTTAACGGAGTCTCCTCTCCGTCTCACCTACCGCAAATGCTTTATCTGTTTTCCTGCATATCTTCCGGTTCGGTTCGCCCTCGAAAGCCCATTCCATTATGCTGCCATCTGCCGCAATCCCACCACCTGCGACTCTCTGTGAGATACATATCACATGTACTTCCTCTTTCTCAACGGTTTCTCTGCTAATTAGACTAGCACAGATTTCATATATCTGTCAAGCCTGTTTTTTACTTTCGGGTGAACGGTTACATAATCACAATTACTGACTGATTCTATAATACTGCAACTGACATTTTATTTTACGGTTGACTAAAAACCCTTGATTGTATATAATGTACTTGTTCATTAAGTACATTATATAGGGGTAAGGCGGTGAATTATGGAAATCATCATCAGTAATAATGCCAGCAAACCGATATATGAGCAGATCACATCACAGATTAAAGCTATGATAATGAGCGGCGAACTGCAGGCCGGAGACGCAATCCCCTCAATGCGAGCATTAGCAAAATCAATCCATGTAAGTGTCATTACTGTACAGAAAGCCTATGAAGATCTGCAAAGGGATGGTTTTATAGAAACCACAGTTGGCAGAGGTAGTTTTGTATCCGTTCAAAACAAAGAGTTTTATCAGGAAGAACAACAACGCATTGCCGAGGAACATTTACAGGCTGCCGCCGAAATTGGACGGACAAGCAATATTTCACTTGAAAAACTGACAGAGTTGTTGGCTCTGTTCTATCAGGAGGACGAATGATCATGGAAAATATTTTAGAATTACAGCAAGTTTCCAAGACTTTTCCCAAATCAAATTTCACACTGGAAAATGTGACGTTTTCCCTACCGTATGGGTCTATATTAGGATTTGTCGGAGAAAACGGTGCGGGAAAAACTACAACCATTGGTTGTATTCTAAATACAATCGCAAAAGACAGCGGAACGATAACACTGTTTGGACAGGAAATGCTGGAGGAAGACACAGGCTTGCGCGAAAGAATTGGTGTTGTCTATGACGGCGACAATTTTCCCACTTATTGGACGGCGAAACAATTATCCGAGATTATGAAGGGGTTTTATACCCAATGGGACAGTTCCCTGTTTCAGAAATATTTGGAGGATTTCCACCTGCCTGCAAATCAGAAAATCAAACATTACTCCAGAGGAATGACAATGAAGTTGGCAATTGCCACGGCACTGGCCCATCATCCGGAATTATTAATTTTGGACGAAGCAACCAGCGGCTTAGACCCAATCGTACGTGATGAAATGCTGGACGTCTTTCTGGAATTTGTACAGGAAGAAAATCACTCCATTCTGTTGTCTTCCCATATCACAAGCGATTTGGAAAAGGTTGCAGATTATATCACCTTTATTCATAATGGCAGACTTATTATGACCGCATCCAAAAATGATCTGGTATATAACTATGCGGTTATGCGTTGCAAAGAAAGTCAGTTTCTTGCAATAGATCCGAAAGATATCCTGGCCTATCGGAAACGTGATTTTCAAATCGATGTGCTGGTTTCTAATGGGAAAGAAGCGCAGAAAAAGTACAAGAATGTTGTAGTAGACCATACTTCTGTGGATGAAATCATGCTGTTACTGGTAAAGGGGGAACGGATATGAAAGGACTTTTGAGAAATAATTTTTATGCGACGCTCTCAAACACAAAGATTTTTGCCGCTATCATGCTTATATTGGAATGTGTTGTTGTTGCTATAGGAAATAAAATCCCATCACTGGTGATGGGTTATATGTTACTGACCATGATTGGTTTCTCCCTTAATTCGATTGCAAGTCTGCGAAAAGAGGGTGCTACCAAATGGAATAAATACAAACTTACCACACCTGTAACGAGGTCCGCCATTGTACAGAGTTATTTTTTGAGTCTTTTATTATGGTTGACTGTAGGAATGATTTTTGCAGGAATCGGAGTTGCTTTGTCAATTATGCTACATGGTTTTCTTTTTGACAGAAGCACAGATGTTTTCATGCTGTTTGTAGTAGGTGCTGGAATAAGCCTATTTATGGGAGCTATTTTCTTTCCACTGTTCTATATAGGCGGAGAAGAACGAAACGAAGTATTTTTAGGCATTAGTTTACTTGGTGGAACCGGACTTGTTATGGGACTTTCAGCTCTTATAAACACTTTATTTCCAGCCCCTATGACTACAACACAGATAATCTTGGGCGGTATCATTATTTTAGTATGCGCACTGCTTGTATTTGTTGCCTCCTGCCCTGTGACTACCTATCTCTATCGTAAAAAAATAGCAGGATCTACCTTCCTGTATCAAAAAAGCACAGAGCGGCCGGATCAGCTTCCGCGCCTGTCTCTGTGCCTTTTATTTTATCAGTTTCTAACGTTCCTCCCGGAAATACGGTACACCCAGGCTTTCCGGCGGCTGATTCTCCAGCTTGTTTCTCCGGCTACTCAGGATCAGGACAATAATAGTCAGCACATATGGTGCCATTTTTACCAGCTCCTGCGTCGCACGATTTAATCCCGGAATATAAATATTCAGGATATACAGCCCTCCGAACAGGATGGAACCGACGATTGCTCTTGCCGGACTCCAGAGGGCTAAGATAACCAGTGCGATCGCCAACCATCCACGGTCACCGAATCCGTTATTGGACCAGGTACCACCGAAATATTCCATAACATAATACAGACCACCCAGACCTGCGATCATGGCTCCGACTACCGTAGCCACATACTTATACTTGGAGGTTGAGATACCGGCTGCATCTGCTGTTGCCGGGCTCTCACCGACTGCCCGGAGATTTAATCCGACCTTGGTCTTCTTCAGAACATATGCCAGTACCAGTGAGATAATGATTGCCGTGTAGGTCAGAAATCCATAGGAGAACAATAACGGTCCGATCACCGGAATCTCGGAAAGCCCCGGAATCTGCTTCTGAAAGACAGCAGCGGTTGTCATAACGGAAATCTGTCCGACACCACCTGCAATCTTTGAGATAGAACCACCGAAGAAGTTACCAAACCCGATACCGAATGTGGTCAATGCCAGACCGACTACGTTCTGATTGGCACGCAGCGTAATTGTAAGGAAGCTGTAGATCAGGCCACCCAATGCGGATGCCACCAATGCGCAGATCACTGCAATTAATGCTCCGATCACTCCATTCGGCGTTGTCTGACTGTGTTCATAGAAGAACGCTCCCATCAGACCTGCGATACCGCCCATATACATAATACCCGGAATACCCAGATTCAGATTTCCGGATTTCTCTGTTACGATTTCTCCACTTGCTCCAAACAGGATCGCGATTCCCTGTGCAATTGCTTTCTGGATAAATGTCATTACAACTGTCATTTATGCTTCCTCCTTTCCACTCTTCCGCACCTTCAGCTGATAACGGATAAAGAACTCACAACCGATCAGGAAGAACAGAATAATACCTGTGATAATATCAGATGCATTCTCATTCAGACCAAACTGTGTTGCGATCTGAATGGAACCCTGCTGCATAAATACCAGAAGCAGTGAGACTGCCAGCATGGCAACCGGATTGAAGTTGGACATCCATGCAATGATAATGGCCGTAAAGCCTCTACCGCCTGCCGTACTGGTAGAAATCGTATGGCTGGCACCGCTGACAATGACCGAGCCTGCCAGTCCGCAGATAGCACCGGATACCATCATGGTACGGATAATAACCTTCTTTACATTGATACCTGCATATTTGGCTGTACTCTTACTCTCACCGACAACGGAGATCTCATATCCCTGCTTGGAATACTTCATATAAAGATAAACACCCAGTGTCATGACCGTTACGATCACAATATTCAGGAAATAATCGGTCCCGAACATCTTCGGGAACCATCCTGCCTTGCTTCCTGCATTAATGATTCCGACAGTATTGGAACCACTCGGATTCTCCCAGAACACGATCAGGAAGGTGATAAACTGCATCGCAACATAATTTAACATCAGTGTTACCAGGGTCTCATTGGTATTATATTTTGCCTTAAAGATAGCCGGGATCAATCCCCATAACAGACCTGCCAGTGCACTTCCAAGCAGGATCAGAATCAACAGTACCGCATTCGGTACCTTATCACCCAGATAGATCATCAGAGCTGCCGAAGCGGCACCGCCCATCAGAATCTGACCTTCCGCACCGATGTTCCAGAACTTCATCTTAAATGCCGGTGTCAGTCCGACTGCAACCAGAAGCAGAATCGCTGTCTCGCGGATCGTTACCCAGATCCGTCGGCTGCTTCCGACTGCACCGTCAATAATTCCCGCATATACCTGTAACGGATTCTGTCCGGTTACTGCGATGATCACAAAGGAGCAGACCACCAGAGCAAGTACGATTGCAATCAATCGTATTCCAAGGGCTTTCCCACGTGAAATGTTGTCCCGCTTTTTCATCCGCAGAAACGGTTCTTTTCCTGTATGTTTCATATCATTACTCATAATATTCCGTATCCTTTCTGCTTCCTGACATATACAGTCCCAGCTCATCCTTCGTCACGGTTCTTGCATTCACAATGCCGCTCACTTCTCCGGCATGCAGAATCAGAATCCTGTCACACAGCTCCAGCAGTACATCCAGATCCTCAATGACACAGATGACTGCCACACCTTCCCGCTTCTGCTCATTTAACAGATTATAAATCGCATAGGAAGAATTAATATCCAGTCCACGCACCGGATAGGATACGACCAGCACCTCCGGATGCTCTGCGATTTCTCGTCCGACCAGCACCTTCTGAACATTACCGCCGGAAAGTCTCCGGACCGGTGTATGTACGGATGGAGTCACAACATCCAGCTCTTTTACGATCTGTTCTGCCAGTTCTTTCGGTGCCTTTCGGTCTGCTACCGGTCCCTTTCCATTGTTATAGCTCCGGAGCAGCATATTATCGATCAGATCCATAGAACCTACCAGACCCATACCAAGTCGATCCTCCGGCACAAATGCAAAGGATAACTTCACATTCTTCTTCCGTCTGGTCTCCACATTCATATTTGAGATCACGGTTGCGGTTCCGTTGGAATCCTTATAGGTGATCGTGCCGTTCGCCACATTCTGCAGACCGGAAACCGCCTCCAGCAGTTCCTTCTGTCCGCTGCCGGATACACCGGCAATTCCGAGGATCTCACCGCTCTTTGCATGGAAGCTTACATGCTTTACGACCTCCACGCCTTCCCGGTTATATACGGAGATGTCCTTTACCTCCAGACGTTCCTCCTGATTCTCAGGGTCATCCCGTTCAATATTTAACTCTACCTTCTGACCAACCATCATTTCCGTTAAGGACTGTGCGGTCGCATCCTTCGTCGCAACGGTTCCGATATCCTTACCCTTTCTGAGTACCGCTACCCGGTCTGAGATCTCCAGCACCTCATTTAACTTATGGGTAATGATAATAATGGATTTGCCCGCCTTCTTCATGTTCCGCAGGATATCAAACAGCTTCTCTGTCTCCTGTGGGGTCAGTACCGCCGTCGGTTCGTCAAGGATCAGAATCTCTGCGCCGCGATACAACACCTTCATGATCTCCACCGTCTGCTTCTGCGAGACAGTCATATCATAGATCTTCTGCTCCGGATTCAGCTCAAATCCGTACTGTGCTGCCAGTGCCTCCACTTCCCGATTCTTCTCGGCAAGATTCATTCTGCCCTGCTCCTTCAGCCCCAGAATGATGTTCTCCGTCGCCGTAAAAATCGGAATCAGCTTAAAATGCTGATGGATCATTCCGATTCCCAGATCAAAGGAATCCCTTGGAGAACGGATGGTTACCGGCTGCCCATTTACCAGAATCTGTCCCTGATCCGGAAAATAAATACCGGAGAGCATATTCATCAATGTTGTCTTACCACTGCCATTCTCTCCTAAGATTGCTAATATTTCTCCTTTTTTTAATGTTAAGTTCACGTTATCATTCGCAATGACCTCGCCAAAGGTCTTGGTTACGTTCCTTAACTCAATTGCATAACCTTCCACAGACTGTCCTCCTAAACTTACTCCTTGCGTCCTGGTGATCAACCCTGCCCCGCGCAGTTCTCAGCACCGACATCCCTATTATATAAAATACGGAGCCATTTTCATAGCTCCGTATTGAAATTTCAGCTTCTTTGCTGACTTATTATTCTGTAATTGATGTAATACCATCAATAATAATTGCAAAAGAAGGTGCTGATGCCAGCTCTGACTCATGGAAATATCCATCGGATACATAGTCTGCATAATCAGCATACTCGCCGCCCTCTGCAATTGCATCCTCTAAGGACTTACCGCCAACGGTAAATGTGGATGTATCAAATACATGTAAAGAACCGTCAATAATCTGATCCTCTACTTCCTTTACCTTCTCTGCAGTACCCTCTGCAACTACCTTATCATTTAACTCAGTAAGCTTATCTGCGCCCTCTGCAAATCCACGGCACCAGTCTGTTTCGATCTCTTCGCCATCCATTGCGCACTTTACTGCATATGTATAATATACAGACCAGTCAATGGATGCGGATGTCAGAGCAGTGTTCGGTGCTACGGAAATCATGGATACGTTGTAACCAACACAAGGAACACCGGCAGCTTCACATGCGGAAGGAGCACCGGTTGTATCTGCATGCTGGCTGATCAGTACACAGCCATCTGCGATCAGTGCATTGGCAACCTCTGCCTCTGCAGACATATCAGCCCAGCTGTTTGTATATTTTACTTCCATGGTAGCAGACGGACATACGCTCCGGATACCCAGGAAGAATGATGTAAATCCTGAAATAACCTCTGCATATGGATAAGCGCCTACGTAACCAACCTTACACTTATCCTCTGTAATAGTACCGTTATCGATCATCTCATTTAACTTCAGACCGGCTACAACACCTGATACATAACGTGATTCATAAATGTTTGTGAAATAGTTATGCATGTTTGGCAGACCGGATGATGCTGCCTGATAACCGGTTGCATGACAGAACTGGATGTCCGGATACTCGGTTGCTGCCTGGATCACATAAGACTCCTGACCAAAGCTGTTTGCAAAAATAATATCACAGCCCTGCTCTGCTAAATCGACTGCTGCATCATATGCAGACTCATCTTCCGGAATGTTTGTCTTCTCGATCACCTGACTGTCATCCAGACCAAGGTTCTCCATCATTCCGTCAATACCTGCCATATGTGCTGCGGTATATCCCTCATTCTCATCTCCAATGTACATAATACCTACCTTGAAGTCAGAATCCGCTGCACCGTTTCCGTCTGCAGAAGACGAACCGTCTGATGCCTGAGCACCACAACCTGTCATCATACCAACTGCCATAACAGCTGTTAAAATGATACTTAAAGCTTTCTTTTTCATTTTATCCTCCTTCTCAACTAAAAAGAAGCTGGCAACCTTGTCGATTCCCAACTTCTTCGTTGACTCAAATCACAGTTAAGATACTATGGCATCCCACCGGATTTGTCAATATTTTTTCGTTGATTTCTTTCATTTTTCTGTCACTATTTACAACATATGACAGAATTATGCAATACTTTCCCGAATACTACTGACGCACCTTAATATGTGTCTCGCGTAACTGCTGCTCAGTCACCTCACCCGGAGCTCCACACATCAGATCCTGTGCATTACCATTCATAGGGAAGGCAATGACCTCACGGATATTCTCTTCATTTCTTAATAGCATGATCATACGGTCAATTCCGGGTGCCATACCTGCATGCGGTGGTGCACCGAACTGGAATGCGTTATACAGGGCACCGAATTTCTGCTTTAAGTCTTCCTCTGTATAGCCTGCGATTTCAAATGCCTTTACCATAACCTGCATGTCATGATTCCGGACTGCACCGGATGACAGCTCAATACCGTTACATACAATATCGTACTGATATGCCAGAATCTCTTCCGGATTCTTGGTATTCAGTGCTTCCAGTCCGCCCTGTGGCATAGAGAACGGATTATGGGTAAAGATCATCTTCTTCTCTTCCTTATCATACTCGTACATCGGGAAGTCATTAACATAGCAGAAACGATATGCATTCTTCTCAATCAGATCCAGGCGTGCACCCAGCTCGTTACGGATCTGTCCGGCATAATTTGCCGCACGTTCCTCATTATCTGCGATAAAGAAGATTGTATCACCTGCCTGCAGACCTGCCAGCTCTGCAATCTCGGTCTTCATATCATCCGGGATAAACTTATCAATCGGTCCCTTGTAGCTCATGTCTTCCAGAATCTCCAGATAGCCAAGTCCACCCATTCCGATTCCGGTTGCGAACTTCAACAGCTTCTCATGCTGTCCCTTAGACAACTTTGCATGCACATTGATTGCACGTACAGTCTTGCCATGGAATGGCTTAAAGGTACATCTCTGGAAGAAATCGGTTACATCAATGATACGCAGCGGATTCCGAAGATCCGGCTTATCAGAACCGAACTCCAACATTGCCTGCTTATAGCTGATGATCGGATATGGTGCTTCCGTAACCGTGTATCCTTCCGGCGCAAACTTCTTAAAGGTCTCAGATAATACTTCCTCACCTACCCGGAATACATCCTCCTGAGTAGCAAAGCTCATCTCAAAGTCTAACTGATAAAACTCTCCCGGTGAACGGTCCGCTCTTGCATCCTCATCACGGAAACAAGGCGCAATCTGGAAATATTTATCAAATCCGGATACCATCAGCAGCTGCTTATACTGCTGTGGTGCCTGTGGTAATGCATAGAACTTCCCCTTGAATTTTCTGGATGGCACGATATAATCTCTGGCGCCCTCCGGAGACGATGCACACAGGATCGGAGTCTGGATCTCCAGGAATCCCATCTCTGTCATCTTTTCCCGTAAGAAGCTGATGACCTTGGAACGGAAAATAATGTTGTCCTTTACCTTTTTATTTCTTAAATCCAGATACCGATACTTCAGACGGACATCCTCACGGATCTCCTTTGATGTCATGATTTCAAACGGAATCTGCTTATATACCTTACCAAGTACGGTCACGGTGTGTGCCTCTAACTCAATGGTTCCGGTCTCGATATTCGGATTATAGGTCTCCTCATCCCGGTGCTCCATAACGCCTTCAATGGATACGCAGTCTTCCTTTACGATTCCTTCCAGCAAAGTAGTGTCACGCATAACGACCTGCAATACACCATACATATCACGCAAATCGATGAAAGATACACCACCATGGTCACGGATATTCTCTACCCAGCCTGCTACTTTTACGGTTGATCCCACATCGGATTCTGTAATCTCATTAATGGTTCTGTCACGATAAATGTTTACAATACTCATGTTACTCTCCTTTTCTCTTTTTACTTATGCTCCGGCTAAGAGCATTTAAACGCAAAAGTTCGCCCTGAACTTTTGGTTCAGGACGAACAGAAATCTCTATCTACTGTCCGCGGTACCACCTGATTTACTGCCTGCGCAGTCCCTCATGGCTTCTAAAGCATGCCTTGCATTGCTTTCTCACCGACTGTTTGTCGCACAGCTACGGCTTCCCTACTATCCTGCCTGTCGGAATCTGCCCGGTGCAGACTCTGACCGATCCGGCCATCTATTCTGTTCTGTCAGAATCTCCGGCCTCAGAGTTCAGGTTGCGGCTGGTAAAGTGTTATTCACACCGATTCATTCTGTGGAGCTTCCACCGTTCTCCACTCTCTGCAAGCGATAATCGGGCTACTTCTCTTCGTCATTGCCTATATTTCATTATTATATATCAGGCCTTTTCTTTATGTCAAGTATCGGTTTTTCCACTACATTGTGGACAGTCAGCACCCGATCCTTCACATGAAACCAGATATCCTGTTCGCCAAACAGCATCCGGTATTCCTTATCCACAGCTTCCTGTGTTCCCGGCCGCGGATCCTGCTTTAACAGTTCAATGACCGTCCGGTGCTGTTCTTCCGGAATCCTCGCCAGCAGCTCCTCCGGAAACTCTACCTCCAGTCCGTAATCAAAGACATCCCCGGCAAATCCATCCACCGCATCCGGATGACTGTCTGTAAACGCCAGATATGGCTTGATATCATAGATTGGAGTGCCGTTTAATAAATCTGCACCGGATACATATAAGACCGGTCCAAGCTTTTCATCCATCTCGATCCGTTCCAGTTTTACCGAGGACAGACCGATCGGATTCGGACGAAACGGTGACCGGCTGGCAAAAACGCCCACCTTCTTCTTTCCACCCAAACGGGGCGGTGCCACGGTTGCCGACCAGTTCTCTCGTCCGGCCTTTGAAAACTGCCATAAAAGCCAAATATGAGAGAAGCCCTCCAGTCCGCGCACTGCTTCCGGCTGTCGAAACTCCGGTTCAAAAACAATTCTTCCGGTTAACGTTTCCACCAGACCGCTCTGTCTCGGAATCCCGAACTTCGCCGGGAATTCCGTTTCGATATGCGCAATGACCTTCCATGTTGCTTCTCTCATACTCATTTCTTATAAACCAAATGATTTTACGATCGCCTTAAACTCCGGACATCCGGCAAATGCCTTCAGAACGCTCTTCCGGCTTTCACCCTTATTCAACCGGTCGATCCAGTAATTCAGACCGCCCTGATCAGCCTCACGTCCCATGAATGTACGATATAAAACCTTAACATACTCCTTATTATTTAACTTCTTGTTTGTAAACTCCGGTGCAAAGAAGAACATCTCTGCCACCTGAACGGCTGTCTTTCTTCCTGCCTTGATCTCACCGACCCAATATTTCAGGCCTGCCGGCTCCGGATCTCTGCCCAATGCCTTTGTATAAATTCTTGCTACATAGCTCTCTACAGAGTCTGCATAGACATTGATCCTGCAGGTTACCTTCTTACCGCTTCCATCCTTTGCCTTGGCTGTGATCGTGACCGTACCGGTTCCGACTGCCTTTACCAGACCATTGGAAGTAACGGTTGCTATCTTTTTATTGCTGCTGGTCCAGGTCACTGCCTTGTTCGTTGCATTGCTTGGTGTTACGGTAACCTTCAACTGTACGGTTTTACCCTTTAACAGGTCTACCGATGTCTTATTGATTTTAAGCTTGGTTACCTTCACCGGCGGATTCTTTACTGTAATCTTGCAGGCAGCACTCTTTCCGCTTCCATCTGCCGCCGTACAGGTAATCGTAGCTGTTCCGGCCGCTTTGGCTGTAACCTTACCATTGCTGTCTACGGTTGCTATCTTTGTATTTGATGACTTCCATGTAACCTTTTTATTCGTAGCGTTTGTCGGTGTTACCGTTGCCGTTAAGGTTAAGGTCTTACCCTTTACCACACTTGCGGTTGTCTTATTCAAAGTAACCCTCGTTACCTTAATGACCGGATTGGTTACCGTGATCTTGCAGGTAGCCTTCACTCCGCTGTCATCAGCTGCTGTCGCCGTGATGGTCGCTGTTCCGGCTGCCACTGCTGTGACTACACCATCGGTGCTGACTGTTGCTACATTTTTATTACTGGTTGTCCATTTTATCGTTTTATCGGTTGCTGTATCCGGTGTTACCGTTGCTGTCAATGCTACGGTCTTGCCCTTTACTACACTTGCGGTTGTCTTATTTAATGTGATACCGGTTACCTTGACGGTCGGCACCATTACCTGTACCGTACAGCTTGCAGAGATGCCGCTGTCATCTTTCGCAGTTGCGGTAATGACGGTCGTTCCTGCTTTTATAGCTGTAACCTTTCCGGTTGGGTCAACGGTTGCTACTCCTTCTACACTACTGTTCCAGGTCAAACTCTGATTCGTTGCATCTGTCGGAAGCACCGTTGCTGTTAACTGCAGTTCTTTCCCCTCAATTAAGCTGGCCCTTGTCTGACTCAATTGGATCTGCGTTACCTTTATAACCGGAACGGTACGCTCTGTTACCGTCACCTTACAGGTTGCCTGTGCGCCACCCTTATCGGCAGCCGTTACGGTAATTGTTGCTTCTCCCGGATTTTTTGCAGTTACATTTCCATTCTCATCAACGGTTGCTACCCATGTATTCTTGCTTTCCCATTTCAGTGCCTTATTTGTCGCATTTGCCGGTGTGATGTTGGTCACACTCAGCTGCTTCACATCCTCGGTCTGCATGGCTAATGTCGATGCACTTAATGTAATACCGGATACCTTAATATCTGTTACATTCACCTGACAGGTAGCTGTTTTGCCGCTGCCGTCCTGCGCCGTTACGGTAATGACTGCATAGCCTTCCTTCTTCGCTGTGACCTTTCCTGTCTGATCTACTTCCGCGACATCCTGATCATTACTGCTCCATGTCACCTTACTATTCGTCGCATCGGTCGGCAGTACCTTTGCAGTCAACTGCTCTGTCGCTCCGGTTTTTATATTTAATGTTGTTTTGTTTAATGTAATGCCTGTTACCTTGATATCCGTTACGTTTACCCAGCAGGTCGCTGTTACACCACTGCCATCCTTTGCTGTTACAGTGATTGTAGCATTTCCCACACTCTTGGCTGTAATGTTTCCGCTCTGATCAACACTCGCCACCTTCGGTGCGCTGCTGCTCCAGGTTACTTCCCTGTTATCTGCATTAGTCGGTGTTACCGTTGCTGTTATCTTTTTTGTGTAGCCAACCTTCGTCAGCAGAGTGCTTGCACTCAATGAAATCTTTGTAACCTTAATGACCTTTTTGGTAACCGTTACCGTAAAGGTCGCTGATTTATTACTGCCGTCATTTGCCTTTGCAGTGATCACGGCTGTACCGGCCGCCACACCGGTTACCAGTCCTGTGGTACTTACCTGTGCGATTCCGGTACTGTTGCTGCTCCATGTGACACTTGTATCACTTGCATTGGATGGTGATACCTTTGCGGTCAATTGCAGGGTATCTCCTGCATTTACAGTATCGCTGCCATTTGCGGATGTAATACTTACTCCGGTCACCGGCTGCTTTACCGTCACATTCACGCTCTTTTCCAGTAACGGAGTTGTCGCTGATGCCGATGCATAGACCGACATCTTAACCGTGGCACTTCCCTTCGCTTTCAGCGATACAGTACCATTAGAATCAATACTTGCTACATTTCCATTCGTGGAAGTGAACTTCACGGTATTGCCGGATATTTCCTTTATCTTAGTCGGAGTCGCATTTGCAGAGGTCACTCCAAAGGAATTCACCACAGATTTAAATACAGTCTGCGTCGTACCGGCATTTCCGGTAATGGAAGCTGTCGAATTAATCGTCTTAATATTCGATGGTACGGAAATCGTATAGCTGACTGCGTTCTCTGATTTTCCCTTCGGGGCGATCGTTACTGTCGTTGTTCCGTACTTTAAGCTCTTGATCGCAATCGTTTTCGCTGATGTATCCGGAGTCACTGTAGCAACTGCCGAATTCGCAACCGTAATATCCAGATCATTACCGGATACTGAGGTCTCTGTACCGGAAGAATTCACAAATACATAAGGATATGTCTGTGTTGTCTGACCCTTCGATGCATCGAATGTGATCGTATTTGCGATTGCTTTTCCGGTGCCGGAATCACGCAATTCTACGCGAGTACCGGAATCGGTGACGGTAACGGTGATTTTAGCTGTAACCTTGTTCAATAACGATACACTTGTAATATTGCGCATAGCGATCGACCTAGCCGTTATAGTTGCTGTTCCCTCCGCTAATGCCGTCACGGTACAGCTATCATTTTTATTATCAATCACTTTTATGACTTTATCATTATCACTTTCAAAATACAATCGGTCTTTTATTGGCTGGGCTGCATCCCTGTAACCAACTTTACTCGGTGCTATCGTTATACTTCCTGCACTACCGCCGCTTACTAACGGAAGATTTATTGTTTTTGAGTCAAATGTGAGACTCGTTATTGGCGTTACCACATGAACGGTAACTACTTTCGTCTGATTTCCTGCTTTGATTGTAATCGGAATTTCCTCAAAAGCCGCTGCTGATGACTTAGGCATCTGTATCCTTGCGCTGAGTTTATCTTCGGCTACCGTAATAGTTGCTTTGCTATTACCATACTCCCAACTTACATCATTGGGAATTATTGTCTCATTCCCGGATTTGAAAACAGGAGTGATTGTTATACTCTTTTCTACAACTTTTGATGAATCTCCTGCATATTTGCTGATATAATAGTCGCTATCCACCTCTATACTTGTGCACGAAAGGTCTTTCACAGTCACATTGTATGTAACAGATGGTGTAATGGTCATTGTTTTATTCGGAGTCTTATTATATGTATAAAATTCCATATTTAATGTCACTGTTACTGTCACATTACTTGCTTTCTTCTCACCTTTCAAATTCACTCCCGGAATTTTTACAGAGGACTTTGTGGATGCTGCGATCTCTGTTGTCGAAGAACGTGACACTGCACTGCTATCCGAAATGCTGACATTGGATATTGTATAGTTTCCGGATGCCGGAGTATCTACCATGAATGACTCTCCGGTATAGATTGGCAATGCTTTCTCCTGTCCGACCGGAATTATAAACTCACCATTGTTTTCCGGACGAAGTTTTAAATCTAAATTCTGCACCGCACTTTCGGCGTTGCCACTATCAGATGTACAAAATGCCTTCCAATGTATTTTACAACATGTTGGCACACTAAACGTTTGCAATTTAGGGCAGTTTGCAAATGCACATATTTGGATTGTTTTAACACTTTTTGGTAAATATACGCTTTGTAATGAAGCACAAAGATCAAATGCATATGCTTTAACCGTTGTCAGCGGAACAGTATCCGGAATATCAATCGAGCTTATGCTACAACGCTTAAAACTATATTCTCCGATTTCGTCTAAAGCCGTACACTTTGAAAAGTCAACCTTTTGAAGAGCAGACCCTTCAAATGCACTCTCACCTATCTTCGTCAATCCTGAAGGCAACGTAATCTCACTTAATCCGGTACAATTCTGAAATGCACGCACGTCTATTATAGTAACACTATCCGGCAACGAAACCTTTTTCAGTCTGGCCATACCTGCAAATACACTATTCGGAATCTTTGTCACTCCGGTAGCCTTGTTGAATATAAATGCAGACGCATTCGTAAATCCGGCAAGCTTGGATATATCATTTATAGCTCCTACATTCGAATACTGATCCAGATTCACCTCTCCGGTATAATTCACCATATCCTGATAGGTAGCACTGCTGCCCTTACCAAGAATTGCCTGTACATCTGCTAATAAGGCTGCATCTGTAATAAAACTGGAAACCAGATCGGTCGGATTCTGATCTAAACTTCCATCCGCCGGCAGTTCCTCCGTTGTTGTATCGAATATCTCCTCTGTGTTTCCGGTACTTTCAATACTTGCTGCATTCTCTGCATCTTCCGTACCATCTGCCTCTTCTGTAATATCCTGTGTAACTTCTTCTGCCGCTACCTGTGTCAGTCCGATTCCGGATGCCAGAAATGTGCCACCGCTCGATAGCAGCATAACCGCCGTCAGACCAACACTTGCTGTCCGTTTCAGTCCCTGCAAGAATTGTTTTCTCATGTCTTAACCCCTTTACCCTTCATACATTAATAGTTACCAAACACTACTTTTATGATACACCGTTTCTCCTGTAGAAACAAGCATCATCTATGCAAAATACCACTCTCGTCTACTGCTTTTACAACCTTCTTAAGTTCCTCCGGCGGCATCACCAGTGCGAATCGGACATAGCCCTCGCCCCGACTTCCGAATGCATCTCCCGGCGTACATAAAACACCCGCTTTTTCGACCATTGTCATACAGAAATCCCGCGAGCTCTGATAGCCTTCCGGCACCGGTGCCCAGACGAACATGGTACCCTCACTGTCCGGCACCTGCCAGCCAATCTCCCGGAAGCCGCCACACAGGGCATCCCTTCTCCGCTGATACTCCCCACACTGCTCCTTTACGAAATCGGTCGGTCCGGTCAGGGCTGCAATCGCTCCGTACTGGATCGGCAGGAATGTTCCGAAATCATACTGACTCCGCAGCAGCTTTAACGCATCTACCGCATCCTTTCTGCCTAACAGGAACGAAACTCTGGCACCCGTAATATTAAAGGACTTGGACAGTGAGAAGAACTCCGCTCCGATATCCATAGCGCCCGGAATCGACAGGAAGGACTCTCCCTTCTTTCCATCATAAATAATGTCCGAATATGCATTATCATGCAGAACGAAAATATCATACTTCTTTGCAAATGCTACCAGCTCCTCATAGAAGGATCTCGGTGCCGTCCGGCAGACCGGATTGTATGGATAAGATACCACCATGACTTTCGCCTTCCGTGCCACCTCTTCCGGAATCTCTGACAGCACCGGAAGAAAATCATTCTCCCGCTTCAGATCATAGAACTCCATATTGGCACCGCTTAAGTAAGCACCTGCCTCAAAGATCGGATAACCCGGATTCGGCAGTAAGATGGTGTCACCCGGATCCAGCAATGCCATTCCCACATGTCCCATACCTTCCTGAGTGCCATGCACTCCGGTAATGCAGTCCGGTGCGATCTCCACACCGAACCGTTTCTTATAATAAAAAGAAACAGCCTCCAACAGTTCCGGAAGATCCCGGAGTGAATACTTATAATTCTCCGGAATCGCAGCTGCCTTGCAGACTGCCTCCATCACATGTGCCGGCGGAAGGAAGTCCGGTGTACCAACGGATAAGTTGTACACCTGCTTTCCTTCTGCCAGAAGCTGTTCCTTCTTTTCATTCAATTCCGCAAAGATTCCTTCCCGGAAATGCTCCAGTCTCTTTGCCTTTAATGTAGTTGCCATATTACCTTGCTCCTCTATACCATATTCGAACCGGCTAGAGCAGACTTTTGATTTTTCGTTTATATGCGAGAAATGTATCACTCAACAGGAACTCGCCGTCCCGCGGCTTTGGTTCCTCTATCACCAGTTCTTCTGATATTATAGCAGGTTTTCCGCTCATAATATAGATGCGATCTGATAATAATATTGCTTCATCAATATCATGGGTAATAAACAGGGTAGAAAGCTTAATTTCTTCCATGACACCCAGGTACCATTCCTGCACCGCCGTCCGCGTCAGAGTATCCAAAGCACTGAACGGCTCATCCAGCAGTGCCACCCGGTCTCCGCACATATAAGTACGAAGCAATGCTGCCCGCTGCCGCATACCACCGGACAGCTGTGACGGATATTTCAGCTCCGTGCCTTCCAGTCCAAACTGTTTGAAATAGGCTGCTGCCTGTTCTCTGGCGGCTTTCTTCTTAACACCCTTCAGCACCAGCGGAAGTGCCACATTATCCAGTACCGTCTTATGCTGCAGGAGCAGATCCTTCTGCAGCATATAGCTTAGATTTCCCGTCTTTCCCGTAATATCCTCATTCTCCAACAGGATCTCTCCCCGATCCGGCAGAACCAGTCCTGACAGGATATTAAACAACGTGGTCTTACCGACACCGCTGACACCCAGAACGCAGACCAGCTCGCCTTCCTCCAGATGAATGGAAATGTCCTGCAGGACCTGATTGTCTCCATATGCTTTTGTAATATGTTCTGCCTGTAATATCATAATACTTCCCGTTCTATGGCTCCTGTTTATTCGCTTAAATACTCATTGGTGAATCCGTAATTTTCCGGAATCTCCTTCTCAGATAATCCGTTCTCATTTAACCAGTTGTAGAAGGCATTCCATCTTTCAGGATCAATGTATCCCCACTGATCTACCTCTGCCTTATACTGATCTGCCAGCCACTCCTGACTCTCCTTTACCATCTCCGGATCCAGCTCCGGTACTGCCTCACACAGAATGTCTGCTGCCTCATCCGGATTCTCGATCGCATATTCATAGCCATTCCGAACTGCATTTAAGAATGCCTTTGCAGTATCCGGATCATCTGCCAGGAAATCTGTATTTGCAATGATTACCGGGCTGTAGTAATCGAACTCCGGTGTAATATCCTTGAAATAGAACATATTGGTATCCAGTCCGGCTACCTTTGTGGAAATGCCGTCCCATGCATAATATACCCAGACAGCATCGATATCCTGCTGCAGTGCTGTCGGAACATCGGTTACATATTCAGGGATCAGATTTACCTTATCGAAATCACCGCCATCTGCAGTTACTACATTCTTAATGATCGCCTGCGCCAGCTGCAGTCCCCAGGTTGCATAGTTCTTGCCTTCCAGTCCCTTTGGTGACTCGATACCATCCTCCTTTAAGGAAATAATGCCGGAGGTATTATGCTGGATGATAGTTGCAACAGCCGTCACCGGTACTTCTTCATCCGAGGTATAAACCGGTGCCAGATAGTCCTGGAAATCAATACCGAACTGTGCCTGCCCGGATGCTACCATCGTAGTTGCTCCGTCTTCCGGTGGCTGTACGATCGTAACATTCAGTCCTGCTTCATCGAAATATCCCAGCTTCTCTGCCACATACAGACCGGTATGGTTGGTATTCGGTGTCCAGTCCAGTACAAATGTAATGTCCTTCTTCTCACTGTCTGCAGCTCCGTCTGCCTGTTCGGAGTTACCGCATGCGCATAAACCTGCTGTCAATACACCTGCCAGTGCAAGTGCTGTAAGTTTCTTCCATATTTTCATTGTCTTTCTCCTATGTCTCTTAATGCTTACTATTTATATACTACTATTTTTTCCCTTCTGTTTTCTCCTGTGCATTGGCATGCGCCCACGGCATCGCCTGATACTGCAGGATCTTTACCAGTGCCATCAGCACAAGGCTGATTGCCGAAACTAGAAAGATAACTGCAAACATCTTATCATAACTGAAGGATTTCCGTACCTTTGTCATATAGACACCCAGTCCGTAGAATCCACCCAGCCACTCGGATACCACAGCTCCCACTACCGAATATGCCACTGCGATCTTCAGTCCGGAGAAGAATTCTCCGAGTGCCTGCGGGAACTTCACATGCCAGAATATCTGCCAGCGGTTCGCCTTCATAGAGCGCATCAGCCGGATCAGATCCTGATCAACTGCCTGGAATCCATCGAGCAGTCCTACTGCGATCGGGAAGAAGGATGCCAGAATCACCAGTACGATCTTCGGTGCGATTCCGTAGGAAAACCACAGGATCAGCAGTGGAGCCACCGCTACCGGCGGTACAGTCTGACTGATGACCAGAAGTGGATACAGGGCTTTCTTTACCGGTTCAAATGCATCCATAAATGCGGCAGAAAGAAAGCCCAGAATCACACCGCTTATGAGTCCCAGACAGGCCTCCAGTAATGTCACTCTTGCGTGCCGCATCAGCAACGGAAAATCGCCGATAAATGCCTTTATCACCTTGACCGGTGATGGCAGCATATAGCCGGGAATCAGTCCCGTCATGCTGACTACCTGCCAGGCGATCAGAAATATCAGGATTACACTAATCGGAATCCAGTAATCAGTGATGCTTTGATGTTTTTTGATCAATGGTCAGCACCTCGCCCTCAGGCTTGTAGGTAATCTTCACATAGCTCATAACACTTGGGCAGCCTGCTTTGATCGCAATATACTGGCACTGCTTCACGATCTCCATGAGCTCTTCATAATCGCCTTCCATTGCAGTCTCACACGGACCCACATAATACGTCACGCCGGTGCTGCGGATATACGCGATCACTTCATCTACGATTCTTACTACTTCTTCATCGGTACTTACACCCGGTAATACCTGAATTGCTACGTTTGCGTTCATCTTTTTCCTCCTTACTCTTATGATAGAATGAACCATCACCCTGAAACAACGATGAGACAACAGTTCTCCGCTTCTCTGAAACTAAAAAATCCCTCCATCTCTGGAAGGATTATCAACATTCTAAATAAGCGCCTGTTATAATATCTCCCTCCGCCAGCATTACCTGGATCAGGTCATGGGATACCCCAAAGGATTAATGACAGGACTATGTCATTTCTCAGCCTAATTCCTTAAGCACTCCTGATTCGTAAGCCATTATATATCGGCGACTATGAATTGTCAAATGAAATTATAGATGCTATAATTATAGTAATTATGCATTTCATTTGTAACTAATGAAGGAGACTTACATGAATAGACGTTCTTTACGAATTTTGGAATATAATAAGATCATAGATATGCTGGTGCCTTATGCAGATTCTCCGATGGGAAAACGCCTCTGCAAGCACCTGTTTCCGTCCTCCGATCGGGAGGAGATCGTCCGGCTTCAGGAGGAGACCGGCGATGCACTGACCCGTATTTATCAAAAAGGCAGTGTCACCTTTTCCGGTGTGACGGATATCGGACTGTCCTTAAAGCGACTGGAGGTCGGTGCGACCTTAAGTACCAGTGAGCTGCTGGATCTGGCCCGCCTTCTGGACAATGCTTTAAGTGTTCGCCAGTATGGTGTTTCCGATGATGATTCGCACGAACCGGACTGTCTGGATTCCCGCTTTCTGGACCTGATGCCTCTGGAGCACATCAGCCGCGAGATCCGCCGTTGTATCCTTTCCGCAGACGAGATTGCAGATGATGCATCCTCTGATTTAAAGACCCTTCGCCGTGCCAAGAAACAGATCAATGAGAAGATTCATACACAGCTTTTAAATATTGTCAACTCGCAGAACAACCGGACTCTGTTACAGGATAGTCTGATCACCATGCGAAACGGTCGTTACTGTATTCCGGTCAAGCAGGAATACCGGAGCAGTTTCCCGGGCATGATCCATGATCAGTCCTCCAGCGGTTCCACCTTATTTATCGAGCCGATGTCGGTAGTGAATCTGAATAATGAGTTAAAGGAACTGGAGAATAAAGAGCAGCTGGAGATTGAACGGATCCTGGCTTCCATCAGTGAGCAGGCCGCCTTTGAATTAACTGCGATCCAGTGCAATATCAAGCTGCTGACCGAGCTGGATTTTATTTTTGCCAGAGCAAAATTCGCCAAGTCCTATCTGGGCACCCGCCCGATTTTTAACGATCATGGATATATCAATATCAAGCAGGGACGACATCCGCTTCTGGATCCGAAAACAGTCGTTCCGATCGATCTGACTCTGGGTGACACTTATCAGATGCTGATCGTAACCGGTCCGAATACCGGCGGTAAGACCGTATCCTTAAAGACAGTCGGACTCTTTACCCTGATGGGACAGTCCGGCCTGCATATTCCGGCGTTTGAGGGCTCGGAGCTCTGTGTATTCCGGGATGTTTTCGCAGATATCGGAGATGAACAGAGTATTGAACAGAACCTGAGTACCTTCTCCTCCCATATGTCTAACATCGTATATATCATTCAACATGCGGCTCCGGACACTCTGGTGCTCTTTGATGAATTAAACGGTGGTACCGACCCGATCGAGGGTGCTGCACTGGCGATCGCTATCTTACGCCATCTGCATGCACAGGGTATACTCTGTATTGCCACCACGCATTACAGTGAATTGAAGACCTTTGCTCTATCCACAGAAGGGATTGAGAATGCCAGCTGTGAATTTGACGTTGCCTCTCTGCGTCCGACCTACCGTCTGCGCATCGGCATTCCGGGAAAATCCAATGCCTTTGCCATATCGAAAAAGCTCGGTCTGCCGGATTATATCATTGAAGAAGCTCGTACCCAGATTGATGCTCCGGCACTCGATTTTGAAAGTCTGATCAGCGACCTGGAGAACAGCCGCAAGAAGCTGGAGGAAGAAGAACATCTCGTTGCCACCTATCAGGAAGAGGTCGAAACGCTGCGGAACCGGTTAAAGGCAAAGCAGGAGTCCATGGAACAGCAGCGTTCCAAGCTTTTAAAGGATGCCAAAGAGGAAGCGCGGGAGATCTTAGAGGAAGCCAAAGAGATCGCTGACCAGTCCATCCGGAAATATCAGAAGTGGGAACGGAATCCGGCCAAAGCAGATAATAAAGCCATGGAAGCACAGCGTTCCAAGATCCGAGACCGGATGAAAAATCTGGACAAGGACCTGTCCCGTTCCGGTAAGCAGCGCCGCTCCGGTCAGAATGCAGAGGATTTCCGTATCGGCGATACCGTTTATATTATCAGCATGGATACCACCGGAACGGTTCTGGCTCTTCCGAATGCCAAGAAGGAGCTGTCCGTGCAGGTCGGCATCCTGCATATGACATTACCGATTACAGACTGCGAGATTACCGAGACACCGAAGCAGCCACAGACCAAGACCAAGTCCTCCGGTCATCATCGGATGAACCTGGATCGAGCTTCCAGCATCCGGCCGGAGATCAATCTGATCGGATTAACGGTTGATGAGGCGATTTCACAGCTGGATAAATATCTGGATGATGCTCTGCTATCCAACCTATCCCAGGTCCGTATCATCCATGGAAAAGGAACCGGTGCTCTTCGTAAGGCGGTTCAGGATTATTTAAAGAAACAAAAGCATGTTGCTTCCTTCCGAAGCGGTGAATTCGGAGAAGGTGACATGGGTGTTACGATTGTGGAATTGCATTGATGCTTATATGCTTCCATACCACCCCTCATATTATATTATGGAAGGAGATTTATATGGAAAAACAACGAATACTGATTGTTGATGATGATGAAAATATTGCCGAGCTGATTTCTCTTTATCTGGTCAAAGAATGCTTTGACACCCGGATCGAAGGGAATGGAAACGATGCTCTGCGGGCCTTTCAGGAATACCAGCCGCACCTTGTCCTTTTAGACATCATGCTGCCTGGAATTGATGGCTATGAGGTCTGTACAGAGATTCGGAAAATCAGTCAGACACCTATTATTATGTTATCTGCCAAAGGCGAGGTTTTTGATAAGGTTCTTGGCTTAAAGATCGGTGCAGATGATTATATTATGAAGCCATTCGATTCGAATGAAATGGTTGCCAGAGTGCGCGCCGTTCTGCGCCGTTATCAGGCTCAGGCAGTCACCAGTCCGGTCAATTCAAACATTACCTCTGCTTCCCATACCGGTGACTATGTAGAATATGAAGGCCTGATTGTTAATATCTCCAACTATACTGCCATCATCAATAACAAAACACTTGAAATGCCGCCTAAGGAACTGGAGCTTCTCTATTTCCTCGCCAGCCAGCCGAATCAGGTTTTTACCCGCGAGCAGCTTCTGGACCGCCTCTGGGGCTACGAATATATCGGTGACACCAGAACCGTTGATGTCCATATCAAACGAATCCGCGAAAAGCTTCCGGAAACCAAGTCCTGGGCTCTGACAACTGTCTGGGGTGTCGGCTATAAATTCGAGGTGCTATAGTTATGAATAAACGCTTTTTTGATAAAATTGCATTAAGTTATCTGGTTATTATCGTAGTGGTCTTTCTTGTTATTATTCTTTACGCATCCAATGCTACCAGGCAGAATCTGATTACTGAGCGCCAGACAACACTTACCAATGAAGCACATTACATTGTAGAACAGTTTATTCTTCCTTATCAGCAGAATCAGCTTACCCGGAACGAGCTGCAAAGGGAATTTGACGAGTTTCAGACGAATTTTAATATCCGCATCTGGTATTGCGATGCCAACGGTGACCTTCTGGTTGCCTCTCACCCGGATGATTATGACACGTTACCCGAGAATCTGTATACCCTGGATTCCTCCAAGGCTCTGACCGGCAGCTTTTTTAAGCTGGGAACCTTTTATAATACATTCTCCGAGCAGATGCTCTCGGTCGGTGTCCCGGTATCCGGCAAGAATTTTCACAATTCCGGTTCCGTTACATTACATGCACCATTCAGTCCCCTATCCGATATCATGCAGTCGATGATGCTTAATTTCACCGTTCCGCTCTGTCTGCTGATCATCTTATCCATGGTACTTCTGATCTATCTATCAAAAAAAATCATCGGTCCGTTGAATCAGCTGAATCTGGTTGCAAAGGAATATGCATCCGGTAACTTTGAAGTACAGACCGGCATCACCTCACAGGATGAAATCGGAGAGCTGGCTGCCAACATGGAATATATGGCTTCTGAGCTCAGTAAATTGGACGAATACCGTAGTGATTTCATTGCAAACATTTCTCATGACTTCCGTTCGCCGCTAACCTCTATCAAGGGTTATATTGAGGCCATGCTGGATGGTACGATTCCTCCGGAAAATCAGGAAAAATATCTGAATATTGTCCTTTCCGAGACACACCGACTGACAAAGCTGACTGCCAGTATGCTGGAGCTGAGCAAATCCGATTCTTATGGCCTGCGCCTGAATCTGATTAATTTCGACATTATGGAAATCATTGATGCCACAATTGATTTTTTTGAACGGGAATGTCAGAAACGTTATATTGTCATAAGGAAAAACTGCCAGACCGATGAAACCATGGTTCGTGCAGATAAGACACGTATCCAGCAGGTGCTGTATAACCTGGTCGACAATGCCATGAAATTCAGTCCGCACGGCGCTACTATTACGATCATTGTGACTGATGCCAATGAGAAGATTTTCATATCTGTGAAAGATACCGGTCAAGGTATCGATAAGGATAAGCAGAATAAGGTATGGAATCGTTTTTATAAGGCAGACGCCTCCCGTGGAAAACACAAACAGGGGTCCGGCCTTGGGCTGTCCATCATTCGCGAAATCATTCATGCGCATGACGAAAACATCACCCTGACCAGTACCCCCGGTGTTGGAAGTGAATTTACTTTTTCATTAAAGAAAGCCCCTAATACTTACCATTCATGATGATGAAGCTGTCCCTGCAGCTGGAATTGCTTAAATTCCTGCTGCCGCATAGCTTCATATGCCACAATTGCAACCGAATTGGCAAGATTCAGTGAGCGGATATCCGGAAGCATCGGAATCCGGACGCATCGTTCCCGGTTCTCCATCAGAATCTCCTCCGGAATCCCGGCACTCTCTTTCCCAAACATCAGATATGCATTGTCTTCATATCTGACCTCTGTATATACTGTTTTTGACTTGGTCGTTGCCATATAGATAACGGCTCCCGGATTCTTCTCCAAAAAATCCTCATAATTATCATATCGGGTCACATCTACCCGATACCAATAATCCATACCGGCCCGTCTGATCTCACGATCTGTCAGCCGAAATCCCAGTGGCTCGATCAGATGCAGTTTTGCTCCGATTGCCAGACAGGTTCTTCCGATATTCCCGACATTGCCACCCTGCTCCGGCTCCAACAATACAATATTAATCATCCTTCATGCCTCTTATCTTTTAATCCTGCCTTATACACAAATTCAATTCCACAAAATCCGTATCACTGATATAGATCGGTATACACATACTGGCAACCGCTCCGGATACCGTAAAGTCACCTTCGCACATAGTCGGTGGTGTAATATCAATTCCAATATTTTTTACAGAAAATGCGGTTGATGCGTTTCCCATGATCATATTACCAAGCTCACAAATTGCACTGGTTGATATTTCATCTAGTTCTTTTACTTCCATATACATCATCTTTGATGCGATCATCAGTGCCACCGGCTTCTTAAACGCCAGCATAACCTGTCCCTGCATTTCTCCGGTCACACCAATCATAATTACTATGGAATCTTTCGTAAATGTATTATTTCGAATATAGGGTTTGCCAACCTTGGTGGTCAGATTACAGGTTTCACTAATGACCTTTGATGCAGCCATCAAAAATGTATTCACGTGTTCTGCATTAATCCTTGCCATTTCAATCTCCTTGTATCTTATTCAAACTGTGCTATAAAATGTTTAATCCGCCCAAGTGCTTCCTTTAACTCTTCAATCGAATATGCATATGAAATACGAAGGTACCCTTCTCCGCAGTCTCCGAATGCCGTACCCGGTACAACCGCTACCTTCTCCTGATATAACAGCTTTTCAGCAAATTCTTCGCTCTTCATTCCATATTTTTTAATACACGGGAATACATAAAATGCTCCAAACGGTTCAAAGCATTCAATTCCCATTTCCTGAAATGTCTGCATCAGAAAATGTCTTCTCTGATCATATGCCCGTACCATTTTTTCAATATCTTTATCACCATACCGTACGGCGTCAACTGCCGCATACTGGCTGTTTGTCGGTGCACACATAATTGCAAACTGATGGATTTTCGTCATCTGCTCACAGATGATCCTCGGTGCCAGTGCATATCCCAGTCGCCAGCCGGTCATAGCATATGCCTTTGAAAATCCATTAATTACAATCGTCCTGTCGTGCATATCCGGCAGGGATGCAATCGAAACATGCTTCTGCCCGTAGGTCAGCTCTGCATAGATTTCATCCGACATTACATACAGATCATGCTTGCGGATAACCTCTGCAATCTTTTCCAGATCCGCCCGTGTCATGATCGCTCCGGTCGGATTATTCGGGAACGGAAGGATCACAATCTTAGTCTTGTCTGTAATTGCTGCTTCCAGTTCCTCAGCGGTCAACCGGAACTCATTCTCCGCTTTCAGCTGGATAATCACCGGAACTCCGTCTGCAAGCTCCACACATGGCACATACGACACATAGCAAGGCTCCGGGATGATCACTTCATCACCCGGATCCAGCATTGCCCGTAGTGCAATATCAATACCCTCACTACCACCGACCGTAATTACACATTCGTGTACCGGATCATAAGTAGCCTGGAATTTGCGTGTATAATATTTGCATATCTCCTTACGCAGCTCCATCAGACCTGCATTTGAGGTATAAAATGTCTTTCCTTTTTCCAGTGCATAGATTCCCTCGTCTCTGATATGCCATGGCGTATCAAAATCCGGCTCTCCTACACCTAATGAAATCGCATCCGGCATCTCACTTACTACATCAAAGAATTTACGGATTCCGGATGGTTTAATATCTATAACTTTTTTTGATAATGGATCTCTCATGGCATTACAGCTAACCTTTCTACTTTAGAATTGTTTGTTAATTTTACTCCGTGTTCTTTATATTTCTTCAATACAAAATGTGTTGCAGTTCCGACCACTGCCTCCATCGGTGCCAGCTTACTTGATACAAACAGGGATACCTCTTTCATAGTCTTTCCCTTTATGATCACCGCAAAGTCATATGCTCCGGACATCAGATATACTGTATCTACCTCCGGATAATTTGAAATACGTTCTGCGATTTTATCAAAACCTTCACCCCGCTGTGGTGTTACCCTTAACTCGATCAGAGCAGTTACAAACTCATTATCAGTCTTATCCCAGTCAATAATAGAAGTATAGCCGCAGATGACATGTTCCTTTTCCATTGCCGCAAGCTCCGCCGCGACTGCCGCCTCATCTTCGCCGATCATCGCCGCAATATCTTTTGCAGTTAACTTGCAATCTTCTTCAATCAGATTCAGAATTTTTGTTCTCATCTTGCTTACCTCAATTTCTATAGATTTTATATATATCATCACCTTTCGGCGGTGTTAAATATCTTGCATCTTCATCATTTATTATGATTCTATCATTATTATCTACAGTCTGTCCAATTAGAGTTGCCGGAATTCCAGCTTGCTCCAGTGCGTCTACCAGCTCTTCGCCGTTTTCTGTCACGATCAGCGCGCTGCCGCCACCAAGTGCCATATAAGGATTCAGATCAAAAAACTCACAGATTTCTACGGTTTCCTGACGAATCGGAATATCTTTCAGCCGTACTCTTAATCCACATCCCACTCCTTCTCCCAATTCCCACAGAGCCGCAAATACTCCTCCGGTAGAAATATCATGTACATAGTTCACCGAAAACTCCTTACATGCTTTCAATGCTCTATGCAGGGAAAGATCTCGCGTCATTAATCTGGCCTCATCCAGATATCCCATAGCGTATCTCTGATTTAATTCTTCCAGATGATCCGCCGCCAGCATGGATACAGCCTCCAATGCTGTAGAACCAATCATTACAATCTGATTGCCCGCACGTACCTGCTGAATATTCCACAATGCGGTACCTGTATTTATCTCACCGTATGCGATCACCGTGATCACCGGTGCCCGCAGTTCTTCCAGCAGTTCTGTATGTCCTCCGGCATAACAGACCGGTGATTCCGCATTATAGTCCTCACACAGTTGAACGATATGTGATACGATCCTGCGGATTCGTTCTTCTCCTCCTCTGGCCGGGAGCATGAGATTTACCATAACTGCCCGTATCGCTGCACCACTGCTCTCTACCTTATTTACAGCTTTCCAGAATGCATATTTCTCTGCCTCAACCGTATCAAAGGAGACTGTAGCCATGGCCGTCACAACCCGATTTCCTGCCACTTCCCATGCAGCATAATCATTTCCTATTCCGGCGCCCTGCATTAACCCTTCTACTCTCGGTATCTGCTTCAGGACGGAACGCTTACACTGCACTTCCGTAATCTTTCCCGCCTTCATCGCTTCCTGCCTCCTGTTACTGTGCCGGTGTCTCTGTCGTCGGGGTCTCCGTAGTCGGTGCCTCCGTCGATGCCGGTTCACCCGGTGTGTCTGTCGAAGTATCCGGTTCTGCCGGAGGTGCCTCCGTAGTTGCTGCTGGATTTCCGATCACTACACGTTCCGGAGAGGAATTATAGGAACTGGTATTTACCAGGATCTTATCTATCAGCTGTCCGTTCTCATATATGTATTTCCAAAGTCTTGCACGATAACCGGTATGTGCTGTCTGCTTTACTTCTCGGTAATCCGCAGGCTGTGACTCATCTACCGTCTGAATAGGATCACCTGCCGGGATAACCTCCAGAATCTCATTCTTATATTCTACACTCCTGCCCGCAGATCGATACTCTTTTCCGTAAATCGACACATGCATGGTTCCGCCTGATGCATAGGCATATACAAAAATCGGATTATCTGTATTATTCACAAACCGGAAGTTCTTAGTTCCCTCATTCAATGCCGCATCTGCCGACAGTTGTACATATCCGACTGCCATAGAATGCGGATATCGTTCCGTTACATCCAGCTCTGCATTCAATACTGCATTATAGAGCGTAGTTGAAACCTGGCAGATACCGCCGCCAATATCCGATATAACTTCACCGTTCAGATAAGCACCTGCATAGCTCCAGCCGTTTGCGGTAGTAAACGGAAGCAGATGTGACATTGTATCGAACTCTTCTCCCGGATAAACAACCACGTTACTGATCTTGTTTGCAGCATTCATAATATTATTATTTCTGGAAGGATCTCCTGCCGAATAATGGGTATTAAAAGATCCCAGTTCATCGGTTACGGCTGCCAGTTCATCCGCATCATGTTCCGGAACCAGCTCATTCGTCACAACCTCTATCCGGATCACCGATTCGGTTTCATTTCCGGACCATGTGTCTATGGCCTCTTTCATTTTCTCAACCGTCTCCGCCGTATTCAGTTCCTTTCCGTTCTCACCCGGAATCACTTTCAGGGCTCCATCTGTAAATACCAGTCCGGCATTCTTGGCCGGTGTAATATAGTCAGACAGATTGGCATCCAGCAGTTCTACCAGATGGTCCTCATTTAAACTCATTGTAACCGGTATTACCACTTTATTTCTGGCTACATCTGTAATCTCCCGATACCGTTTCAGAATATTGCCCCGTCTTCCATACTCATATGCTTCTTCCACAGCCGAATCAATGTCCGCCTCCAGTCCAAGCTCCGCCATCGGAACACTGTAATTCTCGTCTTCCAGATCAAACTCAACCGTTACATTCCGCAATGTATCCAGATAAGACTCGTACTGCGTTTTAGCCTCACCGGCAGTCATTCCACCAATGGAAATATTATCCAGATAAATTCCCTCATAGATTGTATCCGTTTCAGTCTCTTCTGCAGCAGCCTTCTGTGGAACTGCACAAACCCAAAGTATCGCCGCCATGCACAGCAGGCCATATATCGAACCCTTCTTTTTGATTTTCATTTCCCTATCCTCCATATTCATAAGTCTCATATTAGCACATCCCAAATGCTTTTCAAAGAAAGAATGTCTTTGGTTTTCTCTGAAAATATGATACTATATTTTAAAATCCTGTTTCCGTTATTATGAACTATAGACTAAGACTCGGAACCAGAACACCCAGTACCATAGCAATCACTATGATTGCCACAATAATGGACGAAACAAGCTTTTTTGTTTTTTTATTGTTGAAGTTAAACATATGATTACCTCTTTCCGGAAAGGACCCGAATTATGCCAATTCCATTTATTTTAATATTTGCAATTTTATGTCTTGTCTTAATGCACAATCTCCGTCGCAGCCGGCGTGCCGCAGAACAGCGTTCCGCACGGTTCTGGGCAAATGAAGCTGCCGCCAATGAAACCAGACGGCAGGACATCTCCCGGCTGGAATATATTTATATTCCGATCGAGCTTCTGCCTTTTGGCGTGGATAGCTCCGAACCATCCGGTCATTGTGAGAAAATATTGCATGATCTTGATAAAAAACAGATTCTCAATCTGAGTTCTTATACCAATACAGATCTGAAGCTTCAATATGGTGTTGCAAATCTTGCATTCCTTTCGGAATGTGATGAACGATTCCTGCTTCTGATCCGGACTCTGTATCAATGGGCCTGTATTCTTTTAGACGATGGTTATACGAAAGAAGCCATTCAGGTCGCCGAATACAGCATCCAGATTGGTTCTGATATCTCCGGCTGCTACTATATGCTGGCTGACTATTATCGTATGACCGATGATGATGCCGCCTTAGATACTCTTCGTAAATCCGCAGAGACTATCACCGGTTTTCAAGCCAACTCCATTAAAGAATATCTTAACAAATCCCAGGAGTCTTAGCAAGGGATTTCTTGTGCCTTATTTCGTAATCCCGGCAGACAGAATTCAATGGGCATTCCCCGCATTTCGGGTTTCTGGCTGTACAGATCGTCCTGCCGTGTGTAATAATCTGGATATTATATAAAATCCACTGTTCCCGAGGCAGAACCTTCATCAGTTCCTGTTCCACCACTACCGGATCATCACTTTTTGACAGGCCCAGCTTTTTTGATATCCGCTTTACATGTGTATCTACTACAATACTTGGTTCATGATAAATATTTCCACGGATCACATTGGCTGTTTTCCGCCCTACGCCGTCCAGCTTTACCAGTTCATCCAAATCTGACGGGACTTCTCCGCCATATTCAGCTATCAGCTTTTCCGCACAGGCTTTGATATTTTTCGCCTTATTCTTATAAAATCCGGTCGAATAAATATCTTTTTCCAGTTCCTTTACATCACAATCGGCAAATGCCTCCAGCGTCGGATACTTCACGAACAGTTCCTTTGTCACAATATTGACTCTGGCATCCGTACATTGTGCGCTCAACATCGTTGCAATCAGCAATTGCCATGCATTTTCATGGTTCAGATAGCATTTATATTCAGTTGAATACGTCTCATTCAGAATCTGAACAATCTGCGAAACCCGTTCTTTTTTCGTCATTCTGTCTTATTCCTCTTTCTGTCCTGCCAGATAGTTAATAAACTGTTGTGCGGTTCTGCCGGAAATACCACCATGGCTCAATTCCCACTTGTTTGCTTCCTTGCACAATTCTTCATCTGACAGATGAATGGTATCATACCGCTTAGCCAGCTGCTTAACGATTTCAAAATACTCCTTCTGATTCGGTCTTGAAAAGCTGATCGTAACACCAAAACGGTTTACCAAAGATAACTTCTCCTGCATAGTATCGGAACGATGCAGTTCACCTCCGTTTTCATGTTCCATATCATCCCGGTCATTCCAGGTCTCCTTGATCAGATGCCGGCGATTCGAGGTCGCATAGATCAGTACATTATCCGGCTTTGTCTCCACGCCGCCCTCTATTACAGCCTTCAGAAACTTATATTCTATCTCAAACTCCTCAAATGACAGATCATCCATATAGATAATAAACCGATAGTTCCGGTTCTTAATCTGTGCGATGATCGTTGACAGATCCTGGAACTGATGCTTATATATCTCAATCATTCGCAGACCCTGATCATAGTATTCATTGATAATCGCCTTAATACTGGTTGATTTTCCTGTACCGCTATCACCGAAAAGCAATACGTTGTTGGCTTTTCTGCCCTGCACAAACGCTTCTGTATTATCAGTCAGCTTCTTTTTCTGGATCTCGTAACCGATCAAGTCATCCAGCATAACATCATCCGTATTGTTGATCGGGCAAAACTCCACACCATCCTCCTTGTGGCGGATACGGAATGCCTTATTCAGCCCAAACATCCCGACACCGTAAGCCTTATAGAAGTCGGTTACGATCCGGAAAATATCTTCTTCACTCTCTGCCTGTTCGATCTGACGGCTGACTTCCTGAACCTTCTCACTTACATTCTTGTTATACATCCGCTCTTTCTTGACAATGGCCTTGTAATTTGAAATCGTTGAGAAGCAATCAATTTCCAATGCTCTCTCGATCGGTCCGAAATCAAAATCAAACAATTTCTTGAAGATCCGGAAATCACTTTTTGCAAATGCATTTACCGTACCATCATTGGCTCCCACCTTTTCACAGGTGATACTGAATGAATTCTCGTTGGTGATCAGCAGAAACGCCAGATAATTATGCCACAGATTAGAATCAAATCCATAGCTGGTAGATAGATCCAGTAATCGTTTCATTTCTACATATATTCTGGTTGTAAGATCTGATTTGTCTTTATCTGAAATTCCTTTATCAAAGTCTTCAAAAATACCTGCCAGGCGGAACAGGATGCTGTCTTCTCCTAAATCACGATATAAAATCAGTTTTGATACCTCTCTGTACATATGTTTCTTATCCTTCTTTCTTTTCTGATTATGTATGTTATACTATGTTTCTTCTGCCATTTCAATCTTTTCCTGATCATAACGCAAAAACGTATACACCGGACTCCCTGTGTATACGCTTCTGCTTCCCTATATCAGTCTATATTCAGATGGTATCTAGGCTTCCACTCCGTCCTCTTCCACCTGTTCTGATTCTTCATCCTCAGATCCTGTTCCAACAGAAGTTGACAACTCGCCTACCATACCGGACATCTCTTCTACCGCTGTTGCAAATGCCTGAACCTTTTCCAAGATCACATTACTCATTGCCGTGCCCTCTTCCGATGAGCTGGATACTTCTTCTGCGCTGGCAGAAAGCTGACTGATACTGTCAACTATATGATTGTTTGCCGCAATCACAGTATCCACATTATCTGAAATACTACCGGTATAATCTTTCAACTCATCAATGTTCTTGCAGGTTTCCATAAAGCTTTCATTTACCTTCGCAACCATCTCCGACTGAACCTGCACACTTTCTACCGTAACCTTCAGCTTATCCATCGACTCTCTTGTAACCGCAGTCAAGTCATTAATAATCGTTGTGATCTGCTCTGTAGATGCCTTTGTCTGCTCTGCCAGATTCCGGATCTCATCTGCAACAACCGCAAATCCTTTACCTGCTTCACCGGCTCTGGCCGCCTCAATGGAAGCATTTAATGCCAACAGATTTGTCTGGCTGGAGATATCCAAGATTGCTTTTGTAATACTATTTACTTCATCTACGTTCTCCGCCAACTTCTGAATCGCTTCTGTTGTTTCTTCGGTCTGTTCATTCACCATACCGGTCTGCTCCTGCAGCCCTTCTACAGCCTCAATACCTTCACTGACCACATCATAGACCTTATCCGTAATATCAATAATATCATTGGCATTCTGAGCTGTGACATCAATACACTGCTTGATATCATTGGTCATGCCTACCTGTCCCTGAATGGCCTCTGCCGTAGCCTCTGTACTTTCTGCAATATTGGAAATCGCCTGATTATTACTCTCGACCTGCTGCACGATCTCTACCAGCTGACTTGTAATATCTTCAAACCGTTCACTGATAACACCTGCTGTAGTCTCTACATTTGAGGCTATTGCCATCTGCTGTTCCGCCTGCTCTGTCACCTGCTGCTGACTCTCTGCAATATAACGAAGCAACAACTTTGTAACTGCAAACGCACTAATACAGACTGCAATTAAACCTATAATTTCCAAAATGGTAGAATCCAAATTTGCTCTGGTCAGTTCTCCCTTCGCTGCCATCATGATCCACTTTGCTATATAAAGCAACATGGAATATACAATGGAACATGCCACTGCTGTCGGATCCAGATAAAGCATTAATACAATCAATGCAGGAAACAATAAAATGATCGGATCGACTGCTCCAAGGAACACACCTGCTCCAAATGCGATCATCCATGCAATGCAAAATATCAGCATTGCCTTCTTACTCTCTTTGGCAACTGCATATCCTATGAAATCCACAACCAGCATTGCTGCTACAATTATGATCACCGCAACATCTCCACGATTGGACTCACTCGTAATTAAATGTAATATTGATAACAAAATCATCAGAGCCTGAATCACTGCTAAAACCGTTACCGTATACTGGTTAGCCCTGCGAAACTGGTCTGCTGTCATCTGTACCTTTGTCGTCTTCTCCATATGTCATAACCTCCTTAACCACTCTACCTTTGACATAGCTTTATTTTAACACATGCCACCCTTTTTCACAACCAAGACTTCCATAATTCGACACATGAATCTGCGAGTCTTATATGCTGTCTTATACGCCGTCTTATGCACCGACCGAGGCGGCAGCCGAGACCTCGAACCCTTCATTCCCCTGCGACGTTCTTTTCCGCGCGAGACGGGGTGCATGGCGTCCTGTGGACGCCGTCTTATGCACCGACCGAGGCGGCAGCCGAGACCTCGAACCTTCATTCCCCTGCGGCGTTCTTTTCCGCGCGAGACGGGGTGCATGGCGTCCTGTGGACGCCGTCTTATGCACCGACCGAGGCGGCAGCCGAGACCTCGAACCTTCGGGCCCCGTGGGCCCGTTTTATACACAAAAGGGGATCCTTTTTAAGGACCCCCTTTTGTGTATAAAAAGAGCGCGAGACGGGACTCGAACCCGCGACCCCGACCTTGGCAAGGTCGTGC
>ERZ1034723.87-NODE-87-length-53024-cov-18.383168_pt1 | contig 53024 bp, 44 predicted proteins | sample MGYA00520637_ERZ1034723 | MGnify/ENA primary metagenome ERZ1034723 (study PRJEB33766, sample SAMN09781719) | gut metagenome | biome: gut microbiome | host: Homo sapiens | place: Madagascar | study: EMG produced TPA metagenomics assembly of the PRJNA485056 data set... | reverse complement strand
GAATTTCTTGAAAAGCAGAATTTAAAGAAAAACAACGCTCCTGAAAAAAAACAGCTAAGCTCAAAAAGAATATATTCGATTCAAAAATCGAAATTTGTAAAGCCGTTAGAAGATTTATTTTCCGCTGAAAATATTCCAGAAGATGCAAAAAAAATAATTGAAGACTTTGACAAAGTTATTGAGTCAACACATCCGCTTAATTCCAAGCAAAAACTTTTGCTGCCAAGGCAAATCCGCAGCCTTAGCCATTTTCTTACGGATGAGCGTGGAGAGCGTCGGCTTGGCTACATGAACCAGACTGTTCTTTTAAGCGCGTATGTTCATTATTATACTTGGTGGAATCTTGTGCGGCTTGTGCGGCTTTTTTCAAATATTGATAAAAATTTTTTTGATGTAAAAGATTCTTCTGTTTTTCTTGATCTTGGCTCTGGACCTCTCACTGTTCCGCTTGCGCTTTTTTTGTCTCGTCCTGAACTTAGAAAAAAATGTATCACTTTTTACTGTCTTGACATTTCGCAGCAGGCTTTGGCTTTTGGTGAAAATATTTTTCTTTCAGTTGCAGCACGTTTAAAATGCGAACCGTGGAAAATTGTCCGTGTGAAAGGCGAGCTTGGTTCAGCTTTAAAAGAAAAAGCTGATTTTGTTACAAGCGCAAATCTTTTCAATGAGCTTTGTGATGATTTTAAAAATCCGCCGGACTTTCTTGCAAAAAAATATACGGAACAAATTCTTTCATATTTAAAATTTGAAAATGAAAATGCGCGTTATATTATTGTAGAGCCAGGCGATCCTCGTTCGGCGCGGCTTGTAAGTTTGATGCGCGACAGTTTTATGCGGCGCGGATTTTTTCCAGTTTCCCCTTGCACGCATTTTTGCCAGTGTCCTATGGATGGAAAAAAAGGCGGCAAATGGTGCAACTATGCTTTTAAAACAGACAACGCTCCGACTGAATTGAAAAAACTTTCTGAAAAATCCGAGCTTCCAAAGGAAAGGGCTGTACTTTCTTTTGTTGCGTTCCAAAAATCAAAAGCTGGACAAATTGACGGATGCAACTGTTTTTCCGATGAAAGACCAGAATTTATTTCAATGCGGATAACAAGCGAGCTTATAAAACTTCCGGGCGGAAGAAGCGGATATTACGCTTGCTCAGAAAAAGGACTTTTGCTTGTTGTGACTACGCAGCAGTTTTTTAGCGGACAAAAAATCAGAGTGCTGAATCCACAAAAAAAACTCCCGATTGATTCAAAATCAGGAGCTTGTATTTTGGAGCTTTAGTCTTTGTAAAGTTTTGCGAGTTTTTCTTTGTAAATATCTGCAACTCTGTAGCGCATCATTTCTTGCTTTGCGCTTAGTTCTACTCCGACTTCAAAAGGCTTTGTTATTACCGCGATTTTGTTTATTCGCTCAAAAGACTTGAATCCATTTTTTGCGCTGATTGATTCGAATACTTCGCCTTCAAGAAGTTTTTGAATCGCTTCAGTTTCTGCAAGTTCATCATAAGAGTTAAAATTGATTCCGTTTTCTGTCGCATAAGTTTCAATTGCATCTTGGTCTGGCAAAATAAGCGCCACAAGATATTTCTGGTCGATTCCTTTTTCGTTTGTTCCGAATACAACAGAAGTTGAAATGAATCTGGATTCGTTTATTTTTGCTTCAATTGGAAGCGGCTCAATGTTTTCTCCGCCTTGAAGAACTATTGTGTCTTTTTTTCGGCCTCTAAGCTGAATTTCATTGTTCACAGAAAGAATTGCAATGTCTCCAGTGTCAAACCAGCCGTCCACGGTCATAACTTTGTCGGTTAAATCCGGGCGTTTGTAGTAGCCTTGCATAACACAATCACCCTTTATCTGGAGAGTTCCCTTTTTGCATCTGCCGAGAATGATTCCGTCATCGTCAACAACTCTTACTTCCATTCCGCGCAAAGGAGTTCCGACATTTCCGAAAATCGGATCTGCAATCGGACGGACGCTTATAATAGGAGAGGTTTCTGTAAGTCCGTAGCCTTCCTGAATGTTTACGCCGATTGCCCAGAAGAACTCATCAACATTTTTAGGAAATGCTCCGCCGCCGGCAATTCCAGAGCGAAAATTTTTTCCAACCATTGCTCTGATTTTTCTAAAGACAAGCAAGTTTCCAAGAAGTTTGATTGGATAAAGAAGAAGCCACGGCCATACAAGAACCGGCCACCAAAAGCCAAGATAGTCTGGACTGAAGCGTGTGTTTTTTCTTCTTAATTTTCTGTCGATTTTGCTCCATAATAATGCTTCCGCAACGAAAAATCTGAAAAGCGAAAATGCGATTCCGCCGGTTTTTCTCATTTTGCGCCAGATTCCTTCGTAAACTGCTGACCAGACACGCGGAACAGCCGGCAAAAGATAAGGATCAAGTTTCTGCAAATCCTGAAGAAGAACACTTCCAATCGGCTTGCTGTAGCAAAGAGTTCCTCCTTGAGCAATGATTACATATTCAACTGCCCTTTGAAATGCGTGCCATACAGGAAGAACAAGCAAGGCGCGCTCGCCAGGATTTAAAAATATTCGCTCTGTAACTTCGTCAAGCTGGCATAAAATATTTCCGTGGCTTAGCATTACACCTTTTGGAGTTCCTGTAGTTCCGCTTGTAAAAATTATTGTTGCAAGGTCGTCCGGTTTTCCTTTTTCAAGTTCCTGTTCAACTGCGTCTGGATGCTGCTTGCGCCATTCATGTCCTGATTTCTGCAAATCCCTGAACCAAAGGCAAGTAACTTTTTGCTTTTCGCAGTCTGATTTTGCGTCTTCTGAAACTTCCTCAAATGAAATTATTGTCTTGAGCGTTGGAATCGATTTTTTTATATTCAAAAGTTTTTTTACTTGCGTTTCGTTTTCAACAATTGTGATTTCAACTTCTGAAAAAGAAAGAATGTAAGCAAGGTCAGTTTCTGTTGCATCAAGACCGCGCGGTGTGTCTATTGCTCCGATTGAAAGAAGTCCGACGTCTGCCTGCTCCCATTCTTCGCGGTTGTCAGCAATGAGTCCGACTCTATCTCCTCGTTTTACGCCGATGTCCAAAAGCGCGCCGGCAAAGTCCATGGCATTTTCAAATAAATCGTGATAATTTGTTTCCTTGTATTCGCCCGACTTTGTTCTTGAAAGTTGCGCTGAAATTTCAGGCCACTGGATTGCGCTTTTTCTGACTAATTTTGGAAGTGTATCTCCGAATTTGTAATTCATATAGACCCGCTTGATTTTGTTTGATTTTCAGTAAGTTTAAGTGAAAAAAAAAAGAGTTACAATGAAAATTAAAGAAATTTGTATAAAAATTTTATGAAAAAGACAGAATTTTGTAATAAATAGTCGCAATTTTATATGTGTTATTTCTTCAACAATGCTAATAAATCTCGTTTTTTTTTCCGAAAATCAACGTATGCCATCAAAACAGAATCTTTACAAAAAGCCCGATTACTGGTCTCAAAAAGCTTTCAAGGAAGGTTACCCTGCAAGAAGCGTTTATAAACTTCAGGAAATAGATGAAAAATTTGGAATGCTAAAAAAAAGTTCCATTGTTCTTGATTTGGGGGCTGCTCCTGGAAGCTGGACGGTCTGGCTTTTAAGAAATATAAAGCAGTCTGGAAAAGTTGTTTCTGTAGATTTGAATCCTCTTTCAAAAGATGTCAAGGCTGAAAATCTTGTTTTTTTTCAGGGCGATTTGCTTAGCGAGGAAATTCGGAATCTTATAAAGGAGCAGGGGCCTTACGACTTGGTTGTTTGCGATGCTGCTCCTTTGACGACTGGAAACCGCACGATAGATACTTTGCGTTCAAAGGCGCTTGTTGAAATGGCGATTTGGTATGCGGGTGCAATGCTTAAGACTGGCGGAAATTTCTGCGTGAAAATTTTTCAAAACGGAGATCAGCAAAAGCTTCTTATGAAAATGCGCGAAATTTTTACTCAGGCAAAAGGATTCAAGCCGGAAGCCTGCCGCACAGAATCTTTTGAAACTTATTTAATCGGTTTGAACAAGAAAATTTAGAGGTTGCTATGAAAAAAAATAAAATTGAGTTTTCAGATGATGTGTGCTATAGTAAAACTCTAAAAATGAAATTATACTTAAAATTAACATTGACTTGTGCTTGTTCCATTGCAGGAATTGCGGCTTTTGTAACGGGAATTACATTCGGTGTTGTTCATTTTAAAAATTCAAGCGGTCAAGGCGGATTTGATTCAAATACTTCATCTCATATTTCAACTGAAATTTTTTCCGGCGAAGACATTCCGGTTCAGCCTGAATATAACGACAGCGGACTTTCATATATTTCATACCGCGTGAAAAAAGGCGACATGATTGGCTTTATTGCGGACGAATTCGGTGTTACTCAGGACACAATAATCAGCGTAAATAACATTCATGCTTCGCGCTTGATTCAGATTGGCCAGTATTTGAAAATTCCTTCAATGCCGGGAATTCTTTACGCGGTAAGGGAAGATGGCGAAACTGTTGAATCGATTTCCAAAAAATACAATGTTGACGCTCAGAAATGTTCTTCTGTAAACAACCTTGGACTTTCTGAAAAACTTTCAGCTGGAAAATCGCTTTTTGTGCCTTATGCGGAGCTTGACTGGGTTACCCGGCAGGAAATCAACGGTGATCTGTTTACAAAGCCACTTAAGACTCGCTTTTATTATTCTTCGATGTTTGGTTGGCGCACAAGTCCTTTTGACAGTTCAAAGAGAACGTTTCACGGCGGAATCGACATGGCATGCGCAAAGGGAACTCCTATTTATGCGGCTCTTCCAGGAGTAGTTTCTGTTTGCGGAGATAATGCAATATATGGAAAATATGTGATTGTTTCGCATCATTCAGGTTATAAAACTCTTTACGGACACATGAATGAAATTCTTGTAAGAAAAGGTCAGTTTGTTGACACAAATACAAGGGTCGGCAGAGTTGGAAGCACTGGAATGAGCACGGGGCCGCATTTGCATTTTACAGTTTACAAAAACGGCCGCTCAATAAATCCTGCGAATTTGTGGAAATAAGAAAGTTTTGATTTAAAAATTTTTCCAATCAGCTTTTATATGCTTATGTTCTGTAAATTTATGCTGCTGTAATTCAGTTTACAAATATTTTATTAAATTATATAATTTGAGTTATGGCAGATTTGCTTTCAGATATACAATTCAATGAATTTAGAAAACTCATTTACGATGCAAGCGGCATAACTTTTTCAGAGACAAATCGTTCGATTCTTGACAGCAGATTAAAGGAACGTCTGCGTGAAAAAAATCTGACAGATCCTCAGGAGTATTACCGTTTGATAACCAGCGATAAGGAAGAATTCAAAGTTTTCCTTGACAGTATCACAACGAATCTTACAAGATTTTTCAGAAACCAGCCGCATTTTGATGCTCTTATAAATTATGTAATCCCTCATGTTATTGAAGATAAAAAACAAACCGTCGGGGACTTTAAAATCAGAATTTGGAGCGCGGGATGTTCAACCGGCGAAGAGCCTTACACTTTGGCGATGCTTCTAAAGGACAAGCTTCCAGCTCCTTATACATTTGAAATCATTGCTTCCGACATTTCCCTTAAATCACTGATGACAGCGCAAAAAGGTTTTTACCCGGATTCCCGCATTTCAGGAATTCCGCAGAATTACCTTGCTTCGTATTTTACAAGAGTTGAAGGCGGCTATCAGATTAAGCCTGAGCTTATGAAGACAATCCGCTTTGACTACCACAATTTGCGTTTTGACATGGGCGCAAGAAATTTTGACATTGTTTTTTGCCGAAACGTTCTCATTTACTTCGACGAGGCGGCGCAGAAAATAACAATTGATAATTTCTGGAAGTCAATGGCGCGTCATTCCTATCTTTTTATCGGACATTCTGAAAGCCTTTTTGGAATGGACACGAAATTTGAATTCTTAAAAACACCGTGGGCTTGCCTTTATCAAAAAAATGAAAAATAAGCCCGCTTTTCTATTGCGGAGATTTTGTGATGGACAATATTGAAGTACTTGTTTGCGATGATTCAGCGTTGATGCGAAATCTTATTTCAAGAATTGTAGACGAAACCGAAGGCATGAATGTTTGCGGAACTGCAATGAACGGAAAATTCGCGCTTCAGAAAATTCCGTTTCTTAAGCCGGATTTGATTCTTCTTGACATAGAAATGCCTGAAATGACAGGTGTTCAGTTTTTGGAAGAACGCAAGAAACGCGGCATGGACATTCCTGTTGTAATCCTTTCTTCTATAGCGACAAAAGGCGCGGCTGTAACAATGCAGTGTCTGGAGCTTGGAGCAAGTGACTTTATCACAAAACCGTCCGGCTCAATTTCAAGCAATATCGCATCAGTTTCAAGCGCGATTATCGAAAAAATTGCTTCTTACGGTGGAAAATATGCCCGCAAAAACGGAAAAAATATTCCGTTAACAGAAACTTTTGTAAAGCAGGCAAAGCTCCGTGAGGCTGAGGCCGCTGCAAAAAAAGAAGGCATTATAGATAAAATTGCTCCGGCGGCTTTGTCGCAGGAAACTTTTTCTCCAGTTTTATTTACTTCAAAAAGAAAAGAGCCGGAAGTCATTGTTCCGTTAAGAGAGCCCGGCAGAATTGAAGTTGTTGCCATTGGAATTTCTACCGGCGGGCCTAACGCGCTTAGAGAAGTTTTTGCGCATCTTGATCCTAAGTTTTCACGTCCGATTCTTGTTGTTCAGCACATGCCGGCGGGTTTTACAAAGGAATTTGCCGCGAGCCTGGATAAAATTTGTCCGCTTTCAGTAAAAGAGGCGGAAGACAGAGATGAAATTCATCCTGGGCAGATTTATATTGCGCCCGGGAACTTTCATATTGTTGTGGAAAAATCAACTTTGTGCAATGTAATCCGGCTTTCCAGCGCAGATCTTCGCAATGGACACAGACCTTCTGCGGACTGGCTTTTTGAATCCGTGGCGAAAATTTACCAGAACAGGGCGCTTGGAGTTATAATGACTGGAATGGGTCGTGATGGAGCGGTTCAGCTTGCGGAAATGAGAAAACAAGGAGCTTGGACTTTGGGACAGGACGAAGAATCATCGGTTGTTTATGGAATGCCTCGTGTTGCTTATGAGCTTGGAGCTGTCCAAAAGCAGGTTTCGTTGGAAAACATGGCAAACGAAATGAACACTCTTGTAAGGGAACACGGAAAATAATAAGCCGGCTTTTATGGCTTGTTGATTAGACTGAATGTTGAGTTTTATATTTTTGTCATCTTCAGCCAAAATAATCTGTCATCTTAGGGGCTGGAGCCGAAAATCTGTTTAACTCTAAAAAAATGACAGTTGTAATTAAAAAAAATGTTTTACCAGCGTCCGCTTGCGCCGCCGCCGCCAAAACTTCCTCCTCCGCCTTTTCTAAAACTGTCTGAATTTCTTCTGCCTGAACTTCCGCCGCCAAAAATAAAAGGTAAAATCCAGAGATTTTTTCCGCGCCCAAATATTATAAAAATAAGCACTACAAAAAAGACAAACGCAAGAACAGAAAAAGGATTTTCTTCTTCGTCTTCTTCCGCAGAATTTTCAGCTTGGGACTGATTTTCTGTCATTTTTTCGTCGCTTGTTAAAACTGAAGCAATGGCTTTGATTCCGCTTTCGATTCCTTCAAAATATTTTTCCTGCTTAAACAGCGGGGTGATTTTGTTGCGGATTATACGTGCGCAAACTGCGTCTGTAAGAATTCCCTCTGCGCCGTAACCGGTTTCAATCTTTAATTCACGCTCTTTCATGGCGACTGTTAACAGAACTCCATTGTCAGTTCCTTTTTGACCAAGCTTGTATTGTTCCGCTTGCTTCATGCTGAATGACTCAATGTCTTCACCGTCCAAGTTTTTTACAATAATAACCGCAATCTGAATTCCTGTGCGCTCGTCCAAATTTGCAATGAAGGATTCAAGCTGCCTTAGTTCCGCTTTTGAAAAAATTCCCGCGTTGTCTAAAACCGGCTTATACATTCCGTCGGCTTCATTGTTAAAAGCCGCGCTGTTCTGTTCCCCTTTGCTTTTTGCGGAAAATGACAGAAATGCTACAATGAAAAATGTGAGGACAAGAATCCAAATGAAATTTTTGTTCTGCTTGCTTCCGCCGAAAAAAGATGCGCTCATTTTTTAGCTTCCGAATTAAAACGAAACTTCCGGGGCTTTTGCGGCTTTTTCTTCCGAGCGGAAATAAGCTTTCTTTGTAAAGCCGAACATTTTCGCTGTTAGAACGCCGGGAAATTTTTGAATTGACTTGTTGTATTCGCTTACAGCATCATTGTATCTTTTTCGTTCCGTGGAAATTCTGTTTTCAATTCCTTCAAGCTGGCTTTGCAAATCAAGAAAATTTTCGTTTGCCTTGAGTTCCGGATAGCTTTCCGTTAGTGCAAGAAGCCGTCCGATGCTTGCAGAAAAACTGTTCTGTTCAGCCTGAAACTGTGCGAATTTTTCAGGATCATCGGTTATGTCAACATTTACAGTTCCGCCAAGCTTTGACCGCGATTCAGCAATTTGTGTGAAAACGCTTTCTTCATGCGAAGCGTAGCCTTTTACAGTCGCCACAAGATTTGGAACTAAGTCAGAGCGTTTCTGATATTGATTTTCTACGTTTGCCCACTGCTGCTCAACTGCTTCACGCTTGTCGATGAGTCCGTTGTATCCGCAGCTTGAAAATGCAAAAAGGCACAAAAAAACTGCCGCCAAAGTGTAAAAAGTTTTTCTCATAATATAGAAAACTATGCAAAAAACGCTTTTTGGTCAAGTTTAACAATTTCTTTTTTTACGATATTGAATTTTTTACCATTTGAAAGTATCTTTATAAGAGCGTGTTTTTACGACTTTTTATTTCACGGTACGAGGTTTGCTATGGCAACAATGAAATATGATTTTTCAGTTGAAAACTTGGGAGAATGCAAGGTAAAGTCTCCTATTGAACTTTCTTTGGAGCACGGAAATTTCCGCGCCGCTTATGTTACAGACAATTCTTATGTTCGCCGCCAGGTGAATGTTTATAAAGGTGCTGAAGAAGATTGCGATGACAAAGCCAAGTTCATGGAAAAAGCAGGTCCTCGTGAATATATTTACTTTAACCCGACTCACGTTACTGCTGGAATCTGCACTTGCGGAGGTCTTTGCCCTGGACTTAACGATGTAATCCGCGCTGTTGTCCGCTGCCTTTGGAACCGCTACGGTGTGCGCAGAATCAAAGGAATTCAGTTTGGATATAAAGGATTCTTTGCAGAGCAGGGATATGACACAATCGACCTTAACCCGGATAATGTAGACGCAATCCATAAAATCGGCGGAACTTTCCTTGGAACTTCACGCGGAGGCGGAGACAGAACTTCTGACATTGTAGATTCCATTGAGCGCATGGGAATCAACATGATGTTTATCATCGGTGGAGACGGAACCCAGAGAGGCGCGCTTGATATTGCAAACGAAATCGACCGCCGCGGACTTAAGATTTCAGTTGTGGGAATTCCAAAGACTGTAGACAATGACCTTCAGTTTATTGACCGCTCTTTCGGATTTGAAACTGCTGTTCAGAAAGCTACTCAGGCTGTAAATTCAATCCACATGGAAGCGCATTCGCAGATTAACGGAATCGGTCTTGTAAAGCTTATGGGACGCGAATCCGGATTCATTGCGACTGCGACTGCCCTTGCAAGCCACGAAGCTAACTTCTGCCTTATTCCTGAAGTTCCTTTTGACTTGGATGGACCGAACGGCTTGCTTGCTCATATTGAAGACCGCTTGAACGAACGCCATCACGCTGTAATCGTTGTTGCGGAGGGAGCCGGACAGGAGCTTTTGACTTCTACAAATCAGACTGATGCTTCCGGAAACAAAAAACTTGCGGACATTGGTGTTTATCTTCGCGACAGAATCACTGAATATTTTGCTTCAAAGAAAATCCATATCAACCTTAAATACATTGACCCTGGATACGAAGTGCGTGCGGCTGTTACAACTGCAAACGATTCTATCTACTGCGAGCGCCTTGGAAACAATGCGGTTCATGCGGCTATGGCAGGAAAAACAAAGATTGTTATTGGACTTGTGCATGATAAATATGTTCATATTCCGATTTCAATGGCAACTTTGAAGAGAAACATTGTTGACCCGGAAAGTTCACTTTGGCGCGACTGTCTGGATGCAACTTTGCAGCCTGTATATATGGTTAACAATATCAACACTGTTGTAGAAAAGCTCAAGAAAGACGCTGACGAGGCAGAAGCAAAAGCACTTGCCCGCCTTGAAAAAGTCAACGGAATGAAAAACAGCTAAATTAAGTTTTTGCAAAATAAGAGGGTTGCCTGCCGGGACTATAAAGTCTTGAAAGACAGCTCTTTTTTTTTGACTTGCTATGGAATATATGCTATAAATGAAGAAGATTTTGTTTTCAGAATCTAAGGAGAACTACTATGGTAAAGAAAATAAAACAATTTGCTGCATTGACAATGGCCTGTGCATTTGCGGCTACGGGAGTTTTTGCAACTGATTACAAGCAGATTACTGTAAAAGATGTTAATGGAGTTCCTGTTACAATTGATATTCCGTCGGATGTTTTCAGTTTAGTAGAAGGAAGAGAATCTGAAATCAACGATGCATTGAAAACCTATAAGGTTGATGCTTCTAAAATCCGTGAAGCAGAAAGTGCTGTAAAAGACGCCTATGAAAATATTAAAGGTTATATTCCAACCGACAAGCCTTTCACAGTTGCGGAAAACGGACTCAACGACTTTTGCGATGACCTTGCGGATGTTATTCCGAATTCGCAGACTCAGCAGAATGTTTATGCGGAAGCCTGGATTGGAAAGATTTTCCCGGGATTCCATTTTGGTGCTGGTGTAAATGCAGGCGTTTCTGCGCTTGATGTTTCTACGCTTAAAGATGCTGCCCTTGCGCTTGGTGTTGATGACGTAAAAGATATAAATGACACGCTTGTTTTCCCGACAATCACTGTTGACGCGCGTCTTGGCGGAATAATTCTTCCGTTTGATATTGGCGTTACTGCAATGTCAATTGACACTTCAAAGATGGATTCAGTTGACAAAGCTATTGATCCTGTTGCAATCGACTTCTTTACTCTTGGAGCAGACATCCGCTATGCGATTTTTCAGGGCGGATTCATGCGTCCAAAATGGTCAGTTGGAGCTGGATTCTATTACACAAAGGGCGGAGTTGATGTAGATGATGACACTGCAAAAGCCAGCCTTGACTTTAAGTCTACAACATTCATGGTAAATACGCAGGCTTCTATCAAGTTGCTTTGCCTTGTTCCGTTCATTGGAGGACGCGCCTTGTTCTCAAAAACTTCTGTTGACTGGAAGGTAAATGCTGACTGGGCAAGCATCATTGCAAAAGAAGGTGATGCTTATTATGATGGTGTTGCAGACGCATTAAAATGGGGAATTCTTCCTAGCTCATTCAGCGGAAGCTCTTCTGGATTTTCTGTTTATCCGCAGGTGTTTGGAGGAATCGGGCTTGACCTTCTGTTCCTGAACCTTACTGTAAGCGGAAGCTACGACATTGCCTCAAAGATTCCTTCTGCGGCGGTCAGCGTTCGTGTTGCTTGGTAATTAGATTGTAAATAGAGGTAATAAAGAAAAAAAGGGGCTTCCTTGGTTGGGAAGCCTCTTTTTATGTCTATGCGTCAGCATAATGGCACGTAGATTATCATTGGCTTGATAGTATGCTTATCATTATAATGATACTGTGTTTCTCATTATAATGTATGGAAGCTATGCATTACGTTGTATAGCTCAGATACATTATGTTGAGTGAAGCAACTCCAAGCTATTTTTTCTGTTTCTTAAATGTCTGGATTCCTTCAATAACAAGAATTACTGCAAGAACCGCCATTGCCGCTGCGAATAAAAGCTGGAACCAGTTTCCCCAGACAAGAGCTCCCTGCACGCCTTGAATCATTGCCGCAATCTTTTTGTATACAGTAAGAACAAGGCTTGTTAAAGTAGCCGCAAGCATAAATGCCATTGGAATAAAGAACATCTTGTTGTTTTTCCCTGCCTGACCGAGCCAAGCTGCAACCGCCATAAGCGCAAGTCCTGCCAAAAGCTGGTTTGCCGCACCAAAAAGTCCCCAAATCTGGCTGAGCTTAAGTCCGCCCAGAACGCTTCCGATTACAACCATTGAGATTGTTCCGAAGAACGGATTTGCAAGAACTTTGCGGATTCCCTTTGCGTCTTTCCAAGAAAATTCTCCGTCTTTAAGGAAAAGCTCGCTGAACATAAATCGGCTAAGTCTTGTTCCTGTGTCGAGCGAAGTAAGGGCGAATACAGAAACCGCAAGTGTAAGAAGAGCGTTTATCGTGTTGTAAATTCCGCTTCCTTCTTTACCAAAAAGTGTCGCGATTCCAGCACCGAATGCTGCGGATGGTGAGCCGAATTTTCCTTGTTTCCACTGGCTCCAGATAACGCCTACAGAAATAAGTGCGATTATTCCAAGCGCGGATTCAATAAGCATTGAGCCGTATCCGATTGCCTTTGCGTTTTTTTCGTTGTCAAGTTGCTTTGAGGTTGTTCCTGTTGCAATCAGCGAGTGGAATCCAGAGCAGGCGCCGCAAGCTACTGTTATGAAAAGCGTTGGGAAAAGGAATCCTGCCTGTGTCTTCCAGCCTGTGAATGCCGGAATTGAAAATTCGATTGCAGAGCTTCCTTTAAATGCATTGACTAAAATTCCTGCAAGTGCAACAAGCATCATGGCGTAAAGCAAAAAGCTTGAAAGGTAGTCGCGCGGCTGAAGCATAATCCACACTGGAACAAGAGAAGCTACAGCTATGTAAACTCCTACAAAAACAATCCAGGCGTTGCGGCTCATTGCGAATCCCACGTTGAGACCGATTATTGTAACAATCACGATTCCGATTATTCCAAGGATTGTAGCCGGAAGCGTTTTTAGTCCGCATTTGTTTGTTATGATTCCGTAGATAACGGCAAGAACAATGAATAAAATTGAAATCATTGCTGTCGTCTGGTTGTTTGTCGGATTTGAAACAAGCCCGAACATTACTGGGCTTCCTGCCACGGTAAAGAAGGTTCCTGCAACAACGTTTACAAACGAGGCGATTACAAGGATAAGAACAAGAAGCGCAAAAATAATAAAGAGCTTTTTTGCCTTTGCTCCCATTGTGTCGTTTATGATTTCGCCTACGGATTTTCCCTTGTGTCTTATAGATGCAAACAGCGAGCCAAAGTCCTGGACTCCGCCAAAGAAAATTCCTCCGATTATGCACCACAAAAATACTGGAACCCATCCGAAAACTGCCGCCTGTATAGGTCCGTTGATTGGTCCTGCTCCTGCGATCGAAGAGTAGTGGTGTCCCATAAGAACTGCCGGTTTTGCAGCTACGTAGTCAACTCCGTCCGGTGTTTCCTTTGCCGGTGTTTTTTTCGCCGGATCAATTCCCCATTGCTTTGCAAGCCACGAACCGTAAAAAACGTATCCGCAGAAAAGCAGAACAAGCGCCGCTAAAATAATCAGTAAAGCAGCCATCTCTTTTGCCTCCAAAAAAAAATATAAATGTGAATGAGTTTTGAATCTCACTCAAAATTTGCTTAAAAGCTACAGCGGCATTTTTGAAAAAATACTGCGCAGATTTCTTCCGTGCCAGTTGAACCAGGTTTTTCCTGCTGAAACGTCGTAGACAATCAGACTGAAGTTGCTCCAGCCAAAAAATGAAAACTTGTACGACTTGTGCAGCTTGATTTTTTTTGCTCCCTTGGCTGCATCTTTTTCAACTGAGCTGGCTATGACAATCAGGCTTATGTCTGAATTTTTGTGTCCGTAAAAAGGCTTTACTTTTGAAAGTCCGTTTGACCATGCCGCGCTGGAAAGTTCCTTGAGATTTTTCAATGAAAGGTTTTCTTCAACTGCAAAATAGACATATTCATTTGAATCCACTTCCGCGATTCTTGCCGTCTTTGTTAGAAAATAATGTTCCTCGTGCGAGTGGAATTCCGCAGTTGCGCAAAAATCTTTGCATGGATTTCTTGAAACATCGTAGTATTTTTTATATGAAAGCAAAACATTTTCAAGGCAGCTTTCCTCTGTCAATTCTGAAGCCTCGTTAAAGAAATTTCAGTATTTATTATATAGCGGCTTGTAAAATGTTGCAACAAATTTTTAACTTTTTACTTTTCAAAACATTTAATATAGTTTAATATTATTTAAGTTTTTTCTTGATTTCTGGGGTTACAAATTAAAAAATCAAGAAACAGGGGTTGTTTATATGGAATACAGTATTAAAAATGCTTATTGTAAACGTGTTTGGGATGACATTTCTGTGCGCTATGCAGATCAGGGTCATTTTCTTCAGGCTGCTGGACTTGTTCTTGAAGCAATTTCTCCTGCGGTAGACAAAATGCCTGAGCTGGAGCAGTATGCTGTTCTTGAGCGTTTCGTTGAGCCAGAGAGAATTGTAATGTTCCGTGTTCCTTGGACTGACGATGCAGGAAAACCTCACGTAAACCGCGGATTCCGTGTTCAGTTTAACAGCGCAATCGGACCTTATAAAGGAGGTTTGCGTTTTTCTCCGGAAGTAGGACTTGATGTTTTGAAATTCCTCGGATTTGAGCAGGTTCTTAAGAATTCCCTTACAACTCTTCCAATGGGCGGCGGAAAAGGCGGTTCAGACTTTGATGGCCACGGAAAATCAGACGCTGAAATCATGAGATTCTGCCAGTCATTTATCACAGAGCTTTATCGTCATATTGGCGCAGACACAGATGTTCCAGCTGGAGACAAAGGTGTAGGCGGAAAAGAAGTTGCTTATATGTTCGGCCAGTATAAGAGAATTACAAACCAGTACACTGGAGTTCTTACAGGAAAAGGACTTTCATTCGGCGGTTCTCTTGCCCGCACAGAAGCTACAGGCTACGGACTTATCTACTTTGTTGAATGTATGCTTGCAAAAAAAGGCCAGGACTTCAAAGGAAAGACAGCTATTATTTCTGGAGATGGAAACGTTGCCCAGTACGCTGCTGAAAAACTTCTTCAGCTCGGCGGAAAGCCAATCACTTTGTCTGATTCAACTGGCTATATTCTTGATGAAGAAGGAATCACTGCGGAAAAACTTGCCTATGTAAAGGAATTCCGCGCACGCAAAGAAAAAGTAGACGCTTATGTAAAGAAATATCCTAACGCAAAATTCTTCAAAGGCGAAAAACCTTGGGGCGTAAAAGCTGACCTTGCATTGCCTTGCGCAACTCAGGATGAAATTTACCTTGAGGATGCAAAGAAACTTGTTGCAAACGGATGTATGCTCGTTGCAGAAGGCGCAAATATGCCTACACGCGCGGAAGCTATCAAGTATCTTCAGGAAAATAAAGTTATGTTCGCTCCTGGAAAAGCCGCAAACGCCGGTGGTGTTGCGGTTTCTGGACTTGAAATGAGCCAGAACTCAGAGCGTCTTTCTTGGACATTTGAAGAAGTTGACTCTAAACTCAAGCAGATTATGACAAACATCCACGACAACGCTTACGAAACTGCAAAGAAATATGCTACAGAAGGCGACTATGTTGCCGGTGCTAACATTGCAGGATTTGTAAAAGTTGCAAACGCAATGGTTGCCCAGGGATTGGTTTAATCACTGATTTCTAGTTAGCTATTCAAAGGCTGCTCTTTAAGCTGAATTTATTTAGCTTAGAGGGCGGTTTTTTTTAGCAGTTTTTTATGCGTGGAAAGTTTGATTTTTTGCAAAGTTTTTCAATTTCCTGCCATTTTTTTTCTTTTATAAGATTTTCGGGGCACATCCAGCTTCCGCCCACTGCGCCTACATTTTTGCATGAAAGATAACTTGAAAAATTTTCAGCATTTATTCCGCCGGTCGGGATGAACATTGTTTGCGGAAAAGGTCCTGCCAGCGACTTTAGGAATTTTGTTCCGCCCATTACTTCCGCAGGGAAAAACTTTAAAAAATTCAGTCCGGCTTCTATTGCCTGCTCAATTTCGCCCGGCGTGCAAACTCCAGGAAAAAACGGAACTTCATGCTCAACGCACCACTTTACTGTTTTTGGATTGAATCCCGGGGAAACAAGAAAATCCGCTCCGGCATTCTGCGCTTTTTGTGCGAGGCTTGTGTTTATTACTGTTCCGGCTCCAACAAGAATATTCGGAAACTCTTTTTTTATTGATTCTATGCAGCAAGCGATTTTTTTTAGCCCTGTTTCGCCATCGTTTGTCCTGAAAGTTATTTCGACAGTTTTCATTCCGCCGTTTGTTAGCGCGCGTGCAAGTTTTATTGCGTCTTCTTTTTCCTGTACTTTTGCAACTGGAATGATTTTTGCGTTTTTGATTTTTTCTGCGGTTTGTTCAAACATAAAATAAGTATTGCATAAAAAAAACTGGTGTGCAAGAAAATTTTCTGGAAACGTTATTATTTTTGTAAGAAAATTACAAAGAATTTATAAAAAAAGTTTGACAAATTGAATTGACACGTGTATACTTTTTCGTGTTGAGCAACCGATTTTTCTTGTTTTCTAAGAATTGTTGGTGTAAACTTTAAGCATTGCAAAGTTTTTGGATTTGCATTGTTTAATAAAATATTTTGGAAACGTTTTTATGGAAAGGTCCGCTTCTGTTGTTACAATTTCGGATATTGCCAAGGAACTTGGAGTTTCAAAGTCAACAGTGTCCCGAGTTATAAACTGCAAGGGGCGGATTGGCGCGGAAACCCGGCGGCGTGTAATGGAAAAAGTTCAGTCGTGCAACTATGTTCCTAATCCGATGGCAAAGGGACTTGTTTTGCGGCAGACTTTCAATATTGGCGTTGTGATTCCAAAGAATGAAGAGGACAATCCGTTTTTTCAGAATTGCCTCGTTGGAATTTCTGAATCTGTTTACAAGGCTGGCTATGATGCTCTGATTGTTGTTCAGGGCGGTGGAGACATTACTCCGTTAAGGCGGCTTGTTATAAATAGGAAAGTTGACGGCATTATTTTGACTCGTCTTGAAGAAAAAGATGAATCTGTGGACTTCTTGAAAAAAGAAGGAATTCCGTTTATTGTAATGGGCACGCCCGATGACAATGAGTTTTGCCATGTTGGAAGCGACCAGATTTCTGGCTGCTACGAAATGACAAAGTTTATGATAAGCCGCGGATGTGAAAAAGTTGCGGTTCTTGCGGGCGACAACAAAAACAGCGTGAACACTTTCCGATTTGAAGGATTTAAGAGAGGCTTTGCTTCTTCTGGAATTTCCTTGGACGGCAGTGTTGTTCATTGGAATCTGGAAAGCCAGAAGGATGTTTTTTCTGTCTTGCCGGATATTATGAAAAAAAATCCGCAGTGCCTTGTATGTATGGATGACATTATCTGCGTATATGTGCTTAAATGGCTCAAGCAGAATGACTATGAAGTGCCGGCGGACATTCAGGTGATTTCGTTTTACGACAGCCAGGTTTTGGAGAACAATACACCTCCGATTACGGCCTTGAATGTAAATGTTTCAAATCTCACAAAGAAGGCAGGAAGTCTTCTTGTGGATATTATAGAAGGAAAAAAAGTTCCAAGCCACACAAAAGTCGGCTACGAGCTTAGAATAAGGGAATCTTTCCGCTGATTTGCGGTTGGAATATAAAAGCTTCATTGTTTTATAATTAGGAGGACAAAATGAAGAAAGGTATTATTGCAGCTGTGGCTGTAGTATCTGTAGGTTTGCTCGCATTTACAGGATGCAGCAAGAAAGCTAAAAAATCTGAAAAAATAACTCTTACTGTATGGGAGTCTCTTTTAGGACCAGATGAATTCATTAAACAGGCTGGAGCTAAATACACAGAGTCTCATCCGAATGTAGAAATCAAGTTCGTAAACGTAGAGCTTGGAGATTCAACAGGACAGATTTCTCTTGACGGACCTGCTGGAGTTGGCGCAGACCTTTTTGCTGCTCCACATGATAAGCTTGGCGAACTTGTTAACGGCGGACACGTTGCTCCAACAGCAAACGCAGACGTTGTTGCAAAAGAAGTTCTTGGCGCTTGTTCAAAGGCTCTTACCTATGAAGGAAAAATGTACGGATACCCGGTAAGCGCGGAAACTTACGCTTTGTTCTACAACAAGGATCTCATTGCTGAAAAAGATGTTCCAAAGACTTGGGATGCTCTTGCAAAATGGGTAGTTGATTTCAACAAAAAGAATCCAGACAAACGCGGATTTATAATGGATGTAGGAAACGCATACTATTCAATCTTATTTACAACAGAAAACGGAAACCGCGTCTTCGGTTCAACAGGAGCTGACACTTCTACAACATATCTTAACAATGATGATGCTGTAAACGGAATGAAATTCTTCCAGTCGCTTAGACCTGCTCTTAATGTTCCTGCGGCAGACCTTTCAACTGGCGCTTGCGACGCAGCATTCCAGGGCGGACAGGCTGCAATGCACATCACTGGACCTTGGAACGTAAAGAACTTTGTAGATGCAGGACTGAACTTTGGTGTTGCTCCTCTTCCTTCACTTCCTGGTGACAAAGTTCCAGCACCTTCGTTCTCTGGAACACGCGCTATGTTTGTAAGTTCTTACTCTGATCATCCGGAAGAAGCTGCTGACTTTGCCCAGTTCCTTATCAGCCCTGCTATGCAGCAGCTCAGATTCGACATCACAGGAGCTATGCCAGCTATCAACGTAAAAGTTTCAAGCGAATACATTGGCGGATTCCTCCAGCAGCTTGACTACGCATTCCCGATGCCTTCTGTTCCGCAGATGTCTGCATTCTGGGAGGCATTTGGAAACGCTTCAAAGAATATTTGGGACGGTGCAGATGTTAAGAAAGAACTTGACGCTTGCAACGCTACAATTCTTGGAATATAAGTTTAATAGCTTTTTCTTGTAATAAGCGAGGGGTTGCCCTTGGGGGCAGCCTCTTTTATTTAGGGGTTGTCACAACCGTAAAAACGGCTGACTCAAGGGCTTGACCGTAAGCGTGCCTTGATCAGACGTATTCAATTGCGAGGTGTCTTATGCGGATAGAGTCCGATGGAAGTTCTGCAAAAAAGGTAAAAGTCGCATCTTTATGCTTCATGGGATTAGCCCATATTATTTACCTTAAACAATATGTCAAAGGCGCTCTTTTTGCTGCCCTTGAAGTTCTTTTTCTTGCTTTTCTGCCAGTTACTTGCAGAAAGATTTTTGATTTGATTACTCTTGGCGATCCGCAGCCTGATATTCCGGTTAAGTTTCGCAATAACTCTATGTTTATGCTTATCGACGGAATTCTTATTCTTTCGATAGTTGCTCTTTTTGTAGTTGCTTATGTAATTTCTGTAAGAAGCGCAAAAAAATCTTATGAAGAATACTGCAGGTCTAAACGGTTTGTTTCTCAAAAGTCCTCTTTGGCTGAGGTTGGCAACAAGGCGTTCCCTATTACAGGTCTTGCTCCTTGTGTAGTTATGCTCCTTGTTTTTGTTGTTGTTCCGCTTCTTTTTAGCGTTGCGGTTGCTTTTACAAACTATTCTGCTCCAAACAACCTTCCTCCTAAAAATACTGTAGATTGGGTTGGATTCCAGAACTTTAAAGCGCTCCTTTTTGGCGGAACAAACTGGTCAGCTGGTTTTGCACGCGTCGCAATCTGGACATTTGTATGGGCTGTGGCTTCAACTTTTACCTGCTACTTTGGCGGACTTTTGGTTGCCGTTCATTTGAATGAAAGCGGAATCAAGCTTGCTCCAGTGTTCAGGTTTATATTTGTCTTGCCTTACGCAGTTCCGGCTGTAATTACAATGATTCTGTGGCGTCATATGCTTAACGGAACTTTTGGAATTGTAAACAGAACTCTTGTTGCGCTTGGAATTCTTGAGTCGGGAAATGCGATTCCATGGATTGGAGATGCGACACTGGCAAAAATAATGTGTATTGTAATCAACCTTTGGGCTGGATTTGGCTATTTTATGATGCTTTCTATGGGAACAATGACAGCTATTTCCAAGGATTTGTACGAAGCTGCAAAAATTGACGGTGCTAACGGATCTCAGATTTTGCGGCACATTACAATGCCTCTTGTTCTTTACCAGACAATGCCTTTGATTATCATGAGCTTTACACATAACATCAACAACTTCGGAATCATCTTCTTCCTTACAGGAGGTTCTCCTACTGTTGCTGATTCCACAACCACAATGGCGGGCGGAACTGATATTCTTGTTACTTGGATTTACAAGCTTACAATTACAATGCTTAGATACAACTACGCTTCTGTTATCGCAGTACTTATCTTCGTTGTTCTTGCGCCGTTTGCTATTTATCAGTTCAGAAATACCAAGGCTTATAAGGAAGGTGAAGTATGAAAAATTACCACTCGTTCAAGCAAATCAGCAAGACTTTTTCTTATCTTATTTTTATACTGATTTCGCTTGTTGTTTTTTATCCGCTTGTTTATGTTGTTGCCGCCGCTTTTGCTCCTGGAAACGGAATTGCAAGCATGAACATTGTTCCTTTCAAGGACGGATTCACGCTCAAGCACTTTAAGTATCTGTTCTTTGAAACCCAATACTGGCTGTGGTTTAAGAACACATTCATCATCGCCCTTTGGACAACACTTCTTACTGTTGTGATTTCCTCATTGAGCGCTTATGTTTTTTCACGCTTTAAGTTCGTCTTTAAACACACCCTTTTGATGAGCATGCTTATTCTTCAGATTTTCCCTTCATTTGTAGGAATGATTGCAATCTATGTAATCTTGAACCGTATCGGCGGACTTGATACTCTGTGGGGACTGGTGCTTGTTTATGTTGCCGGCGGAATTCCGTACAACACTTGGATGGTAAAAAGCTACATGGATACAGTAAGCAAGAACCTTGACGAGGCTGCAAGAATTGACGGTGCAAGCCACTTTAGAATTTTTGGAACAATCATCCTTCCTGTTACAAAGCCGATTATCACATTCCTGGGAATCTCAAGTTTTACAGGACCATGGATGGACTTTATCTTCCCGAAGTTTGTTTTAAGAAGCCCGGAAAAACAGACACTTGCGTTGGGCTTGTTCTCTTTCGTTTCTGATAAAAAGAACGAGTTTACAAACTTCGCAGCAGGTTCTTTGGTAATCTGTATACCGTTCGTAATCTTCTTCCTGTTCACACAGAAAGCAATGATGATGAGCATGGGAACAGCGGCTGTAAAGGAATAACCATCGAAAAAAAATAAAAAACTGTGAGCAAGTGCGAACAGTTTTTTATTTTTTAACCAATGTACATTGAAGTTTTCAGAATATTTGCGATTAAGCATGAGCAAATGTTCTGAAAATAACAAACGCAAGGCTTAATGCCCCGAGAAAAAAAGCAACTGTGAGCAAGTGCGAACAGTTTTTTGTAACTTATTATTCCCCGGCTAGACTGGGGAATTTTTTTTGCTCATGCTAAAGGTTATGATATTGCCATTTGAAATATAACTTTTTGGGAATATAATCCTGAATAGTAGGAGCAATTTCAATGCGCGCTGAAGGAATACTTCCTAATAGGCTAAGTGAGTATTTCTAAAGCCCTAAGTAAGTATTCCTAAGAGCCTTAGAGAGTATTCCTTAGGGTCTTAGGAAGTATTCCTTCAGCTTTTATGACAGAAAGCACTGAAATGTCAAAACAACGATAAAAAACGTACCCAGTCCGTTGAGCAAATATAGTAACTATGTTTAAAAATAAGGGGCAATATAGTTGCTTTATTTTTCGTCTACGTATTTATTGCTCCAGTCGCCGTCTGTGCTTACTTCAATATTGCCACTGATGCTAAGGTTCTGGAATTTTAGCTCATCTTCGCTGAATTCTTTTTTGCAGCCTATGGCAAAGTTGCGCAGGTTTACGGTCATTAGCCTGTTGTGCGTGAACATTTTACCCTGCCTATGCTCTTTGTAGTCAGCAAGGACAAAGTTTGCGCCGCAGTCTGCAATCACAAGCTCCTTAGGGCGGATTGCTACAATGCGCATTGGCCCGTAAAAGTGCGAATTGCGCTCGGCATAATCTGGAATGTACGCTTCAATTGAAGTCCATTTTGTTACATCATTTTCGGCATTTTCAACATTTGTTGCGCTTATTGTTCTTGGAGAATCCGTCCAGCCATAAACTTTATAAGTTGACAAGTCCGAAGACAAAAGAACGAGCGCGCCGCGGCTGTATACTGTGTCTTTATCGTTAAGCAACATACTGTCAAAGCCTTCTGTTTCAGTACCCACGCCAACAGAGCGCACAAGGACTGCCACTGTTCCGTCTTCAAGAACCGCCATGTCTGTAACTTTGCCGGAAACACCGATAGTCGAGAGTTGAATTCTTTTTTGTTCTGTTAACTTTACATTTTCATCTTTTGTAAAATATCTGATATTTGCAATAGGGTCATCTTTTTCTATATATACAAGGTAAGCCTTATTTTCTTGAATCGCAAAATTCAAAAAACTTTCACCTTTTGAAGCAAGAATATGTCGGTTAACATTTGTATCGTAGCTGTTGACAGAATTTTGTAAATAGAACTTATTGACATTTTCAAGACCAATCCAATATGTATCTGTTTTGCTGTCATAATAAAGAGGGTTTTTTATAAGATTTGATGTGTTGCTAATATTTAAAACAGAAACATTGTCCTTATATAAATTGCTGCCTTCTATATGGTAGATTTGTCCGTTGTTGTCTTCCACGGTATTGTATGAAGTTTCAAAACTAACGCTCTTAGAAGATTTATTACATGATGGGTAGTCGTAGATATATTTGGTGTTGGGATAATCCGTAAGAATCATATACTTTGAATAATACGCGGTTTGCCCCTCAAGAATCATTGTAATATTGCAGTCTGTGGTTTCGCCGGCTCTTACGGTAATCTCTGTGCTTCCGCTGCCTTCAAGGATGTTTTCGCCTGCGTTCCAGGCTTCCGCTGTGGCTGTGTATTTTCCCGGCTCCAGATCGCCAAACTCTATTACCCCCCCCACAGCTCCTTCCTCGGTTTGGTCAAAGTCGTCATTATAAAGGCGCACAATGAATTTGTCGGCGTTGTTTTTGTCGTAACTGTATGTGGCGCGACCGCTTCCCGGCAGGGCAACACGGACAGAGCCGTTTTCGCCGGAGCCGGAGCTCATGTTCATGCATGAAATAAATGCGAACAAAAATGCTGGTAAAATAGAAAAAATCAGTTTTTTCATAATGTTCCTCCTTGGTCAGGGATTCCCGTGTCGCTGAGCGGGACTGACATTTTTTTTTTTGTCAGTAAATGCTATCACCTTGTCATTATCCGGCTTGACCAGATAATCTGCACCGTAAAACAACAGTCCTTATAATTATGATTCAAAATATTCTAATTGTCAGCATTTAGAGGCATTTTTTTTTAACTTTTTTATTGCGCAATCTGTTGCTCACTTTTTGTTTTGTGAGGTTTTGTTATAAAAATTTTCCTAGATTTTTTGAAATTTCCGTGATATTATTTTTATAAATCAACACGTGTAAATATCAAGGATTGGAGAAAAACATGATTTCATATTCTTTTGATAATAAAAGCCTTTTTAAGGGTGAAAAAAGATGGTTTCCGATTATGGGCGAAATCCATTATTCACGATACCCGGACAGCGGCTGGAAAGAGGCTCTTTTAAAAATGAAAGAGGGCGGAGTGGATATTGTGAGTTCCTACGTAATTTGGATTCATCACGAGGAAATTGAAAATCAGTTTGAGTGGACAGGCTGGCGCGATCTTCGCAAATTTGTTCAGACTATAAAGGATTGCGGGCTTTCAATGATTTTGCGCATCGGGCCTTGGAGCCATGCGGAAGTTCGCCACGGAGGATTCCCGGACTGGCTTCTTGCAAAATGCCCTGATGCACGCAATACGAATGATGAAAAATATTTTGCGGAAGTTGAGAAATTCTACAAGGCGATTTACGAGCAGGTAAAAGGCTTGCTTTTAAAAGACGGTGGTCCGATTATCGGAGTTCAGATTGAAAATGAATTCGGCCATTGCGGCGGACTTACAGGCGATGCAGGCGAGGCGCACATGAAGCGTCTTGAAAAAATGGCGCGTGAAACTGGCTTTGATGTTCCTTTGTATACTGCGACTGGCTGGGGTGGAGCTGTTACAGCCGGACTTTTGCCTGTTATGGGCGGCTACTGCGAAGCTCCTTGGGATCCGCGCATTACAGAAATTGAGCCTAGCGGAAACTACGTGTTCACTTACGAGCGCAACGACCATGCGATTGGCTGCGACTTTGGACTTGGCGAAGGAATCACTTTTGATATGACAAAATATCCATATCTTACTGCGGAGCTTGGCGGCGGACTTCAAGTTACTTTAAAACGCCGTCCGATTGCACAGCCAAAAGACATTGGCGCTATGAGCCTTGCAAAAATGGGAAGCGGTTGCAACCTGCTTGGCTACTATATGTATCATGGCGGACAGAACCCGGAAGGAAAGCTTACAACTCTTGAAGAAAATATTGCGACTGGCTCTTTAAACGACATGAGTATAAAGAACTACGATTTCCGAGCGCCTTTGGGAGAGTACGGACTTCCAAACGGAACTTACGGCGAGATAAAATTGTATTCACTTTTTGCGCATGACTTTGGAGAATTTCTTGCCTCCACGGAAACTGACTTGCCTGACTCAAACCCTATTACACCGGAAAATCTTTCTGACTTGCGCACAAGCTGGCGTTACAAAGAATGTGAGAAATGTGGAAAAAAACGCGGCTTTGTCTTTGTAAACAATTATCAGCGCAGAAGAAAAATGGCTGGGCATAAAAATGTTGTGCTTGCTTCCACAGAAAAAAGCGGCGCGGACATTCAGTTCCCGGCGATTGATGTTGCGGACAAAGACTTTTTCTTTTTGCCGTTCAACATGAAAGTTGCGGATGGACTTTTAAAGACTTCGCTTGCAACTCCGCTTTGTGTTTTAAATAACCAGCGCAAAGTTTACGTTTTTTATTCAGCTGCAAAACCTGTCGGCTCTTTGGCTGAAAAAGATTCCAGTGTTTGTTCCGCAAAGGACGCTTCCGTTTCTCTTTATCAGTTTGAGGGCGAGGTTCCTGACTGTGATATTGTAACGCTTTCAAGAGAAGATGCATTGAACGCTCATAAAGTTTCTGCAAACGGAAAAGAATATCTTGTTGTGACGGATTCAGTTTTGTTCCAGAATAACCAAGATGGAAAAACAGAACTTGAATTTGAAGACTGCAAGAAAATTTCATTCAAGGCATTCCCGGAACTTGAAAAAGTTCCAGAAGGATTTTCTGCAAAAAAATGCGGCGGCGGATTCACGGTTTATACTTTCGACCAGGACGCTGCGGAATCTCCAAAAGTTTCGTGCCAGAAAATTTCAGAAGATGAAAAAACTGCGGTCTATAAAATTTCCGTGGAAAGCTGGCAGAACGGACTTGATGATTTATTTATTGACATTGGATATGCCGGAAACTGCGCGCGCCTTTATGAAAACGGAAAGCTCATTGACGACGGAATTTTTGTTGGCGAAAATTATCCGTGGAGCATCGGTCTTAAACGCTACGGAAAAAATGCGCATGACTTTACTTTGGAAATTGATGCGCTCAAAAAAGACGCTCCGATTTTTATAGAAGAATGGCCGGATTTTGCTGGTCAGGGTTCGCTCAAAAAAGTCAACGGAATAAAGGCTAGAGCTTTTGTGAAAATTTCTGCCCAGCTTTAAAGATCAGGCAGTTTAAAAATCCGTCTTATTTTTTAAGGCATTTAAATTAGTCCTCCTCATCATCTCTGGATTTGCTTTTTGGTCATTGTGGCAAGTCCGGGGATGATTTTTTTGCATAGGGAGTAAAATATTTTAATAAAAAATTTGATTTATGAAATTGTTGTGCTAAAATAATTGGCAGATGTTTCATTACGGAGAAGAATTTTGAAGCTCAGCTTTTTACAGTTTGAATTCAACCTTGAATTTTTAAAGCCGGCCATTGTCAGCGCAAATCCTTTGTTTGTTCTTCGCGGAATGCTGGGAAAGAACCTGCGTTCAATGTGCTGCATTTCGGCAGGTCGGGCGTTCCAGCCTTCGCTGACGCTCATTCCAAAATGTTGGTTTCGACAAGCTCAATCAACATTTTGGAACTTCGGGCTTCCATGTCCTAAGCTATACGTTCGCAAAGTCCGCTACGCAAACTTTGCTCACTACCGAGTTTTTGCGTTGCAAAACTCGCAGTATACAGTCAGATCTGCAAATTCTCTTCCAGAATCCTAATTCCCTCTTCCACGCTCTGTCCGAGTATTTCCTGCATTTTTTGGAACTTGTATTTTTTGTGCAGGTTGTCAAGGACTTTGCGGTGGGCTTCTTTTCTGTGCCGACGGATGAAGATTGCCTGTGCCTTGCTTGCGGCGGCTCCGTCGTTGCTTGGCGTGTAGAATCCTTTTTCGCATTTTTCGAGTTCCGGGCAGTCAAAGCAGCCGTCAAGATTTTTTTCTTCGCAGCATTTTACGTTCGGGCATTTTCCGCCGGGAAACATCGTGCCGAACGAGCAGCAGTTGAACACAGAGCGGCAGCCTCCGCACCATTCGCCCAAAAAGCAGTGGGCACACGAAAGTCCGCAGATTGCCGTCATGTCAACGCCCTGTTTTGCCGCCACCACGATTTGGGCTTTCCAGCGTCCGCCGTTTTCCAGGCGTTTCTGTTTTTCCCCACCGTCTGCTGAAAGATCCTTGCGGTAGATTCTTGTTTTCTCGCCGCTGACCGATTTCGCCGTCTTGAAAAATTCGTAGCCGTATTTTTCATAAAGTCCCGTGTGGTCTGTTGAGATATAGACCGCCTCACGTCCCATGACGGTTGCGATGCTTTCCGCCCAGTTCAAAACCTCGCCTGCGTAACGGTGGCCGCGATATTCGGGCGCAGTATAGACAAAGCCGATCCAAGGTGAAAGTTCCGTTGGCTGAACGTCGTCGAGCGGCGCAAAAGTGCAGAACGAAACAAGTTTCTCACCGTCGGTCAAAAGTGGAACAAGCGCGGAATCCCCGAGCGTTTCCTTCAGCTTGCCTTCGCTCAAAAGCTGGTGAAGAAATTTCGCCTCACCCCAGTCAGCTTTCGCGATTTCTCCAAGCCAATGCGCCTTGTCGTCCGATGTGAAATATTCAATGATTTTCATGCTGTCTCCTTTTATTTCTTCACATTTCAGATTTGCACATCTCGTCAAAAGTTCTTACGTCGCAGCCCTTGCTTTCGTAGTAGGCGAGCATTTCGGGAATCTTGTTTTTGTTGTAGCTTGTGATGCAGTCGGAAATCACGTGGACAGTGTAGCCGCTTTTTTTCATGTTGAAGCAGGTGGATTTTACGCAGGCAGTAGCGTCCGCTCCGGCAATAAAAAATTCAGTGATTCCGTTCTCCTGAATAAATGTGGCGAAGTCCTCGCTTGTCAGGGCGTTGCTTTTTGTCTTGATGAAAATGTGGTCGGAAGCGATTTTCATTTCAGGCACAAGTTCCGCTCCATGCGTTCCGGGCTTGAACGTTCTTGTTCCGGCGGAAAGGTTTTGGTTCTGGATGTAGACAACGTGCATTCCGCCTGCCACCGCCCAGTCAACCGCCTGATTCACACGAGCGATTATTTCCATGTAATTTTTTGTGATGTCATTCTGAAGGTCAATCACGACCAGCACGCTATTTTTCATTTTTTGTTCCTTAAAAATATAACTGGAAATATACCATACCGAATGATAGGCTATCAAGGGAGGAAAATTCTTTGCGTAAAATGTCCAGTTTTCTTTTTTCTCACGCGGATTTGTGATTTACTGCGTGAATCAATTTTTGCATCGGCGGATTTCGTGGAAATCTGCAAATCCGTGTGATTCTTTTTTTGTTTCTTCAAGCAAAGTTTTTGTTGTGTTCGGCGATGATTTTTTTTGAGCAAGGATTTTGCATTGTGTTCGGGAGATTCTGAAACAAGTTCGGAATGACCGTCATGCTGCCTGCCGGTTTCAATGTTTTTTCGGCAATAAAGTCAATCTATCGGCAAAATAAAATGAAAAAAATATACATATAAACGTTTTATATTTTGCCGATAGCGTGATATAATATTGCCTATGGCAAAGACAAAATATATTTCAGTTGAAGAAGCTGCGAAAATCTGGAATTTAAGCGAGCGCAGTGCAAGAAATTACTGCTCACAGGGCAGGGTTCCTGGAGCTTTTTTAGAAGGCAAGACCTGGAAGATTCCGGCAAATGCTGAAAAACCGGACCGCAAGGCTCGTCATATAAAAAATGAAAACAATCTTTTTTCAGTCTTGAAAAGAGAAAAAGATGCCGGCTTAAAAAACGGTATTTACCATAAAATTCAGATTGACCTTACATATAATTCAAATCATATTGAAGGCTCAAAACTCACTCATGACCAGACCCGTTATATTTTTGAAACAAAAACGCTTGGCATTACAGATAAGGCAGTAAAAGTCGATGACATCATAGAAACTGTAAATCACTTCCGCTGTATTGATTTGATTATCGAAGGCGCAAATTCTAAGCTTTCAGAGAGTTTCATTAAACAGCTTCATTACATACTGAAAACAGGCACAACAGATTCGCAGAAATCCTGGTTCAAAATAGGCGATTACAAAATGTTGGAAAATATGGTTGGTGGAATTGAAACAACAAAGCCCGAAAATGTCGCTAAAGAAATAAAAACATTGCTTGAAGAATATAACGCAAAACCGGAAATCACTTTTGATGATATTCTTGATTTCCACGTTCGCTTTGAATCAATTCACCCGTTTCAGGACGGAAACGGCCGTGTCGGAAGACTGATTATGTTCAAGGAATGTATTAAGCATAACATTGTTCCGTTTATCATCACTGAGGAATTGAAGATGTTCTATTACAGAGGAATCAAAGAATGGAAAGATGAGCGGGGTTATCTTAAAGATACCTGCCTGACAGCTCAGGATGCCATGAAAGAAAGTTTGAATTATTTTGGCGTGAACTATGATGATTAGAACTGGGCTGATTTATCAAGTTTATCCGCTTAGTCTTTCGCATAGCGACAGCAGCTCCTCGAGTTTTTATTTGTTCTCGCAATAATAGCCGTGCATTGAATATTTAGACCACATTTCAAACATTGTTATGTAATTCAATTTGATGTATTTTCTGATTTTGTTCATATCTGATTCGGAAACTGTTCCCTGACGCGTAACTATAGTATCTCCATCTGGCTTTACAAACAGCTTCGCAGAGCCGGATTCTGTAAGTTTTGTGTCGCTGGCGTGAACGTGCATACATTCAATGGTACAAGCCATTGTAAAATAGAGATAATAGCCGGCAACTTTAAACGCTGTATATTTTGGCATTTTATTCCTCTATGAATTCTTTATTTTTTAGGTAATATGACTGCACTAATGCCAGTTTCGCATCGTCCATTGTTGTCTCAAGCAAGTCGCCATCTTTTGTAAGAACAGCGGCTTCAGTTGGATTTTCCAAATTCAAGACACGAATCTGATTTTCTTCGTTTAACGAGAATGAATAGCCGGCGATAATAAACTTTGCTTCTGCTGCGATTTTTTCAATTTCATTTTGTGGCATAATCTAATTTTACCTCTTTTATTGGATGCAGAAAGTTTTCTGGCTTTATGTATAAGTTTTCGAGAATCGGAATTAAGTCAATATAATCTTCCACCGCTTCATCTGTATGAGAATATTTTGCTGAAACTACAAGATAACCGTTATCCCATTCCTTAATCTGCTCAATCCGTTCAAGGCTGTACGGACCTTTAAAGCGGATTTTTGTGTTTCCGTATTTGAACTGAATTAAATCGCCCTTATTATTCAAATATGCCACATTTTCCATAACAGCCTCCTGTCATTATTACTATATAATATAGCACATTTTTTATGTTTTTAAACGTTTCGAATTCGATGCGTTTACTTTTTTATCATGTCTCCTTAATCAATTCTAAAAAACATAGACCTGATTTAAGGGATTAAAACCCAATCAAAATTCCAGTAAAATCAAGATTTGTATTTGGCTGAATTAAAAAAATTGCGGGTCAAATCCAAGGCTCAATTCTCAGTAACTTTTGAGCTGTTTTTATGTCTTCATTTTTTCAGCTTTAATTGCAAATTATCATTATATAAACTACAATTGGGCGTATGGCAAAGACTGTAGACGATAAGAAAATTATTTACACAATGGATCGGGTTTCCCGCGCTTACGGGACTAAAGTTGTTCTTAAAGACATAAGCATTTCATATTATTACGGAGCAAAAATCGGCGTTATTGGTGAAAACGGCGCAGGTAAGTCTTCTTTATTTAAAATTCTTGCGGGAGTTGACAATGATTTTACAGGCGAAACTCATCTGCTTCCTGGATTCACAATGGGATATTTGGAGCAGGAACCTCAGCTTGAAGCAGGCAAGACTGTAAAAGAAATTGTAATGGAAGGCGTAAAGCCGATTACAGATTTGCTTGCTGAATTCGACAAAGTGAACGAGGCATTTGGAGACCCTGATGCTGACTTTGACAAGCTTTGCGCAAGACAGGCTGAGCTTCAGGAAAAACTTGATGCTGCGGATGCATGGAATTTGGACACAAATCTTGAGCTTGCAATGGACGCGTTAAGATGTCCGCCAGCTGACCAAGTTGTTGATGTTCTTTCTGGAGGTGAACGTCGCCGTGTTGCTTTGTGCCGTCTTCTTCTTCAGCAGCCTGATATTCTGCTTTTGGACGAACCTACTAACCACCTTGACGCAGAAACTGTTGCCTGGCTTGAACGCCACCTTCGCGACTACAAAGGCACAATTATTGCGATTACTCACGACCGCTACTTCCTTGACAATGTTGCCGGATGGATTCTTGAAATGGACAGAGGTGAAGGATATCCGTTTAAAGGAAACTATTCTGAATGGCTTGAAGCAAAAGAAAAGCGACTTGAGCAGGAAGAAAAGCAGGCTTCTGTCCGTCAGCGCGAAATGAAAGAAGAACTTGAGTGGATTCACGCAGGTGCAAAAGGTCGCCAGGCAAAACACAAGGAGCATATCACAAAGTACGAGCAGCTTTTGGCGGAAGAGCAGAAACGTGTTCAGCTTAAAGACAGCCAGATTTCAATTCCGGCAGGACCTCGTCTTGGAAGCCTTGTAATTGAAGCGAGAGGGCTTACAAAATCGTTTGGCGACAAGCTCCTTTTTGAAAACCTTGACTTTGCAATTCCGGCTGGTGCTGTTGTTGGCGTTGTAGGACCTAACGGCGCGGGAAAAACTACTTTGTTTAAAATGCTTGCAAAGGCCGCCACAGGTGAAGGAGAAGAAACTCCGGATTCCGGCACGATAAAAGTAGGCGACACTGTAAAGCTTGTGTATGTGGATCAGATGAGAAGCAAGCTTGACCCGAACAAGACTGTGCTTGAGCTTCTTTCTGGAGGAGCTGACCTTATAAAGCTTGGCGCGGTGGACGAAAAAGGACGTCCTGTAAATGGAGCGTTGCGCGAAGTGAATGCCCATGCTTATTGCTCTTGGTTCAACTTTAACGGCGCGGAACAGAACAAGAAAATCAGCGTGCTTTCCGGCGGAGAAAAAAACAGGCTGAACATGGGACTTATGTTCAAGGAAGCGGGAAACGTTTTGCTTTTGGACGAGCCTACAAACGACCTTGATATTTCTACAACGCGTTCGCTTGAAGAGGCCATCAACAGTTTTGCTGGCTGTGTTCTTGTAATCAGCCACGACCGCTACTTCCTTGACCGTATCTGTACTCACATTCTTGCGTTTGAAAACAACAGCGAAGTCAAATGGTTTGAAGGCAACTGGAGTGAATACGTAGAATGGAAGAAAAACGTCCTTGGAATTGACGATGACCATCCTCACAAAACCATGTACCGCAAGCTCACAAGGTAAGCATACAACTGTAAAAAAAGGATGCCCGACTGGACATCCTTTTTTTTGTGCCATAAAACCAATGTGATGCTACTTATTGCTAGGCGGATTGTTGCCGCGGTTTCCACCGCTTGGATTGCCTGTTGTTGAAGGCATTCTTCCGCCTTCACCTGCGTGGCTGTTGCCTGGTTTTACAGTTGTCTTTCCCATTTGTATGCTCCTTTAGAATGAATTATAAGACAGTAGTCAGTCCTGTGCTAAAATCTAATGGTGTAAGCGTTCCTGTTTTCAGTGTTTCTTCTTTAAGTGCATAATATGCGTTTGTAAATGCCATTATTTTGTATGACCAAATAAGATTAAAGGTAATAATAACTGAAAGTAAAGAAAGAATACTGATGAAACACATAACAATGATATTAAGGTTAGGTACAACTATAAAAAAACAAGAAGGAATAATAGCAAATGTAAAAAAAGAAAGAAAATGCCAGCCAACAAAACTTAAGTCCATAAAAAATAAATCAGCTTTATGCTTTCTAGTGAGAATCTTGCTTATTTTCATTGCTTGATAAGATGAGAGTTTTGGATTTTCCGCTAGAACGAAAAACATTTGTGAGTATGAATAGCTTTTTATAATTCCTGGAAAAATGAAAAGTAAACTCCAAAGAGTTGTAAATAAAATATAGCGAAATGCTCCTGCAAAATATATTGGTAGATGCGAAAATCCTTTTAGAAAATCTAAAAACTTAACTTTGATTTTTGTATTGTAAATTTGAATAAAAATCCTATAAATGGGAAATACCAATAGGCAAAGTAATAAAGAGGATAGAAAAGAAATGCAAAACGAAATCGACAAATAAGTAATAAAGCCCATTTTGAGAGTCGAATAAGTGTCTATGTTTCTACACTGTATAATAATTTGCATAATGCATATAATAATACAAATGCTTATAGAAGCAATGAGTGGAGTTTTCAACTTTCCTTTTAATTGTTCACGGGCTTTAGCTTTGTAATAAGTACGATTAAACATAAAATAACTCCTTGTTAATTTTGTTATCCAATTTTACCCCCCCCGGCACTTTGTCAAGCGATTTGTTTGCCTTTTTATAGTCTTTTTTATTGCATAAGTTAACTTAATTAACTTGTTAAAGTAAGTTAATTAAGTTAATAACAAATACTGTCCTTATAAATCCCATTGAAACAACTTTGTGGCTGGTTTATAATCTGCCAAGATTTTTTATGCGAGGTTTATATGGCAAAGCTTCCTTCTTACGCTCTTGATGTAAGGCTTATTGCGCTTGACTTGGACGACACTCTTTTGGATTCAAATCGGAAAATCAGTGATAAAAATGTGCAGGTGCTTCAGGAATGTGTTCGGCGCGGAATTTATGTTGTGCTTTGCTCTGGGCGTGCGGAAGATGGAATTCTGCCTTTTGTGCGCAGGATGGACATTGCGGGTAGCGAGTTTGGGAAATTCATAATTGCAATAAACGGATGCAGTGTTTTTGATATGCACGAGCGCAAGCAGATTTACACTTGCAGCGTTGATTCCTCTGTTCTTTTAAAGGCTAATTCCGAAGCTGAAAAAATGGGGCTTAGAAGTGAAGTTTATTCACCGGACACAATTTTCTATGCTGAAGAGACTCCCTGGACGCGCAAGGATGTTGATATGTGCGGTTTGAAAGGCAAAGTTATAGACGACTATGAAACTTTCCTGCGTGAAAAAAAATTTCCCAAAATGCTTGTTCCGGGCGAGCCTGAAACTCTTCAAGTGCTGCAAAAAAAACTTAAAGATGAACTTGGAGATTCCGCCGTTATTTTTACAAGCAAACCGTACTTTCTTGAAATCCTTCCGCCGAACTGCGGAAAAGGAGAATCCATCAACTGGCTTGCTGACTACATTGGAATTCCACGCTCATCTACAATGGGATTCGGAGACAGCATGAACGATGAAAGCATGATTGCAAAATGCGGCTACGGCGTGTGCATGAGCAATGGAATTGACTACATAAAAAACGCCGCTGACTTTATCACTGAAAAAGATAACGATTCAAGCGGCGTTGGCGACTTTATAGAAAAATATGTTTTGTAATTTTTAAGATTCAATGTCCGCTTTTTGCAGAAGCTCTGTTTCCCATTCGAGCAGGGCTTTTTCTTCTTGCGTCCCGTTTCCTTTTACATCGCACATAATTCTAAAGACTGGCTCTGTTCCGCTTGGACGCATCCAGATAAATGCGACTGGCTGATTTTCACTGTCCATAAATTTTACTTTAAGTCCGCCGTTTGCGTTGTTCCAGTTTTGATCGGCTGCAGTTTCTTTTGTGCCGTTTGTCGTGAATGCTTCGTAGCTTGCGATTCCGTATTCATTTTTGAACTGCTCTTTTTTTTCTTTCCAAGACGAAATGAATTCTTTTTTGAAATTTTCCTTTAGCTTGCCTTTGTCTTGCATTTTTACTTGAAGAACTGCGCGGTTTTCGCTTACGCCAGTTGTTGTGTATTCAGGCAGTGTTGAAATAACGTCATCGAGTGTAAAGTTGTCTTTGTATTTTTTTTCTTGGCCGGACATCTTGCACCACAAATGGAACAATCCAATCTTGTTTTTTGTGTCCCGCAGCGCAAGAAGCTTTACAAGCGCAAAGATTGTAGCGACTGGATCCCTTACCGCAGAAGGGTATGTTATGTTTCCGCCGTTGCTTCCTTCCCCGAATATTCTTACGTTGAAACCTTCGCTTCTTTTTTCACGTGCAAGGTTCACTACATTGGCTTCTCCAACTTCCGCGCGGAATACTTTTGCATTCAGGCTGGCGCAGATTTCGTCAATTCTCATGGAAGTAGGGCAGTTTACAGCTACCGCAAGATTTTTAGCGTCCGGATTTTTCCAGTATTCAAATGCAAGTTCCGACATTACACACAGCGCGAACACTTCTTGTGCTGGCACTGTTTTTGCCTCTTTTCCGTTCCAGTAGACAATGTTTCCGCGGTCGCCGTCGCAGTCCGGCATATAACCAAGCAGGGCTGATTTGTTTCCTTCTTTTTGAAGCTCATTGATTTTCTGCGCGCAATGCACAAGATTTTCTGGCTCTGGAATTATTGCATGGACAATTTTATCTTCATTGAATGGAATAAAACCGATTCCGCTTTCCGGGATAAATTTTTTATCTATTGAAGTTGCTCTGGCGGAACCGTTCATATCGCACACAATGCTAAGTGGATTTTTCTGCGCTGCTTTTTTTAAAATGCTGAACAGCTTATGCTGAAATAAAATTTTTGGACTTCCGGCTATTACGGTCTTTATAAATTTTTCGTAGGCGGCAAGAGACTTTTTTTTATACTTGGCGCATTTTGCGTACACATTTTCAACTTGAGTCTTTTGCGCCTTGAATGCAAGTGAAAGCGCGTGTTCTTCTGCTCCGGCTGAACTGCATTTTGCTGCAAAGGTTTCCGCGAGTTTTTTTGATTCCCCGGCTTCAAGAACGCCTCCGTTGTTCAGACCGAATTTTATTCCGTTGTGTCCTATTGGATTGTGGCTTGCTGAAATGTAGAGGAATCCGTCATGCTTTCTTGAGTACGCCATTATTTCCGGGGCGGCGGCAGTCCCAAGAAAAACAACTTTTATTCCGCAGGCGCAAAGTCCTTGAATTACATTGAGCGCGATTTCTTTTCCTGTGGGGCGGGTGTCTGTTGCCACAACAACTGCCGGCTCTTTTTTGCCCGTTTTTGAAATTATATATTCAGCGAATGTTTCTGCAATTAAAAGACAGAGAAAACTGTTTGCTTCTCCGATTTTTGGCGAAGTATCTTCCGCATCCATGCTTTCTGCAAAAACTTTTCTCCAGCCGGACGCCGATAAAATCATATTGTGTTCCATAATATTTCTATTATAACGCTTTTGCCGCTAGTGTGGAAGCGAACAAATTTGACAGCGAACAAATTTACAGATTCTTAAGGCAAAGCTTTAAACAGCACTGGAAAAGATTTATGGTATGGAGGAAAGAAAACGGCGATAAAATCGCTTCGCTTACGAATTAGTTTGTTTTTCTCCCTCCAAAAACTTGCGTTGCACATTGCCTTTGTTTTCAATATAATAATCCGCATTATGTCAGAAAGAAACGAAAAAGAACTTTGCCACTGGGCAGACCAGCAGGCTTCAAGAATTATCAAGCAGAAAGGCGACCTTGACCTTTATACCTGCGCTTCTGGAATTACACCGAGCGGAACTGTTCATATTGGAAATTTCCGCGAAATTATTACTGTAGACTTGATTGTGCGTGCTCTTCGCGACCGGGGCAAGAATGTGCGCTTTATTTATTCCTGGGACGACTACGATGTTTTCAGAAAAGTTCCGGGCAATATGCCTCAGCCGGAAGTTCTTGAAAAATATCTGCGCTATCCAATTACAATGGTTCCAGATACTTTTGGACGGGACGAAAACTATGCGCGCCATCACGAAGTTGACATTGAAACGCAGCTTCCGCGTGTTGGAATCCATCCAGAATTTTTGTATCAGGCGAGCCGTTATCGTGCAAACCGCTACGCTGAGGGAATGAAAAAGGCATTGCAAAACCGTGAGCTTATAAAAGAATGCCTGAACGAATACCGCGATGAGCAGCACAAAATGAAGCCGGAAGACGTTTACTGGCCGGTAGCTGCTTTCTGCTGCAAATGCAATAAAGACGAAACTGAAATCCTTGACTACGACGGTGAGTACGGCGTTACGTATAAATGCAAGGCTTGCGGACATGAAGAAAAAGGAGATCTTCGCACTTCAAAAGAATTCAAGCTGGGCTGGCGCGTTGACTGGCCTATGAGATGGAACGAAGAAAAAGTTGTATTCGAGCCGGGCGGAAAAGACCACATTTCTCCTGGCGGAAGCTACGACACTGCAAAACTTGTAAGCAAAAAAGTTTTCGGTTGGGATGCTCCTGTTACAATGAAGTACGACTTTGTAAAACTCAAGGGCGTTCCTGGAAAAATGTCATCCTCAAAAGGAAAAGTAATTTCTCTTGTTGACGCTCTTGAAGTTTATCAGCCGGAAGTTTTGCGCTACATTTTCGCCATGAACAAAGTTGACCACGAGTTCAGTATCAGTTTTGATTTGGACGTTGTTACAATATACGAAGCCTACGACAAGACAGAGCGAATCGCCTGGGGAATCGACAAGGCAAAGAACGAAGATTTGTTCCTCAAGGAAAAACGCATTTACGAGCTTAGCCAGATTGAAAACGGAATGCCGAAAGTTCAGCCGTATCAGATTGGATTCCGCTTGCTTACAACTTTGCTTCAGACTTATTCAGGCGACATCGATGCTGTTATTGCTTCTCTCAAAGATGTAAAGGAAGAACAGAAGGAAACTTTGCGCCGCCGCTGTATTTGCGCATGGTACTGGATAAAAGAAAGTGCTCCTGACTGCGCTCCGGATTTCTGCTTCACTTTAAGAGAAGACGGTTCTAAGGCTGAAGATATTTCGGGTGAAATGCTGACTGCTGTGCGCCGTGTGCGTGATGAAGTTGTTCCGCGCCTTGATACTTTTGCGGTTGACAAGGAATGCCAGCAGGCGATGTACGACATTGCGACAGAACTTGGACTTGAGTCAAAAGCATTGTTTACAGCTTTGTATCATGCCTTGATTGGAAAAGATCAGGGACCGCGCCTTGCAAGCTTCTTTAGGATTATCGGAAAAGAAAAACTTCAGAAAATCCTGAGCGTATACTAAAAAAGTTGGTCCCGATAAATTAGCTGTCTTGGGTTTTTAAATGAAGAAGAAAATTTATTTTTCACTTGCGCTAAATATTTTGATTACCGCATTCGAAATTTCCGCTGTGATTCTGTCCATAATTGAATATGGCGGATTTAGTTTCTTTAAATTTTATACACAGGACAGCAATATTCTTTTGGGGATTTCGTGCGCTGTTATGGCATTTTGTAAAATCCGCTTTTTATGTTCAGGCAAAAAAATTTCTGATTCAGTAAAATTACTTACTTACATTGCGGTTTGCTGCACAACACTCACGATTACAGTTGTCCTTGCCTTGCTCATTCCAAATGCCGGCGGATATACAATGAAGAATTTCAGCCATTATATGCTTGAAGGTTCAGGGCTTTTTATGCATTTTGTTTGTCCTGTTCTGGCATTGGTTTCTTTCATTTGCTTTGAAGAAATTCCGCTGAAATTTTCGCATACTGTTTGCGCTATTGTTCCCACGCTGATTTATGCGGCTGTTCTTTTTGTCTTGAATATCGCCAGCGTTTTGGTTGGTCCGTATTTTTTTCTTCACGTTTATGAGCAGAGCGTTCTTGCTTCTGTGGGATGGACGTTTGTTGTAATCGGCGGAAACTATTTGATGAGCGTTGGAATTTGGGCGGTGTCCAGAAAAAAATCATTTTGAAAGTTGCATTTTGCGTTGCAGTTGCGAATGATTTCTTATGTATGCTAAAATGAGTTTATGTTAAAAAATTTTCTTTGGGTGTTTTTTATTTCGATGGTGCCGCTTATTGAACTTAGGGGCGCGATTCCTGTTTCGCAGGCATTAAAATTGCCGGTGATTTCTTCTTATGTTGTCAGCATAATTGGAAATATGATTCCTGTTCCTTTTATTTTCTTGTTTGCAAGAAAATTTTTGGAGTGGGGGCAGGATAAACGTCTTGTGGGCGGAATCTGCCGTTTCTTTTTATTGCGAGGAACTTCTGCTGGTGAAAAGATGCAGGCAAAAGCCGGGCGCGGACTTTACTTTGCGCTTTTTCTTTTTGTAGGAATTCCGCTTCCGGGAACTGGTGCTTGGACTGGAACACTTGCAGCTAGCCTTCTGGACTTGGACGGAAAAAAGACATCTCTTGCCGTTATGGGAGGCGTTTTGCTTGCCGGTGTGATTATGCTTGTTTTGACATTGCTGGGAGTCGGAGCTGCAAACGCAGTCGCAGGATAAAAAGTTAAATTAAAAAAGCTGCCCGTTTAGGACAGCTTGTGTTTGCTTATGCCTGCAATGCTGTAACTGCTACTGTTGCAACAATGTCGTCAACGTTGCATCCACGGCTAAGGTCGTTAAGCGGTTTTGCGAATCCTTGGCATACAGGTCCAATTGCCATCCAGCCGCCCATTCTCTGGGCAATCTTGTAGCCGATGTTTCCTGCATTGATATTTGGGAATACAAAAACATTTGCGTGTCCTGCAACTTTGCTTCCCGGAGCTTTTAGCTCGCCGACTTCAGGAGCAACTGCGGCGTCAAACTGAAATTCTCCGTCCAATGCCAAGTCCGGTGCCTTTTCCTGCGCAAGCTTTACAGCTTCCTGAACTTTTGGAACGCTCTTAAAGAATTTGTCATCGTTTCCGCTTCCTTTTGTGCTGAAGCTTAACATGGCGACTCTTGGGTCGATTCCTGCAATTTTCTTTGCAGTGTCGGCTGTTGCAACTGCGATGTCTGCAAGCTCTTCACTTGAAGGCTCGATGTTGATTGCGCAGTCAGCAAGAAGTGCAACGCCTTCTTTTATGTATTTGTTTCCGCATTCCGGTGCAACCATGATAAAGCTTGATGAAACTGTCTTTATTCCAGGCGCGGTCTTTATAACCTGAAGTCCCGGGCGCAATGTGTTTGCTGTTGAATGGCAAGCTCCGCTTACAAATCCGTCCGCATCTCCTGCCTTGAGGATAAGAGCTCCGAACATTGTGCGGTCTTTAAGAATGTAGTTTTTTGCATCTTGAACTGTAGGATATTCTGCCTGTCCGGTTTTTTTGTTGATTTTGCCTTCACGTGTCTTGAATAAAAGTTCCGCGTATTTGTCTGTATCAGGGCTTGTCGTTGGATCTACAAGCTCAATTCCTGAAAGGTCAACTCCCGGGGCTGCTTTTGCGCATTCTTCTGCGTTTCCAATAAGGATGATTTTTGCAATTCCTTCCTTTACGATTTTTGCAGCGGCTTCAACAACACGCTTGTCTTCGCCTTCGCAAAGAACGATTTTTTTTCCGGCCAATTTAGCCTTTTCCTTTAACTGTGAAACAAAATCCATAATGCACCTTCTTTAATTGTTTTATTTGAAAATCGGGCAACCGGAATTCGAATCCGGGACCTCGTGCCCCCCAGACACGCACGCTAACCAACTGCGCTATTGCCCGAAAAGCACTGCAATTATATCAAATGGCGTCTTGATTATCAATTGCAGCGGAAAGACTGTGTTTTCGTTTCTTGCAAGAGGGGGTGTTTTGTGGTAGAATTTTTTGCAGGTCTATAAAAGAAAATGAAGAACAGTAAAGGAAAAAAATCATCTATTGTGATTATTCTAGTTTCAACTCTCATTGCTACAAACCTTTTTGTAGGCTTGATTTCTTATTGTGTTTCCGCAGGCGCATTGAAAAAGTCTGTGAATAGCCAGCTTTCTGCAATAACCGCAGACTTGTGCAATCAGATTGTCGCGATAAACAGAAAGACAATTTCTCAGCTTACTTTGCTTTCAAGGCTAGAGCTTCTAGTCAGGGAGGATGTTTCTCTTCATGAAAAGCAGAAGCTCCTTGCTCCGATAATCAAGAATCTGGACTCAAGGTACCGGGATGTCGCCTTTTACGACAAGAACGGAGACAGCCTTTTGATTGACGGGCGTATGCTTAATTTTTCCGACAGGCCGTATTTTCAGCAGGCGGCGCATGGAAAGAATTTCTTTTCCGATCCAAAATTCAGCCCGGTTACAAATTCTGTTCTGCAGCATTACAGTGTTCCGGTTTATAACAGCGAAAACAGCATCTCTGGCGTTCTTGTTCTGGTTGTAAACGGAAATTCAATTTACGATACAATCAAGGATATTGATCTGGGCGAAGGAATGAGGCCTTGCGTCGTAAGCAGGGAGACTGGAAAAATTGTCGCCTCCGAGAACAGTTTGAATTCAGATGCGGCTGAAGATGCTGGGGGTTTTTATCCGCAGGAGCTGCTTGATAGAATCTCAATGGGCGAGGACGGCTCTTACCACTACTTTGACACCAGGCTGAATAAAGAAATGATTGCTTCGTTTGCGCCGGTTCCAGATTCCCAGTGGTCGGTTCTGGCTGTTGCTCCGTATAAGTTCTATTTTAGCTCATTGACTGTCTTGCTGCGCCTGATTGCTGTGGTTATGGTGGCGGTGATTTTAATATCGGTTCTTATTGTCTCAAAGATTCTAAAAACATTTATAAAGCCTTTGGTTTTCGTTAAGCAGTCTGTGGACAAAATTGCAACTGGAAATGCAGACCTCACAAAGCGCATTGAAGTGATTTCAAACGATGAGATTGGCGATGTTATAAAAGGATTCAACCTGTTCCTTGAGAAGCTTCAGGAAATCGTAAAAAAGATTCTAGGCTCAAAGGACAGTCTTTCCGCCGCGGATGAAAGGCTTCAGGCCTGCACAAAGAACACAGAGGATTCTCTTGGACAGATTTCCGCAAGCATAGAAAGCGTGAATGTCCTGGTTCATGAGCAGGCTGGCTCTGTTCAGGAAACGGCGGGTGCAGTGGATGAAATCAGCTCGAACATCGGCTCTCTTGAAAAAATGATTCAGGCGCAGTCTGAGAATGTTCAGCAGGCTTCTTCCGCAGTTGAGCAGATGATTGGCAATATATCTTCCGTGAACGCATCTGTGGGCAAGATGATTGCTTCCTTTGACCAGCTTGAGGAACATTCCAATACCGGAATCGCCAACCAGTCGAACGTCAATGAAATGATTCTTGATATTGAGCAGCAGTCGAAAATTCTTCAGGACGCGAACCTTGCGATTGCAGGCATTGCTTCACAGACAAATCTTCTTGCAATGAATGCCGCGATTGAGGCCGCTCATGCAGGAGAAGCCGGAAAAGGATTCAGCGTTGTTGCTGACGAAATCAGAAAGCTGTCGGCGACTTCCTCGGAGCGTTCCCATTCCATAGGCGCGCAGCTGGCAAAAATTCAGGAGACAATAAAAAGCGTTGTCTCACTTTCAAATGAAACATCGTCGGAATTTTCGCTTGTTTCAGACAATATTGCGGAAACAGGCCAGATTGTGGCGCAGATAAAGAATGCGATGGAGGAGGAGCAGATAGGCTCAAAGCAGATTATAGATGCCCTTCAGTCTATGAACGATTCCACCGCTGAAGTAAAGTCCGCATCCGTAAAAATGTCAGAGGACAACAGTCATATTCTTGCGGAAGTTAAGAAGCTTCAGGCAACTGCTTTGACAATAAAAGACAGCATGGACAGAATGCAGGAAAGTTCTGCGGCTGCAGATGAGAGCAGGAAGATGCTTTCTGCAATTTCCGGCGATGTTACAGACTCCGTAAAAGAAATCGGCGGCCAGATTGGTCTATTCAAGGTGTAGCACGGGCTTACATTTTTTTTCGCTTTCTTTTTTTCCCCCAGACAGCTACAGTACGCATCGTTGTTTAAATGAAGGCTTAAAAGAGGCAAAATTCAGCTGTATAGACAATATCAGGTGTTTTTTATAAAAAAAGTGTATTTTTTTCGTTTCCTTTTGGATTTTCCAGACAGTTTGACATATAATATAAATAGGTAGTTCTAATTCAGGGCTTTATAAAGCAGTTAAAAACGGCGCAGGAAGAGAGGCGAATGCAGAAAACGCTCTATTTTGCTGCCGCGGAAGCGGCAACGTTGATAGTTCAAAGGAAAAACAGTGCGTATTTTTGCAGACACATCTCGAACAGAATCTGTTTTTAGATAGAATTGTATTCAAATTAACAGGAGAAAACTATGAAGAAATCTATTTTCTTGATTTTACCAGCGGTAATGCTAATGCTTGCCTCGTGCATGGATTCCGCAGGCAGAAACGGCGGAGCTGGCTCTGTTCGTGTTGTGCTTCCGGGCTCTTCCCGGGATGTCTCTGGCAGTGACAGGGCCGACTCGTACACGGTTTCCCTGCTGAAAGGCGGAAAAGTTATAGAAAGCCAGACAGCCGTGCCGGGGGGGGCGGTGGAGTTTGACGAAGTAGACGCTGGAAGCTACACGGTTGACGTTGAGGCGACTTTAAGCGGTGCCTTGAGCGGTGTGGGAAGCGCGGAAGTTGCAGTTACAGAGGGTGAGACGGCTTCATGCAGCGTTCTTATGAGCAGAGTGTACACTGCGGATGCCGCGGTGGAATATATAGAAAGCCTTGAAGCCGGAAGTTACAAAGTCATTGTGGCAGGTGCAATTGACGATGCCGGAATAGAAGGAATAAAGACAGCCTTAAATGAAAATAACAATAAGCCGCTGGTGAGCCTTGACCTTGGCAGGACAACTGGGCTTAGCTCAATTGGTGCGGCAAAGTTTCAGAACTGCACAGCTCTTTCTGCCATAGTTCTCCCGGAGGGAATAGGCTCTATTAAGGAAAGTGCTTTTGATGAATGCACATCACTTGCAAGTGTAACGATTCCAGATACTGTGAATGAAATAGGACCATTTGCGTTCCGTAATTGTTCTGCTCTTAAGAGCATAGAGATTCCAAACAGTGTAACAACGATTGCTAGTTGCGCGTTCAGGGAGTGCACGGCTTTAACAAGCATAGAAATTCCAAGGGGAGTAATTACGATTGGTTCAGACTCATTTAATGGTTGCACGGCTCTTGAAAGTATAGAGATTCCAGACAGTGTAACAACAATAGAAAGGGCTGCATTTCATGAATGCTCGTCTCTAACAGATGTATATATTCCGGACAGCGTTACAGAAATTGGAAATCAAACATTTACTAATTGTTCCAATCTAAAAAGCATAGTTCTTTCGGCGGGAATAACTTCAATAGCTGAGCAAGTATTCAGGGAGTGCACGGCTCTAACAAGCATAGAAATTCCAGATGGCGTAAGTGAAATTAAAAGTAGTGCATTTATGAGCTGCACGGCTCTTGAAACTATAACAATTCCGGCTAGTTTAACTTCAATTGGTGCAAACGCATTCGTTTCATGCAATAAACTGAAAACTGTATATTATAGTGGAACCAAGGAACAATGGTCATCCTCATCAATAAAATCAAGTCTGGCAAGCGGTGTTACAATAATCTGTTCTAACGGCAATACAACAACTCCATAGCCAGCCTTTTTCCCCACACCATGCAATGTGAATAACAAGACCGCGTCATTTTTTTGGCGCGGCTTTTTGTTGGCCATGAGGTCCTGGCTGGTGATTTGCTTTCCGTCTTTGTAGTATTCGTCATATTGTTTAGTCGGAGCTTTTTCCACTTTTAGGTAAGTCGCTCTCTTAATATTTTCAGTCTCGTTTTTGGAATCCTTCTCGCTCAGATTGCCGTCAATATAAAGTATGGCTACTTTCGGTGTTATTACTGATTCGCTGCTGATCTCATATTTACATATAATCTTCACGTATGAACCATCCCACTTGCGTTCTTCTGTTAATATGAGTGTTGTTCCGCTCACCGTGTACTTGTATTCCTGTTTTTTTCTCATACTGTTTGCTTCCGGCTCTAAGCGGAACATCTTTCCTGTTCTAAGCGGAACGTCTTTCCGGCTCTAGGCGGAACATCTTTCCTGTTCTAAGCGGAACGTCTTTCCGGCTCTAGGCGGAACATCTTTCCTGTTCTAAGCGGAACATCTTTCCTGCTCTAAGCGGAATGTCTTTCCTGTGCTGATTGTCTGATTTTTTTATTTATGTTATCATGCTTTAAAAATTCTTGCCGGCATGGAAATACCGGTTTTTCGAGGTGTAGTATGGCAAAGAATATTGATTGGGCGAATCTTCCTTTTGGTTATCAGGTAACAGATAAGAGATTTGTTGCTAATTACAAAAACGGCGCATGGGACGCAGGCGAGCTTACTTCCGATGCTACTGTGCATATTTCTGAGTGCGCTGGAGTTCTTCAGTATGCCCAGACCTGCTTTGAGGGGCTTAAGGCTTATACAACAAAAGACGGACGCATTGTTACGTTCCGCCCGGACTTGAACGCTGACCGCATGGCTTCTTCCTGTGAGCGTCTTGAAATGCCGGTGTTCCCAAAAGAGCGTTTTGTTCAGGCTGTGCTTGATACTGTAAAAGCGAATATTGACTGGGTGCCTCCTTTTGGAAGCGGCGCGACTTTGTATATCCGTCCATATATGTTCGGTTCAAATGCTGTAATCGGTGTAAAGCCTGCCGACGAGTACCAGTTCAGGATTCTTGTTACTCCTGTAGGTCCGTATTTCAAGGGCGGAGTCAAGCCGATTGTTGTGCGCATTTCTGACTTGGACAGAGCCGCTCCTCATGGAACAGGCGACATAAAAGCCGGCCTTAACTATGCGATGAGCCTTCACAATATAATGGACGCGCATAGAAACGGCTTTGCAGAAAATATGTATCTTGATCCTGCGACACATACTTATATTGAAGAAACTGGCGGAGCAAACATTCTCTTTGTTACAAAAGACGGAAAGCTTGTTACTCCAAAGTCAAACAGCATTCTTCCTTCAATCACACGCCGCTCTTTGATTCAGGTTGCAAAAGATTATCTTGGAATTGAAGTTGAGGAGCGCAAGATTAACAAGAACGAGCTTGCGGACTTTGCAGAATGCGGACTTTGCGGAACTGCCGCTGTAATTTCTCCAATCGGAAAAATTGTTGACCACGGAACAGAAATCAATGTTCCAAGCGGAATGGAAGAAATCGGACCTGTTCTTAAAAAGCTCCGTGAAACTTTGACCGGAATCCAGATGGGCGAAATAAAAGCTCCGGAAGGCTGGATTTACGAAATAAAATAATAATAGTTTCGGGTTCTATAATACACTTAGAAAATAGCGGCTGATGGCTATTTTTATTATGGAGCTATTAACTCGAAAGTAATCGGACTATTCTGCGGCTGTGTTCAATATGCAGCCGCTTTTTTTTGTGCTGAATCTTTTTGTTTTGCTGGTTCAGTCTGCGTCTTGCGCATCTGCACGGAGTTTTTTTCTTCTTATTATTAGGTATGAAGATATTACTGCTGTTCCGGTTATTATCCAGCTGATTGGATAGATATTCATTATTGTTTCAAACGAAGGAAATTTTTTGAATACGGTTGCAAGCCAGGTAAGCCGCAAGAAACATGAGCCTGCCAATGTAAGAATTGCCGGAAGCATTGAGTATCCCATTCCGCGCAAAGCTCCTGCTGTAATTTCGTAGCTGCTTGTAAGAAATTCAAGGGACTCTACATGGACTAGTCTTATGAGCGCAAACGCAATTACCGCTTCATCCACGGTGTAAACTCTAATCACTGCTCTTCTAAAGAACACAAACACAAAGCACATTGCTCCGGAAATAATCACGCTGCATAGCATTGAAAGCCTGTAGATTTTTTTGCATCTGCTGAATTTTTTTGCACCGTAGTTCTGGCTTGTGAATGTTGTGGCTGCCTGAGTGAACGCGCTTACTACAAAGTATGAAAAATATTCAAAGTTAAGCGCCGCCGCCGAGCCTGCCATTGCGTTGCTTCCGAATGAATTTATTCCGCCTTGAATGCAGATGTTTGAAAAGCAGAATACCATTCCCTGCAATCCAGCCGGAACTCCTATGCGCGCGATTTTTGCAAGCTGGATTTTGTTTATATGAAGTTTTCTTAAATCAAGCCTAAGACCCTCTTCTTCATTCAGCAGAAAGAAAATTATCATGGTTGCGCTTACGTAATTTGAAATTACAGTTGAAATTGCAACTCCCGCAACTCCCATTCTGAATACGATTACAAACACAAGGTTCAGGATAACGTTGAGAATTCCGGCTGCAATCAGGCAGTACAAAGGACGGTTTGAGTCTCCCTTGCTTCTTAGAACAGCCGAACCAAAGTTGTAAACCATGACCGCCGGCATTCCAAGAAAGTAAATCCGCAGGTAAAGAGCCGCAAGAACTAGAACTTCATCGGGCGTTCCGATTGCTTCAAGAATTGGCTTTGAAACAAGTGGTCCTATTACCGCAAGAAAAATTCCGCTTATGAGTGCCACAGAAATTACTGTATGCACCGCCGACTTGATTTCGTCCTTTCTGTTTTGGCCGATTAAAGTTGCAATCAGAACATTTGCACCAATCGACATTCCAACGAAAATATTTATGATTAAGTTGATTATTGGAGCGTTGTTTCCGACCGCCGCCAAAGATGTGCTTCCAGAAAATCTTCCCACGACTGCTACATCCGCGGAATTGAAAACTTGCTGAAGAATGCTGCTTGCCGCAAACGGAAGAGAGAACACCAGAATCTTTCCAAGAAGCGGGCCGTTAAGCATGTCAACTGAATTTTTTCCTGCGCTCATTTTACGACTTCTCCAGAACAAAAAGATATTCGGAAACGTGGATGTTTCTTGCGTTGAGGTTTCGCGAGCCTCTGAATGTATTATACGCGATTTCAACGGTTTTGAGTTTTCCGTATTTTTCAAGCATTGATTTCATTTCGCCGAATTTTATAAATCCCTCTGAATTATATGAGATGATTATGAATTTCGCATCAAGCGCACTGATTATTTTTTCCATTGAATTTAATGCGCTGTTTTTTTTGTTGAACATTGAGCGGTTCCAGTTTGCGGGAATTCCAGAAACTTTGCTGAGCTTTGCATCCGGCATTTTGTTTTGCGCGATTATGTTCAGCATGAAATAATTTGAGCCGTAAGGATGCTGGTTGTAAGGCGGATCTAAATATGCAATGTCAATTTTTTTCAGCTTGGAAGAAAGCTCGACTGTGTCTTCTTTGTAGATTTCAGTTTTTGACTTGAAGTTGCTGAATACCGGAACTGGGAGTTCCACTTGTCCCATGATTCTTGAAAGCGCGTTTTTTCCTGTTCCGCCAAAACAGCCAAGCCCGGTGTTTTTGTTTTTGTAGAATCCCTTGAAAATTCCAGAAGTGTTTACGTGGACAGAAGCTTCTGTTAAAAGCGGCGCAATAAAAAATTTCTTGTAATCATCGCAGTCAACAATCTTGTCTATTAGCGCACGGTAAGAGTCGATTCGTTCCGCGTTTTCCCTTGTGTAAAAAGCTCGCTCGCCTTCCTTAATGTCATCTGTGTTTTTTGGCGCGTAGTTTCTGCAGATTATCCCTGGGATTTTCTGCTCGAAGAATTCTTTTTCAATTGATTTTCTGTAGCTGAAATATTTTTCACTGTCAAAGTCTTTCTTGTTGAAAAGGTAGCAGCTGTTCAGGATTGAAGAATAGTCTTCCAAGTCATTTACGATTACTGTTGAAGAATGCTGCTTGAGCATCCGCGCGACAATTCCCGAGCCTGAAAATAAATCCGCGCAGACAAGCTTTTGCTTTTTAAGCTTTGATTTTATCAGTTCAATTTCGGCTCGGATATTTCCAATCAGAATCCGTTTGTTTCCGATGTAAGTTATAATTTGCGTTGTCAGGTAGTCTGTGTTTTCTGCCATTTTCTGTTCCTCGCAAATTCAGCGGAATGGTTTACAGTTTCTGTTTTGCTAAAGATTTAAAAAGAAAATTTCTGTGCTCTAAGATACTCCAGAAACCAAGGAACTTCAAGGGATTTTTACGCGGAAAAATTGCTGTAAGGAGGATGACAAAATACAATGTCATTCCTGTGCCACGACACAGGAATCTCTTTTACTCGCCGTTTATAATGCCGTCGGTGCAGATTATCTTTGCGCCGGTGAGCTTGTCGTTGTAATCATCAATTTTGATTTGTGCCCACTGCGCCTGCGTGCCGCCGTAGTTCACGGTTTTTAGCCTGTTACAATTTTTGAATGCGGATGCACCGATGGAAGCTAGACTTGCAGGAAGCGTTATTGTTTTAAGACTTGAACAGCCCCAAAAACTGCCTTTCTCAATACTTTTTACATTGTCAGGAATTACAATTTCTTCAAAGCCATTATTTTGAAAAGCACTTATTCCGATAGCTTCCAATGAATCCGGCAGAATTAATCCGCTTAAATACGATTGTAAAAAAGCTTTATCTGGAATTTCTTTGAGTTCAGTTGCGGAAGAAAGGTCAAGAGTGATGCATCCGTCCCAGTTTTTCGTTCTTGCGTTTATCGCTGTTCCTATTTCTGTTAGTTTATCTGCAGTCAATGTTTTGTCTGTAATTTTTATCATATAGACATTCGGATTTGTCCTAGTTCCGCCTTCCAGTCCGGCAATTACAGTCGCGGCATTGTCGGCAGTTACTGATTTTCCCCACACGGCATAGAGCGTAACGTCCGCCGTGCCGATTGTGTACCCGGAATTGTCATCGTAGGCTATGCTTCCGCCGGAAGTTTTCGCCCAGCCAAGAAAGTCCTTGTTTTCCATAGTGAATTCATTTGGCGAAAGATTTTGAGGCTCACCGTAAGTAAAAATCTGCGGATTCATTGTACCGCTTCCGCCGTTCGCGTCAAAAGTGATTGTGTAAGTTGCTTTTGACTCTGTTGGATTTGTGTTTGCGCCGCCGCCGTTTCCGGAATTGGAAGGATTTTCTGCCGGATTTGTTACCTGACCACTGTCATCATCCGAACCGCCGCTTGAGCCATCTGAGCAGGAAATAAACGCAAATACAATGCTAAGAGCAAGAATACAGGCTACAATCGCATGGGGGGGGTAGTGAAGTGAATGTTAAATTTCATTTTGTCTCCATAAAATAGATTTGTTGTATATCTATAATTATAATGAGTTTATTTGAAATGACAACTTAAGCGGCAAAAAAGTTAAAAAAAAATCCGCATTGCAAAGGAGATACTCCGGTCGAGCCAGAGTATGACATAACGGCAAGTAATCAACCTTGGTTATAAAATCAGGGCAACGCATTATAAATGTATTCAGCATAAAACTGGCTTTCAGGCACGGTTTCCTGGTTCAAAATCGCGCAATAATGCGCTACACGCTGATTGTTGCAAAGTAACTATAGAATTGCCCGCTCATGCGGTCGCAGCAATCAGAGTGTTTTTGCCCCAGAAACCGTTCCTTCGCGCAAACTTTACTTAAATTATTTATAATGCGTTTGTCCTGGTTATAAAATTCATCTTAATTGACCTATGTTCCATAAAACGGTATTATATGCGTAAAATCTCTGCATAAATCTTCTGCTTTCAAAAAAATCTAATTAAGGGGTAAGAATAATGCCGTATTCTGAGCCAACTGATCTTGCTGTTGTAGCGTGTCCGGGCGGAGAGTCTTTCGCCAACGAAGTCATCACACATTTGCGCCATATGTACAAGCACCGTTTTTCTTTGAAGAGCGATGTCATTTCAAAACGCTACGGACTTGAAAAGGAAAATATCGTTCAGCAGATTAACTTGAAGAATGATATTGAAACTAGCGATCTTTGCATCCGCGGTGTAACAGACAAATACCGCGCGCCGTTTTTTAAGGTCAACGCAAGGTTCACATATTTTGCAAACGGAGAATTCAAGACAGAGCTTTTGGATTGCATCCGCGGAAAAGATGTTTATATTTTTCAGGATGTTGAAAACCACGAAAAAATTGCTCTTAACGACGGAAAAAACGTTCTTAGCCTAAGTGTAAACGACCACGTTATGAGCCTTCTTGTTACAATCGATGCTGTGCGTCAGGCTGGAGCGCGCCAGATTACTTTGGTTTTGCCGGCTTATCCTTACAGTCGTCAGCATAAAAAGAAGAGCCGCGAAGGTCTTACAGCCGCTCTTTTGGGACACATTTATGAGATGATGGAAGTTAAGCGCATTATCACGCTTGACCTTCATTCACGTGAAATTGTAAATGCGTTTGCTCACACTCACTGCGAAAATCTTCATGCTTCATATCAGATTATCCGCGAGCTTGCACGTGTAGTTGATCTTACAAAGGAAGATCTTGTTGTTGTAAGCCCGGACACTGGAGCAATTGACCGCAATAAATTCTATGCGACTGGACTTAAAAAGCCGCTTGCTATGATTTACAAAGAGCGCGACTATTCAATCGTTACTCAGGATGCAAAAAATACAAACATCAAGAGCATAAAGCTTTTGGGCGATGTAAAGGGAAAGGTTGCTTTCCTTGCAGATGATATGCTTGGCACAGGCGGAACTTTGCTCAAGGCAATGGGATTTTTGCATGAGCAGGGCGCGACAAAAGTTATTGCCGCAATCAGCCTTCCGTTCTTTACAGGAAATGCGATTGAGCAGTTTGATGAAGCGTACAGCAAAGGTTTGTTCTATAGAATAATTGGAACTAATGCGGTTTACCACGAAGAGCTTTTAAAGCGCGAATGGTACATCAGCACAAATGTTTCTGGTCTTTTTGCAAATGTAATCACAAGGCTTCACCACGACCAGTCTTTGAGCGACTTGCTTGATAACCGCACAATCATAGACAAGCTTATAAAAGTTTCAACTCATGCTGAAAAAAGCGAGTAATATTTTAAAACGGCATATTTCTTTTTGATGAATGATTTCTAAGAAAAGCAGTATGCCGTTATTGTTTTTGGAAAATTGTTTTGTTATGGAACAAACTGTTCTTGCCGTTGATATTGGAACATCTTCTTTAAAGGCTGCCTTTGTTTCTGAAAAAGGAAAAATCAGTGCGTTCAGCCGCCGTCCATTTTTGCTTTGCAATACGGAACACGCTTCAAAGGAATGGCTTCCTGCCTTTCAGAATGCTTTGCAGGATTTAGTTTCTCAGTCGCCGGAAATCCGTCCAAGCGGAATCTGCGTAAGCGGAAACGGTCCAACTCTTGTTGCCCAGTCAGGCGAAACTCTTTTATGGAATGAAAAAGTTGTTCAGTTGAAATCTACTTCACTTTTTATTCCGCGCTTGCTTGCGTTTAAAGACAAGTTTTCCGATGTATGGAAAAAGAGCGGGCTAGTCTACAGCGGTCCTGAATATTTTCTGTGGCTTCTTACCGGGGAGTCTTGTACAATTCTTCCTGAAAAAAGATTTGAGTCCGCATATTGGAACAAGCAGCTTCTTTTAGAAAGCGGATTTTCAAATGATGAAATAAACAAACTTCCTTCATTTACAGAGCCTTCTCACAAGGTTGCCGGACTTTCAAGAAAAGCGTCTTCATTTTTGGGCGTGGAAGAATTTGGAATAAAAGAAGGTCTTCCTGTTTTTTGCGGCTCTCCTGATTTTATTTCTGCGCTTATTGGCACTGCGACTGTAAAGCCCGGAATTTTGTGTGACAGGGCAGGTTCTAGCGAAGGCATTAACTTCTGCACGGCTGTTCCTCTTGAAGGTGAAAAAATCCGCACTCTTCCTTCTGTTGTGCCGGAACTTTGGAATGCTTCTGTTTTGCTTCCTGATTCAGGCTCAAAGTTTGATTCTTTTAAATTAAAAATTGAACGCGAGCTTGGAAAGCAGATTGAATATTCGGTTCTTGTTCAGGAAATAATAGAAAGCGATGGAACAAATGCTTCCTTAGATCAAGGCAAATATCTTATGATTCAGACTGCGTTGAATTTAAAAGATGCGATTGAAATTTTAAAAGATGCAGCTGCAAAAAAAGGAGTTCCGTTTCCTGATGAAATGAGGGTTGCAGGAGGACAGGCAAAAAGCGCGCTTTGGAATCAGATGAAAGCCGACATAACCGGAATGAAAATTTCAGTTCCTTCTTGTCCTGATGCGGAGCTTTTGGGAGATGCGGCGTTTGCGTTTACAGCATTGAAAGTTTTTTCTAGTTTGACTTGTGCATCTGAATCTTTGTTTTCCAAGGCGGAAACTTTTTATCCGCAGAACTATTAAAGGCTTGGGCGCACGTGAAGCTTTATTCAATTCCTAGGAAAATTAAAACTTTTATTTTTGACATTGACGGAACTCTTTACACAAGCCCGGAATTTGTTGCGGAGCAAGTCGATGTTCAGATTCGGCATTATGCGCATATAAACGGTATTTCCGAAGATTCCGCAAGAAGTATGATTGAAGACTACAGAAAAAAATGGAGCGCGGAACACGGCGGAAAAAAAATCAGCTTGGGAAACACTTTTCCTGCGTTTGGCGTGGATATTGAAACTAGCATAAAGTGGCGCAATGAGCTTTTGCAGCCGGAAAAATTTCTTTCACCGGATTTGAAGCTAAAAGAATTTCTTGCTGAATTAAAAAAATCCTTTAACTTGATTTGCGTTACCAACAATCCTGTAAAAGCCGCAAGAAGAACTTTGGAGGCAGTAGGAATTTCAGAGCTTATTCCTGATGTTATTGGACTTGATACTTGCATGAAGTCTAAACCCGCAAAGGAAATGCTTGAGCTTGCCGCGAAAAAAACTTCAACTGAATTCTGTGAATGCGTTTCTGTGGGCGACAGATTCGATATAGATATTGCGCTTCCACTTGAGCTTGGCATGGGCGGAATTCTTGTAGACGGCGCACAGGATGTTGTAAAAATCCTTGACAAGATCTCTGACAGGGCAAACGCATTATAAATGTATTCAGCATAAAACTGGCTCCCAGACACGGT
>ERZ1034723.81-NODE-81-length-54647-cov-286.084188_pt1 | contig 54647 bp, 50 predicted proteins | sample MGYA00520637_ERZ1034723 | MGnify/ENA primary metagenome ERZ1034723 (study PRJEB33766, sample SAMN09781719) | gut metagenome | biome: gut microbiome | host: Homo sapiens | place: Madagascar | study: EMG produced TPA metagenomics assembly of the PRJNA485056 data set... | reverse complement strand
ACTGATCTATCTTTTTCTGTAATTGCTCGTTTATCATTTTGCGCCTTTTAAATTTTTATATCTGCCCACAAAATTACGAAATCTCCCCTAAACAGTTGGGACAACCCCCGAACCCCCTATCTTTGAAATAGCACCCCTTACGCCTCCGTTCCCAGCGATTCCATCGCAGGCCCCTCAATCCCTTTGTCCCCATCTCTCAATTAAAAACCGATACCTTTGCAATAGTATTAAAGACAACATAGGATAACATTAAAAAGAAAAAAGAAATGCAAAGTTTAATTCCAACTCTTACAAGGTTTCTTGCAGCCATCATCGGCTTAGTGTGGTGCACACTGGAACCATCTCTTAACTACATTGCCGTATGCTTCTTCGCCCTTGTCTGCGACTGCTACACGGCATGGCGCTGCAACTGCCGCATCTATTCCCGCTATCGGGAGGCTATCAAGAAAGATCCTCGATGCAAAATCGACGGGAAACTGAAATCTAAGAAAATGGCAAAGATGGTGAAGGATTTTTCTGTCCTCATCCTTGCGATATTCTTGGCCACGATGGTAGATACCGTGATACTCGATTTTCAGAACCCTCTCCATCTCGCCAACTATCTTGCCGCCATCTATTGTGGCGTGCAGCTCGTGAGCATCCTCGAAAACGAGAGTACCTGCAATGGGGCACCCTGGGCAAGAGTGATGCAGAAGATTGTAGCCGATAAAACCGAAAGGCACTTCAATGTAAAGCTGAAAGACCTGATGAAGGAAGAAGAGGAGGATAACAAGGAAGAGGCTGCTCCGGAAGATGACAAGAAGAAAGAAGATGATAATGATGTCTGGATCCCGCAGAAACCTGCAGACCCAGTAATGGGCATGTAATGTGCCAATATCTCTTAATTTCTGTACGCTATCAGTTAATAATGTGTTAAAACCCCTTTGAATTATGACAATATCAAATGTTTTGGAACATTGGGCAACCATCTACAAGCCCTTATCCCATAACCCGACAAGCAAGAAGCTGGAAGAACAGAGTTTCTTCCGCATCCGCTATATTGACTTGGAGAATATCTTTTCTCGTAATGCCAATATCGTGCATTCGCCTTGCATGCTCTATAGCGTATTAAGTACAGGCGAGTTTCAATCAGCTTACAAGATGATGGTTTCTCACCAGGTGTGGTTTCTTACCAAGGTAAAAGACTCGCCTCAAACTCTCGGACGATACGATGGCGCAAAGATAGAGCAGGCATCCATCGAACTGATGGAGTATTGTAAAGACCTTGTATCCTGGATGGTGGAGGTGAAGCGAAAAGGAGTTTGCCCGGTAACAGGACGGTCTTTTGCTGATGATCCGGTCATCATGTCCGAATTGCAGTCTATTGATATTTCCTCTATCTCGTGCGGGCTGATAGGTGAGTTGTATTCCGGACAATGGCTTGTAGCCGGGGTAGATTGGAAGAGCCTGCAACCGCTTTACAAGTTTGGTTGCGGCGGTAACGACAAGTATATCATCAAAGAATAATAATTGTATCTTGACTATATCGCCCTATCCTTGCCTATGGTGTTGGGGGGGGGTAGGGCGAAGTCTTTTTTAAGAAAGGAGCGTAGGATATGGGACAACCTATCAAGAATCCGATGTTCCCCTTCAGTAGGGTAGCATCACGTTTCTTCCAGCAGACCATCAATCAGTTGGAAGTAAATACCATGACCCAGTGCATCTACCCCAAGGAGGTGTATAACGGCTATGCCGTAGTAAACCAGAAGCGAAAGGATATGGGTGGATGGTATTCTACTGGTGAGGGTGCAAAATCCTTTGCGGGTAAGATTATAGAGGCAGGCGATTATGGCAAGGTGACGATGGCTTTTGAGTTCAATGACTATATGCGCTTTGTGGATATGGGTGTAGGTCAAGGCACCAGCTACGAGGATGTGGATAATGCACGCAAGGCTCGTTTTCAAACCCGATATATCTCGAAGTGGGATAGAAAGAGCGGTAAATCTCAACGCCCTGCCATTATGATGGAGCTTCGCCATCTTCAGCAGCGCATAGCTAATTACCTGGTAGATTTCTATGGCTATGAGGGCGAGGTGAAGCTGGTTAACACCATTGCCGATTGCAGCCCTATCAAACTTTTTTAATCAATAAACAACAAGAAAATGGCAACAGCAAAAAAAACTCAGATAGTTATTACGGCTAATGCCGCCGTCGCCAAAAAGGTGATGGACGAGTTGCAGCAGCGTATTGATGCTATCAAGCAGAAGATGCAGCAGCTCGATACGACCACGAAGCAGGGGCAGAGGGAGTTTAAGAAACTGGAGAAAGAGCTGGTTTCCTACAACTCCGCCGTGTCGCAGAATATTACGAATAGCGAGCGAATAAGAAAGGCTATCAGCAACCTTTCTAATACATCTCTGAAGGAACTTCGCGGTGCGCTCGTAGCTGCCAAGAGTGAATTAGGCAAGACCTTTGAGAATGATCCGAACCTGAAAAAGCGTCAACAGGACGTAAAAACGTTGCAGGCACAGATTGATAAACTGACGGGTGCGGTAAACAAGCATGGTAGTGCATGGAGTACGGCTGCAAAGAACCTTGTCGCCTACGTGGGTATGTTCGGTGCGTTCAATATGATTAAGCAGAAGATAACTGATGTTATCAATCTTAACTTCAAATATTCCGATTCCTTGGCCAATGTCCGCAAGGTAACTAACTGGTCCATGAAAGACGTAGAAGAGTTGTCAACCAAGCTCTCGAAGATGGATACCAGAACCAGTCTCGAAGGACTCACCCAGCTTGCCTATGTCGGTTCCCGTATGGGCATGGGAAAATATGGTGTGCAAGGTTTGGCGGAATTTGCACAGGCTAGTGACCGTGTAAATGTAGCACTGAAAGAGGATCTCGGCGATGACGCGATGCTGACTCTCTCCAAATTCGTAGAAACGATGGGTGAGGTAGAGAAGCATGGCGGTAATATCAGTGAAGCTTTCGACTCCGTTTCAAGTTCTATCTTTAAATTGGCTTCTACATCTACTGCCAATGGTGGCAATATCCTGGAGTTTGCCAAGCGACTGACCGGTCTTTCCAAGTCTGCCCATATCACGAGTGACCAGCTTTTAGGTCTTGCTTCTGCCAGCGACTCTTTGATGTTGATGCCAGAAGTAGCATCTACCGCATTCGGCAAATTGATTACCAGTTTGTGGACCAACTATCACGATATAGAGAAAATGTTGGGTATGCAGGAAGACTCTCTGAAGGATATGATGAGCAAGGGACAGACGATGCAAGCCCTGGTAAAGGTTCTTGAAAACGTGAGCGACAAGAACCTGAGTTCTATGGACGAATATTTCAAGGAATTTGGTTCCGACGGTCAGCGATTGAAGAGTGTAGTAGTAACTATGGCTCAGAATATCGGTGTACTGAAAAGTCATCTGAAGGAATCCAGTGAAGCATATCGTGAGGGTACTGCTGTTACGAAGGAGTATGAAATCCAGCAGCAGACAGCACAGGCTATCCTCGAACGTGCCAATAATATGTGGGAGAAGGCTTTTGTCAATCCAAATGGTATCGATGCAGTTAAGGAGATGGCGAAGGTTTGGTATAATTTCTCAAAGGAATTGACGCAATCCAAGCCATTTTTAACGTCCGTGCAGATACTTTTTTGGGAATTGAAAAAGTCTGTCGAGGCATTGCTTTTTGTATTGCCTGGACTGCTGGCATACCTAGGAACACGAGGTTTGGTAATGGCGTTTTCCAAGCTGATTCCTTTAATGATAGGTATTAAAGGTTCAAGTATTGTTGGCTTTTTCACACTGCTTACGCAGGCGATAATGGGTAGCCATTTTGCAACGCTTCGCCTTATCGTTTCCTGGAGGCAGTTGAGTCTTGCTATGAAGACTAATATCATAGGATTGGCTATATCTGTAGTAACGTCATTAGGTATCGCAATTTATGATTTAGTCAAGAAGACGAATGAAGCTTCTTCTTCCGTTCAGAAGTTTAATAGTTCGTTTAAAGGTGTAAAAGAGGCAGCTAACCATGCGGTCGCAGAACTCGATGCTTATTATGGAGCTATCAATCGAGCCAAGAAGGGATCTAATGAATATCAGGCAGCCATGAAGACTTATGTCGATAAATTCGGCATGTACTTCAAGAAGCTCAAAGATGAAAATGGTATGGTGCAGAATCTTGCAGAATCCTATCGTCAGGCAGCGAAAGCTATCCGTGGCAAGATATACCTCCAGATGCAGGAAGATGATATTCAAAAGCATTATAAGCCTCGTATCGGTTGGAGTCTGGATAAACTTGATGCTTACGGGAAGGTAGCACCAAAGGGCTTCGGTACTGATGTTTTGAAGGGATATGAAGAGGATAATCGCAACAAGAATATGGGTACGATTATCGCAGACCTTGCACGAAGATATGGCTCCAAAAATGTTGCAAGGGTTTTAGCTTCGGAAAAAGAGGGCAGAAGTTCAGCGCAGGTAAGGAAGGTTTATAAAGATACCCTTGGTGATGGTACGGTACATCAGTACGTAAAATACGAGGATTTGCCTATCGCAGACCAGCGCCTTTTCAGTGCGCTTCGCTATATCCGCCAGGCTCGTTCTGCTAATAATGTCTTCGCTGGCATCAAAAATAAGTTTGCTGGTGCTCAGGATGAGATCAGTGATTATCTGAAGGCTATAGATGCTGCCGCAAATGAAAACCTTGGTGGAGGTGGTGGCGGCAAAGGCGGTTCCGGTGGTGGCGGTAAGAATACCCCGAAAACCGATAACACTGCCAAGCAGGAGGAGCAGAAAGCAAAGACTCGCGCCAATGCCCTTATCGCCAACATCAAGGCTTTCTATGAGGAGCAGAAACGCAAATACCTGGAGTGGGTAACTCAGATGAATATGGATGGCGAGAAGGTAAGTGAGGGTCAGCAGCAGCAGATGCTCGCCCTGCTCGATACCAAGATGCATACGGCACTCGGTACGGCTCGCAAATCCATCGCCACGATGAGCGATGATTTCAAGAAATTCTTCTCTCACATGGATGAGGATGTGCTTATCTACGATGACGAAACTTCCAAGGCTCTTCTGGAGTCTATCGGCAAATCGGATATTAGCGAGCTGCACGCTCTTTTCCAGAAGCTATCGGGTGATCTGTCACGTGAGAACAATCAGACGCTCTCAGAGAACCTGGGCGCCCTTCTCGATCAAATCTTTGCCAATGGCTCCAAGGAACTGCGTGAAGCAGCGGAAAAACTTCTTGAGCAGCAGCGGGAAATTCAGAAGATTCTCAACGAGCACGACTATACGGGTGCAGTTGACCGTTCTACTCGCAGTAATTTCGATAAGATCGGCTTCCTTCGCCCAGCGAGTGGGGTAGATGCGGCTACTGAGGAAGGTCTTCAGAAGATGAATGATGCGTTTGACAATCTCACAGCAAAGGCTCGCAGTACTATCGTCGAGTTGTATCAGTTGAATCCGGAAAGTGAAGATTTTCAGAACAAATTCTTGGGTTTCCTTTCAGTAGCCAACAACGGCTTTGATTTCGCCAAACTTACGGCGCAGCAGTTGAAGGCTTTGTATATCGAATTGATTAAATATAATGATGAGTACGATGCAGCAAGCAAGAAGCGTGATGATGAACGCAAGAAGCTGAATGATTATTCCTGGTCACAGACCGCAGTGGACAAGGAGTACCAGCAGCGTTTGCCTGGTATGCAGCAAGAAGTGGCTGTTACCGGTAATTACCGCAATGCCGCCCAGTCGATGGGTATGCAGTCTATCTCTGCCACCGACCCAGAGTTGGAAATGATGAAGATGCGCATGGAGTATGCGGAAACCTATTACGCATTCCTCGAAGAGCATCAGGCTACCGAGCAACAGCTTGCAGATGCCCGAAAGAATATCATGTCAGAACAGGCTAATTATGCGCAGAAACTTACGTCTGATATGTTCAGTCAGTACAATTCTCTCCTTACGTTTATGGGTCCTCTGCAAACGTTTGGCGAGTCGGTGGGTGATGCTTTCGCCACGATGACAGAAAATGCGTCAGAAGGTCGCAAGGCTCTCAGAACGGCATTGAAGCAGATGGTAAAGCAGTTTGCCGTAAGCACCTTGCAGATGATTAGCCAGCAGCAGATCGATCGTGCGCAGACCACTGCCCATTATACCGAACTTCTTATGATGCAGCAGGCATTCGGTACGGCAAAAGTAAGCGCTGAAATCGCTACTGGTACCGCAATCATTGGTGCGCAGCAAGCTACTCACTTGTCGGAAGAGGAACTTGAAGGTGTTCACCAGCAAGTAATGGCATCTCTCCGCTCTGCCGGTATCTTTGGCTGGTGTGTCAGTACCTTGGGTCCTATTGCCGGACCAATCGCCTATAGTGCTATGATGGCTATCCTGATGGGATTGCTTAATTTCGCTATCGGTAAGATTGGAAGCGGCGGTAAGAGCGCAAATACTGCTACTACCAACACCAAGCTCGTAACTGGTATGCTTACCTATGATTCCGGAAACGTTCAAGACTTGAAGCCATTTGTGGCTGATAACGGTGAAGTCTATTGGGCGAAGGAGGATGATGGCAAGCAGATGCAGGGCGTGAAGATGCTCACGTCGCCAACTGCTACTACTGTCAACGGGCAGCCGTCTCTCGTAGCCGAGAGAGGACCGGAAATCGTCATTGGTAGGGAAACCACTCACGCCATGATGATGAATAACCCTGGCTTATTGAAAGCTCTCGTGAACTACGACCGCAACTACTCAGGAAGAAACTCAGCAAGAAGGGTATTTGATAATGGCAACGTGGGTGATGTTCTTGCAGCAGGGATGCAAGCAGGTAATGGTAATCTTTCGTCTGGCGCGTCAGCGGCAGACGGATTGCTTATCGCCAACACAGCAAGCAATGCGGCGCTCCTGCAAGCTGTGAATGCGTTGATTCAGCGTCTGAATGAACCTATCAACGCCAAGATAAACATGTATGGTCGCGACGGACTGCATGACAGTCTGAATAAGGCTAATCAGTTTATGAAGCATAAATAGAATGAAATTTTTGTTGATTATTAGTTGTTTGTTTTTAAGTTTTTATTATGTTTTTAGTAAGGCTGTTTCGCTGTGAAGCGAGGCAGCTTTTTTACTTGAATTTTATCCTGGTCCCATTTTGCGACCAAGCCCATATTTTAGTGGGCTTTTGATAACTCGCTGATTTTGTGGGCTTTTTGGTCTCAAAAGCATATCTTGGTCTCATTTTCCCCCGAAATTCACTACTATATATAAAATTTTCCGTGTATTTTTTCTTTTCCCTAAAATCAAAAACCCCTAACCTCAAACTAAAAGTTAGTAGCATTAACGGCTTTGCCGTAAACATCAGACAATAAGGTAGTTATGGGGATATGAGGGAGTGGCAGCTAGCGAGAAAAATGCAGGATTTTCTACATATATTCTACATATTTATGAAATATTTTGTTTCTCCTGCGTACATTAGTTTTTAGAAAATTAGATAAAAATGAGACCAAAAATAAGGAAATCGCTGAAAAACAAGCAAATAGCGAAAAATCGTAGTGGGCTAGCAGTGGGACAATGGTGGGTCAGCAGTGGGGCAAAATCCTCCATTTTCTTCATTAGGGGACTTTAACATTTCGCCCTTCAAAATAAAAATGGGACCAAAATGAGACTTTTGGGACCAAAAATCCGCTTTTGGTCCCATTTTTGAAAAATATCCTCTGCGCCCCCGTTCCCAGCGATTCCATCGCTGGTTCTCCCTCCCAAATCCATATTAAATGTTAAAAATATAACTTATTTCAAATATAATATAGCCAACCTATACTGTTTTCGATTTATTTTTGTATCTTTGCAGCAGATTTAGTATAATTAATATATGTAAGGTATGTTTGAGGAAATATGTTCCATCTATGAGTCTGCAACCGATGCCTACGGTCGCTTCGTCGATAGAGAGACGGGCGAGTGCATTCAGCAGATGTCTATCCGTGAGTTCTGTCTGACGGATAGATGGAAGCCGTATGTAGAGAAGCTGAGAGCCATGCGACAGCAGTATGGCAGCAAGGCGAAGAAGATGCCGGAGTATATCGAAACGAAGAAGATGCTTCCAGGTGCCACACTGAGCGGTCTCTTCAGTCTTTATGAAGACGAGAGTTTGACCCATTCCGGCCAGCGGGTAATGGTTTCACGCCGTGAAACACATCTTCAGCAGCATACCGGATGGCTCGCTATCGACATCGACCTTCAGGACAATCAGCAGCTTACCAATTTTGAAAATATCCGCATGGTTGCCCGCTTCCGTCCAGAGATAGGCTTGCTGATGCGTTCCTGTTCGGGTACCGGATATTTCGGACTGGTTCGGCTGGCTTATCCCGACAGGCACAAGGAGCAGTTCAAGGCTATTCTCAAGGAATATGCAGCCTTGGGCATCGTGCTCGACAAGCAATGTGGCAATATCGGACGTGTGCGCTTCGCCTCGTGGGATGATGCCGACCACATCTATATTAATACTCATGTGCAGCCATACCAAGGTTTGGCGACAGATGAACCGCAGGTGATACCACAAGAAAGACCGATGTATCGGCAGCCGCAGAGTAACGCCTCCAGCGCTTACGGCGGCAGCGACAACAGAGCCTTCTGGAATGATCCACGCACGCAAGACCGCATCATCGAACTTATCGTAAAAGCTTTGGTGAGCCGAAACATCAACATCACGGAAAGCTACGATGAGTGGACGAAGGCAGGTTGGGCATTGAAGGCACACCCATACGGCGAACGTCTGTTTCACGAGCTTTCAGCCTGCAGCCGGAAGTACAACGCTGCCCAGGCATCTCAGAAGTGGCGGCAGTTAGGCAGAAGCACCACCGTGAGTTACAATTACCTCATCCACGTCTGCAAGCAGAATCTTGGTGAGGCAGAGTATCACTCCATCCTGCGGCAAGTATGGGCAGAGCGAGGTTAATTCCATTATCTCGCTCCCGTTCCCAGCGATTCTATCGCTGGTCCACAAGCAGAAAAAAGAATTTTAATACAATAAAGATTAAAGATTATGGCAAAAAGAAAAGTAAAAATCCCGAAGGGGTCATGGCTTGACCAGAAAGGTCAGCGATGGATGAAAGTAGTGTTCGATGTAATGTCCGGTTTCGGGGGGGGTGAAAAGTTCATCCGTCAGATCAATTTGGACTTCACCTGCAACTTCGATTTCGGACTGAAGAAATATGTAGTTAATATGGGTGATTATGGTAATTTGCGAAACGTTGTGTTGCAGAAATACCCATCGCTGGTGAGATATGGAGATTTTCGCATGGTGATGACAACCCATCAAGTAAAATGATAAATTATGAAATTGATAACGATTATTGGGCCCTCTGGGGCTGGCAAGGACACGGTAGCACTTATGTTGTCTGCCGTCCTGGGATATGATGTGATCTGTTCATACACCACCCGTCCGATGCGGGAAGGTGAAGTTGACGGCAAGGAGCATCATTTTGTCAAGGAATGCAACGTTCCTAAAAGCGAAATGCTGGCTTATACCCGATACGGAAATTATGAGTATTGGACGGAGAAGAAGCAGGTAGCGGGTGCCGCCATTTACGTCATCGATGAGAAAGGACTGATGGAACTGATGGAGCGCTGCCCGAAGGCTAAGATCATCACCGTCTATGTTTCGGTAAAGCCGGAAACTTTGAAGAAGCGTGGTATCTCTGAGGAACGTACCGATAGAGACCAATATCGCGTAAAGATTGATTTCAACAGCTATGATTATGTGATACCCAACAACCGCACGATGTTCCATCTTTGGGACTACGTTGCGTTCGTAGCCAAGAAGATTAGGGAGCAGGAATTGGGTATACCCAACCATGCTTTGAAGTAAGGTATAAAATGAAATATCCAGTATCGTTCCAGTACGGACCCGGCAAGCTGTATAAGGATGATGATTTCTATCTGGCTATCAGGCGGCGAGAGTCTTATCCCATATAAGCAATATATTTGCCTTTGTCTCCCAGCGGTATCGGGATGGTGTAATAGATTTTTAATATATAAAACATCAAATAAGAAACAATATGAAAATGATAATTCCTGGTGTTGAGTGGTGGCCTCAGAAGACTGCCGCCCAGCAGATTGCCCGAGTAGGCAGAATCTGCTACAAGAGCAAAGGTAAGCAGCCTGACGAGAATCTTCCGGAAGGCAAGAAAGAAGATTTCCTGGAAAAACAGGCAGTGGAGTTGGCCAACCGATTCTGGGAGAGCGGCCATCGCTCCATGTATCGCCATGGCACCCTCTATTTCTTTATTAAGAACGACAGTAAACTGCCGAAGCATCTTTGGTCTTTCCTCATTGCATCGCCTTATATCAGTTATGCCGTGCAGGAAAAGAAAGTTTGGATCAGCAGCAATATGCAGTTCCTTTGCGAGCATGGCAGCATTCTCGAAATGCTTTCCCCATTCAACGTAAAGGAAGCCGAGTTCATCGAGAAGGCACAGAAATATGATTGCAAGGAAGCACTCAATCTCCTCCGAATGACGCTGGTTGTTACTACGCAGATCAGCACCAGCCGAGAGTTGAACCGCACATCGCCTAATTGCATCAGCGAGCAGAGCACACGCTATGTGAACCTGGAAAAGAAAGGTGGCGTTCAGATTGCCCGTCCGCATTGGCTGCTGTATGAGGGCACCCGATGGCAGAAGCTCCTCTATCTCTCCGGCTGCAAGATTTCCGACTGGCTCTATCGCCGTTTGCTGAAATCGGGCATGAAGCCGCAGGATGCAAGAGGCATTCTCCCTCTCGATACCTATACGGTGGTAGCCTATACCTACACCATCACCGAGTGGCAGCATATCCTCGACCTCCGCTTCAGAGAAACCACCGGCAAGGCGCATCCTAACGCCAAAGAGGTAGCCTTCGAGATCAATCGCATCATCAGTGAGAGAATGGAAATGTTCGAGGCTCAAAAGAAATCTTTTAGATAAGTAGATAAGCCTCCGTTCCCAGCGATTCTATCGCTGGTCCAATAACAAATAAAGAAGAAAGAAAATGGCAAATATTACATTAAACGAATATCAGAAGAAGGCAATGACAACCTGCCTTCCAGAGAGTGATAATCTCTTTTATATGCTCGCCAACCTTTGTGGCGAGGTAGGCGAATTTGCAAGCAAGGCTGGCAAGCACATGCGCAAGGGCAAACTCCACATCACCACCACTGAGCGAGATGAGGACGGCAAGATCTGCCATACTCAAGTCTGGAATATCACCGATGAAGAGCGCAAGCTGATGCTTTCCAAAATCGGCGATATTCTTTGGCAGACCGCAGGTTTGGCCCACGTCATGGGTGTAAGCCTGGAGGAAGTAGCCGAGGAGAACCTGGCAAAGCTTGCATCACGCAAGGAACGACAAGTGATAGCTGGCGAAGGTGACAAGCGATAATCACTACTCACTATTTCTAACGCTCATTATGATTAATAGAGTAAAAAAGCAATAAAAAGCAATGGGAACAAAAAATAAAAAACAACAGCAGCAAGCGATGGCCAAGCGTGAGGCTCAAATCAGAAACCTCCCTACCATCTATACCTTTAACTTTAAGGATGTTCCTGCTGAAAAATATACAGAGGCATTGGAGCGTCTTTTTTCCAATCCTGATTTCGCTGAAGCCGTGCGCAATCGCAACGAACTCGTGCGTGCAGCCAGCCGCATTCCGCAGAACTCGCCACAGATGGCATCGATTATCCGAGCCATCCAGGAGAAGGACAAGAAGCTGTCGATGAATATGTACTCCCTGCTTGTGCAGGTAAACCTGCGAAGTGATGAATCCTACGATTTCCTCAACTTCGGCCAGTTGCTCCGCTACTATGTGGACTACAGCAAGCCTGGAATGCAGGACAATGTTGACAAGCTATCCATTGATTTGGATAAGGTTACTTTCCTCGCGGACACCCTGGAGCGTATCGTGATAGATGTGAAGTCAAATATGAAGGAAATCTTTGGAGGGCGCATTGATTTCAACCAGTTTGACAGCGTACTGCAGGTATTGAAACAGATGCAGGGCTTCTTCAATTTCGCAAGAACAAAGGACATCAACAGTAAGGACAATGACCTTTACTGCGACTATGCCAACAGCATCAGTGCCTATGTGGGGAAGCGCATGAAGACTTATTCGGAGAAACGCCGCAAGCTGCACCCTCAGCTTCCTGGCTTCACTCAGGATCAGATGGTGGAAGCCCTCAATCTCTTCTTCGACAAGAAAGGCTTTTTCAACGAGAGCTTCATCGCCAAGACGGAATCAGGAGGCTGCTATATCGACGGTATGAAACTCATCGCCAACCTAGACGAGGAGCAGACTGTCAAGCTCGACAAGCTGGTACCACGTCCGAAGGAAGGCAACAGCATACAGAAGTATTTCCTCTACATTACCGATGCCATCATGCTAAATTACGCCCAGCAGAAAGGCATCGCCTTGAAAAAGTAAAAAAATGCCAAATATCTATCTCCGTCTCCCCACCTCCCGCTGCCAGTTTTTCCGGCACCGCGATCCCAAGCTCACCCTGGCAAAGGATGAGCCGGTAGTGTTCAGTAATTATTCTCACGAGCACTTCATCATGCGCAACTCCCTCATCAATGCCCCAGCCCGCAGCAACCGCATCGACCTCGCTTGCTTCTCCCAGCAGCAATGGTGCAATATGCTCACGGGCAGGCATCCTGCCGGAGGCAAGGTAATGATGCGCCGTGATGCCGGAAGCTGGCTCACTTTTCAGGAAGTTCAGCAGCTCAATGGTCGCCTTACCGATGGTAAGGGCGCACATGATGATTACCTCTGCATCAGACTGCCCAGCGAAGTAGAGATTGTCGATACCGTTTATCCCGTAAAGCCTACCTTTACGCTTGATACCCATGGTATCCGTGCCCTGGTAGTCTCGCTCAACAACGATTTTAAGCGCAGTCTGGTAGAATGGGCACTATCCACCTTCGACTTCTGCACCTCCAAAGGCAGGGTTATCGCCCGCTCCCATAATGCCATGCTGGAGCGGTACTTAATGCGCTACGGCATAGAAGCCAGCGAGGAAGAGAAAGACGTGTTGCGCCGCATCATTGGCAGGTGGTTCCGCACAGAACACTGCTTCTTCAAGTCCTATTCTTGCGTAGATATGCAGTATAAGGACAGTCGTGATAAGCCTAACCGCATCGACGAAGTGCAGTGGCTATGATTTTACACCTTATATAATAGGTGTTAATTCGTAAGATAACAAATGTTAAATAACAGATAAATCAAGGAAAAGATATGAATTTACCCGATAGTTGTAGAGAGTTATTTCTTGATGGAATAACCGACGCTTATTTTTATGCTGCAAGGGAAAGCTCCATTCCTATCCCATTCAGCATACCGCTGGTATTGCAGATTAATGGCTGCAAGTTTGCTGGCGAAGCACTCCATATTGCCACCAGCGAAGGCGACAATTATGTAATATCTGATGGCATCACAGCTAAGCAGACCTCTTCGGAGGCTGGCAATGGTACTGTCTTCAAATTCGAGATTACCGCCAATATCCGTGATGGAAAGGATAATATACCAGAAATTATCAAGAATATGCACGGAAAGGACTATTATATAGTCTTGCGTAAGCAGGATGACTCGCTTTATCTGTGCCATACGGTGCCTGGTTCTTTCAGTATCACTACATCGGTGACCATTCAGAACGATGCAGAGAGCCGTAACATTACGGCTACCTGTCAGGCGATGTCGGAGTTTATTCCGATAACGATTTCCTAATTAGTTACCGGAGAACCAGTTTTTAAGACTTCTGATTTTGATTACATATATTCATAAGTATTTTACATTTATTTTTGCCCTGCCGTCCGTGAGGATCGCAGGGTTTTTTGTTTTGTATAGTTAGCTATTTCGGCATATAGGCTTATTTTGTCCCTATTTGCCCGTGTATTTCCATTACTTTTGCCGTCAGAAATATTGAAAGTCTTCTTTTGCAATAAAAGGTAAGGAGATTTGTATTCAGGATAACGATAACATACATTTATTTTAAAAATTTATTACCCACATGAAAGGTCTTTATGAAATTCTGACTGAGAAGAAGTGGATGGTTTCGCCTGACTTTGTTCACGGCATCCGCAAGGCGTTGGAGCAAAACCTGAATGCCCACACCTTGTACGAACGCCCTGCACCTACCTGCGGTTTCGTGACCGTGAAGACTGCCGATGGCTCAATCTTTTACCCAGAGGAATATCAGATTTCCGAGGATGGCAAGCAGGTGAGAGGTCAGTGGAGTTTGGAGAATGAGAAAGAACAGAACTTTCCGTTCGTCTCGGTGCTTACCGTTGACGGACCTATCACCCGAAATGGTGGCGGTTGCTCCTATGGTTCTATCGACCATCGCAATATGATGATCCGAGCAGCCAATCATCCCCTCTGTAGAGGTCACATCTTCATCATCAACACCCCTGGTGGTTCCGCTTGGGCAAAGAACGATTATGAGCAGGCTATCAACTATGCCCGTTCGCAGGGTCAGCCAGTCATCGCCTTCATCGATGGCATGTGTGCATCGGCAGGTGTGTATCTCGCTTCTTTTTGCGAAGAGCGTTACTACATGCACCCGAAGGATGAAATCGGTTGTATTGGTGTGATGGCATCCTTCTACACGCAGGCCGATGGTAGCAAAAACCAGTTTACCGATGAAACTTATCACGAGTTATACGACCCTGAGAGTTTCGACAAGAACCGTGAGTTCCGTGATATTGCCAATGATGGCGATAGCGAGAAGTTGGTAAAGGAGCTTGCCGAACTGGGCGTTCAGTTCAGAGCCGATGTGAAGAAAGCCTGTCCTGCTGCAAAGGATGAGCACCTTCACGGAAAGGTATTCAATGCCGAAGACGTGAAGGGTATTCTGATGGACGATCAGAGCGACTTCCTCTCTTGTGTCAAGCGCTGCTTCGACCTTTATAATGGTGTGGCGCAGCCTATCAGCAGAGAGTCATCTGATGATGAAGATGAAACGAAAGCCAGTTTGAACGAGCCATCCGACCATCCGGCACATGACCCTCAGTTGGAGCCAGACAAGGCTTCTTCAGCAAAGAAAGAAAATCATCAACATACAAACACCAAAAATCAAATCAATATGGCAAATTATCCAAAGATCAATGCCGCTTGCGGTATGCAGGATGGTCAGCAGATTGAGGTGAAGGAGGAAGGCGCATTCATGAATGCCCCATTGCTCGATACCCTCGAAGCTCATCTCGCATCGCAGGAGCAGGCTGTGGCTGATGCCAAGCAGAAAGCCACTACAGCGGAGCAGAGTCTTGCCGATCTCCAGGCAAAGCACGACGCACTCGCTGAAACCATCGCCCAGAAGGACGAGGAGATTAAGAACCTGAAAGAGGCAAAGGCTAAGGCAGATGAGGAGAAGGCAAAGGCGGATGAGGAGTTGAAGACTGCACAGGCTTCGCTCGCTACTGCCCAGCAGACCATCGCCGACAAGGACGCTCAGATTGCTGAGTTGAACGAGAACCCAGGTGAGGAGCCAGCACAGGGCGCAGCACCTCAGAACAACGGCGAGGGTGCAAAGGCTCAGAATCTCCGTGAGTTCGACCCATCGAAGTATAAGACCAATGCCGAGCGCAAGGCAGCTTTCGAGCGTTTCAAGCGAGGCGAGGAGTAATCTTCATTTTTTCATTTAATTTCATTTCATCTTATTTAAATTTTAATTATTATGGCAAATCTTCCTAAAGATTTTATCGGCACATCAGCTCTTGAGCACGTAGCCGAGCAGGTGAGCAAGGAAATCCTGATGGGTCCAGGCTACACCGATGCAGAGGAAATGGATCGCCTCGGCATTCAGGTTATCAGTGGTGTGCAGTTTAAGCGCACTTTCAACATCTTCCTCCGTAAGGGTGGTACTACCCGCCGTAAGGATGTTCACGCTAAGGTGAGCAGTCAGGCAGGATTCCTCAAGGAACGTACTTTGACAGTGAAGCTTACTTGGGACCACTTTGACGATAACATCGATAACTACTGCGAGACACCTTTCGGTACAGACGCACAGGGTCAGTATCCTCTCTCTACCCAGGCTACAGAGGCTATCCTGAAGGATTACGCCGACAACCTTACGGCTTGCTTGTGGTTCGGTGATATTGACCTCGACAACGGCGATGAGACCGTTCCTGCAAAGGATCAGGCTCTTGCATTGTATGATGGTTATCATACCTGCGTAAAGCACGACATCGAGGATGGTCTTATCTCTGAGTCTAACGGCAACCTTATCCAGTGTGATGCCATCGAGGAGCCAGCCGACAACAACGACTCTACTCCATTCGATAACTTCATCGACTGGTACCTCAAGTGGGATGCTCGTCTGCGCAAGCAGCAGGTAATGGTCTATATGAACGAGTCTACTGCCCGCAACATCGCCGCCGGTTACGCTAACAAGTATCACGGCAACTTCAAGGTAGAGACTGAGGCAGGTGACAACTTTAAGTTGCCAGGTTACTCTAAGGTAACTATCTGTCCTGTATCAGACTTTGGTACTGGCGATCGTATGTATGCTACTGTAAAGGGCAACTTCGTTTACGGTGTTGATACAGAAAGCAACAAGACTTTCGTCAGCGTTCGTGTAGGCTCTGACACCGACCACAGAACCATCTCTTTCCAGATTCAAAGTATTCAGGGTGCAGGTATTAAGGTGCCATTCTCTAGCAGCATGGTTGTCAGCCCAGGTAAGCTTGATAACCCAGGCTACAAGGCTGGTGATTACACCGACTCTAACCTCACCGTTACCCTCGCAAAGAACAGCACTGCTGATGCAGGTGAGATTGATGGTAGCGTAAAGGTTAATGACAAACCTTACGATAAGCCAGTTGACACCAAAGCCAACGACGTGCTGACTCTTGAGGCAGTAGATGGTACCAACTTCGCCTTCGACCACTGGAGCAACGGCAGCAAGGAGAAGAAGATCCAGGTAATCGCCAGTGGCACAAGCATGGCTTACACCGCCTTCTTCAAGAAAGCCTAGCCTTCTCCTGCCCCCCCGTTCCCAGCGATTCCATCGCTGGTCCAACCGGAAAAAGGCAGTCCTCTATAAATCCTCGGCGGCGGTCGCCTGACCTGGCGGAATATGGCTTCCGTCGCCATTTCGTTTAATCATCAAAAAAGATACAATTATGGCAGAAACAGTAACATGCCCAGAGATCAAGGATTTGCTTTCCGAGAACGATTGCTTGGAAAACTTCGGCGGTCTTGGCGTAAACGTATATGTCTTTATCAAGAGTGAGCTTGTTGCTCCTCTCTCACCAGAGAAAGGTAAGAACACCTATGCAGCGCTGACTGCTGCGTCCTTCAAGAAAGGTAAGGGTCTCTACAAGTTTGAGTGCCAGGATGGCGGTCAGGGTCACACCTGGGAGAACCTCGGTTTCCAGAAAGGCTTCAAGCAGACCTTGGACTACGTTCTTGAGAGCGTAAATGCCGATACTGCTTATGTGGCTCGTGGTCTCAATAACCTCAAGTGTGGTTACATCATCGAGGACGGTGATAAATCGATCATCGTTTACGACAAGCAGCACGACTTCAAATACGACTCAGGTAACATCAAGGGTGATACAGGTAAGAAGCCAGAGGATGACCGTGTAGTTACCCTGAGCGGTACCCTTAGCCCTACCACATACGGCCGCTACGAGATTGCTACCCCAGATGGTGGCTGGGATTCTCTCTGTAATGGTGCAGGCACAGCGGGGGAAGTGTAGGCGGAACTGACAAGAGCGATACCAATTCCGCTTCCCGGCAGTCATCTAAGCGGAGCAAGCAGGTAGCATCTATCAATGATGAAACCGCTATGCTTGGCGAGAATGATGAATAATCGCTCCCCCTATCCAATGCGTTCCATTGGCAATTAACACTATATAAATCCAAGCCTCGGTATTGATCCTTAGCAAGATAAGGCAAGATACCGGGGCTTTTCGTATTTAAAACCGCACATATCTTTCAGTTTTTAATATCTTATCCCATAATTAGATTTTTTTATGCAAAATGCGTTTCCTCATAGAATATTTTTCTTATTTTTGCAGCATGAAATTTTAATATATATAATGTATTTTAAAGAGTAAGAGATTATGGAACTAAGACATTTACGTTCGTTTGTGTATGTGGCAGAGACGCTTTCTTTCAGTATCGCCGCCTCCCGATGCTTTGTCACCCAATCCGCCATCAGTCAGCACATCAAGGCTCTGGAGGATGAACTGGGATGCAAGCTGCTGATACGCACATCGCACAGCATCATGCTCACCGAGAACGGGGAGGCACTTCTGCCCCGTGCCAAGGAAATACTGAAGTTGGCGGAAGACTGCAAGGAGCATATCAATGCACTCAACAACTGCATGACCGGAGAACTGCGCATCGGTGTAGGTTCCTTTATCGCACCCTATATCCGTGTGGCTGCACTTATATTCATGGAGCGATACCCTAACGTAAGGGTGAATGCCGAATTTTCCAAGGCAACGAGCCTGAACCGCCTGTTGCGAGACCACATGCTGGATCTCGCTTTTACGATGAACGAAGCCTATACCAACGAGGGCATCGAGAGCCAGCCATGCATCCCATTCAGTATTTGTGCCATTATGAGAAACACACACCCTCTTGCCAGGAAAGATAAGGTAACATACGATGACCTGCTGAAGCACGGCATCATCATGCCCGATGTAGGCGAACGTGTTTTCAACACTTTTCAGCAATATTTGCAGAATGATCTCACCAAATTAAGCGTAAAGTGTATCCTCAGCGACCCCGACGAAGACCTTGCCATCATAGAAGATACTCACCTGGTTACTTTTATGCCGAAGCTGTATCTGAAGAACCACCCTACCCTTATAGCCCGTCCTATCCATGGTATAGGAGAAGAACTGATGAGCAATGCCCACTGGATGAAGGATTTACCCATGAAGCGTTCTGCACAACTCTTCCTCGATATTATCAGGGACGAAGCCATCCCGTATATCAAGGCTTTGGAAGAAACTATATAGTTTAGTACCAAAGTACATTTGTACTTATGTACTTTTGCACGTTTGTACTTTTTCTTATCTGTCTATTAGTGTTCCTGCTTCATGATTTATCCGCAAGAACATCTAATAAAAATCACTTTTCTGGTTACTTCATTCATGTTACCTTTGCATACGATTCCGATTTTGGAAGAATTTAAATACAAAAAACTATGCAGGTAAAAACGAATGATGGCAACTATGATGTTGCCAGCAAAGGGCTTGGTAATACCGCCCTTGGACTTGGTATCGCAGGTTTGGCTACCAGTTTGCTGGGTGGCGGTGCATCCTTGTTTAACCTCGGTAGAGGCAACAATGGCATGACTGCCAATCCGAGTGACCCGGATGCACGCTTTGTAACCAAGGGTGAGACCAACCTTATTCAGGAGAACTCTACATTGAAGACGGAGCTTGCTATCCAGAAGAGTGAGAACTATACCGACAAGAAGATGGTAGATGTTACTCAGTATCTTGACGGTAAGATTCGCCAGCTCGAAAACAAGGTGGATGCCAACAAGGATGCACAGCAGGCGGTCAACGCACAGCAGATGGCATATAATGCCGCTGCCAACGCCAATATCGACGTGCTGAAATCGCAGGTGGCTTCACTCACGAGTGTTACTAAGTTGATGATTCCATCGGGCAATGTATGTCAGATGGGATGCGGATGCGCTTGTAATCAGTAACCGTATTTTCGGATAAAAGGAAGAAACGATATGGATTACAAGAACTCGCAAATCCTGGCAGCGGTGGTGTCCGAATGGGCACGCCCTGCCATCTCTCAGATAGCGGCTGGCAATCTGATGCACTTGCCTATGCTCCAGTCTCTCCAGGCTACTATCGGCAGCATGGGACTGGTGAGCGGCAACTATTCTCTGCAAGCCGATATAGAACCGATGATTCAGCCTGTGGTCAATGCGCTTGTCACTCCGATGCTCGCCAAGTATTTCGGGAACATTCCCGAAGAGAGTATTCCGCAGATGGCGCACGATGTGGTAGAGCAGCTTCGCTACAAAGGACCGCTCTCTATCCTGGAGGGTGTGATAACCTTTGACGAGGAGGATCTTGACGAACTCGCCGACCTTCTTCAGAAGAACCTTCCGGTAGAGAAGACCCAGGGCTATCAGGTGAAACATTAATGCGGCGGTGAAGTCGTCGCTCTATTAAAACAGAAAAGACTATGAATAAAAGAACAATTCCAGCCTGCATCATGGCTACGCTTGCAGTAGGTGCAACCGCCACTGCTCCCTATTATGATGTAAATATCACGCAGCAGCTCTGTGCTCCTTCATGCGTGGACGAGACTCCGGTTTTCAACCCTCAGTTCTCTGTAAAGAGTATTGCCAACGTGGGTACTTCGCAATATCTCATAACCATTCACTTAGAGGGTGTTATCAGTTATGTGCCTTGTAACTGCGGCTCCTGCTGCACCCGCTCGCAGGTAGTAAGTCAGGATTTCACCATTCCTGTTTTCTCTGCTACGGCAATCACGAACGTTACCACATCTCTTGGCAGCGTGAAAAACCGTCTTGTCAAGGTAGCCTGCTGCTCCTGCAGTAAGACTTTCGTGTGCGATGCTCCTTTAACGCTCACCATCGCATGACTATCCACTAACAAAAGGAAAGGTAAAAGACGATGAAGTATATTCAGTTGATAGATCAAGCCCGTGCTCACGGCGTGGCTACCGAGAAGAAGATGATGGAGGCGATGGAGCAGTTGAGCTGCGACCTCGCCTCCCTGGAGGAAATAAATTCGGAATTGTACTGGTGCATCCTCCGTCACCAGCACGCAGTGTTCTATGATCGCCATTACAGTGAGAAAATGGCCAACCATGATGTCTGCCATCTTGTGTACAGCAAGAAAGGTGAGAATGGCGAATTGGTAGGGACTGGGGCGCATTGGACCAAATCGCAGATAGCGAATGCCACCAAGGGCATGAAGTTCCCTGAAAAGGTGAACGATTGGGATAAGTATGTTGCCTTCAATGCCATGTACGCTGACCTGTGCAGCGATATGACAGAAGATGAAATTATCAAGGCAGCTTATCTCTTCTATTTCCAGGATGCAGACTGGCAACCCGAAGAAGACGATTGTACCAAGATATGGGACTATATGTCTGCTCACGCTACGATGTAGTTTGTTTTGATGTAGGTAATATGTATTTCGCACTAGCGAGTGCAAGTATTAAAAGTAAAAAGATTGGGATAACATTTTTTGAAGCCTCTTTGCGCCTACAAAAGCCGCAGGGAGGCTTTCTTTGTCCCCATCATCTTTTTAGCATTTGCTATCTTTGCCATCAGAATAAAAACGATAAAACAGAAAAGATATGGCAAAGATTCAACCTCTTGCAGATTTCATCCTCTCTTTCGAGGGAGGTTACGTCAACCACCCCAATGACAAGGGCGGTCCTACCAACATGGGTGTAACCATCAAAACCTGGCAGGCCCAAGGCTACGACAAGAATAATGATGGCCGCATAGACGCAAAGGACGTGAAGCTTATCACAAAAGCCGATGCTATCTCCATCCTTCGCCGTTGCTACTGGAACCGATGGAAAGCCGACGGTATCAAAGACCAGAGCATCGCCAACATCCTGGTAGATTGGGTATGGAGCAGCGGTACCCCTGGCATCACCATCGTGCAAGCCATGTTAGGCGTAACAGCCGATGGCATCGTAGGCAAGAAAACCCTCGCTGCCCTCAATAGTCAGAACCCCAAGCAGTTCTTCGAGCGCATCAAGGCACGCCGCAAGCAATACATCGCCGGCATCATAGCCAAGCACCCTAGTCAGAAGGTTTTCGAGGCAGGCTGGCTCCGTCGGCTCAGTGCCATCAGTTACGGCAGTCTTATCGCTAATGGCGGAAAGAAAATAAGTTTTTAAAATCAAAATATAAAAGATTTATGGCAAGTTACAATGGAAACATTGACCTTTTAGCTCTGAATGGAGCAAAGGTCTTAGTAGGTATCGATGAGAAGAATGCAAAGCGTCCTTACGTCTGCATTCCTATCGATGTGAACGAAATTCGAGTAGATACATCAAAGAATGATGCAAGTAAAACTCAGGCTAAACTGAGAGTCAACATCTGGCCTTTCAATGAGGCATACAAGAATAAGATTCGCCAGAGCGCAGCCGAGCGTGGCGACACCAACATCAGCGTACCAACCCACGAAATGCAGCTCTCGTTCTCCACTGAGTACGTCAAAGCAGTAGCCAAGGCATTTCCGAAGCTCGTAGAGCAGGTAAAGGAAGCCAACAAGGAGCGAGACCCTGAAATCGTAAATCAGGATTTCAACGACGAGAACACTCATCTCTTCAAGGCAATCCGCACCCGCATGAATAAGCGCATCGCCAGCCTCTATCAGCCACAGCCTACCGCCCAGCAGCAGACGTATCCACAGCAAGCCTACGGAGCCGTCGGCAACGCTACCGCCTATGTACCGCCAGCAGATGGAGGCAATGATTATTCATCAATGCCAGGTTATGATGATCCGAACAGCGACCTGCCATTCTAGTCACCGTTCCCAGCGATTCTATCGCTGGTCCTCTCTTAATATATAAGAATATGCAAGAACAGATAAACCTCACCCTTCCCAAGGGTTGGAACCAATGCACTCCCTCCCAGCTGGAGCAGATTGCCCTCATCATACTAGAGCAGATAGAGAATTCCAAGGCAGACCGCTATCACCCCTTCGATATGCAGAAGGTGAAGATAGCCGTCTTCTTCCTCTTCACAGGCTTGAAGGTTGATGTATATCCCGACCCTCGCCAGCCCGTTGAAGAGCAGTGCTATTATGTAAGCGTAGCCCCTCAGAAGCAGCGCTCCGGTCTAGCCATCGTTCCAAGCGATTCCATCGCTGGTCCCAACAAGAACAGCAGCTTCCCTCTTTACCTTTGGCAGCTCAACTATTGGCTCTCCCCGAAAGCCAAGACCAATGATAAGACCTCCCCTGAGTATATCGCTCAGGGCGCAGGTCTTCTCGACTGGCTGGATGCAGATAGCGGCAATTTCCTCACCCGCTTTCCCTATCCGTCTATCCGTCAGAAAGCTAAGTGGTACCTTAATGCAAAAGCCTTCCAAGGTCCGCACCAAGATCTCGATGGTTTCTCCTGGCAGCAGTACCGTTTTGCCAGCGACATGATGCAGACCTACACCAAGTTAAGCAATAACCTGGTAAAGATGAAGAAGATGGATAAATTCACCGAGGAACAACTCCAGACGCAAGCCCAGAGTGTAGCCAGTGCAAGAAACATGTTCCTTGCCACCATCTTTAACACCACTACTCTATACGTCGACCCGACAACAGGTATCACGAAATATGATTTTCACTACGAGTCGAAGCAGTTCACTGAGAACGCAGGTTATTTCGTCAAATACCCGGAAGCCAACTGGCAGGTCATCCTCTTCTGGTGGATCGGCATCATGCATACCCTAGCCCGCCGATTTCCTCACGTGTTCAAGGTGCAGAAGGTAAGCAACAGCAAGCCTCAAACTCCGATGGAAATCTACACTGCCACCACTGCCACGATGCAGAAGTATGCCGGCTTAACGGAAGATCAGGTCAACACTCAATCCTATTCCCTGGTTCTAGAACACCTGGAAAGGTTATCGAAAGAGAATGAGGAAATGGAAAAAATGAGGAGGAACAAATGATAGATGTAAAGGCATCTGTACACCCTTTGAGTCATAAACAGGAATGGAAGAAATGGGCGGGGCTTTCTCCTGCACTCAGAGCCACCGATTACAAATGCCCACACTGCATCAAGATAGAGTATGAATAAGCAGATAGCACTCAATACAGATAGCGATGGTTGTTTAACAACTATTTTGGCGGGGTATTACAAATTTGGCTCCCAAACCTTGTTGTTGGGTAATTACGGAACTACGGGGGTGGCAATAGAGATAGAATATGAATAACCATCAATTTTATCAATATCCACGAGGCGAGAATAAGGGCGGTATTCTAGATACGGATCTCTGCCCTACCATTACCATCAATTCGTGGCAGCATAACGTTTTTCTTATAAAGAAATATGAGTAACAATCAGCAACCTCAATACAAGCGAGGAACGATTATCAAGAACGGAAAGAGATATGGCTTTTATCCCGATGGTTCTCTCTATCGGATATACTCCACCTCCGACCGTCCGTTTCTTGAAATCGTGGATATAGAAGGTAAAACCTTCCTGCGTGTTCGTCAGGCAACAGAGCAAGGCTATACCGATTGCCCCGCACCCGGTGCAGCCGATTTGAACTATCCCACTTCCGCTCTGAGACGTAGCCGCACGGTAGGGGGTGGTAAATTAGTGAATGCACTCACGGCTGCCAGCAGCAATCCGTTTGTGTTTGTGGAATTATAAACAAAGAAACGATTTATAGAGCAAAAACAAGATGATAACAAAATTCAATTTTAAGGATAAGATCATAAAGTCTTATGCCATCCGAAAGCTGACACCCTTCGAGTGTTTTCGACTCATGGGTGTGCGTGATGATGTGATCCGCACGATGCAGAGTACCAATGCCCAGGCAGCCGAGCGTGTGCCCGGCTATAAGAGTAAGGGAAAGGCAGAGGATATGGCAGTATCAGCCAGTCAGCAATACAAGCAGGCGGGCAACTCCATCGTGGTAGATGTGCTCGCAGCCATCTATCAGCAACTCTGGTATCCGAAAGAGCCGAAGCGTGAGGCACAGACTTCTTTCTTTGCCGATTTCTTCCCAGAAGACCAACTGCCGACCTATCCGGTAGATAAGAACCATGGTGAAAAACTTATCCTCACCACCTTCTTCGGTTACGACTCGCAGTTGATGGCAGCCGATGTTCTCGCCTTGCAGCATCCTGATTTCCGCTGGACGTGCGTAGGCTGGAGCGATATAGATAAATATGCCTGTCAGATGCACGACCTTATTTTTCCTCAGTTTGCCGATAAAGCCTTGGGCGATATAACCAAAATCGACTGGCAGCAGGTAAAGAATAATGTGGGGGGGGCAAGAAATCGACCTTTTCACCTATTCCTCACCTTGCCAAGATATATCGCAAGCCGGCAAGCAGATGGGTTTGAAGGAAGGTTCCGATACCCGTTCGGCATTATTGTGGCGAGTAGCCGATGCGGTAGAAGTATTGCGGCCGAAGTATCTGCTCCAGGAGAACGTGGCAGCACTGGTAAGCGAAAAGTTCATGCCCGATTTTCAGAAGTGGCTTGACAAGCTCTCATCTCTCGGCTACGTAAGCCGATGGGCACGCCTTAATGCCAAAGACTATGGCGTTCCTCAGAACCGAGACCGTGTTTTCTGCCTCTCAATGAGAAAAGATGTCGCCTTCGATTACCAGTTCCCCGACCCTATTCCGCTGAAAAGAAAGTTGGAAGATGTGTTGCAGGAAGAAGTAGATACAAGGTTCTTCCTGAAAGACGAAGCCGTCAGCAAGTTCCTCCAGGCAAATGATAAAGACACCTGCGTCTTCCATCAGTTCGAGATAGAGCCGAGTCACGAGAATGCGATGGCACTAAAAGCTATCCTCACCCTTTTCACGAAAGAGTCGCATCTTTGGTACCACACTCCGAAAGAGATGCAGGAAAAGCTTTCTTCCATCCATACCGACGTAATGACGTTGTTCAACGATTGGAAAGAAAACGGCAAGTTCTCAAATCCTAAGTTGGAAAGTATGTATCATCAGTTTTTGGAGAAGAAATGAAAAGAAATAAAATGTTTCATGCAATAGAATATGGGGGGAGTACGCTTGCACCTGCAATCACCTCCCACTATTTCAAGGCAGGCGTAAGGGATTTCCTTTTTGCGCTTGCCATACCGCATTGTTGCATCATCAATGAATTTGAATAATATGATAGATAAGAAAGGGAATATATTCTGTGGGGAATGGAAGGCTGGCTTCGATGGTAATATTTGCGGTACGAGCGGGCTTTATCCTACTCTAACCCTTTCTAATAGAAATGGGGGGGTATTGTTAGAATATGCTTAGAAAGAACGCTCGCTTAGAACAGATGTATCAGCGTGGTTTCCGTCCATCTCACGCTTTGTGGGTAGATACTTACAACAAGCAATATGGGGGGTGTATCATCTATACCATATTGGCAGGTGTGAGCAGTCGGAACCATTATTATGTAGCAGTAGAATTATGAATAGAATAATCCCTTTCGTAAAACGATTCAAGGCTTTATGCCCACGGACAGAAGGCTACTCCACCGCCCTATCATCACGATATGACGGATGGGGGGGGCTATATGACAACCACGGGCAGCATACAATGTTATTATTAAGATATGACTGAAAAGCATTATATCGGATGGTCCCGAGACCATAAAGGCAAGGTTCGCAATCGCCCACGCAAAGATATAGCGAATGCAGTAACCCAATTCAATAGCGGCGATAGCTATACCTATCAAGATGGTTTGGCCGATACATCGCCTTATGTAATATATGAGTATGATTAAGATATTAGCCATTCACGAGGCAAGAACAGAGCACGCCAAGGAAGTACGCAAGCAGACTGGCACCAACGATTATCGGGATAAAGCCGTCTTTTTTCGTGACAGTTTCTTGATGCAGTGTATCGGCACCTTCCATACGAAGGATAATCTTCTTGCATTTAGTTTTGAGTAAAATATGATTAAACAAGCCATCATTACTCACTATCGAACCGAGGAAGCAAAGGCTTATCGTAAGATACATGGCGATAGAGGCGGTTGTCGTTATCAGGATAAGTATCATCGCCCAAGCCCTTACCCCTGGAGTAACTGCATTTCCACCGTAACAAAAGATAATCTTTTATGGCAACAATACGAATAAGAACCTGCGCAAGCAGAGGCAGAGCCGATGGAGATTGGTATTCCAACCCTCACTCTCAAAGGCTCGAAATCGGAGACTGCATCAGTAACGCTATTTCCTCCATCGCCAAGGATTTTATGATTATTATCTATTATGAATAGAAAAAGAAGCAATAGAAAGGATTTGATAAGAATGAAGTGGAGAGAGGATGATACCATCCGCTTTTATCGTGATGTGCCCGATAAGCGAGGCGTAAGCGAAATGACAATCAACAACATTCACAAGGAAGTTTTCTCTATCATATCCGGCAATGTAGCCTATGTGCTCCTTCCCCTCTAGTCCTCGCCACATAGCCCCCTTTCGCCCCCGTACCCAGCGATTCCATCGCTGGTCTTCTACCTCTTATTATCTCCTCTTTGTCCCCTCTTTCCCAAAATAATTCCTTAATTTTACACTCAGAAACAAGAGAAAAGCGGGTGTGCGTATATCGCCACCCTTCTCTCTTTCCATTACATTCAGGATAACATATAAAAAAAGAAACGCAAAAAAAATGGCAAGCAAAAACAAAAACAGAGTAACCAACCTGCAGCAGCTCCAAAATCGTAGTGAGGAGCTGAAAGATGCAGGCTATGTAGCCGTTCGCCCAGATGCCTTTACGTCGCCTAAGAACAGCGGCAATAAGGTCTTTTCCTGGAACGACTACCTTCACAGTATGCTCCTTACCACAGCCGGAATGTCGGCAAGCGGTGGCGATGCAGGCGGTTCTGCAGCACGGCAGCAGGTTTCCACGATCTTTGCATCGAGTGGCGGCGAGAACATGGGTAAACCGAAAGGCGTAGGTACCGAAGGCTTAGGCTTTATGGAATGGGGTATGGCCAACCGACTGCCAAACCTTATCTGGATGCTCTCCCGCATGTCGCCTTTCACGGCAGCAGGAGTAGATTACATCAAAAAAATACTGGTAGGTCGTGGTCCCGCAGCCAAGTACCACTATACCCAGTATGTAGGCGGCAACATCACAGAGAAGTATATCCCCTACGAGAGCGCAGGAGTCCTGCTCCGTGGTCAGATAGCTGACCTGAAAGCCAAGGAAGAGGCAGCCGCCGAAGCCAAGCGCCAGAACGAGCAGCAGAACCAGAACGGGCAGTCTCAGCAGGAGGAGTCACCGTTCTCTGCGGTTCAATCGCAGGTCTTATCCTCCGATGAAGAGGAAAGCGAGGAGATGAAATCTCTGAAAGAAGCCCTCCATAAATGGGAAGAAACCAATGCCCAGGTTCGTGATTTCATCGAAAACAACGACCTGATGCAGACCTTCCTCGATTTGGCAGGAGATATGGCTTTGATGTCGCAGTGCTTTGTAGAGCTCCAGCTCAATCAGCGTTCCCTCGACGAGAACGGTAAGGCTGTTCCTACCGCCCAGTGGACCCCGAAGGTGATTGGTCTGAAGCACCGCAGCATCTTTACTACTCGACTGGAACGCATGGACGAGAACTACCGCATCAACTATGCCTACGTGAGCAATCAATGGCTCGACCCTACCCAATATGTCGGCGTGCAGAAAGAGGAAGATCGCAAGATAGCCGCTATCCCTTATCTCCCTACCACATCAGCCGTAAAGGATTTGCAGCGTAATATCCGTGAGGCACGTCAGAAGCAGGTAAGCCGCAAGAAACGCCCTACCCGCTTCATCATGTCGCCAAGAGATTTCGGCGGTCCCTACTATGCCGATGCCCTTTGGCACTCCATCTTTGCCGGCAGCATCTTTGAGTATGCCTTCACCATCGTAGATGATCGCCTTACCCGAAAGCGCAACAGCAATATCATCGGTAGAGTTATCTATATCCATCAGGACTATATCAGCAGGCTCTATCAGCAGCAGGGCGAGCAGAAAAAGAAGACTCACGGTGAGATTCAGAATGAAATCTTCACTTCTATCAATACCTGGCTCTCTAACCCAGATAATGCTGGTCAGGCGCTCATCTCTTCTGCTTTCACGGGCAGTGACGGAAAGGAACACAAGGCTTGGGAAATCGTGGAAATCGAAACCAAGGCAAATGATCAGGCGAATGCCGACAAAACCGAGCTGCAGGAAATAAGCAGTATCATCTTCTTTGCCATGGGACTTGATGCCAAGCTCATCGGTAATACCCCTGGCGATACAGCGTCATCGGGCGGTACTGACCTGAGAGAACGTTTCCTGGTAAAGCAAATCCAGTTTGCTCCATTACAGCAGTTGATGATACGCCCGCTGGAAGTTTTGAGCCGATTTAACGATTGGGACGAGCATCTGGTGTGGCAGATAGACCGAGAGGTATTGACTACCCTCGATAACTCAAAGACCGGAGTGGCAAAGCAGGGGCAGGAATAGCCCCCATGGGGCGATAACCGCTCCATAGACCCCTCTCGCCCCGTTCCCAGCGATTCCATCGCTGGTCCCATATATAATAACGTAAAAGCAAAAAAATGATACTCTTCACGAATCAAGAACTCAGGCTCCACCTCCCCAGCAATGCCGTGGACGAGGTAGCCAACCTGCAGGGTATGCTCGACAACAGCGAAAAGGACTTCTTGAAGCCTCGCCTGGGAGCATCCCTATACGACCGTCTCTGCAAGCAGTATGCAAGCATAGAACCCTTAATCTTCTGCGAAGCTGTTGCTGATGGTACCTACGTCAGCGACCCCTGGAATGAGCTTCTGCTTTATGCGCAGCGCATGATCGTAAATGATGCGATGGCGCAGAACATCGAGAAGCAAGCACTCTCTGTGAATGGCTCCGGCATCAACGTAGCTTCCAGCAACGACTATGCCGTAGCCACCGACAAGCAGATAGCGCAGGGCAAGGAAAGCTACCGCCAGTCGGCCATGACCTCGCTCAATAACCTGCTTTCCCTCCTGGAAGGTTGGGCAAAGGAAGTGAATACTCCTATGCCTATCGAGGCAGCGGGCGATGATGCAGAAGGAACAGATGAAGGAACAGATAGCGGCAAAGATGATACAACCGAATCCGAGAAGAAGCGACATGAAGCGATAGAGGAAATCGTAACCCTTTGGCAGGAGAGCGAATACTACTACTACCACAAGGATTTGCTTTTCCCTACCTGCGAGTCTCTGCGTCCATATCTCGACATTTACGGCAACAGAGATAAGTTTGTTCGTCTCATCCCCGATATGCTTTTCATTCAGAGCGAGTATCTGGAAGAAGCATTTGGCGAAGATTTCATTCCTCGCCTCTTGCAGGCCGATGAAAACGACAAGATGCTGAAGAAGGCACGTCAGCTGGTAGCTGCCTATCTCAAGGAACGAACATCAGTTATCAGTTTTGATAAGCTAACCCGTCTCACAGCGCATAATGATGCTATCACCGTAAGGGAAAGCATTCATCGGTTGCTGAAGAAAGAGGAAGCCGAGAAGCAAGCCAAACTCGATGCAGTCAAAGCGGAAAACGCATCAGAAGGCAACATTCCTTCCTCATCTACGAGTAACGCCTCCAGTGCTTCATCATCGGATAGCAGGGACGGCAGCGAAGGTTACGACAACAACCAAAAAGGTTCTCGTATCTTCGTCACCCCTATCCTGTGCTAAAAAAAGGCTTATTTTCGGTTTTATGTCGTATCAAGTGTTTCAAAAACCGCTTAATTTGACGTTTAATCGGGAATCAAGCCTAAAACAGGCAAAAAATATTCTTAATTTTCAAATAAACAACAGAAACAAGGATTTATGGAAAATTTATCATTGCAGGAAATCATCAACATTTTGAAACCAGCTATCGGTGCAAGAATGCTTACCCAGGAGCAGAAAGATGCCTATGAGCAGGGATTGTATCTCCTGGAAGGTGCAAGTAATGCACGCTCGTTTATCGAAAACTCACGCAAGTTTAAGGACTACCATCGCCGTACCCGACAGATGATAGCCTATCTTAACAGCTACAGCAATTCACAGGCCAACGCTACATCATCTGCCACCGATAAGCGACGAGTAGGTCGCCCAACCAAACAGGAGCAGCTTGAGTATGCCAAACTTCAGAAACAAAAAGCCATGGAAGAGGCGAAGCAGTCTCTCTTCCCTAGCCTGAAACCGGACACCACTTTGCAGCCGCTTACCTATAATGGTATCGTAGCCAACCCAAACGGCGAAAGCATCGCAGCCACCATGCCAAACCTGATGCAGTTGCGTCCGTTCCTCTCTACTGCCCTTCAGGAGGATGTAAACCATGTGCGTGACCTCCGTAGCGAGATGGCGAGCAAGGCAGAGCAGGCCAAGACCATGGCAGAAGCCAACGAGAAAGCCATCTCACAAGGCAAGAGTGCCATTTATACCGAGGATGAGATTGCCGCTCTCGCCACAAGAGCCGTAGAAATCGAAAGCGATATTCTTCCGGAAATCTTCAAGGCAGTAGATAGAGAGATGGGCGAGTGCTATCTGCGACTGAGCGAGAAGACCGGAGACCCTGAGTACATCGCCTATGTAAAGAAAACCTTTACCGTGGACCCTCAGACCCTCCGCACCCAGTTTAAGCCATTCTACGAGAAGGCGCTGTCTCGTGACCCTCGTTTTGCTGAACAGGTAGCCGAGAAGATAGCCAACGATCGCCCAGAAGTAAAGGCAGCTCGTGATGCAGCCGCCAAGCACAAGGCAGAAGCCGATGCCCGCATCAAGTATATCCTTCGCAAGGATAAGCCATCTACCCAGACGAGAGTGAAAGGTATCAAGGAGCGCATAGACCAACTTCGCCAGGATTTCTCTGACATCGTGACCGAAGAGGAGCTTTCCGGCTATGAAGCTATTCTCACAAAAACTATAGAAGAAGCCAAAGAGGATGCCGAAGCATAATGCCGCCCCTCTTGCCACCGTTCCCAGCGATTCCATCGCTGGGTTCTTTTTTATGTCCCCCCTAATAAGAAAAAACCCCCTATCTTTGCCCTATAAACAAAGAAGAAAAGCAATATGGCAAAGAATAAAGAAACCCCAGAACAGCGCACGCAGCGTTTCAAGACCCTTTGCGTCAATATCCTCGCCCAGAGCGGCAACTGCCAGGAATCCCAGCATGCCTTCAAAAGCACACAGAGCATTCTGGATATGTGCGAGGCATGGCGTAAATACTGGCATGGCTTAATCACCGAGGTTCCGCAGCAGGTAATCGATGCCTTTAAAGCCGTATATCCGGAGTTTAAGGCAGATATTAACCAGGGTGGCATCTTCTATAACGAGGATTCGCCTACCGGTACCGTTCTCGTAGGCGATACAGACGAGGAAATCCACCTCTACTCTTCCCGAAAGATATACGTCTTAGGCAAGGCGCACGTCATTCTCCATAATGCCGCTACCGCCCTGGTAATGAATGAAGGCTGCAAGGTAGAACTCCTGGATGGTAGCAAGGCAACCATCAAGGCAGGGTACGGCATCGCCCGAAATTATTCCCACATGGTAACTTGCAATGAGGCAGAAAGCTACGATCAGAGTGTAGTCTTCATTACCGATGGCACCCTACACGACCATGGACATCAGAAGATTAATGCTTTTGGTACGGCAATGATAGACACCTTTACCCATCGCTTCATAGATTTATATGATAGCGCAAAAGTAGAAATCAGAAAGTAAATTTCAAAAATAAACATCAGGAAATGAACTCACATCTCTCTATATTAATCAATGATAAGCCTGTGGCGCTCCCCGATGATTTCTCTATAGATATAGAGGATCAGAACCCGGTATTTAACGATACGGAAATGTTCTCCTATCCCTTCTCTATCCCGCTAGACGGCAACCGATGGCTGGTAAAGAACATCGAAGATATTCATGCCGCCATGAAAGCCGTGAATATGGAGCATTTGCCTACCCGCATTCATGCCGACGGACTGCCTTTCCGCAGCGGTACGCTCGTAATGCAGGATGATGAGGAAATAACCAATTCTCTCTCCATGAACATCGATGCCAGCACGCAGAGTTTCAGCGAGCTTATCAGCGACCTGCAATGCCGTGATATTCCGGTCAAGGACCAGATTATCATCGGTGAGAAGATTGGTAACGTAAGGGTGGATATTGAAAGTGATCCGGTAGTAAAGGTAGATGTTTTTGTTACTGGAGGCAAGCATAAGCATGATCATACGGAAGCCCACGAAATCAGGGCAGACCATGTAAGCGTAAGCAAGGTATTGGAACCGCAAGCTTTAGGTTTTTCCTACCCTGCAAGCTGCAATGAATACACTTCTACATCTACCCAGCATTATATGGGTGATGCACAGAAGCTTTCAGAGCGTTCTTATCCTCAGAATCACAAGGTAAATGAGCCAGCCATTGCCAGCAATGGCAATTATATCAATACCGCAGCAGCTTATGGAGAAACAGATGGTGCAGGCAGAGCCGCTACTTATTGTAACGCCCGTATCTGCTATAAGCATCACGGGTTAGATGATGACGGAAAGACCGCAAGTGATGTAATCAGCATAAAAGATTGCACCTGGACGAACGAAGACCTTTACCCTTATTGGGTATTGGATGCCAAGCGTCCGCAGTCGGGTATCTGCTTTTATGTGCTCTATTTCCTCGATTGCCTTTTTGCCTATCTGGGCGTAACTTTCGACAAGAAGGCACTAATGGAGATAGAGGATTTGAAGCATCTTTGTTTCTTCACGACCGTATGCAGCTACGATACCGTCAGTTACCAGTACGACGAGGAAGATCCTACAGGCGCAAAACAACCTAATCTTCACCCTCACCATGGTACTTATTACCGAAAAGACGATGCCGAAGTCATCGCCAAGAAGAAGAAAGCTGGCGAAATCAAGACGGGTTATTTCAAAAGCCAGGAGCATATCAATTCATGGCTGGAAAGCCGTGGTTGCGGTGGAAAAATTAATATCGTAAAGGCAGAGAATAAGGACGTGCAGGAATTAACACTTCACACACCTGAAGGCACCACCGAGCATATACAGGTTGGTGAGGTTCGTGATGATGGCGGCAAAGTTACCGGTATTAGTATCGAGGCAAAAATCAGCAAGTTCAATGTTCAGGCAAACGTGCTCAATATGGTAGCCAACAGCGGCAATTTCCCTGATGAAAGTGTAAGCACCGTAATCTCCTCTCTTGAAAGCGCCTTCGGTATCAAGTTCTCGTATGATTATGAACAGAAGAAGGTAACAGCTTACCTTACTCGTGATGTACTGCGCAAGAGCGGTAATGAGGCAAGAACTTTTCATGCCAACATCCACTCCATGGTCCCGATGACCGAGAAGATTACAGGTGTGCGTATGCGCTATTCTGCAGAGAGTGATGCAAAAGATCAGCGTCAGAATGTACTCGATAGCCGTAGAAACAAGAACATGGGTTATTCTACCGATTATGATTACATCGATTACCCTGCGCCAGATAGTGGCGATAACTCCACCGTCTATAATCTCGACTACATCGATTTCTTCCATAATCTGAGTAGTGGAGATAAGCATTGTTATATCGACCGCAAGACGGGCAATGCTTACCGAGTAAAGGTAAATGGCGATGCAACCACGACAGCCGACTTGAAACCGGTACTCTTTGAGGTAGGTCAGTTTAAGGGTGTAGAATATGGAGATTGCAGCGATGAGAACGAAGATTTCATTCACGATATTTCGGTAGATTTTACTCCTGTTCCGTTCAATGATGTGAACTATTTCAAGGAGATAGAAGCTGCCTATGGCTCTCACGAGGCAATCGACTCCTACAACGGCAAGAAATATGGTGTAACCATCGCCGATAGTCAGCCTATCCTCTGTGCTTATGTAGATGAGGATATGGAGCATGAGTTTGTGGAGCAGATTATCAATCAGACTATCTCGACTGCCTTCTGCGATTTCTATATGCAGCAGACCCTATCGCTCGTAGAAAGCTATGACCCGTCAGACACAGAGGATGGTAACTCTCCTTTGCAGGATGATTCCCGCTGGGGATTTGCTGTTGCTTTGATGCGAGGCGGTGGTAGTGATGCAACTCGCCAGTCTTACGATTACAACTACGACCATTTCGGCACATCTAAGTGGCGAACCGTGTCAGGCAAGTATGCCCTGGCATGTGATTCACTGGATATGATGGGTAATGAATTTGATTACAACGGTGTGCAGGAAGGTGTAGGCGATGGTGAACGTTTCTCGCTCAAGATACGAGCTTTCAAGGAACCATCGTGGTTAAGTGATCCGAAGTATCAAAATGTAGTGCTTTGCGATAATGATGAAGTAGATAAAAACGGTAAGGTAGTTAAGAAGATTCGCTCCCGCGGTCTCTTTGATACCTTCATTCTCCCATACGCCTATTTCCTCTTAAATAGAAAGAAGTTTATGGTAAGATGTACCACCACCGTAGCGCAGGTGGCCGATATACCTAACCACTGGCAGGAATGGTGGAACATAGGTGGCATGAAATGCCTCATAGATAAGGTGAATACCACCATCGATGCCAAGACGGGTATGGGCGAAGTAGAGCTAACGGTATACGCCCTCTAACTCCCTCTCGCCCCCGTTCCCAGCGATTCTATCGCTGGTCTCACAATAAGAAACATAAAAAAATGAAATAAAAATGAATAAAGAAATTTTGATTACCGGAACCGGTATTCATTCTGCCCTAGGCAGAAGTACCCGAGAAGTTGCCATGAACCTTTATAAGGGTAAATGCGGATTGCATCACGACGAACGCCGCGATAAATACAATTCCGATTTATGTGGCAATGTACCTAGTTGGAAAGCAGATTGTCTGGATATACTTACCCATGCGCAATACGAATGTATGCCTGCACATGGTTTTTATGTGCTCGATGCGGTATTCGAGGCACTGAAGAAAGCAAAGGTTAGTAAGGAGTTTCTTGAAAACCATAATGTATCAATCATCGTAAGCAACGACTCTGAATGTTATGAAAGCAAAGTTGTGGTCTCTCACGTAAAAAAGAATATCTCTAATCGTAGACTTCCGGTAACAACCCTGTTTCGCTCGCTCAATTCTACTATCAGCATGAACCTTGCATCTATCCTTCATATTCATGGCTTATCACTTACCGTGAGCGCAGCCTGTGCAGGAGGTGGTCACGCCATCGGACTGGCAAAAATGTTGCTCGATAGCAAGCAGACTGAAATGGTAATTGTGATTGGCGCGCAGGAATGCGGATCTCAATATTGCATGGAAGCTTTTGATGCCCTCGGTGTCTTCTCACTCGATAAGGTGCAGCCGTTTGGTAAAGGCAGAAATGGATTGGCACCATCGGGCGGTGCAGCTTGCATCATTCTCGAACCATCGGATAGTCTTCGATTGAAAGAAGAGAAGGTGCATTCATTCGCTTCCCTTTCCGGCTATGGCTTTTCTACCAATGGAAAAGCTATCACTACCCCTGATAGCTATCAGGAAGAAGTATCTATGCTGAATGCTATCGAGAATGCAGGATTGGATGAAGGTATGATAGACGTAGTACTTGCTCATGCTACAGGTACCCCGATGGGCGATGAAGCCGAGGCAAAGGCAATAGAGAAGGTCTTCCCTATCTGCCCTCACGTTGTAGCCACTAAGGGTATGACGGGTCACGAGTGTTGGATGGCAGGTGTATCACAAGCTGTGCAGGCTGTAGCGATGTTCACCTATGGCCGTCTGTTCCATGCAGCCACCACCGAGGAGAATGCCTTCCCACATCTTAACCTGGTGATGCGCCCTAAGTATTATGATCCTCATCATATCCTCTGTAATGCCTTTGGTTTTGGGGGTACAAACTCCTCATTTGTCATCTCAAAGGCTTTTTAAAGGTAAAAGGGTAAAAAGAACCTTACCCCTTTAAGCTTCCGTTCCCAGCGATTTTATCGCTGGTCCATTAATAATAAGTAATATGAAAAAAGAAGAAATAACTCCTCGCATTATCGGCATCGTAAACAGCCTGAAAACCTCATGGGTAAAACACGAGGTAACCCCTTCCTCTAATCTCCGTGACGAGGTAGAGCTGGAGTCTATTGATTTCCTCGATATGATCCAGCAGGTGGAAATGATGTTCCACATCAAGATTACTCCCGAAGAGGCGAAAGATTGTAAGCTCGTTTCCGATGTAGTGAATCTCGTAATTAAAAAGAAAGAATAACATGGCACAGAAAATCAATCTCACATCGGGTTCTATCTTTGCCGGAAACCCGATAACTTTTACCATCACTCCTTCCGTGGCTACGAATCCTTCCTTCCATCGGGTTATCGTAGAAGTGAACTTTGATGATGGTACGGGCAGTTACGAAACCAATAAGCTCACCATCCCCGTTACTACCGAGGGAAGAGATGTATCGCTCGACATATCCTCTGCTCTCCGCATTACGCTGGATAGCTACAAGTATACCGCCACCCCGACCACCTACCCCGTGGTAAGCTGGTACATTAAAGCCTACGATGAGTATATGGATAACAACGGAGAGGTGCATACCAATGCGGGCGAAGTCTATTATCCTGCCGATGGCTCGAAGAATAAAGGTGAAACCAACCTCCGTTGCATAGCCGGAGCCTTCAGCGATATAGAGCGCCTGAAGTCGGGCGTAACCAAGGCTGTCACCCTTCTCTCCTGCAAGCCGACAGCTACCCACGAAATAGCCGTTGTAGGCGAGAGCTTCGCCTACCCGGTATCATATAGCGCAGCGCAGAACCTAGCCACCAGCAGCTCATTGACCGCCCCTGCATCCGAGGAACAGGCAATAACGAAAGAAGGTGCGCAGAGCATTCAGGGGCACCCTATCTATGCCCTGCCATCCTCTGAAGCTGAAAACCGAACCACATTCCGCTTCATCAATCGCTTCGGTTGTCTGGAGAGTATCAGCGTTCCGAAATCCTACTCTCAGAAGATGAGTGTAGAGAGCACGCAATATACGAAATCCATTCAGGAAACCTTCAATCAGTTTTCCCGTGCCGCTATCAAGAAGCAGAACGATCGCGAAGGCTGGCTCTATCAGAGCGACCCACTCACCAAGGCATGGCAGCAGTGGTATCTCCATGAGTTTCTGATGTCTGAGCACGTATGGCTGAAAGCGAATGATACCTGGCTCCCTTGTACCATCAGTCTTGAAGATGAGATAACCATCAAGGACGATACCGCCAGGAATATGTATTCCGTTTCCTTTACCGCCACCCTTGGTATTAACGGCGACCCTTTCGCCTCCCTCTAGCCCAGCGTGAGCTGTGTGTCTCCCTCTTGCCTCCGTTCCCAGCGATTCCATCGCTGGGTTTTTTGTCCCCACTAAAAAAGCGAAAACCCTTATCTTTGCTTTATATTTAATAATTTTAATCACAAAAAATGGTAACAGAAGTAAAAAATACGAACTATTGGATTTCGAGCAGTGCCCTTTATATCCAACTGAATGCGATGGGTGAGCCTGACTACATCCAGAGCAGCGTAGTGAGCGGTGCTTCCATTCTCTGTTATATGAACAATGTACCAGGACTTGGCTATGATGCCGGTCATAACTATCAGAGATGGACGCTGGCTTCCTACCCTTCTATCTTTCCCGATTCCGGAAAGAAGTACATCTATGTTGCCATCCCTCGTGTCCGTACGGGTGATAATGATATAGCTACTGTGGTGTTCCCGAGTCAGCGCATTGATATTTACGGAAAGGCTATCATTGAGCAGACAAAGGAAGACGGCAGCAAGGAACTGGTTTCCGGTGAGCAGATAGGTAATGAGAACTTCTACTATATTTATCTGCAGGGTATTATCTCTGAGGTTAAGACCGATACAGACAACACCCGAAAGCGTGAGTGGGAGCAGCATATTGACTGCGGTTCCCTGGCTACGGACGAGGCGATTGCCAGCGGTGGAGAAGGTGCATGGTGGCAGTTTAATTCTGCAACCGATACCATCACCTTCCTCAAGACTATCCAGAAGGCTACATTCGAGGAACTGATCGCAAAGGTGGCAAAGATTACAAAGCTCATCCTGAACGGTAAGGATTTGACGGGCGTAGCTGATGATACGACCATTGAAACGAGCACTACTACCGTGGTTACTCCTCAGTATCTTGGGCAGTTTGGTGTGAAGCATTTCCTTGCGAAGGATAAGGACGATGTGGCACATGGTACTATCACCTTCGAGAAGGTACAGAAGTTTCTCAAGGGATTGAATATTGGCGATGGCAACGGCGCATGGTCGGCTGATGGTACTCTGAGTCTATTCAAACTCCTTACCAATAATTTTGACTCTGGTCTTTACGGTCATGGTGCGCAGATAGATGAAAAGGGTAATATAGAGGCAAACAGCATCTATGCTCGTCAGTTCATATCAGCACCTAAGTTCGTTTTCAATGAGATCTCCGTAACCAAGGCAGAGCAGTGGAATACGAACGGATATGGTACAATAGAGAGCGTGGACGTGGAGAATCGTACTATTACCCTGCATCTTGAGGAGAACGATTACGGCTCTCTGCAAGTGGGCGATATTTGTCGTGGTCTCTATGCCGATATAGATAACGCCCATGGAGCAGACAAGATAGAGGAAGGAGCTTTGGACGATTGCAACTTCGTTCAGCACAAGGGCTTCTTCTCTACCTATTTCTACGTGATGCATATCATCACGAATGAGAAGGGTAAGTTTGTCTTCCAATACGGCAAGAGAAGTTCAGTGACTCCAGACCCTTGCGCTTACATGGACTTTGCCCAATACGGTAGCTTCACAGATGAAAAGCGTCAGAGCAGCATGTATTTCTCGTCTCGCGGTAACAGCTTTATCGAGGTATTGGATGGAGTCAGCACGTGGGAAGTGCAGTCTCAGAACCGTGTAGCAAGATACGGATGGTTGGGCGGTCTGGCACTTGTCAAGAAGGATGGCTCAATCGTGAGACCTGAAGGCAACGGTATCTACGTTCAGGATAATATCTATTTCGGAGGCAATATCAACTACTTGCAAGGTCTTTCGGGACTCGATGACTTGCGTGAGGAGGCAAAGGCTTACGATGTAAGCCTGTCTCAATACCAAAGCGTCATCACGGTAGATGATATGGGCAATGTCATTAATGGTCTCTACACCGAGGATGAGGAGAAGACTACAAAACAGTACCGTATCTCTACTGCTGTATTCGTCCGCAAGGGAATGGATATATTGCTCGAAGAGGATGGCAATACTGAGGACGTGACAGCAGGTCATTACCGTGTGCATGCCGTGAGCGAAGATTGTGAGGTGATGGTGCAGAACTCTACAATCTTTGTCACCGCTATCCGCAATATCAAGGATGGCGTTGCAGGAACAAAAGATGATGCCACCTTTGACTATGATGCAATGCGCAAGGCTACGGATGCAATGGTAACGATTGTGGTAGAGCTTGAAGGTAAGACCTCGAAGATGGTGCAGATGCCTATCCGCATTCAGCATGATACCCTGCCTTTTATGGTGTGCGACCTCAGTAACGAGAGCGCATCGGTGGCGTGGAATACCAAGACAGCTAAGTATATCGGCTTGCCTATCAAGACCAAGGTGTCATTGCTTTATCACAATGAGCCATGGGCGATTTCCTCGCTCAATATCTCTAAGGTAGCTGGTCTGAAAACTTCAATGAGCATTGAGGGCAAGGAGAAGGTGATTACCATTGATGCGGATAACCTTACTGCCGATACCCTTGCTCAGGTTACGAAGATGAACATCACGGTTGTTGGCAGATATGCAGGCGCAAACTATGAGTATACAAGGGAGCTTACCATTCTGAAATCGTCTGATACCGTAGTCTATGAGCTGATACCTTCTGCGGACAGCATCGTGATTGATAAGGACGGAAACACGACAGTTAATTCCGTAAGCTGCGATGTCTATGCTACATCGTCAGACGACAAGCGATACAAGCTGACAGCCCTTCCTGCTGGAATGTCGTTGAAATACGGAAAGAGCGAGAATGCTACGACTTCCGTAGGTATCGGATCAGATGTACCTGTGTCAGTATCAGACAAGATGGTTACTTTCGCTCTCTATGACAGTAATAATAACATGCTCGACAAGGAATCTGTACCTGTGGTGGCATTCGGTAAGGACGGTAAGGGTATTGAGTATATCTTTAAGTTGCAAAACTCCGCTCCTTCCAATCCTACTCCTAGCGACTATGCTACCAATGCTGAATATCAGCGCACAGATAAGGAATTTGTTCCTAGCGGATGGACGGATGATCCTACGGGTGTGGATGCAGTGAACCAGTACGAATGGGTATGCAAGCGAGTATCTACAAACGGTCATTGGGGAGCGTTTTCTGAGCCTGCGGAATATGCACATTTCGGCAAGCATGCGCCTAAGGCAAAGTCTTCCGATGATATTGTCACTATTCCGACAGACAGCAATGGCAATGCTCTTCTGGCATTCAGAGAGGAAGTTGGTTTTAGCCTTCTCGTAGATGGGCATGAATGTAATATCTCATCTATCCAAAAATACAGTTCTACGCTCAGTAATGTTTCTTGCTCTATCAGCAGCAATGTAGTTACAATAAAGTGCGAGGAAGGTGCTAAACTCGGTATTACCTCGCAGACCGTTGTCTTCAAAGTGACGGGCACGCTTGACGGTTCAACCTATATAGACTATGTGACCGTGAAGGTAGTACCTAACGTGACGGGTTCGGACGGTGATGGGTATGAATATATCTATTACCTTACAGCTTCCAGCTCTGCGTCTGCCATTGCGAAGCCAAGCAGAACGGGCGGTGTGCTGACTACCGGCTGGCAGGATGACCCGATGTTCCCTACCAAGGATAAGCAATATGTGTGGGTAGCCTACAAGCAGGGTGAAGTTGGTAGCGATGGCGAGTTCTCAACGCCAAAGCTCTTCAACCGCTTCCCTAAGAGTATCTCTAAGCAGGAAACGAGGTTCTATACAAATAGTTCTTTAACTCCTACGCCTCCTGCTACAACAATCTGGAATAATGGTTCTACCACCATGCCGACAGATTTCAATGATAGCAATCCTTGGCTGTGGAAGATTATCAGAACAACCTACACTGATGGCACTACGGACGATGTGGTTTCCTGTGAGGGATATAAGGCGAAGGATGGCATAGGCATTACAAGTGTAAACACATGGTATGGCTTGTCAAAATCCATGACTTCGCAGCCTAGCAGCTTCACTTATAATACCCTGTCTAAGGTCGTAATTGAGACACATGCAAATGATTATGTATGGAGTGCCGACAAGGTAACCTATACTAATAATGATGAAGCCTTCACTGGCATCTATTGCATTGGTAAGTGTTCAGACCTTGCATCGGTAACAGAGCAATATGGTACATCGGCATCCGACAAAGATAAGCCTACTTCATGGGACGATGCCTATCCTACTGATGCCTCTAAGGGAACGTACATTTGGAGTCGTGATAAGATAGTATGGAAAGACGGTAAAACGACTTATTCCGATGCACAGCTTATCGGCTATATCGCTACCGATGGTAAGCATGCGCCTAAGGCTTCATCTACGGACGATATTGTTACGATACCTACTGACAGTAATGGCAAGGCACTGGCAGCGTTCAGCGAGGATATTCATTTTAGCCTTCGTGCAGACGGAAGGGACTGTAATGTAAGTCAAGTTGTTAGAGACAGGGCAAATACTACTAATGTGTCTTATTCCATAAGTGGTAATACGGCTTCTATATCGTGTGCAAAAGGTGCGAGACTCGGCATGGTTGCACAGACTATAGTTTTCAAAGTGACAGGCACACTTGATGGTTTCAGCTATATAGACTATGTGACCGTGAAGGTAGTGCCAAACGTGACTGGTGCAGATGGTGACGGATATGAGTATATCTATTATCAGTCTAATTATCTAAATAATGATTTCTCTGCACCTAAGCGAACAAACGGAAAACTTACTGATGGATGGCAGGATGACATGATGGCTCCAACAAAGGATAAAAGATATGTTTTCGTGGCTTATAAGCGGGGAGAACTTGGCAGTGATGGTGAGTTCTCGATGCCAGAGCTTTTCAATCGTTATCCTAGAAGTATCATCAGTCAGGAAACGAAGTTTATTGCATGGCATTCTCTGACGGATGCTCCTGATGCTAACGAAATATGGTATTATGGAAGTACGGATATGCCGAAAGATTTCAGTGACGACAAGCCTTGGCTGTGGAAGGTGGTCCGAACCAACTATACTGAGGGTGACCCTGAATATATGGTATCCTGCGAGGGGTATAAGGCTAAGGATGGCGATGGTCTCATCGTAGGCTATCAGTCTTCAGCTTCAGAACCATCAGTTCTTCCTACCCCGAAAACGCTTGCCGACTATGATAAAGCGCAGGATGATATTGGCAGCGGCTGGACAAAGACGGCTCCATCTACGGGGGGTAAGAGTATCGTGCTGGGTGGTAAGATTACAACAGATGAGATTAGCGACCGGTACAACAGCAGTACTAACGCATGGGGAACAGAAGAAAGTGAAATTCTGTTAGATGGTATCAAGCAGAAGAAAACTTTCTATAAGACTCCTTCCTCTCTTGGCAACAACGGCAAGTGCATACGCCGTATTAAAGTTGTTAACCATTTCCGAGATAGCTATCTCAGAGTGATGATGAAGTCTTATTCTGAAACCAACTGGGACCTGGTATGTATCTCTCGTCTCTATCTGCCGTCTGAGGTCATCAATAGTGATGGCAATCAGATAAAGGAAGATAGCGAATATCTCAACAGATCAGAGTATGCCTATGTAGTAAGCGGCGATGGTCAGAGTCTTGTTGCTGAATTATCCATGCCTGATGCAGGAGAATATTATTTCTTTATCGGATATTTCAAGGATGGCGGCACAGATAGCTACGGCGACTATGGTCTCTTTGCCTGGCAATCGATGATAGCTCTTACTGAGAGCTTATGGCGTACCGACGGAACCGTAGATGCTGTAGGCAACATAACCTGGAGCAAGGCGATGCCGATGCAGGCTGAAGCCATCGTTATGGAGCGCGCCTATATCGCTACCGCTAACGATACGTCAGTGCCAGCCAAGCCTTACCGTACAAATGGTATCTTGCAGGGAGGATGGACGGCAAAACGGCTAGCAGTATCGTCTACAAACAGGTTCATTTGGGAGTCTGTTCGTGCAGGAAAACATGGTACTGACTCCGTTCAGGACGATTGGAGTCAGCCTGTTGTGGTAGCCAACTTTGCCGAAGCCGGAAAGATGGGCAAGAACGGCTGCATCGTCAGAAATTCCGAAGGATGGAAGAGCGGTGCAACTTATCATAATGATTCTGCCCTGACCAAGGAACAGAAGTATATCGACCTGATATATATTGAGGATAACAATGCTAACGATGGCTGGTCTATCTATCAATGCAACGTTACGCATACGGCTACGGGCAGTTCATTCGACCCATCAGCAGTTGACTCTGACAAAAATAAGCTGTGGACGAAACTGAGTGATACTGGTCCGATGTATTCTCCTCTTATCGTGGCAAAGAATGCGGTTCTGAAGTTCGCCCAAGGTCAGCAGTTTAACCTGATGGAAGGTAACAATATCTTTGGCTCGTTCCGATGGGTGAAGGATGATGTAGATTATGCGTTCTGGATAGGCGGTACTGAAGGCAGCAATGCTACTACTTCTATAACTAGAGGTGGTAAATTTAAGACGACCGATGCGGATATTACGGGTAAGATTACGGCTACGAGCGGACAGATTGGCGGCTTCAAACTGGAAGATAATAATCTTGTCTGTAGCAATGCACGATTAGCTATTGGAGAGGAAAGAAATAGCTTTACCCGCATGGTGGTTCTGGATGCAAAGAGTTTTACCTATGATAGTTATAACTTTGCTCTATCTGTTGTAAATTATGGTATTGTTACTCAAAGTTCTACAACTCAAGCTGGAATCCACATTAACGTTGGTGTTTCCAATTCTAGTGTTCAATACCCTGGCATTGTAATGGAAAATGGTACATTCGTTGGTTTCCGTATTCCTATTGTCCCACTTTATTACAGTATGGATTTGCGCAATAGTGCTTCAATTTATGCGTCAGGAATGTGTATCCGCTGCAACAATTCATCTAGCATCACGATAACTTTGCCAACTTCTGCAACAGGTGCTAAAACAGGAGATGTCTTTACAGTTATAAGAGCTGGAACTGGCGATGTTACAATAAAAGCACCTGCGGGAGTTAGTTATCGTACTTCGAGCGGTAAAACAGGAGAATTTACAAGTACAAAAAAAGATGAGCAAATACATCTCATATTTGATGGGGATACGTGGTTTTCCGAATGTAGCGCTGGTTAATGGAATAAAAAAAAGGTTATATAATAAAAAGCAAAGAGTATGAAAGTTAAGTTAGAATATCTAGAAGTATTCGTGACACTCGACAAGAGCCAGTGTCAGGTAGTGAACGCACGCAAGCAGATTGCGAACATCATCTATTCGCAGGGTGCAGGTCTTGGATTGGCAGGACAGGCTCTTGCCGTCAAGATGTGGAACGGAAGTGATGAAACCGACTACTCGCAGGAAGAGCTCGACATCATCAAGGGGCTGGTGGAGAAAACCACCGCTCCTTGTTTCATCGAAGCAGTCAGCAAGGCAATCAATGAATCTTTAAATCAATAATTTTATGGCAACAGAAACAAAAATCAATGACATAGCCAGTCAGTTGAGCACCGCTTCACGCCTAGTGGTGAGCACGGACTTCTTTTGGGTCTACACAGCTAGCGGCTTGCAGGTCAAGATTCCTGCCGAGTTTGTAAAGGCTTATCTCGTCAATGGCATTAAGCCTAGCATCAATGCCAACGGTAACTGGGAGATTGACGGCAAGGACCTGGGCGTGGCAGCTAAGGGAAAGACACCGCAGTTCCGTGGCGGTACGATGGGTATAGAGGTAAGCTATGATGACGGTAAGACGTGGACGCAGGCGGTGGCATATACCGACATGAATCCTGACTTGACTGCCCTTGTCGAAGCCTATAACAAGGTGATTCAGGGAGAAGCCGGTAGAGTGAATGCTGAAACCGCAAGAGTAAAAGCTGAAAAGGCACGTGTGGCAGCAGAAAATAAACGCGAAACGGATTTCTCTGCATCGAAGAAGGCTTGCGACGATGCAACGGCAAAGGCTAATTCCACCTATTCCCATCCACCTTACGTAGACAAGGACGGTTATTATTACAAATGGAACGTAACGACATCATCCTATAATAAGACGGACGTTAACCTTACTGGTAAGGCTTTCCAAATTAAGAAGGTATTTGCTTCCGTATCAGCGATGAATGCTACGGACGTGAACACTTTCGCTGAGAATGATTTTATCCTCATCAACACTGTTAATGTAGAGGATGCAGACAATGCAAAGCTCTATGTAGTCGCTCTGAACGAACAAGGGCATAAGTTCTACAGCTATCTTGTTGATATGAGTGGTTTCCGTGGATTTACGGGCAAGACCCCTCAGTTTCTCATCGGCAATGTGATTACTCTAGCCGAGGATGCGAATGCCACCGCTTCCGTATCGGCTTCGGGCACAGATACAAACGGAAACCCTGTCTACAAGCTGAATCTCGGTATTCCGAGAGGCATTCGTCTCCGCTTTGCCGACCTCACGGATAGTGACAAGGTAGAACTGATGAAGCCTGCGACCGATGCTGCTGCGGAATCTAAGAAACAGACCGAAGCATGCAAGACGGCGACCGACAACGCCAATGCCCAGGAAACGGCTCGGCAGAAAGCAGAGACCACCCGCAACTTAAACGAGACAACACGGCAGAAGCAGGAAACGGCTCGGCAGGAAGCAGAGACCACCCGCAATAATAACGAGGCGGCACGCAAGACGGCTGAAACCAAGCGACAGCAGGATACCTCCGCCGCCATTACCAACTCGCAAACGCAGACCGCCATTGCCAAAGAGCTGAATGAACATCCGGTAAAGATGGGTGATAACGGCAACTGGTGGCAATGGAACATCAAGACCCACGCCTATGAGGACACGGGTATTGTGGCACGAGGTGGAGCAATGTATCCTACCTTCAAGCATGTTGGCAACAAGCTCTATATCGTAGACTACGGCAGCAACGTGAGCGAGCGAGTAGTGAAGAAGGGCAACAAGTTAGTATTCAGAATTTAATTATCAATCTTTAAAAGTAATAAGAATATGGCAGAACAGCAAGAAATTCTTTTAGGTAACGCATTCGTCACAGACAAGGGCAACTGGCAGCAGGGAGCCACCTATGAGACTAATGACATCGTGCATACTCAGGATGGTATCTTCCTCTCCCTGTTAGACAATAACGCTACCCAGCCTTCTGCTTCGGCAGAGGGATGGAAGGTATGGCTCGACAAGACTCCGGTCAATGACAGCATCACGCAGTTCAAGGCACTGATGGATGCGTTTCAGACGCAGAACCCGTTCTGTGGCTTTGCACGCATATCGGGCGATGCAGACCCAGTTCCTGCAAGCGACTACATCTATGGCGGTCGGCAGTTGATCCGTGAGATTGGTTCGCATATTAAGCTCGGAACCGTGAAGCGTGTAGATAACGAAGCCGTCCTTCAGCATGAATGTGCCAAGGGCCGCATAACGCTTGCCTCTAATGGTGAGGATGTGGCGGTAGATGGCACGGAGGGCGATATTCTTCTCTATTGCGATATTCCGCTCTATCTGCTGAAGGGAAATGAGACGGTAGGTAGCAATGAGATGAGCTGCATTGGTGTGGGTATTCTCCCATGCTACTGGCAGAACCATGCAGCCAAGCTGTTCAGTCCGTTTGCCATCTCTCCTTTCTATGCCGTCAACTGCAAGCTGACTAGTGATGAGCGTTCTCAGGCTCACTGCGTAATCGGTGATGCGGGTGTAGGTTCTTACAGTGCTCCGGGTGGATTACTCAAGGAAGTGTTCAAGGCTAGCGGAGCGGGTTATCCTACTCAATATGTCAGCGCCTTGCAGTCTATCCATAATGCACAGAATAAGAATGCGGATGCCAACACCAACTATCCTTACATGGGTTGTTACTATGAGTTCTACGAGTTGCTGCTGGTTCTGATGTATGCTGAGTGTGGCACATTGAACACTACCGATCTCTACTGCATGGGCGCAGGATGCACGATGCAGGAAACGGTAGGAGATTCTACCTGGAACGATGCCAAGATTGCAGCCAACAGCGGTATCAAGATGTTCAAGAGCGACAAGACGGTTGTAGGTTTCGGTGGATTGATGTCGCAGAACCTTAAGAGTGGAGCCAGTGGCGGTGCGCAATATAATGCAGACCAGCTGGTAGGCTCTCAGCATTACGGTTTCACACAGAACGGAGAGGTGCTTTCTGTGCTCGATAAGATTACGAAGGCAGGCTTGCAGTCTAAGATTGGCTCTTCCTCTAATATCTTCTACGAGGATGCAAGCGGCAACATGGTTTGTTCTTCCGATGGTAGCGTCAATCCTACCAACGGCGATGGCATGACAGCTAACAAGCGATATTATATCGTTCGCGACGTACCTAACTGTCAGGGTATCGGCGATGGCGTGATGACAGCCGTGGTCAACTGCTACGTTAAGATGAATTGCGCAGATAGCTGCTATACAGGTTCTACGAGCCTTGCAGGTGGATATATCATTTTCAAGTTCTCTCATTCTATCTATCGAGGTTTAAGTATTCCGATGGACGGTCTGTTCCGTCAGCTGAGCGGAGCGCATTACCTCACGGGCAGAACTGCTAGCGGATATTACAACCGTTTTTACTGCGCCAGCAAGTGGCAGGATATGCAGCCTCTCACCAACGATACTGCCTATGGCGACGTAGGCAGTGCCAAGGACTTCAATATTCTGAAGGGACTCTCTGATGTTGTTACCGTAAGCGGTAATCAGAACTGGATAAGCAAGGCAGATTATTCTCACTCTCTGTTCTGCTTTACCGGTTTCAGCGGCAATGCCCATACCCATGAATGCTGCTTCACCTGGAACGGCAATTATATGTGGGGCTATGGAAACAATGGCTTGCCTGAAGTTGGCAAGGAGGGTGTCAAGGCCCTTGTTGTCGGCTGCAGTGCGAATATCGCCTATGCGTCCGCTCGTACTGCGGCTTGCGGCAGCGCTGTTAGCAATGGCGGTGGCGATTACGCTGGGGCTTTTGCTGTCCCTCAGCTAAAGCTCAAGCAGTAATAAGGCAGCAATAACAAAAAGCTGTCGGCTTTTAGACCAAATAGCCTCAAGCAAGCCATATAGCTGCGGAGCGGCGGCTTTTAGCCGCTCCGCTTGGCGCGCCCTCATTTTCATGGGTGGGAGGAAATAATTTCAGATAACGAAGTAACAAAAAAGTAAAATATAATGAAAAATCTCATCGGACAGAAAAATAACGAATCAGCGAAGCAGCCATCATCAGCTAATGGGATGATGTACGGCTGTTCGGTGGGTGCGTCTAGCCAGGAAGTGCATGGCATGCCTTCTCGTGTGGAGGATGCCAACCTGGCATCCGAACCATGCACCTCGGGCGAAGACAAGAGCGCAGGCAAGGAGAAGGCCCTTGTTGTCGGCTGCAATGCGAATAACGCCAATGCGTCCGCTCGTACTGCGAATTGCAACAACGCTGTTAGCAATAGCAATGACAATTACGCTGGGGCTTTTGCTGTCAAACAGGTAGAAAACATAAACGCGAAACACCTTGCAGCGCGGTCTACAAGATCAAACATAGCGCAAAACCATGCCGCTACCGGTGGGCATGGAGGGGATGAGGTAAACAGTCTTCCGTTCTGGACGGATGAGATCTCAGACCAATGCACCCACGAGATGGGCGTCACTCCCCTGAAAGCTACCCTTGAGGGAACTGAAGCCGAAAAAGAGGCTATCCTTCAAGAACTGAATATAGCCAGCAGTAAAAGAAAGCTTCGTAATCTGAAACGTTTTATCGCCAACCCTATTATCGTAAGAATGGGAGTAGAAAGATGCCTGTCTAGGGCAAGCGACTCGCCTGAAGTGCGTGATGCTATCCGCAACAAGGAGAATATCATCGCCCGCATTATACGTGAGCTGACCGAGGAGACGTATCATTGCCAGCCTACCACCCGCAGGATCATTACCAAACGGGGCAAGGGCGACAAGGACCGCAATGCAGACATCTATACCGTATACGACCGGTGCGTGCAGAACATTCTGCTTCTCGTATTGCAGCAGAAACTTACCAACAAACTCTCGCCCTGGTGCTATTCTGGCATCAAGGGTAGAAGCCTGTGGAGCAACAACAAAACCTACTGCATGGTGAACCGCATACGTACCTACGCGCAGTATCACCCCAAGGCAAGTGCCGGACTTACAGACATCCGTCATTTCTATGAGTCATTGCGCTCCAAGGTGGTGTTGGACATATTGTTCGATACGATAGTGTGTCCTTATACCCGCAGTCTGCTCTGCGACATCCTTCTTCAGACGGAAACACTCGTCATTGGTGGTACGCTATCACAGCTGTTCGCAATGCTCACACTCACGGAGATGGACTATGAGATAAACCGCATGTTCCGTCCCCAGTTCTATGGAGCCTTTGGCGACAACCGCATCATCATGGATGATGACCGGGAGAAGGTAATAAGGGCAGTGCATTGGGAGATGAGCTATCTGGAAGGCAGATATGGCATGCACATGAAGAACGACTATCAGATAGTGAGGATAGCCGATGGTTTCATGTTCTGCAAGCAGCATTTCAGAGGCTCGTTCGTCAATGTGAGGGCAGAAATCAGGCGCAGGGCTATACGTGGAGCCATCTGTGGAAAGCAGCATTATGCCGGCTATCATGGAATGCTCGTGAAGACTGACAGCAGGAAATTAATTTATATGATAAATAACAGATTAAATTCTTTGCGAATGAAAAACCAGAAAGGAATGGCGGTTAAGCCAATGGTAGGAGAGCTTATCAAGCTCAACAAACTAGAGGGCAAGGAGATTTATATTACCGACTACGTTCTGCGCAATAATAACAAGGACAGCGAATATTTCGTGCGTTTCCAGTTTGTCGTAGTCAATGATGACGGCAGCAAACACCTCTACGTAACCAACAACGGCAGTTTTGAGATTAAGGAGTTCTTCAAGCTGGTAGAAAGCGGAGCCGTATCGCTGCCCGTGAACACCCGCATCTGCTCCGAAGGAACATCCTATTATTTCGAGCAGTTCCATACCAGCAATCAGGAAGCCTGCAGTCTGATCTGCAAGCAGCTGGGCATTTAATGTATAATTATTAATTAAAAAAATAGAATGATGGAAAAGACAAGACAGATTTTTGACACCCAGCAGGCACAGATGCTTGTGTGTGGTAGCGGTAGAGTAATGATTGCCCTCAATGAGGAGCATGTGAAGACCACGGAGCAGGTGCCCGTAGCCATGAACGATGACGGAACGATGGAGTATGAAACCCGTGAGAAGACGCAGTATGCCTACGATGTGTACTGGCTCTCTCTCCCATCTACCGCCCCTCATGATGCCGCAGCCGTGCTCTCCGCAGCCAAGATGTCGATGCTTGCTGAGATTACAGCCTACGACTCCTCTTCGTCCGTCAATTCCTTCCTGCTGAACGGCATGGAGGTATGGCTCGACAAGGCTACACGAGTAGGACTGATGAACTCTACCACCATCGCTAAGAGCATGGGGCAGCAGAAGACGACATTGTGGCTTGGCAGCTATCAGCTTGAGGTGGACTGCGACAAGGCTATACAGCTGCTCTCAGCATTGGAAATGTATGCCCTGGAGTGCTTCAACGTGACGGCAGCGCATAAGAAGGCAGTGAGCGAGTTGGATAACATTGAGGGTGTTCTGACCTATGATTATAAGTCAGGCTATCCTGAGAAACTAAAGATGGAGGTGTAGGCTTATGTGGTATCTTGCATTTATCTCGTTCCTCTTGCTTGGAGGATATTTGCTTCTGATGGCTTTGCGCTTCGGCATCCCTAATATGGTGAGCGATACCTACTATCAGTTGCAGCCTACTACGGGCAGTGAAATCGCTCCCTTCAAGAAACCCCGCAATATGGGTTGGATATTCTCGCTGATTATGGTTGCGGTGGCGTTCCTCATGCTTATCTCTCTGCTCGATACAGGCAGGGGCATTCAGTTTCTCGCCTTCCTTGGCTGTGCAGGCTTGTGCTTCGTAGGCTTTGCCCCTAACTATTGCGACCGTGATGCCTATTCCGTGCATAAGACAGCAGCCATCGTGGCAGCGGCAGGTTGTGTAGGCTGGTGCTTGTCGGTATGCTGGTGGATAACGTTCGTGATAGCCCTGATATATACCATCTATCTAGTTGCCATTGATTTCTTCAATGTAGTAAATAGCTTTTGGTATATCAGTAAGGATGTCAAGTCCCACCCTTGGTATTGGTTAGAGGTAGCAGGGTTCGCAGATGTGTTCCTTACGTATTTATTAATATCAATTATTTAAAAGATGAAGATATGAAGATTATCAAGAATAAAATTATTCCCCCTAGAGGTTTCTCTTACGTGAACCTCTTCGGGGTTCTCTTCACAAGAAGAGACAAGTCAATCAGTGATGTATCGCTCAATCATGAGCAGATACATACCGAGCAAATGAAGGAAATGCTCTATGTATTCTTTTACCTATGGTATGTTGTTGAATGGCTCATCAGGCTTATCATCCTCAGAGACAGTCATAAAGCTTACCGTGCCATTTCCTTTGAGCAGGAGGCTTATGCCAATCAGGAGAACCTCACGTACCTTGATGGCAGGAAGCGTTACCATTGGCTTTCGTATATATTCTAAAAGATAAGGCGGTTTACAACATAGTGACCGCCTTGTTTCTGTTACCCCACAAAAAAGCCCTGCTATATCCATCACGGACGGCAGGGCTTTGTCGTTTTTTAATACTTTTTAAAGATTATAACCCCTCATACGTAGAGTACGGGGATATAGCGACTGCAAAGATACGAAGAAAAACCGAGATATGTAGAGAAAATCGGAGAAATTCAGAGAAATTCAGAGAAAATCAGAGAAAAACAAGAAATTATCTGTAAATTTTCGGGCATATCCGTAAGAATTATCTGTATTTTTCTGATAAAAATCATACAGATAATGGCAGCTTCCCTTAGAAATCATACAGATATTGTCCTATGTTTCACGCAGCTTTTTCTTATCTTTGCTTATGGAAAATCAGATGTGATATTACAGGTATCTCATACGATGTATCTAAAATAAGAAAAAAGGCAGAATGCTGTTTTTTCATTTTTTTCATTCGATCTGAATTAAAAAAGGGCGAGGGCACTAGTGATAGTCCCCTCGCCCGCTCTATTTTCGGCCTTACTGATATATCTCCTCCTTATTCTTTCGCCTTATCAATATCGCTCTGCGTCTTCCCTGTTCTTAAACCATATAGACGAAAGATAGCCGTTCTCGCAGCTATATAGCTTAATCTCTATACCGGAAAGGTTCTTGTAATAGAAGGTAACCACATCGCTCTTGCTCAGGAAACCATTGATAGTAACCTTTCCGTTCTTAGTGGTGTAGGTAGCAGTATGATCGCTGACACTCTCTATCACCATGTGCATGGTGCCATCCTCGTTAAACGTCATGGAAGCCATGCAGTTCCTCTTCTTTCCATCCTCGGCATTGGTATAGGTAACGACGCAATACCAGGTACCCCGCAGCGCCGCATCATGTTCCGTCTCATCCGAAATATCGTTCAGCGAACTGCCGCATCTCATCTGGCATTCATTGCCGTTGGCGAAGGTACCCACAATCAGCGGGCGCATATCGATGCTGATAGATACCCTGCTGCCCGTAAGCTTGTTGCTCTCCTGCAGATGCACCCCAGAAATAGTCTCATTGAGCAGATTGCCGATATTGAAGCTTTCCGGAGTGCCCACCTCGAAGCGGGTAGTAAGCTTGTCGCCCTCCATCTGCCAGTAGCCGAAGGCGGTGTTAGGCTCTCCGAAGAGACCGCCCGGAGTCCATTGCCCGCTGCCCTCATAATATACCAGGTGATTCTTATAGTAAGAATAAGTACCGCTGGTGCTGTTGATGGTCCACTCGTTTCCGGCAAGATATTCTTTTACCTTAGCCGCCTCCTTCTCGCTCTCGTCCTCGCTGCTGCTGCAAGCCGTCAGCGATGCCGTCATCATTCCCATGGCCACCACTGCAGAGATAGCCAGCAGGGAACGCTTCATCATAGATAGAAAATTCTTTTTCATTTCTTCATTCTTGTTTTAAGAGTTATACTTTGTTTAATCACTAATCACTATTAATTATCCAATAGCACCACTCCTACCCTTACTTTCTTGCCGCAGTGAGGGCAGAAGGTGGAGGTCTGAATCATCTGCTGCTGTTTTTCTTCTGCCTCCTGCACAAACTTCACGTCCCTACAAATGACACCTTCCGGCAAATCTCTTCGTAGCGTAGCGTTCAGAGTTTCGCCTTCATGCTCTTTCTTATCAGCATTCGAGAAAAGATCATCCTTCTCCTCTGTCGGGAAGAACATATCACGAGGGTCTATATCCAGAGCCATAGCTATGCGATAGATGGTGTTTGTCGTTAACGACTTGTTGCGGAGAAACTGCGACATTGATTGCGATGACATGCCGCATTTCTCGGCAAAAGCGTTTGTGCCTAAGCCTAATTTCTGCATCAGTTTACGGAGATTGATTTCCGATTTTGGTTTATTATTTTCTTCCATAATCTCTATATATTATATATATTCTTTAATTTTCGGTGCAAAGGTAATATATTTATTTGGTTTTTTCAAATATTTCTAGTTAAAAGTTATATATTTATTTGTTTTTCTGTATATTTTTTGATGAGATAGTGTATATTTTAGGTATTTTTATTTAAGATTTCAGATAGTGCGAATTATTTCCGAATAATTTTAAATCCCCTTTAAACTATTAGCAGTTAAGGTGTTACGAGAAATAGCTTTTTGTTTTTACCGCCCAAGTGGAGAAGATAAATAATTGATAATTAGAGAAATTCCAACCTCAGAGAAAACCCGAAAACCTTCATTC